>OLWY01000992.1_pt1 | contig 11652 bp, 8 predicted proteins | sample 1644171 | NCBI WGS metagenome assembly OLWY01 (sample SAMEA103958150, study PRJEB25191) | human gut metagenome | biome: human-associated habitat [ENVO:00009003]; feature: intestine environment [ENVO:2100002]; material: feces | place: Germany | collected 2013/2015 | reverse complement strand
CCCCGTATGTCACGCATCTTCTTTGACCGCCGTGACCCAGAGCCGACTATTTTCATGGAGCCTTTCTCCAGTTTCTTCATTCGTCCTACGGAATTTAATTTCACTAACAGTAACGTACCTTATACGAATCTGACGTATCACAAAGCCGGTAATAAAGTGAATGGGGAAGAGCGTTTCAAATCTTACTTCTCTGTCAATGTAAACAAGAAACTGGCTTTCGGATTTAATGTAGACTACCTATACGGACGAGGATATTACAATAATCAGAATACGGCGTACTTTAATGCAGCAGTTTTCGGTAGCTATATCGGCGACAAATATCAGATGCAGGCTATATACAGCAATAATTACCTGAAAACAAATGAAAACGGAGGTATTGAGGACGACCGCTATATCACTGCACCGGAAGAAATGGCGCAAGGTCAAAGAGAATATGAATCAACCAATATTCCTACCGTACTAAGTGCAACGACCAACCGCAACCATGACTTTTATGTCTTCCTGACCCAACGATATAATCTCGGATTCAGTCGTGACATACCACAGGCTGAAAATGACACCACTCCCGTCAAACAGGAGTTTGTCCCCGTTACCAGTTTTATACACACCATCCAAGTGGAACGGGCACGGCATAGCTTTAATTCTAATGACGACATGCGTGAAAAAAATTATTATCAGAATACTTACTTTGATACGGATAATCCTAATGTCAGAGACAGTACCACCTACGTCGGAATCAAAAACACCATAGGTATTGCGTTACTTGAGGGATTCAATAAATATGCCAAAGCCGGATTGACTGCATTTGCTTCCTATAAAATCAGCAAGTATACACTGATGAATATGGAAGGAAATCCGTTGCCTGATAAATACAACGAAAATGAAATATTTGTTGGAGGCGAATTATCCAAACGTGAAGGGAATGTGCTTCATTACCACGCTATCGGTGAAGTGGGATTGGCAGGAAAAGCAATCGGACAATTCAATGTAAAAGGAGATATTGACCTGAACTTCCCGTTGTGGAAAGACACCGTCAGTCTTATAGCCCGTGGTGAAGTCAGCAATAAACTTGCTCCTTTCTATATGCGCCATTATCATTCCAAGCATTTCATGTGGGACGACGATATGGACAAGGAATTCCGTACCCGTATTGAAGGGGAATTGAGCATTGCACGTTGGAGGACACGCCTGAAAGCAGGAGTTGAAAATATCAAGAACTATACTTACTTCAACCAGGAAGCAAAACCGGAACAGAACAGCGGAAGTATACAGGTATTATCTGCTAGCCTTAATCAGGACTTCAAGCTAGGAATCTTCCATCTGGACAATGAGGTGACCTGGCAGAAATCCAGTGACCAGACTGTACTTCCTTTACCTGATCTCTCGCTATATCATAACTTCTATATGCAGTTCAAACTGGCGAAGAAAGTACTTAGTGTGCAATTGGGAGCCGACGTGCGTTATTTCAGCAAATACAATGCACCTGCCTATATGCCGGCCATTCAGAATTTCCACCTGCAACCGACAGACGATCAGGTACAGATAGGAGGTTATCCGATTGTGAATGTATATGCAAACTTACATTTAAAGCGTACACGTTTCTATGTAATGATGTATCACGTGAACCAGGGCATGAGCAGTCCGAATTACTTTCTGTCTCCTCACTACCCCATCAACCCACGTGTGCTGAAATTCGGTCTTTCATGGAATTTCTATGATTAACAAAAACTATACGACTTATGGTATCACGCCCCAAATTGAGACTGTTCAGATATTTAGTGCCAGTGATTATTGTATTGGCATTTATCTTCTCTTTCCGTCAATGCGGTAAGCAAGAAAAACCTGCGGGACATCCGCGTGATTATGCTGCCATTGCCAAGGAGGGTATCATACGTGTAGCTACCGAATATAATTCCATCAGTTTTTATGTAGACAGTGACACCGTTTCCGGTTTTCATTACGAACTGATACAGGCATTCGCCCGGGACAAAGGACTCAAAACCGAAATAACACCTATTATGAGTTTCGAAGAGCGGTTGGAAGGATTAAGCGAGGGACGTTATGACGTGATTGCTTATGGCATATTAGCCACCAGCAAGTTAAAAGACTCTCTGCTTCTCACCTCTCCCATTTTCCTCAACAAGCAAGTGCTGGTGCAACGCAAAGAAATTGGAGAGAATGATTCACTCTATATCCGCACCCAACTGGATTTAGCCCAGCGAACACTTCATGTCGTAAAAGGCTCCCCCTCTATTTTGCGTATTCAGAATCTAGGCAATGAGATCGGAGATACTATCTACATCAAGGAGATTGATAAATACGGTTCCGAACAATTGATATCAATGGTAGCGCATGGAGACATCGACTATGCCGTTTGCGACGAAAGTATCGCACTGGCGGCAGCAGATTCGTTGCCGCAAATAGATATTAATACAGCCATCAGCTTCACGCAGTTCTACTCATGGGCAGTCAGCAAACAATCACCCGTTTTACTCGATAGTTTGAATACATGGCTGGATAAATTCCAAAAAGAGAAAGAATACCAGAAGATTTATAAAAAATACTATGACAAAGAATAACCTCATCACTTTACAGGTCAGAAGAAAACAATCAAAAACAGAATGTAAGATGGATATATTCATGTCTATTTCCAGAAATAAACTCCCAAAGACTTGACTTTCGCTTTCGAATGTCGTATCTTTACAGAGTTAATGATAAAGTAGTTTCAATTAAACTACACGCAAAGGAGGGAATCGCGATTCTCTCCTTTCTTTTTATCCATCCGGGAAAAACCTCTCCCCGCCCCGGCTTTTCTTTTCGCTTAGCCTGGTGGTTACGGTTCTTCAGCCGGAGGATCAGCAGTGTTCACCTTACTTCTTACCGAAATGGAGTATATATCCGCCCCCAACGGACGTTCTGTTTGCCAGAAACAGAGCCTCTGTTCAGGTAAAACAGAGCCTCTATTGAAATAAAACGTAATGTCTGTTTTACCACTGTCTCTGCTAAGTTAATAATCAATAAAGTTGCTCTTGACAAAAAATAGCTTTATCTTTGGGGTTTGTTTAAGCAGACACAATAGGTATATATTATGAGTGAAAAGATTATCAAATGGGGCTTCATTGGTTGTGGAGAAGTAACCAAGACCAAAAGCGGTCCCGCTTTCCAGAAAGTAGAACATTCGGAAGTCGTAGCCGTGATGAGTCGTGACGGTGCGAAAGCGAAAGCGTATGCCAAAGAGAGAGGAATCAAGAAATGGTATGACGATGCACAGGAGCTGATAGATGATCCGGAAGTAAACGCTGTCTATATCGCCACTCCTCCTTCTTCACACGCTACGTATGCCATTATGTCCATGAAAGCGGGTAAACCGGCCTATATTGAGAAGCCAATGGCGGTGACGTATGAAGAATGTACCCGAATCAACCGCATATCCAATGAAACGGGGGTTCCCTGTTTCGTAGCATACTACCGACGTTATCTTCCCTATTTCCAGAAAGTAAAGGAATTAGTAGAGAACGGGACGATCGGCAACGTTATCAATGTACAGATTCGTTTTGCCCAGCCGCCACGCGATCTGGATTACAATCGTGACAACCTTCCCTGGCGTGTGCAGGCTGACATTGCCGGAGGTGGCTACTTCTACGACCTTGCTCCGCATCAAATTGATTTGTTGCAGGATATGTTCGGTTGTATCCTCGAAGCAAGCGGTTATAAGAGCAATCGGGGTGGACTTTATCCTGCTGAAGATACATTAAGCGCCTGTTTCCAATTTGATAGCGGATTGGTTGGTAGCGGTTCCTGGTGTTTCGTAGCCCATGACTCTGCCCGCGAAGACCGTATTGAAATTATCGGTGACAAGGGAATGATTTGTTTCTCTGTCTTTACTTATGAGCCTATCGGCTTACATACCGAAAAAGGACGGGAAGAAATCTGTATCGGTAACCCGGAACATGTGCAACAACCTCTTATTCAGGCAGTGGTCGATCACTTGTTAGGTAAGTCCGTTTGCTCCTGCGACGGAGAAAGTGCAACGCTCACTAACTGGGTAATGGACAAGATATTAGGTAAACTATAACCCGAAAAAAAGCAAAAAAAAGTATCATTTTCTTGCGAAGTTTACTGATACTGTTAAAAAATTAATAGGAATATTCCATTGTATATTGTTAGTTTTTTCTATCTTTGTAAAAAGAAGCAAAGGGAAAATGAAACTAACAATATATTTTTTGTGCCATGACTAGAGAAGACTTAATGCGGAAAGCAATCGAGCTCTCCAAAGAAAATGTTGAAAATGGTGGAGGTCCTTTCGGTGCTGTGATTGCCACGAAAGAGGGGGAAATAGTTGCAACAGGAGTAAATCGTGTTACGGCATCTTGTGACCCCACTGCTCATGCCGAAGTGAGTGCGATACGTGCCGCAGCTGCCAAACTCGGTACTTTTAATCTTAGCGGATACGAAATCTATACTTCCTGCGAACCTTGTCCCATGTGTCTCGGTGCGATTTACTGGGCGCGATTGGATAAAATGTACTATGGAAACAATAAGACCGATGCCAAGAATATTGGCTTCGACGACTCTTTTATCTATGACGAACTGGAACTGAAGCCTGAAGACAGAAAGCTTCCTTCCGAAATCTTATTGCATAATGAAGCCCTTACTGCCTTCAAAGCCTGGGCGGCCAAAGAAGACAGAGTAGAATATTAAAAAACCTCTCACTATTATTAACCTATTAATTACCCCTCAAATGAAAAGAAAAAGCCTTTTATTTGTTATGGCATCAGTATGCCTGTTCAGTTGTCAACAGCAAGAAGAACTGCAAGATCCCAGTAAAGAAGTGATCGACTTTTCTACTTCTATTGACCAAAGTATCAACAATGCTCTTACTCGTAACAGCAGTAGTTTGACACTTCCGTTAAAGAACAATTTCGCTGCCGGAGATGTCATCTCAATGTCCGTTGCCGAGCAGGATTATCATCCATTTGCCATAGGTATGGATAGCCAGACCTGGAACGAGGCAGGCACCGATTCGGAAACGGTTACTTTCTATGCTCATTATCCTGAATTGACCGACGAAGCAGCTACTACCAGATCATTGAGCAGCCGCTATCGTGAAATCAAGGGTGGCTTAGAATATTTGTTCGGTACAGCCCAAGCCAACAAAGGTTCTAAGAATGTTGCTCTTGCATTCAAGAGAATGACAACGCCCGTCGTTCTGCTCGACGAGAACAACCAGCCGTACGAAGGTAGAGCAATCGTTAAACTGTTCTTGAAGAACAAAGGTGTACAGGACTTGTTCAGCGGCAAAATCGAAGCTGACCCCAATGCAAAACCGGAATACATTGATATTCGGAAAGTATCTGAAGGTATCTTGACTAACTTGATTCCACAGATCATCAAAGCCGGCGAGAAAATAGGAACGGTTATCCTGGAGGACGGTAAAGAAGAACCTATCATCGCAGAGGAGGACATTACCATAGAAGCCGGAACTCCTGTTGCGGTAAAAATGTACGCAAGACGCGGAATCATTGACGAACGAACTCCACTATTCAGATAAGACTAAAGAATAAAAAGTGATACTAATAAAAATCCCCGGAACCGCTGTAGACACTCAGCATTCCAGGGATTTTTTACACACAAAAGTTATTATTGAAATTGAAAACTGTCTCTTTATTAGATTAGAAGCGCATACCTACAGTAAACAACACTTGACTGCGTGTATTCGTAACTTTCGTTGCTTCTGGTGAACCAATGATTGTACTACCATCTTCATCTGTAAATCCATTCACAAACGGATAGAAGTTTTCTTTATATGTAGAGTATTTATAAGCTAAATCAGCATAAAACATTGATCCGCGATAACCAATACCCAATGTATAATTACTCATTGATTTAGAATTGGCAAAGTCTGTATCTGTCTGAATAGAGTTAATAGCCAAATCTTTGAAAGCATCTTGATGGAAAGCCGCAGTACTATAATTATATCCTGCCCTAAAAGCAAACTGTGGAATCACTTTATACTCCAAACCAAGACGAACAGTACTAACCCCTTTCAACATAGATGTCGTACTATTTTCAAATTCATAAGCAGAAGAATTACCTTCGGTATCTTTAAATTTCATGGAAGAATAATCTTGATACTCATACTCTGCTCCCAAAGCCAAACTCTTACCCACCGTATATCCTAAACTTACATTATAAGTCCAAGGAGTTTGAAAATCGAAAGGAAGAATCATATCCCCTTTTCCCGGAAGATTATCCCATGATCTCACGTCATATCCTTTTATTTCTCCAGTTACAACATCCATCACATCCGATATAACTTGTGCACTCGTTTTATAATCCAAACTATAGAATATTGGCGTATGTATAGCTAATCCAACTCGAAAAGGCGAATATTCAAAAGGACGAATAATAGCCCCCAACTTCACGTCAAAGCCAGACCCCTTTATTCTATTCCAACTCTGCAAACTATATCCTTCATCGTTTCCATAATCCTCATCATAAAAAGTATACTTATTATAATCTACAGAATAAGCACCCAGCGTCAACCCTAAATATACCCGATCATTAAAATTAAACGATACATTAAAATCATATTGGTCAATTCCTCCGCGTTCTTCCGAACGAAAATTTGCATATCCATTATCTAACATTCCTTCAAAATGTCCAGGAGAGATATAAAGAGGATTACCATTTATATCCTTATACTGTACCTCCTTCCCTTGTTCATCCTTATAGGTATAAGGAATATTGTTTACCCCTCCTGTTTTGTCATGTATTGTAATATCTCTAATCAGCCCAGCATCAGCTCCAAGAATAGAAAGCCACCCAATACCATTATCCGTATAAGGCGAATCTCCCCATTTTTCAATGCCAGCTGCTTGAGATGCCATTAGATAGGTTTGGGAGTAAAGCCCCAAATTACCTTCCATGCGCATGTTGTTATTAAATGATTTCGCTTTATGATAGTTAAAACCGAAATTCACAAAACGCAGCGGAGTTTCATTACCAATCTTCGAAGAAAATACAAATCCGATGTTATTAAAATCTCCTTTAGTTAAATCGGAATTAAACTTTTTCCCCAAATACTGACTTTCATTCCCATAAAGAGAAAACCCAAATGAAGTCATTACATCACTACTACGATAAAGGCCAATACCTGCCGGATTAGTCCCCATCGTAGATATGTCTCCTCCAAGAGCTCCCATAGCTCCACCCATACCCACAAATCGAGCAGTTCCATTTAAATCTTTTCCTGTTAATTTGGCACCATCATATATCGTTTGTGCCATTCCCCAAGGCGCTATCATCAACATCCCTAGAGCAATTAAAACACTTATCTTTTTCATTCTTGTAAAACCGTTTAATTAATACTTATCTTCTGGCACTGCCACTACGAGAGGAGCCTCCACCTGATGATGACCTAGAAGAACCACCACTCGAATAACTGCCCCGAGAACTACTACCACCTGACGAAGCTGGAGAATAACTACGTGAAGAAGAACGAGAAGTACCATAGGAAGAAGAACGGGTATTACTATTACTTGCTGGAGAATAACTACGCGGTGCTTCTGAACTACCACGACTATAAGTTGATCTTGCACTACTGCTCCTAGTAGTGGTTCCGGATGAACGCGAATAACCAGAAGAACCAGTCGAACGGGAAGATGAAGAACTTCCGCTACTTCTAGTACTACTTGGACGAGAATAAGTAGCACTGCTACGACTACTTGAGCCACTGCGTTCACCTGAAGTCCGTGTACCCACTACACGTCTGGAAGTAGTTCCCCTACTATAAGTAGAACCAGAAGAACGAACAGAACTACCTTCTGAACGAACTGCAGAGCCTCCCCGAACAGAAGAACCACTGGAACGAACGGCACTCGAACCATAACGACGAACAGTGGAAGGATTCCTGTAACTGCTTTGTCCAGAAGAACGACGGTTTGTATAGGTAGGACCTGTCCAATGACCGCTTCCACCTCCGCCCCAGCCCCAGCTAGGACCACCGTGCCAGTGGTGGTGATGTCCCCAATAACCGCCGCCATACCAGCCACCCCAGTAGCCGCCATACCAGCCGCCCCAATAACCCGGAGAATATCCCCAAGCGTAGTAAGGACGATTCCATCCCCAGCCATAGTTCCATCCCCAGCCGTAAGAGCCATAACGCCAATCCCACCAGAGTGGATTACTGAATGTCGGGAACGCATAAGCATACATACCGTCGGTATATACATTCCAGTCCCATGAATTCGGACCGTAAACTACATCCCAATACAACGGGCTGCTGATGCTGATAGCAAAACGAGGATTGCGGAAACGGATGATACGTTCAGCGTATTCATAGTCGTCTTCCGTACCATTGAATTCGCCTGTCACCCATTCTCCGTCCAAATCCGGATTAGATTTTTCTTTTATATATAAGGTATCATTATCCATTACGAATTCATTATCACGTGCATCGTAACGGCGGTTATATTCATCCACATCCCGTGTTCTTCCCTTACGGTCCTGAACCACTACTGTAGTACCCGGTGAAGTATAGATGTTGGTCACCTGTTTCTTCGTTTCCTTCTTAACCGGAGTTTCTTTCTTCTCCTGTTTATCTTTGGAAGGTACGAAGTAAAGGTCGTCATCAACGCTTTGTGCAAAGATACCTATCGGAAGGCACAAGGCAAATAGCAAGAAATAAACAATCTTTTTCATATCATCTCGGTTTATGTAATTACTTAAACTTATTCATGTTACAAAGATAAGGAAGAGATTTTTCGTCCGAGGGAGATTTTCCCCAAAGGATAATAGGGAAATCCCTATTTCTAACTATCTTTGTCCATTATTCACCAGAATTAAAAACAACTATGAAGTATTTTGAGTTCACATTCCGCACCCACCCTTGCACAGAAATCGTCACTGACGTACTGGCTGCCGTACTGGGTGAAGTCGGGTTTGAAAGTTTTGTTGAGTGTGAAGGCGGACTGACCGCATATATCCAACAGACAATCTGTGATGAAAACGCCATCAAGATTGCCATCACCGAGTTCCCCCTACCCGATACGGATATTACTTATACATACACCGAAGCGGAAGATAAGGACTGGAATGAAGAATGGGAAAAGAATTTCTTTCAACCCATCATTATCGGAAACCGATGTGTGATTCACAGCACTTTCCACCAAGATATTCCCAAAGCGGAATATGACATTGTCATCAATCCTCAAATGGCCTTCGGAACAGGACACCACGAGACTACCAGCCTCATCATTGAAGAATTATTGGACAGCGAACTGAAAGATAAATCCCTGCTCGATATGGGCTGCGGAACTTCAATTCTTGCCATCCTCGCACGTATGCGGGGCGCACGCCCCTGTACAGCCATCGACATTGATGAATGGTGTGTACGAAACTCCATCGAAAATATCGAATTGAACCACGTAGACGATATTGCCGTTTCACAAGGAGATGCCTCGTCGCTTACAGGAAAAGGACCTTTCGACGTTATCATCGCCAACATCAACCGGAATATATTACTGAATGATATGAAGCAATATGTTGCCTCCATGCATACGGATTCCGAACTCTATATGAGTGGATTTTACGTAGACGATATTACCGCCATCCGCGAAGAAGCGGAAAAGAACGGATTGACTTTCGTTCATTATAAAGAGAAGAATCGCTGGGCAGAGGTGAAGTTTGTTTATAAAGGATAAGAGTCCTGATGGATGTAGAAAAAATAGTGACGGTATATGCTTGGGATAGTGACGCTATCCCAAGCATATACCGTCACTATTTGTATCGGATAGCGTCACTATCTTATAAGGAGAAACAAAGTTGTTACGCGAACTCTTTCTTTAGCTGTTGACACCATGCTTTTATTTTCTTTTCCGCCTGCTCGGACTGATTATCCAAATCGACAACTAAACCGCACCACTGCTCACCACGCAAAGCTTTGGAACGTTCGAAAGTATAACCTTCGGAAGAAGTAAAACCAACTAAAGTAGCCTCATCTTCTTCAAATACCTCCGCCAACAGACCGATTCCATCTGCAAAATTCTCCGGATAGCGTATCTGATCTCCCAGACCGAAAATAGCAACCTTCTTACCTTTTAATTTCATTGTCCGGAGTTCCGGCAACAGTTCGTCCCAATAAGTAGGAAGTTCTCCATCAAACCAAGTGGAAGCACCCACAATGAAGCAGTCATAAGCAGCAAAGTCATTTTGCCAAGCCTGTTCAATAGGCACTGTCTCTATCTTTTCCTTACCGAATTCTTTCTGTATTTTCTCTGCCACCCAACTCGTTCTTTCGGCTTTGGTAGCATAAAATAAACCTATCTTTTTCATAATCCACACTATTTAATATTCCAATAATCTCCGGGCAGCCTCGTATATCTTGGCCTCATCCGGCAAAATTTCCTTTTCCAAAATCGGATTAAAACCGACAGGAGTAAAAGTAGAACCGACACGCTGCACCGGTCCATCGAGATAGCGGAACATCTCTCCACTAATCATAGCAGCAAGCTCCGCACCAAAACCGGAGAATACTTTATCTTCATGAACCACCAATGCCTTGCTCGTTTTCTTGACCGATTCGAATATCGCCTCTTTATCCAACGGAATCAAGGAGCGAATATCAATGACTTCCACTTTCCAGCCACCTTCTTTTTCCAATCGTTCTGCTGCGTGCAGACAGAAATGGGTGGTATTGCCATAGGTAATAATGCTTAAATCTGATCCCTCACGACGAATACGTGCTTTTCCGAAAGGTACTTCAAAATCTTCCGGCACTACTGCCGCTGCTTCTACCGAATTATACAATGCTTTCGGTTCAAGGAACAGCGTGAAGCCTTTGGATCGCATACTGGTACGAAGTAATCCGGCAGCATCATCCGCAAAAGACGGGCAGACAATACGTGCCCCCGGTAAAGTGGTCAAAGCTCCCTCCAGGTTTTGAGAATGATACAAGCCTCCACCGATATAGCCACCGGAAGCCAGACGCAGAGTTATATTCGGAGCGAATTTCCCATTGCTACGCCAGTACTCATGTGTACACTCCACATATTGTTCTACGGCAGGCCAGAAATAATCGGCAAACTCCGCTCCCTCAATCACCACATGAATTTTAGGATCAAAGCGACTCATTCCATTGGCGGTGCCTACAATATAATCTTCCGCAATCGGTGCACTGAATACACGGGCTTCGCCGAATTCCTGCTGCATACCTTTGGTTACATTAAACACGCCTCCTTTTTCCCTGTTTGCCACATCCTGTCCCCAAATAAAGGTATCGGGATTATAGCGGAATTCAGCTTTCAATGTTTCATTAATGGCATTGACCAGAAAAGTCTTCTCCCCTTCCGCCTCATGTGTACCATCTTTATATTTCTGTGGCTGATAAGGTTCGGGCATTACAAAATCATAAATGCTTTTAGGATCGGGATCGGGAGCAGCCAAAGCCTTCCGGTTGGCAGCAGACAATTCTTTCTTTGCATCAGCTTCTATTTGTTGCAGTTCTTCCTCGGTCAGACGTTTATAACGCAGCAGCATCCGGCGGAACTTCATCAAGGGATCAGCATCTTTCACATATTCCAATTCATTCTCATCCCGATACAAGGTGTGTTTATCTGAATTGGAGTGCGAACCGATCCGGACACAATTCGC
>OLWY01000980.1_pt1 | contig 11841 bp, 8 predicted proteins | sample 1644171 | NCBI WGS metagenome assembly OLWY01 (sample SAMEA103958150, study PRJEB25191) | human gut metagenome | biome: human-associated habitat [ENVO:00009003]; feature: intestine environment [ENVO:2100002]; material: feces | place: Germany | collected 2013/2015 | reverse complement strand
CGTCGACCAGCGAATTGACCTCAAGTCCGTAGCTTTTGCCCGTCGAGGGCATGAACTGCCACAGTCCTACGGCGCCCATGGGCGATACGGCCGTGACGGAGAGCGCCGATTCGATGATCGGCAGGGCACGCAGCTCGACGGGCAGGTCGGCCTTGATGAGCTCTTCCTCGATCAGCGGGAAATAGTAGCGTGAGAGGCTCAACACCCGGTTGATTGTCCCGTAACGGGTATCGACGTAACGGCGGATGTAGTTTTTGACGATCGGATTGAAGGGGAGTTGCACCGGTGATACGAGTGCCCGCAGGCGGTTGGCATAGACTGAATCGGGGGTCGTGTCACTCGAGGAAGCGAGGCTGTCGATGTCGATGTAGTCGTTGAAAAACGTATCGTAGGATTGCAGAGTCTGCTTTTCCCGCCAGAGAGCCACGAGCGAGTCGATCTGGGCCGGGGTGAGATTGCGATTCAGTTCCGGACAGTAAGGCTCCGTTTGCTGTACGGTCGTTTTTTCTGTCACTGTTTTCTCCGGTTTGACCGAAACGGGAGTATGGGTCGATTTCGAAGCCTGCTTTTCGGTCTTGGCTTTTCTCTTGGCACGGCGCTCTTTGCGGCTCTGGGCGGTTGCGGTCGCGCAGCCGAGGAGGATCGAAAGAAAGAGGGTGCAGGCGAGGATCTTTCTCATGATGGAATCAGAAATTCAGGTTGAAGTTGAATCCGAAAGTCGGGCGGTGTCCGCCGACGGTCGGGGAATAGACGTAATTCACCGCCGGCGTGAACTCTACGCTTAAATCGTCCGAAATGTCGTAACTTTTCAGATGAGCGTCCACATGGGCGTCGATGATTTGCAGCACGTAAAGTCCGGCAGTGATGATGATGCACAAGTCGCGGTTGCGGCGGTAATTGTCCTTGAGGTTTTTGAGAAATTCCGCTGAGTACTTAGTACCGAATTCGCCCTTGGCTACAGGCGGGTCGGGATGGTGCTCTTCCAGGGCTTTGTCGTAGGCGCTACGATCGGAGTAGGCTTTCTTGAAACGCTTGTAGCCGCGATTGTTCCAGTCGATGGTATAGATCGTGGTTGCCAGTCCGCCTACGACGAAAGGCAGTTTCCAGTAACTTTTGTTATAGACTTGTCCGGCACCGGGGAAGATCGTGGCCAGTGTCGTGGCTTTCTTTACGGGGGAGGCGTCGTAGCGGTAGTTGACCGCCGCATCGCCCAGGAAGTAAAGGTAGGAGGCGACCGTAAGCCCGAGATAGATCTGCCTGCGCGTATTGCTGCGGATCATACGGGACTGTACGTCGTCCAACTCCTCCGTGCGGGCCGTACCGTTTTCCAGCAGGGCGTTGTATTGTCGTTTGAGAGGTTTGTAGGTGTTGTTTTCGTGGAAGAAGAGGGTCAGTCCCGCACCTACCGTTCCGTAGAGGATCGGCAGCTTCCAATATTGCTTGTTGTAGATCTGTCCGAAACCGGGCGCTACCAGCGAGATCCAACTTACGCCCGACAGCGAGATGGTATCGCGCCGGGGGCGGAGGTCTTTTCGGCCTGCGAGCGAGTCGGGCGCTCCGAGTGCTGCGGGCAGGGAGTCGGTTTTCAGAAGCAGGGCCGAGTCGGGGACGAATTGCGGACGCAGTCTCGCGGCCAGCGAATCCCGGAGCCGCAACGAATCGATGCCCGAACGCAGCAGCGAATCGCGCAAGGTGCTGTCCCGGAGCATGGAGTCCACCCGTATCAGTAGCAGGGAGTCCGTAAGAGGGTCTTTGGCCAAACTGTCCGGTTTGGGCATCAGACCGCTGCGCACGAAAGTTTTCGCGCTGCGATAACGGTCCAACGGAACTTGGGCCGATGCTTCGCCGGCTCTGCATAATGCGAGAAAGGCGAAAAGCATCAAAAGACGGATATATCCCCGGGTATGTTTCATCTATTTGTTGCGGATTTCGGCGGAAGCGCCTCTTTTCTCGAATTTTTCGATGAAGCGTTCGATATCCCGGTCGTCAGAGAAGTCGATCACGATGCGGCCGCCGCCGTTTTTCGAGCGTTTGATGCTGATCTCCTGCGAGAAGAATTTTTCGAGCTGTTCCACCAGCCGCGCATACGATTCGGGATACTCCTCGTCTTCGGCCGGAGCTGTGGGTTTTGCCGTAGGGTCGGTCAGTGCGCGGACCAGTTCCTCTATTTGGCGCACGGAGAGTCCCTTGCGGATGCACTTTTTGAGCAGGCGCAGTTGCAACTCTTCGGGAGCTCCGGCGATCGCTTTGGCGTGTCCCATCGAGATAAGCCCCTCCTTGAGGGCGAGTTGTACTTCGTTGGGCAGTTTCAAGAGACGCATGTAGTTCGAGACGGTCGAACGTTTCTTGCCGACCTTTTCGGAGAGCGCGTCCTGCGTGAGGTTGCATTCGTCGATCAGCCGCTGCATTCCCAGGGCGATTTCGATGGCGTTGAGGTCTTCGCGCTGGATGTTCTCCACCAGGGCCATGGCATGCAGGTTCTCGTCGTCCACTTCGCGGATATAGGCGGGCAGGGACTCCAGTCCGGCTTTGCGGGCGGCCCGCCAGCGGCGTTCGCCGCTGATAATCAGGTAGCGTCCGTCGTCGGTGCGTTTGACCGTGATGGGCTGGATTACGCCCAGCGTGCGGATCGAGTCGGCCAGCTCTTCGAGTGCCTCTTCATCGAACTCCGTGCGCGGCTGCGTGGGGTTGGGGAAGATCGCCGAAACGGAAATCTCCGCCATTTCGGTCATCGGTTTGAGCCTGGCATCCAGGTGTTCGCTCCCGAAAATGGCGTCCAGGCCGCGCCCTAATCCCTTCTGTTTCATAATGCTATTTTGCTTTTTGATTGCTTTTGCGGTTGCGTTTCAGGAGCTCCTTGGCCAACGTGAGGTAATTGGCCGACCCGACGGCGGAAGCATCGTACAGGATGACGGGTTTTCCGTGCGAGGGGGCTTCTCCTAAACGGATATTGCGTTGAATTATTGTGTCGAAGGCCAGCTCTCCGAAATGGTTGCGAACCTCGTTCACCACCTGGTTGTTAAGGCGGTTGCGCATGTACATCGTCAGCACGAAGCCTTCGATTTCGAGCGCCGGGTTCAGTCCGTTCTTGACGATGCGGATGGTGTTGAGCAGCTTCGAGAGCCCCTCGAGCGCGAGGTATTCGCACTGTACGGGAATCAGCACCGTGTCTGCGGCCGTGAGGATGTTCACCGTCGTATAGCCTAGCGAGGGGGAGCAGTCGATCAGGATATAGTCGTAGCGGTCGCGCACGCTCTCCACGATGCGGCGGATCACGTGGTGTCCGTTCTCCATCTTGGGTAGCTCGGTATCGGCGGCCACCAAGTCGATCGACGAGGGGAGCAGCCAGAGGTTCTTTACGTCCGGGCTTTGGAGGATTACGTCGGCCGCCGTCTTCGCTCCGGTGATGCACTCGTAAATGCCCTCCAGGTTGATGTCGAAGCCCAGTCCCGACGTAGCGTTGGCCTGCGGATCGGCATCCAGCAGGAGAACTTTCTTGCCCAGCAGCGCGAGTGACGCCGAGAGGTTGATGGCTGTGGTCGTCTTGCCCACGCCGCCTTTCTGATTGGCCAATGCGATGACCTTTGCCATGTTTGCTGATTTTAACGGGTTATAATCGGCCAAAAATACGAATTTTATCGGGAAAAACCATAACGATCCCGAAAAATGCCTATCTTCGAAGCGTAAAACAGGTCTTTATAACGAAGATAAAACATAGAAGCTATGGCACATACCGATTCCACGACTCCGTCCGATGGCCGTCCGCAAGCTCCTGTTGGGGATACTCCCGGAACATCCGATCGGAAGCAAACGCCGCAACCGGCTCATAAATACCGATTTCCGACTCTTATCGACCTGCTGGCTCTGGTAGGAATCTGGTATTTGCTGCAATTCGTCGGGCTGCTTGCTGCCCGCTTCGCCGGGTTCGATTTTCCGGACTGGGACTTGCTGCGCGGCAACGTCGCTCCGACGCCCGAACAACAGGATGCTCTGGCGCGTTTTACGGCTTTCACCTACATGGTGACGATGGGACTGATGATTCTTTTCACGCTGTTATATCGCCGCTTGCGGCACGGAACGCGCAAGACGCTGCGCTTTTCGGCGCGGGGGCTCAATCCGGTTCTGCTGCTCTGGGGACTGGTGATGATGCTGGCAGCCGGTATCGTTATCGAACCGGTGGTGGAGCTGCTTCCGACGCCTTCGTCCGCAGTTTACGGCCGGGGCTTCTGGGCGATCATTACGCTGGTGGTCATGGCTCCTCTGTTGGAGGAGTTCCTCTGTCGGGGCATCATTCTCGAGTCGGTGCGGGCCAAATACGGCGTCGTGGCGGCTTTGTTCCTCTCGTCGGCGTTCTTCGCCGTGTTGCACGGACATCCGGCGCTGGCGGTCAATGCTTTCGTGATGGGCCTGATCCTGGGTTTCATCTACATCGAGACCAATTCGATCTTTTCGGTCGTTCTGCTCCATGCCATGAACAACGGCGCGGCTTTCCTGTTGATTATGGTCGGACTGGACGGGGCCACGATACGTTCGGTTATCGGCAGCGATACACTTTATACGATCGTTTACGTCGTTGCGCTCGTGCTTTTCGCCGCATCGGGCTATATGATCTACCGTTTGCTGGCCCGGGTGAAAAAGTTGGATAAAAATACGATCCGGTAACCTGTTGTGACGGTCGGGGGCTATTTTGCGGCGTACCGCAGGAGCGGGATCGTCGGCGGGTATCATGCAGAAGTATTGTCTGTGCCGGTTTTCCCCGGATTATCTGCACCGGAGCATCCGGTTTTTTCGATACGATAAATTAGGGCGTAATGTAATATTCGGGATGCACGGTACGTTAGGTTCGGGTAAAAAGTATCTTTTTTAGACGATAGGATGCGCCTCGGCTTAACTCAAATAAATTTGGTTAGGCTCTCGGCTTTCATTATCTTTGTCCCTTGTAGTTATGAGTTTTTGTGCCAAAATAGGAGCTGTTCTGCTGCTCGTACTTGCGGTAGGGTGCCAGGAAGTGCCCCGCTATTGGGGCGGAGGTCGGGTCGTGTTGGCCGAGGCTGTCGGTAGAAAATTGTACGCGCGAGAGGTTAAGGCTGCGATTCCGAAGGGAGTGGTCGGCGAGGACAGCGTGGCTTTCGTAAACCGTTATGTCGAAAAGTGGGTGCACAAACAGCTTAAATTGCACGAGGCCGAAGAACTTTTCTCCGATGCCGAGCAGGACATCGATTCGCTGGTCGAGGAGTACCGCCAGGCGTTGTTGATCCGTAAGTTCGACCAGCATCTGATCGAGGAGCGCATCGATACGCTCGTTACCGCCGATCAGATTGCTGCCTATCACCGTGAACACGCGTCGGATTTCAAGGTCAATCAAACCCTGGTCAAGGGGCGGATCGTTCGCTTCGACGCCAACAACCGGCAGGCGCCGAAGCTGCGCAAGTTGATGACGCAGCCCGGCTCATCCCGGCAGCAAGAGTTCGCCGACATCTGTACCAAGAACAATTTCGTACTGAACGATTTCTCCTCTTCGTGGGTGACCTTCTCCGAGTTTCTGGGCTATCTGCCCACATTGCGCAACCAGAGTTACGACGCCCTGCTCTCCTCGCGGGCCGTACAGGAGATGAGCGACGGTCATTCGCGCTACTATTTCGAAATAAGCGACGTGCTTCGTCCGGGCGATCCCGAACCGCTGGAGCGCAGCGAGGCGATCGTGCGCCGCATCCTCTACAACCAGCGGCAGAACGAGATCATTCGGGCCTACGACGAGGAGGTTTACCGAAAAGCGGTCGAGGAGGGGAGAGTGAAGATCCATGAAGAAGAAAAAATAGAGAACTGATGAGCAAGAAGATTCTGTTTTGCGCAGCGTTGGTGCTGGCGATTTTTGCAGGGGCCGCCCAGAAGCGGCAGGTGATGCTGGACCGCGTGGTGGCCGTCGTCGGCGGATCGTCGATCCTCTGGTCGGAGGTGGACGAATATGCGGGCGAGCTGGTGGAACAGCGCCGCCAGCAGGGTTACACTTCGGACCGCGATCCCCACGACGAAGCGCTCGAACAACTGCTGATGCAGAAGCTGCTGTTCAATCAGGCGCTCATCGATTCGGTGGATGTCAGCTATTCGGGCATCGCACAGCGGGTGGAAGCCCATTTGCAGGCGCTCATCGACGATGCGGGTTCTATCGCCGCGCTCGAAACCAAACAGCATATGCCGATCTTCAACGTGCGCGAAATGCTGCGTCAGCGTTACGAGGAGCAGGCATACGCCCAGGCTATGCAGAGTTCCGTAGTAGGGAAAATCAAGGTGATTCCCGGCGAGGTGGAGCGTTACTACAAGAAGACCGATCCGGACAGTCTGCCGACTATCCCCGAACAGTACGTTTATGCCCAGATCACCCGTTTCCCGGCGTCGATCAAGGAGGCCAAGCAGCGCACCAAGGAGCGGTTGCTGGATATGCGCGAGCGCATCATCAAGGGGCAGACCCGTTTCGACATCATGGCCCGCATGTATTCGATGGACGGTTCGGCCATCAGTGGCGGCGAACTGGACCCCCAGCCTTTGGACGGGTTCGTGCGGCAGTTTGCGGACGCATTGGCCGATCTGAAGCCGGGACAGGTTTCCGAGGTCGTCGAAACGCAATACGGTTATCACCTGATTCAGTTGATCGACCAGAAGGGGCGTATGTACCATGCGCGTCATATCGTGTTGCGACCCTCCTATACGCTCGAGGAGCTGGCGGCTCCGGCCCGTATGCTGGACAGTATCGCAAACCTGATCCGTAAGGATTCGATTACTTTCGAGGAGGCGGCCCGGAAGTTTTCCGACGACGATAATTCGAAGATGAACGGCGGCGTGGTGACCAACCACGATTTGCTGGAACTTACTCAAAGGTGGGAAGCAAGTTATACCGAAACACGCTTCATGAAAGAAGATTTCGGCCGGGCCGGTGGCAAGAGCCTCGACGACTACAATGCCCTGCGCAATCTTAAGGAGGGCGAAATTTCCGACGCCTATCAGACCGAAGACTGGATGGGCAACCAGCTCAGCAAGATCGTCAAGCTCGTGAAGGTGATCCCTCCGCACAAGGTTTCGCTCGACGAGGACTATATTCGCGTCGAACAGCTGGCGCTGAACGCCAAACGCGAGAAAGTGTTCAAGGAGTGGCTCGACAAGAAGATCGAGGGCATGTACATTTATATCGATCCCGAATTTCGGGACGGAGAGTTCGAAAATAAGAACTGGGTAAAATAGAGATCGTCCGATGCCGAAGGGATTGCGAAAAATAGTGTGCGCACTGCTGGTCGCAGGTGTCGCCGGAGGTGTGATCCTCGCGGGGAACAGGCCGCTGGCCGTTCCCGTTGCGGGTGTTCAGACCCCGTCGGCTCCGGGTGCTCCGGCCCAGGACCCCGAGTCGAACAAGGTGGTCGATTTCGTCGCCGACCGGGGATATCCCATTCCTTACGGCGATACGACCGCGACAGTGCTCGTAGGGCATTTCGCGGCCCAGCACAACGGGGCGGTCATTACCTGCGACAGCGCGATCCGCTACAACGACAAGCGCATCGAGTGCTTCGGCAACGTACTGATCAATAAAAAAGAGACATACATTTACGGCGACCGGGCCGACTACAACGGTGAGATCAACGAGGCGCGGGTCTATGCTCCGCTGGTGAAGGTCGTCGATGGGGATGCGACGCTCTATACTTATGATTTCCGGTTCAATACGCTGGACAATATTGGTACTTTCAGCGGAGGCGGTATGCTGACCAACCGCGAGAATCACCTCGAATCCGACCGGGGCTACTATTATGCCGATACGCACCAGATTATCTGTGTGGATCGTGTCGAGATGCGCAACGACAAGTACGAACTCAAGGGCGATTCGGTGGTGTACGATACGGATACCGACCAGGCTCATTTCTTCGAGCGAACCAACATCTGGAACGAAGGCGGCGATTACATTTATGCCGACCGGGGACGTTACGAAAAGCCGCGCGAGCTTTACGTGCTGACTCGCAACGGGTATGTGATGACCGAAAAGCAGGAGCTGTGGAGCGACAGCCTCGACTATTACCGGGAGTCCGGGCATGCTCTTTTGTTCCGGAATATCCAGATCGACGACGCCGAGCACAAAGTGCTCGCTTTCGGCGATTACGGCGAATATTGGAAGGAGCCGGGCAATGCTCTGCTCACGCAGCGACCTTCGGTGGTCAGCTACGATACGAGTCAGAGCGATTCGCTCTATATGTGTGCCGATTCGATGTTTCTTTATACGATCTCGAAGAGCGAGCAGGCACGTGCCGATTCGTTGGCGAAGGTGAAGGCAAAGGCGGCAGATTCTCTGGCCGGCTCTAAGGGGGGATCGTCTGTGGATTCACTGGCTGCGAAACCGAGTGCTGCGGATCCAAAAGCCTCGCAGGATGGATCGCAGGCGGATGCCGCTGCTCCGCAGGCTGCGGCCGGAGCCGTCGAAACCTCGTCCGAAACTGCGGATGCCGGTTCTGGTTCCGCTGCAGAACCCATAGCGGCTGTTCCGGCTGAAAAAGGAGGAACGGGGGGCGATTCTCTGGATGCCGCCCCAGCAATAGATACGCTTCTTTCCGACAGCCTTGCGCAGGCCGGTCCAAAATCGCTTCCTGCGGATTCTTCCGTGCATATTCTTTCCAAGCGGGAGCGGAAAGCCCAGGCCGACAGCTTGAAAGCTCAATTGCGGGCACAGGCCGACAGCATAGCGTCCGTGAAAAAGGCGCAGGCGGCAGCGGCCCGCAAGGAGAAGCTGGCGCAGATCGCCAAAGCACGTCAGGCTCGGGCTACTGCCAAGCTCGACGCTGCGAAACAGAAGGAGGAGGCATTGCGCAGAAAGAACCTGGAGCGCCGCGCCGAACGTATGGAGAAAATCTGGGCCAAGCGGCGTGCCAAAACCGGGAAGGCGATCCTGAAAGGCAAGCTTCCGGCGTCGGCTCTCGATTCGCTGGTCGCCGACTCCCTGCGGGAGGCCAGGGCTTTTGCCGCGTTGGATTCTTTGTTCCGGGACTCTCTTGCTGCGGATTCGCTGGGACGCGATTCCATGCAGCTCGATTCGCTCAAGGCCGGGGTTGCGGCAGCGGACTCTTTGCGGGGGGATTCGATCGCTGCACCTGCTGGAGATTCCCTCTACCGGTTGGTCAAGGGGTATCGCCGGGTAAAGATCTTCCGCAACGACTTCCAGGCGGTCTGCGATTCCCTGGTGGCCGTTTCCACGGACTCGATGATCCTGCTCTATATCGATCCCGTGCTTTGGAATCAGGACAACCAGATCACTTCGGACGTGATGAAGATCTATACCGAAAACTCCAAACTCCAGAAAGCGGAATTCGTCGGCCGTCCGGTTATGTCGAGCGAGATCGACACGATGACTTACAACCAGGTGACGGGCAAGCTGATTACTGCCTATTTCCGCAATAACAAGATCTATCGCAACGACGTGGACGGTAACGTGCAGACCATCTATTATATGCAGGAGGACGATTCGCCCGAACCGGTGGGGTTGATGTCCATCCAAAGCGGTGCGGCTACCTACTATATCGACAACAATACGGTCGAAGGCATTACCTACCGCAATCAGCCGGTCTATTCGATTTTCCCGATGGATAAGATTCCGGAGACGCAGGCTCTTTTTCTCGAAGATTTCAAGTGGGAGGGACACCGGCGCCCGGCGCTTCGGGAGGTTTTCGACCGGACGATTCGCCCTTCGGAGCGTGCGGAGAAGAGTGCGCTGCCGCGACCCGATTTTCCGATCACGCGCCGTATCGAGGAGTATAAAAAGTTGCTCATCGAGTCCGGAACCTGGGTGGACCGCGATGACAAGCTGACGCCCGAAGCGCTCGAGTGGCTTCACTGGCTGGGGTATTGATCTCAGTCATACGGCTCTCTTTGGGCTTTCGGATAGGATATAATCGGCCCTCCCGGATTCATCCCGTTAGGGAGAATCCGGGAGGGCCGGTTTGTCAGGTCGGTGAGAAATTCTTTCGTTTTAGGCGGAAGAGGGGAAGATATGCGCTATTTTTGTTCTCCGAATCAAAAGACCGTGCTTCGGACGCGCCGTATTGTCGAGCTGCGGAGCGGTCCGAAGAATGCGAAAGTTGCGAAAGAGATTCCGTACTCCGGAGTGCGGAGCCGTCGGTAAAAAGAGTCGATTTATGAAAAAGAGTTTGATCGCCCTGGCTTTCGGCACGTTGGCTCTCGGTATGGCCGAGTTCGTCATGATGGGGATTCTGCCCGATGTGGCGAGGGATTTAGGCGTTTCCATCCCCCGGGCCGGGGACCTGATTTCGGCCTATGCCATCGGGGTTTGCGTCGGGGCTCCCGCGACGGTGCTCATCGCACGTAAGCGGGCGTTGAAGGGGATTCTGCTCGCTCTTGCCGCTCTTATTGTCCTGGGTAACGTCTGCGCTTCGCTGGCGCCCGACTTTTGGATGCTCTTGGCGATGCGGTTCGTGTCGGGCCTGCCTCACGGGGCTTTCTTCGGCGTAGGTTCGATCGTTGCGGAGCGGGTGGCCGATCCGGGACACAAAACCCAGGCCGTGTCTATCATGATCCTCGGGATGACTGTCGCCAACCTGTTCTGTGTGCCGTTGGGTACCTATTTGGGCAGCTATCTTTCGTGGCGGCTGGCTTTCGGGATGGTCGGGCTGTGGGGAATTATGGCTCTGCTGCTGATCGCCCGCTGGGTGCCTGCCCTGCCGGCGCTGCCCGATACGGGATTGAAGGGGCAATTCCGGTTCCTCGGTTCGCGGGCTCCCTGGCTGATTCTGTTGGCTACGCTGCTGGCCAATGGAGGTGTTTTCTGCTGGTACAGCTACGTGACTCCGACCATGACGCGTGTGGCGGGCATCCCCGGGCAGGCGATGACAGCCGTGATGATGGTCGCGGGGCTGGGAATGCTGGTGGGTAATCTCGCGGGCGGGCATCTGTCGGACCGCTTCTCTCCCGAACGGGTCGCCCGCTTTATTCAGGGGATGATTTGTCTGTTGCTCGTAGGGATCTTCTTCGCGGCTCGGATCGACTGGCTCGTGATTCCGCTGATGTTCCTGACGACGGCTTCGCTCTTCGGGGTTTCATCGCCCCAGCAACTGCTTATTCTGGAGAATGCGCCGGGCGGGGAGATGCTCGGCGCCGCGTCGATCCAGATCGCGTTCAACCTCGGCAACGCTTTGGGCGCCTACTTCGGCGGTCTGCCGATCAGTTTCGGCCTGGGGCCTCAATATGCCGCCCTGCCCGGTGCGGCGATGGCCCTGCTGGGCTTCGTCATGTTCTCCGTCTATTGCAGTCTTTACGGTCGGAATAAAACTCATAGAATATTGTCGGAAAATGAAATGCGCGGATAATCGGGAAGAGCTGTTTCCGGTGGTCGATGCCGCCGGACGTGTCGTCGGCCGGGCCACGCGGGGCGAGTGCCACGGCGGGTCGATGCTGTTGCATCCGGTGGTGCACCTTCATCTGTTCAACTCCTGCGGGGAGCTTTACCTGCAAAAACGTCCGGCGTGGAAGGATATCCAGCCCGGACGGTGGGATACGGCCGTAGGCGGCCATGTGGATTGGGGGGAAGAGCCTCTCGCTGCTCTGCGGCGCGAGGTGCGCGAGGAGGTCGGCGTGACGGATTTCGAACCGCAGCACGTGCTGACCTACCTGTTCGAGTCGGAACGCGAACGGGAGTTGGTCTATGTCTATAAGACGGTGTACGATGGGCCTGTCGTACCGAGCGGCGAGTTGGACGGAGGTCGCTTCTGGACACTGCGCGAGATCGCCGAAGGAGTGGGCGGCGGGATCTTTACCCCCAATTTCGAAGGCGAGATCCGCCGTGTGGCGGAGCTGCCG
>OLWY01000959.1_pt1 | contig 11997 bp, 9 predicted proteins | sample 1644171 | NCBI WGS metagenome assembly OLWY01 (sample SAMEA103958150, study PRJEB25191) | human gut metagenome | biome: human-associated habitat [ENVO:00009003]; feature: intestine environment [ENVO:2100002]; material: feces | place: Germany | collected 2013/2015 | reverse complement strand
AACCAACTATTAAAAAAGGATTATTCATATTCAGCATCTTATCTGCGTTTCGCAATTCACGTAACGCAAATTACGTAATAAAAAACCAGAATAACAAGTAAACCGACTACTACTTACATATCCCGACACTCACCGACACTCGCCGATTCCCGTTTTTCAGAGGGTCTATCTTTGCATTGTCATTAGTAATTAACCTTTTAAAATTCAAAATTATGGCAGTGAAATTTAAAGTAGTAAAGCGTAAGGTATTGAACGGCGCAGAGAAAGACTCAGTAAAGAACTACGCGATCGCTAAAACGTCGGGGACTTCGGACCTCAACAAATTATGTAAACTGATTTGCTCTCGCTCCACGCTTTCGTCGGCGGACGTGAAAGCGGTGCTCGATTCATTAAACTGGGCGATGGATCTGGAACTGTCCTCCGGCAACGTGGTGCAATTGGGAGAATTTGGTAACTTCCGTATGTCTATTAACTCCGAAGGAACGAATACGCCCGAGGACTTCGACGCCACCAAGATAAAGGGGGTACGTATTATCTTTTTCCCGGGCTCGGCCCTGCGGACTACCCGCAATGAGGTGAATTTCGAGCCTCTGGAGGTTACGAAAAAGAGCGCAGGTTCTGATAGCGAAAGCCCGGACGAGATATGAGAAAAATTGACCTGATCGTGATTCATTGCTCGGCAACCCGTGAGAATACGGATTATAGCCCGGAGCAACTGGAGAGTGACCACAAGGCACGGGGATTCCTCCGTGCCGGTTACAACTTCTACATCCGTAAATCGGGAGAAGTGGTGAACCTGCGCCCGCTAGAGCAAATTCCGGCTCATGCGAGAGGACACAACAAACACAGCATCGGGATTTGCTACGAGGGTGGACTGGACATCACCGGACAGTCACGGGATACCCGCACACAGGCTCAAAAGACCTCGTTGTTACGTTTGATCCGGCATCTCTTAATCTGCTTTCCCGGCTCATGGGTCTGTGGGCACCGGGATCTCTCGGAGGACTTAAACGGAGACGGGACGATCTCGCCGGATGAATGGATCAAACAATGCCCCTCATTCAACGCAATCTCCGAATACAAAGAACTCGTGTATGAGCTACGAAAAAAATAAGTAAAAAATCCATGCTCCCACTAAGGGTTTTCAAATTTGGTTGCGACTATTAGTATAGAAACAACTTAAAATGGAGAATAGCATAGATCATATTATCACAAGGATATTAAGTGGCAACAGCTCCTCGGAAGATTTTCTTTCGCTGAGCGAATGGCTGAACGCAGACGAAAAGAACAAAAAAGAATTTCGGTTGCTAAAGAGTTATTGGGATGCGGAAGTCTCGTTCAGCCATTCCTTAATGCCTAATGTGTCCCTCGATAATTTGAGAAAGAAGATCGACGATCAAAGCAGGCAAAAGAGATTGAGGCTGATCCGTTTCATCGCTACTCCCATTGCGGCGGCAATCGCCTTTGTTCTGTTTTTCGCGACAATACACTTAAATACCCGGGAAGCTAAGGTTCAGCAATTCTATACCTATATAACCGATAAAAATAAATCTCATTTTACGCTAGATGATGGTACGAAGATCATTTTGAACCGGAATAGTCGCTTTACCTACTCTGACGCATACGGTACGGATCAGCGAAAGGTTAATTTGGAAGGAGAAGCCTATTTCGAGGTGGCGAAAAATCCGGAAAGACCTTTCATCGTCGATATGGGAAATGCCTCCATACGGGTATTAGGTACGACCTTTAGTGTAAAAGCCGATAAAGGGAAGGATCAGATCACGGCCGTCCTGCTGGAAGGGTCTATCCGTTTCGAAAGCCCGACACAACAAGTCTTACTCGCTCCCGACCAGCAACTTACATTCATCCGTTCAACGAACAAGATTGATATCCAATCCGTCAACGCAAAAGAAAATCTGGCATGGAAAGACGGCTTGCTAAAGTATAAATCAATAGCGCTTTGTACCTTGCTGAATGAGCTTGAGAAAAGATACGAGATTCCGATCCATATAGAAAACAAGAGATTGCTGGACCCGAATGTCACTGTATCCGGAACATTCAGTGAGGATCAATCTTTAAAGGAGATTTTACAAGTGATCTCTCGTAGTTTGCCGATCAAATGGTCACAAAGAGATGGAACTTACTATATTCAATAAAATAAAAATATCAACACATCTTAAAAAACAAGCAATGCCTATGAGATAACACGGATCCTATCTTTCAAAAAAACAAAACCGGCTGCAAAAATACAGCCGGCCCCATTAAAAAGAATTAATTCCTGCTTCTGCTACTCCACGACCAAATTTTGTGGCAGACGCATATTATCAACCTTTTATCAGTACAAAAATATGGAAAATGTTTCGTATTATAGGTCTTTTAGGTCCAAAGACTTAAAAAAAATGCTCTCGGTCCTAAAAATGTCCTTTATTTTACTTTTCTTGACACTGTTCCAAGCGGTAGCGACTAATTCCTATTCACAATCTGTAACGATTTCCGTGAAGACGGATCAAGCCCCGCTAACCGATCTATTCGCTATTATAGAAAAACAAAGCGATTTCTTATTCTTCTATGTGGATTCTGACGTAAAGAACGTAAAAGTGAGCGTGAACGCAACCGATAAGTCCATAGAAAATATCTTATCGCAAGCACTACGCAACACGAGTTTGAAATATTCGATCGAAGGACGAAATATCAATGTATTTAATAAAAACATTGTTGCCCAACAGACTAAGAAACGCATCACCGGTGTCGTTAAAGACCCGGAAGGAAACGCTATTATCGGTGCTAACGTAGTCGAGAAAGGCACGACCAACGGCACGATTACAGATCTGGATGGTAAATACGTTATGGAAGTATCCTCAAACGCAACTCTCGAGTTCTCTTATATCGGTTACATGACACAGTTGCAACCGGTAGGCGGCAAAAACGAGATCAATGTAAACTTGAAAGAGGACACTCAAAAACTGGATGAGGTAGTCGTAGTGGGTTACGGTACGCAGACGAAACGTGAGATTACCGGTTCTATCACCAACGTGACCGCTGAGGATTTCAACCAAGGTCTGACTCGTAACGCAGCGGATTTGTTGCAAGGTAAGGTGGCCGGTTTAACGATCAATACAGGTTCCGGCGACGTAACGGGCAACTCGACGATTCAATTAAGAGGTCTATCCACTTTGCAAAACGACCAAGGCCCGTTAATCGTTATCGATAACGTGCCGGGCATGGACATGTCTACGGTTAATCCGCAGGACATCGAATCTATCTCTATCTTGAAAGATGCCTCTTCAGCCGCTATCTACGGTTCCCGTTCAGCGGGTGGTGTTATCCTTATCACGACTAAGAAAGGTTACGCCAGCAAACCGACCATCGCTTATAATGGAGCGTTCGGTGTATCTACCTTGGCTAACAAGCCGAATCTGCTAACAGCGGACCAATGGCGTAGCTATACTTCCTCTACCCCGGGTAAGGACGGTAAGGATTTTGACATGGGAGCGAACACGGATTGGTTCGACGAGATCACGAGAATCGGTTTCCAACAGGATCATGCCGTGTCTTTATCAGGAGGTGGTTCACACCATAACTATAGAGGTTCCCTTTCTTATATGCAACGTGAAGGTATCGCACGCGATAACTCCATGAACCGTTACAACGCCCGTTTCCAATTCTCCCAACGTGCTCTGGAGGATCGTTTGAAAGTAAGCATCACCGGCGTGGCTACCGTTACAGATAACGCGCCGACCAATGCGACCAATTTCTTACTTGCCTACAATATGATTCCCGTTCGCCCGGTTAAGCTAGAGGATGGATCTTGGTTCGACACACGTGAATACGACCAAGGAAACCCGGTACGTAACCAGAAAGAGAATACACATAAGAACCGCATCAATAATTTCTATGGAACCGCTGATGTCGGTTATACGATTATCGATGGCTTAGAGGCTAAAGTTCTTTTAGCTAAAAGCCGGAATACGGAAGATGAGAGCAAATACAACAGTATCGAGTCTCAAGCCGGTTACAACGATGGCGGTAAGGCCGAACGTTGGTCCAGACTACGTGATAAAGACTTGATGGAATGGACCGCCAATTATTCAGCTGAGTTCAATAAGCATAAGATCAATGCCTTGATCGGTTACTCTTGGGAAGAAGAGAATTATGAGGAGACTCACGTACAGACCCGTGGTTTCGTCACTGATTTATTAGGTGCTAACAATTTAGCCGCGGGACAAAATCTGAATCCGGGAGACGCAGAGTCTCAAAAATGGCAAAGTCGCCTGATCTCTTTATACGCAAGAGCCAATTATAGCTTCAATGAGAAATATATGTTGACAGCTACCGTACGCCGGGATGGTTCTTCTAAATTTGGAACGAATAACAAATGGGGTACCTTCCCTTCCGTTTCCGTGGGTTGGAATGTCACCCAAGAGTCATTCATGGAAAAAGTAAACTGGCTTAACGACTTAAAGTTAAGTGTCGGTTATGGTATCACTGGTAATCAAACAGGATTGGACCCCTACAAAACCCTCGAGCTTTACGGCACAGATGGTGTATATTATGATACCGGTTCTTGGCTACCTTCTTATAAAATCAGCCAAAACGCAAACCCAGACTTAAAATGGGAACAGACAGCGATGTTGAACATCGGACTTGATTTCTCCGTATTGGATAGCCGCCTAGGTGGTCGTATCGAATGGTATAACAAAAAGACCTCTGACATGCTTTATACCTATCCGGTGCCAACCCCTCCTTACCTATATAGCGAGATCATGGCTAACGTGGGCGATATGCGTAATACGGGTATCGAGTTGAGTTTGAACGCAGACGCTATCCGCACGAAGGATTTCGATTGGAACATCTCCTTAAACTTGGCTCATAATGAGAATGAAGTGACTCGTCTATCCAACGACGTATTTACAATGGATAAGATCTTATTAGGTGACGTATTCATCCGGGGTGGAAGCTCCAGCGGTACACACGTATTGGAAGAGGGACGCCCTATCGGACAATTCTATGGCTTGGTTTGCAACGGTATCGATGAGAACGGCAGATATATCATGGTAGATAAAGACGGTGACGGCGAGATTTCCGATCCGGCGGATTATGACTACATCGGATCCGCTCAACCGAAACTGACATATGGTATCACCAATACTTTCCGCTACAAGAATTTTGATTTGTCATTCTTCTTGCGTGGAACGATCGGTAATGATATATTGAACGCGACCCGCATGGCATACGCTCAATCCGGATTCTTGCCGGGAACAAACGCATTGGATGATCCATTGACCTATACGTTAAGCGAAACTCCAAGATTCTCCAACTATTACTTAGAGAAAGGTTCTTTTATGCGTCTCGACAACTTGACTTTAGGTTATAAGATCAAAGCATTGAATGGTATCCGTGTTTATTTCACGGCGCAAAACCTATTCGTTATCACGAAATATAAAGGTCTTGATCCCGAAGTTCCTATGGATTCAGGAGACGGTTTGACCCCGGGTGTAGAACCTCGTGAATTTTATCCGAAGGCACGCACATTCTCTGTTGGATTAAACTTGAATTTCTAATACACAAACAGTAACGATCATGAAAAGATTATTCAAAAATATAATATGTGCCGTACTCGCTCCGGTAGCACTTGTCTCTTGCATGGATTTGGACGAGAACGTATACGACAAGCTTCCTACCGACGAATTCGGGACAACAGAAAAGCAGATTAATGCGATCATGGCTCCGGCATACCAATCCCTAAAGAACATGCTGGCTTATGACGGTCCTTGGGGAGCGGCCGATATGACAGCCGATATCTTGATAGCACCGACACGTGTAGGTGGCGACTGGTGGGACGGCGGACAATACATGGAACAATGTATGCACAGTTGGAAACCGAACTCTTACTCCGTGGAGAATTGCTGGACATATTGTACGGAAGGTTTAACCACAGTTAATTCCGTATATAATATTATAGAGAAAAGCGAGGCGATGAGCGATGAACTTAAGCTTCAATACTTGTCTGAGCTAAGAGGATTACGCGCTTTCTGGTATTATGTAATCGTAGATATTTTCGGTAACGCTCCATTAGTGACAGATTTTGAGGATACCTCCTTGCCCTCCATCACGAGCCGTGCGGATCTGTATAAATACGTGGTGAAGGAATTAACCGAGATCATCCCGAACCTGCGCTCCGATGTATCAGACGCCAGCTACGGTAAGTTCACGCAAGGGGCTGCCCGTATGGTATTGGCAAAGATGTACCTCAACGCCGAGGAATGGATCGGCGAGCCGAACTGGAAAGGTGTAGTGGAGCAGTGCGACGAGATCATGAAACTCGAATATATCATCGAGCCGAATTGGAAAACCAATTTCGAGGTTCATAACGAGGTATCACGAGAGATTATTTTCCCGATCTGCTACAAGGCATCTGATGCTTGGGGTAACTCCATTCATCTTTGGACATTGCATTATCTGGATCCCGATGTATTAGGTTTCACCGGCGGTATGTGGAATGGTATCAACGCCCAGCCGGATTTTGTCCGCACATTTGATACGGAAGATCCTCGTTACGAAGGTTCGTTCTTGATTGGCCCGATGATCGACCCTAGCACGGGAGAGATTTTGAAAACGACCCTAGGACATGACTTGATCCATACGATCGACTTAAATGTGGTACCGGGAACTGAGAAAACCGATGCGGATGGTAACTTAACCCCGTGGGGCGAGGTTCACCAAGAAGACGGCGCACGTATCAATAAGTGGGTATATGAGAAAGGCATGCAAAATACCAATATGGAGAACGATATCGCTATCTTCCGTCTGGCCGATGTATACCTGATGAAAGCGGAAGCCTTGGTTCGTATGGGCGGGGATCTCGGTGAAGCTACTCGTCTGGTAAACGCTATCCGGGAAAGGGCTTACGGCAATTCCGATCATAATTACACGAGCGTGACATTGGACGATATCTATAACGAGCGTGGTTATGAGTTGGCATTCGAATTTGTCCGCCGCCAAGATATGATCCGCTTCGGGACTTATCTGAAACCGAGATATATGAAGCCGAAACAGACTCCGGAATATCGTAAGATCTTCCCGATCCCGTTCAAGGCTTGGCAGAAGAATAATAATTTGGTTCAGAACCCGGGATATCCGGCATTCTAATCATATCAGTCTGTTTTTAATATCAATTCTTTAGACCCCAATTCAATTATTAATCATAATATGAACAAATTTATGAAAGAGGTAAATAAACAATCCTGTCCGACTGGAATCTCGAGAAGGGAATTCCTTGGGATGGCAGCCACAGGTGCTGCCGCCCTTACGATCCTGCCCAGTTTTACCGTAGCGGGATTAGGACACGTAGCTCCCAGCGATAAGCTTTATATCGCGAAAATAGGCTGTGGCGGTATGGGAGCCGCCGATTTGGGTAGCTTGATGAATACGCCGCACAAAAACGCAGCGATCACCTGTCTGTGCGACGTAGACGACCGTCAGTCTGCCGACGCTCGTAAGAAATACCCGAAGGCGAAGTATTTCAACGACTTCCGTGAGATGTACGACAAGGAAGGCAAGAACTTCGATGCCGTATGTATCTCCACCCCGGATCATAACCATGCGATCCAAGCTTTCGGCGCTATGCGGATGGGTAAGCACGTATATCTGCAAAAACCGATCGCGCACGATATTTACGAGGCACGTATCCTTACCGAGGCCGCCAAGAAATACAAGGTCGTGACCCAAATGGGCGACCAAGGTAACTCTTGCGACGGTATGCGTACCCTTCGTGAATGGTTCGAGGCAGATCTGTTAGGTGACATCCAGAAGGTATATTGCTGGACCAACCGTCCTGTATGGCCGCAAGGTATTCCTTGGCCGAGCCAGAAGCCTGAGGTTCCCAAGGGATTAAATTGGGACTTATGGGTAGGTACCGCCGAGTATGTGGATTATATCGATAATCTTGTTCCGTTCAACTGGCGTGGTTGGTGGCGTTTCGGTACAGGCGCTCTTGGAGATATGGGTTGCCACATCATCGGCCCTCCATTCAAATTGCTTCAATTAGGTTATCCGACTGAGGTTTCTTGCAGCACGACCAATGTCTACTCCGGTATCTTCGAGGAGGCTTATTATCCTGAGAGTTGCCCGGTAGCCAGCTCGATCCGTTATAAATTCAAGAAGAAAGACGGAAGCGACCTGAATCTCTATTGGATGGACGGTGGTATCATGCCGGAGCGTTTCGAGGAGATCGATCCGGATGCAGACATGACCTGCACGATGGGAGACTTGGATATGATGGACGTAGAAGGCGCAACCGTATTCGTAGGTACGAAAGGTATGGCTTCTTGCGGCTGGGGCGGTTCCGACCCGAGATTCTGGCCAAAGGGACAGAAGGCGAACAAGAAACCGCTGTTCGACAAGGACGTGAACATTCCTCATAAATACAAACGTATCGAAGGCGGCACGAACGGTCATTACTGGGCGTGGATCGACTCTTGTATCGCAGGATACGACAAGGCGGACGTAGAATCACCATTCGAAGGTTACGCCGGTCCGTTGACGGAGACCGTATTGATGGGTAACCTGATCTTACGCAGCTATAATATCCGGGAACAAGTGAAACATAACGACTCGATCTACGGAGAACGCGAGGGCTTTATCTATCCGGGAAGAAACAAGACTTTCCAGTGGGACGGAGCGAACATGCGTATCACCAACTTCGAGCAAGCGAACCAATTCATCAAGCGGAAATACCGCGATGGATGGGAAGATCTCAAGTTATAAAAGCGAACAACAATGGGATGAGACGGGGCACACCCCGTCTCTACAACTAGATAATTTACTTAAATAACTATACAAAGATGAAAAAGATTTATAGCAGTATTATGGCCGTAGCCTTATTCGCATCGGCTCTATCATGTACCTCTGGCAACAATAACAATACGAACAATGCCGGAACGCAAACCGCCCAAACCCAAGCCCTCGATAGCGACGGTATCCCTACGGGAGGCGAGTGGATCACCATGTTCGACGGCAAGACCTTGAACGGATGGCGCGGCTATTGCCGTCAGGATGTACCCCAAGGTTGGGTGGTTGAAGACGGATCGATCACCTATAAAGGTAGCGACAATAAGGCAGACACGGGCTTCGGCGACTTGATCTACGACAAGAAGTTCAAAAATTTCGTTTTCGAGATCGAATGGAAGATCGACAAGGCCGGTAATAGCGGTATCTTCTATACAGCGCAAGAAATTGAGGGTACACCTATTTATTACTCCAGCCCAGAATATCAGTTACTCGACAACGAGAATATGCCGGACGCATGGGAAGGTTGCGACGGTAACCGTCAGGCCGGTGCCGTATATGACATGATTATGCCGGATCCACAACCCGTAAAACCGTACGGAAACTGGAACAAGACGAGAATCGTTGTCTATAACCAACGCGTGATCCATTACATGAACGACGTGAAAATTCTGGAGTTCCAATTTGGTACCCCGGTATGGCGCGCGTTAGTGGATCATAGTAAGTTCAGCAAGTTCAGCACGAGTCCGGAGAAATGCCCGGAAGCTTACGACTTGATGCTACAATGCGGAAAACAACCGGGTTACATCGGTATGCAAGACCACGGTTATGGTGTTTGCTTCCGCAATATCCGAATCAAAGAGCTCTAAAATCGTATGAGAATAGAGATTTGTCAATCTTATGAGGCATTAAGCCTTAAGGCAAAAGAGATTGTTACCTCAGAGTTAGGGCAGCACAAGGCACTTACGCTTTGTGCCGCCACTGGGGGCTCTCCTACCCGGATGTATGAGTTGCTGGTAGAGGAAGCCGGTCGCCAACCGGAATTATTCTCCCAATTCACGGTACTAAAGCTCGATGAATGGGGAGGAATCCCGATGGATCACCCGGGTACGTGCGAGTCGTATCTACGGAACTATTTCGTAGGTCCGCTTCAAATCCCGGAAGACCGGTATATAGCGTTCCAAAGCGATCCGGAGAACCCTGAGGCGGAATGTGAGCGGATCCAACAGATACTGGATCAAAAAGGCCCTATCGACATTTGTATATTAGGAATAGGGATGAACGGCCATATCGCCTTGAACGAGCCGGCTCCTTCCTTGCATACGAATTGCCATGTGGCTCATCTGTCCCAGAAATCCTTGCAACATCCCATGATCGCCGGGGATACGGAGAAACCGGGATACGGACTGACATTGGGCATGGCGAATATCTTTCAGTCACGCCTGATTATCCTTCTTATCAACGGGATAAAGAAAAGGGAGATTACTCAAGCTTTCCTTGAACAGAAGATCTCGACGGAGTTGCCGGCCTCCTTATTGTGGCTGCACCCGAACGTGATTTGCCTGATCGACAGGGAAGCGGCGCATAGTTCTAATTAAGCTTTTACAATTATCATGAAATACGCTATCGCATTAGACATTGGAGGAACAAGCATAAAATATACTCTTGTGAACCAGAATGGCGACATTCTTTACGAATCGTCGGAAACCACACAATCAAAAGAGAATCCACGCCCATTATCCGATATCATAAAAAGTATCGTACGGAAAATGACAGACTACGCCCGTTCCCGGGACTGGGGGATTTACGGAATTGGCATAGGTGTACCTTCCGTAGTAGATAAGGGGGTGGTTCTCTTTGCCAATAATCTTCCTGAACTGGACAACCAACAATTGGATCTTGCGTTAGCGGAATTTAATCTACCGGTATTCATCGACAACGACGCAAACCTTATGGGGTTGGGCGAGGTGATATATGGGGCGGCTAAGGGCCTCTCCGATATCGTTTTCTTGACGGTGGGTACCGGCATAGGGGGCGCCTTGTTCTTGAACGGCCGGCTTTATGGCGGCTACCGGAACCGGGGCACCGAACTTGGGCACTTAATTATTCATGGTCTGAATGGGAATCAATGTACTTGCGGAGCGTCCGGTTGCCTAGAGGCACACGCTTCCGTAAGTGCGTTGATCGCCTTATATCGGCAATTATTGGAGAAGAACGGACGGGAGATACCTTCCCGTATCGATGGAAAATATATAGTAGAGCGCTATAAAGCTCAAGAGAAAGAGGCCGTACTCGCTATGGAGGATCATTTCCGGAATCTGTCCCTAGGCGTAGCGAGCCTTATCAACATTTTCGCTCCGCAAAAGGTGATTATCGGCGGAGGCATTTCGGAATCCGGAGATTTCTACATTAATAATATACGGGAACAGGTCTGGAAATTCGTGATGAAGGAAACCTCGTACTTCACGACTATCGAACTTGCCCGATTAGGAAATAAGGCCGGATGCCTCGGGGCGGCGGCATTGGTGTTTAATCATTGAATCTATCTATCATGAATAAGAATAATTGGATCGTACTCCTCATCTTGTGTATTTGGTTTGTCATTTCTTTTGTTACCAATATATTAGGCCCTATGCTACCGATGATTATCGATAGTTTTGGGCTGAGCCTGACATTGGCCGCATTCTTGCCGTTCTCGTTTTTCTTGGCATATGGCATCATGTCCATCCCGGCAGGAATGATCATCGAGCGTTTCGGGGGAAAGATTTCCTTATTGGTCGCTTTCAGTCTGACGTTTTTGGGTGCGGGGCTTTTCGTCATGTTCCCGACCTACCCTATCGTATTGACCTCCCTTTTCGCTATCGGTCTGGGCATGGCGATGCTACAGGTGATTATATTGCCCTTGATGCGTGAGGCGGGCGGAGAGAAAAAATATGCCTTTAATCAGGTATTGGCCCAGATCGTATTCGGGGCCGCTTCTTTCATGAGCCCGTTCGTCTTGGCCGGGCTTATGCGGAAATTAACCGGTGAGGATCCGGCGAACGACTTCTTCATCCGTTTCCTCAAAGGGATAACGCCGGAGAGCTTACCTTGGAGCTCGCTCTATTTTATCTTTACGATTGTTTTTGTCATCATGTTAGTGGTTATCTCTTATGTCAAATTCCCGAAAGTAGAATTAAAGGAAGATGAGAAGGCGGGAACGGTACAGAA
>OLWY01000955.1_pt1 | contig 12045 bp, 8 predicted proteins | sample 1644171 | NCBI WGS metagenome assembly OLWY01 (sample SAMEA103958150, study PRJEB25191) | human gut metagenome | biome: human-associated habitat [ENVO:00009003]; feature: intestine environment [ENVO:2100002]; material: feces | place: Germany | collected 2013/2015 | reverse complement strand
GTTCGAAGGGAAGCAGGCGTTCGTCTACCTCCTATTTCTTCAGACCGTACATCTGTCCGCCCAAGTCAGCAACCGCATCATCTACCTCTGCATCACCCAGACGGGCAGCAAGACGCATGGAATCCAACGGCATTTGCAAATCAACGGAAACGTTTTTCAGTGCCAACTTGTGCAAGGCTACTTTCCAATTAAGGGCGGTAGTCGCAGTGTCCGGTTCGGCAGTGGTAGTATCATTCATCACAACGAGCATATGAGTATCACTCAATTCCACACGATTGATGACGGCATCCTCTTTCTTCAGGTCTATGCCATGGCTTTCAAGGAAGAAACGTCCCAATACACCACGTATGCGGATCCCCTCTATCAGATCGGCAGAGTTCAGGAAAACTCCGTTCACGGTTACCTCATCCACTTCTACTTGCCCACGTATCAACGGCCATGCCTGCACGCGCACGTTCAGGCTTTCCAGGGTTAGCAAAGTATCAGGAGTTTGTTTCACGGCAAGAGAGTCACCGGGAGCTGAGGATATTTGTTTATCTGCCTGTATAGGCTGAATAACCTGCACACCACGTACCAAAAGGTTCAGCGGAAAGCGGAGGTCAATGCGTTCAACAGATATATCCATACCCGTTGCCTCGGATGCGATGGCAGTAGCTTGCTTCCGTATCAGGTTCTGTACGGGAGGGATATAAAGCAATACCATCAGTATTGCAAATAATATGATAGGGGTAAGTAGTATCCACACTACCCATTTTAACCATTTTCTTCTCATTAGGACGTCAATCGATAGTCAGTGTTTAAATCGTTACAAAGTAAACAAATTCCAACGACATTTGGTTGATGCAGAAGACAAAAAGGCTATTTATTCCACTATCCGGCACTCTATACCGCAAAGGGCGTTGCCAATATTCAACGCCCGTCTGAAAATTACTTCACTTTCTCACGTACCAACTAACAAGAGTCAGACAGTGTCATACCGTACATATGGGTGAAGGTTTTCAGGCATGATCAAGGGCATGTTCAAGATCATGAAAGAGACACTACTCACAAAATTTCCCTTTGCACATATTTTTCAATATTTATCCTTGCTGTTTATCAATAAATCCCCTACCTTTGCTTCCATCAAATAGATATGACAAGTATGTTCCGGCAATCAACAAACAGGCTCACGGTGTGGCTATTCGCCCTCTGCCTCCTCTTTCCTTTCAGCAAATTGTCTTCTGCATGGCGTAATACAGCCACGCAGGATAAGGCTTTTTCAATTTCAGCTGTATCAAAAGCATCTTCTGACAGCATAATGCCTGAACGCCTTACGTTTCCCGATTCCGTGGCACTTGCAGCACCCGAAGCTGCCGGAAGGAGCGTTTCTTCTCTTGTAGCTTACTTGAAACAGCATCTCAGCACAGACGACCAACTGGCACGCGCCATCTACACCTGGGTTTCAAGAAATATTAAATACAATGTGTACATAACCTATACTTCTCGCAACGAGGAAGCGGATGAGACGAAAGAAATACAAAAAATACTATCCGAACGCAAAGGTATTTGCCAGGATTATGCGTTACTTTTTAAAGCACTGGTGAAGGAAGCGGGAATGGATGCTTATGTTATTGATGGCTATAACCGCAGGGACGGTGCCTTACTGCCCGACCCACATGAATGGTGCGCAGCCAAAGTAAGTGGGAAATGGTATATGTTTGACCCTACATGGGGTGCTGGATTTGTGGAAAACTACCAGTTCATTCCTTCCCCGAATCATCGTTTCTGCAAGCTGTTACCGGATACATTACTGAAAACACACATGCCTTTCGATCCGATGTTCCAGTTCCGCGAACGTCCACTGAGCTATGAAGAGTTTGATACAGGAGTTGTAGATGAACAACGCTCAGTACCGGTGTTCTATTGGGCGGATACATTGGCGCTATATGCACGGCAGGATACACTGGAAAGGCTGGTAAGTGTCAGACAGCGTATGTTATCGAACGGACGAAGTAATGATTTGGTTTATTATATGCTGGAACTTACGAGTAACAACATCCGCATCGCCGGCTACCAGAAGATTCTGAATGCTTACAATATGGCAATGGATTTACAGGGAAAAGCTACGGACGCCATCAATGAATTCGTCCGTTACCGGAATAAGGCATTTGAGCCCCTGAAACCGGATGCAGAAATTCAGGCGATGGTAGATGTCCCTGAGGAATTGATAAACCGGGCAGATAGTGCGATCAATAGCATCCGCACTGCACCGGAAAGATATAGGGAACCTATCCTGAAATTACGGGATCAGATAATGGAAGTGGCAACAACCGTATATAAACATAAACTTTTTCTGAGGCAGTACTTTAAGCTACCGGCCAAGCAGAGGAAAGGGATGTTTAAGCAGACGAAATAAAAAGGAAGGCTTGTTCAAGTATATCTTCGATCAGGTTTAGAGCAGCAAGCGATTTCTCTTTTATTTTTTCATCAAAAGGTACTCCACGTGAGGCTTCAAGCTCTTTCAATAAAGTAACAAGATCATTGGCTCCCAACAGAGTAAACAAAGGAAGCATCTTATGGCCCATAGCGGCAATGCCATCTGTGTCTTCTGTTTCCAATGCCTGTCGCAAGCGGTCAACATTCAGGCGTGTTTCTGTGACGAAACTTTCCAGTATGGATTTTGCCGCATCCGGATCATCACCGGAAAAAGCGGTAAGGGCGGAAAAATTCAAGGTAGAAGAAGGGGTGGCATCAACAGTAGCAATATCTGCTTGCAGCACACCAATCTCTGCAAGCAATTCATTCACCGTAAACGGCTTATGCAGACTTCCGGCAAAACCATGTTGCAGAAACTCCTCACGCTTCATATCACTACGGGCGGTAACGGCAATCACCGGAATTGTCTTGGCTTGCGGGATATTCGAAGCACGCAGCAGCCTCAGCAAATCGAAACCATTCATGGCAGGCATTTGCACATCGGTCAGCAGCACATCGAAAGTATCAGTACGGAGGGCTTCCAAAAGTTCATCCAGTTGCAGGCAGGTTACGGAAGTAATACCACTCTGTGCAAGCATGGCGGCAGTGAGAGTAAGCTGAATGCGGTCATCATCAATCAAGAGAATATGTAATGCGGGTATCTGAGTTTGTGAGTCCTCACTTGGTTGTTCATTCAAGGCGGAAGTGTCATTATCCAATGCCACCGGATACAGAGGTACCCGTAACGTGAATGTGCTCCCCTTTCCGAGTACGCTATCCACCTCAATACGTCCCTCCAGCAGTTGCACCAGCATACGAACAATGGACAGTCCCAGTCCGAATCCCTCCTCTCCCTGTGCTCCGGGCAGACGGGTGAATTCCTGGAAAATACGCTCACGGTCACCAGGATCCATCCCCTTTCCCGTATCGATAACAGAGAGTTTCAAATGGTTACCGGGAAAAACGGAATCGCCTTTCGGCACAAAAGAGGCGGTCAGGGTAATGCCGCCCTCTGAAGTAAACTTCACTGCATTAGAGAGCAGGTTATTGACAATCTGGCGTAAGCGCAATGGATCACTGATAAAAGCTCCTTTCAGTTCCGGATCTATCTCACACTTCAAAGACAATCCTTTGGCAGAAGTCAGTGGTTCGAAACTGACATAGATTTCTTCCAGCAAGCGTGCGGGATGGAAAGTAACACGATTTATCTCAGCTTTATTCAAGTCGAGGCGATGGAAGTCGAGCAAGTCGGTAACGAGCTTCAGCAGGTGTTCCGAAGAAGTTTTCATGTTGTCGAGATAGAAGCGTTGCCTTCCGTCAACGGTGAGCCGGGAGAGCAAGTCAGCATATCCCATAATGGAACCCAAGGGAGCCTTGAAATCGTGGGTAATGGCAAGCATCAACTTTTCGCGGGAGGCAAGCAACTCTTCGGCAAAACGATTGGCTTCTTCCAATTGACGCCGATAACGGTTACTACGGGTGACATCCCGCCAGATCATGACAAGAAAGATAACGGACAGCACAACAGCCCCAGCCTCTTCGCGGGCACGCATCAGGGTTTCCTGTTCATATCCTTTCAAAAGACTGTCGATACGAGCACTCAGTGCATGATCAAGACGTTGCAAAGTTCGCTTACGACGCTGCATCACACTATTGGTAGCCCTCTTCTGTTGGGCAACAGTGCGCAGCTTCGCGTGCAGGGAATCAACCGGATTATAAGCATCGAGTACAGTATCCGTAGCAACTTCAAGGGTTGTTTGCACCTGAACAGCTGAATCTTTGCGTGGTGGGACGAAGACTTCTCCCAAACGGCGGAAGAAACTTTTCTTCTTGGGTTGTGTCACAACCGTATCGCGACGGGCAATAACCCGGCGTTGTACACGTTGTTGGGTGATAATAGTATCCTGTTCGGCAATAATCTGTTCCACTTCACGGGCTGAAATCATGCTGTCATTGGCTTCGCTCAGTGTACGCAGCAGGCGGACGGTATTAGCATCCTTCTCTCTCAAAAGCCCTATCAGACTGTCCGTACGCAGAATATCACTATTATCCGAACTCATAAGATTCTCCATTTCCCGGTGCACGAAGAACAGGGAATAAAGCAAGACTGCCAGCAGGACAGCATAACCGGCAGCTATCTTCTTCTTGGAGACATTATTCATTTATCTTTCGTTTTATAGCGGAAACGCAACCAGAGCATAATACCCGCACTAGTCAGTCCGAACGGGAAGGCCATCCATACACCGACCGTACCCCAGCCCAGCACGAAACCGCATAAGTATCCTACAGGCAAAGATATAACAAAATAAGAAATAAATGCAATGAACATCATCGGTTTTACGTCGGCAATACCACGCAGGGCATTGGCAAAGCTGATTTGCAGTCCGTCACCAAACTGATAAACCAGGAATGGAAGGAACAAAGAAGATACCATGGCAGAAACCTCCACGCTATCCGTAAACCAGCCCCCGACCTGATTGCGCAACAGAAACACGATACTCAGAAGCACCACCGCCATTGCCAAGATGAGATGATAGCCGGCATATGCCGAACGGCGGACATTCACCATATCGTTCTGCCCCTTGAAGTTACTGACGCGAACGGCAATCGCCGCCCCCATCCCATAAAACATCATAAAGGTGAACTGAGAAATAGTGAGCATAATCTGATGTGAAGCCAAAGCAATAGTTCCCAGCCAACCAACCATAATCGTGCTGAGACTGAATGAAGCCGTCTCCATGCCCATCTGCAAACCGACAGGCCACCCAAGTCCATTCAATTTCCTGAACATCTGTTTCGACCATCCCAAGCGGAAGAACCCTACTTTATATCTCAGGAACCTCCGACTACGAAAAACAATCAATGCAAAAGCAATAACCATGACGATGCGTGAGAACAGGGTACTGATACCCGCACCGAGCAATCCCCATTCCGGGAAACCGAACTTTCCGTAAATCAGCACATAATTGCCGACAATATTCAGCGCATTTCCACCAAGAAGCACCCACATAGCAGTCTGCGTTTGAGTAATGCCATCCGTAAATTGCTTAAAGCCGTTGAACAGCATGACAAATACCAGGGATGCAAGTAGAACCAGAAAATAAGGTTTTATCAAGGGAATCAGTTCCTCGGGTTGTCCCATGTATTCCACACAGAAATAGACGACAGTCATAATAAGCGTCAGCAACAGTGCTACCAACACATTGGCAAGCAGACTTGAGCGCAAAGCTTGTCCAGCCTCCATGAAACGACGGTTACCGTAGAACTCACCCACCACAGGCGTCAGTCCATAAGAGAAACCGGTACTGAAAATAATGCAAAGTGTAAAAAGATTGTTGGTGAAAGAAGCGGCAGCCAACTCGGCCGTGCTATGATGTCCCACCATCAAGGTATCGGCAAATCCAAGAACAATGACTCCCATTTGACCGATAACGATGGGAAGTCCTAAGTAAAAGAGGGCTTTATAATGCCCCTTGTATGTAGCAATTAATCTGTTCATTTATCTTTCTCATAATATAATACCACCGAGTTTTCCTCACGAAAAGTCTCTTGTGCAACTGTCTTCAGACGTTCTGCCGTCACTGCGCGATACCGTTCTACCTCACGGTCTATATCCTCCGCTTGCCCGGTCAGTTCGAACCATGCCAGATTTGTAGCTACATTCAGGTAATTGATATTCCCGAATATCTGGGTGGATTCAAACTTATTCTTTACTTTCTCCAATTCCTGTTCTTCTATCGCCACTTGCTGCAACTCCTGCAACTCTTTACGTACAGCGGCCTCAGCCTGTTCCAGTGAGACTCCGGCTGACGGTTTTCCACTGATATGCAGCAATCCCGCATCACGCGTTCCCGAAATATAAGCATCTATACCGGAGAACAATTTCTGTTCCTGCACCAACCGACGGTTCAAGCGACTGGAGCGTCCGTTACTAAGGATATCTGAAAGAATATCAAAAGCATAGTAATCAGGATGCTCGCGACTACACATATGAAAAGCCATAAACAGCGCATCCAAGGGAACAGGACGTTTCACTACCTGTCTGCGTTCCTGCGTCTGTACGGGTTCCTGCGGCAATTGTCGCACAGGCACATTCCTGTGGGGAATCGGGCCGAACCATTTTTCTGTCAATCGAACAGCTTCTTCCCATGATATATTTCCGGTAACGGCAAGCACGGCATTATTAGGTGCATAAAAGCGGTAAAAGAATGATTTCACTTCCTCCAGTGTAGCTTGTTCGATGTGCGATAAATCCTTCCCGATGGTAGGCCAGCGGTATGGATGCACCTCATAAGCCAACGGACGGATAAGATGTCCCACATCTCCGTAAGGCTGGTTCAGACAACGCTGTTTGAACTCCTCCATGACCACACCGCGCTGCACTTCAAGGCTTTGTTCACTGAATGCCAGTTCCAACATACGGTCGGACTCCAGCCAGAAGCCAATCTCTACATTCGACTTGGGGACGGTGAGGTAATAGTTCGTAATGTCATTGTTCGTCCAAGCATTGTTTTCGCCACCTGCCGACTGCAAAGGAGCATCATAGTCGGGTATATTCACAGAACCGCCAAACATCAGATGTTCAAACAGATGGGCAAAGCCGGTATGTTCGGGATCTTCGTCCCGGGCACCTACATCATAGACGATGTTCAGTGCTACCATCTGAGTACTGAGATCCTGGTAATGCACCAGTCGCAGACCATTAGGGAGAATATGTTTATTGATTTTCATAAAATAGAGATTGTAACTTATCGGAGAAAGGAATTTCTTTCTTTTCGGTTATGAATTAATTCACCACAGAGTAACACAGAGTTTCACAGAGTTTAATCAATTTGAAATCAAAAGAATAGAACTCCGTGAAACTCTGTGTTACTCTGTGGTGAAAACTCATTACTATACCGTTTTGAACTAATTTCACCAACAGTTAGTCCAATACTACCACCTTTTTGATCTTCACATCCTCTTCCGGGCGGTCGCTACGATCCGTTTTTACCTGTTGTATCTTATCTACTATATCCATGCCTTCGATCACTTCGCCGAACACAGTATATTCACCATCCAAGTGCGGAGTACCACCTACCGTAGTATAAGCCTTCACCTGTTCCGGTGTAAAGTGGAATTCCGGTTGTTTGGCAACTTCCGCCTCAGCCTGTGCAAACAAGCTATCCTGCAAGTTCATCAAACCATCCTGGTCATTTTCCTTACGCATCTTATAGATTTCCTTCATGTGCTTCTGTGCCAAAGCATTGAACACAGTGGTCAGACGATTCTGGTTCATCTGGTTCTCCATCCCCAACAACGTAGTATCATTATACACTTTACCCGTCACAATGTAGAACTGGCAACCCGATGATTCCTTCTTCGGATTCACATTGTCACCCTGACGCGCAGCCGACAATGCACCTTTCTTATGAAAATACTTCGGATAAACAAACTCAGCCGGAATAGTATAACCTACATCACCTGCACCCAGCATCTTGCCTTTCGGAGCATTCTTTGACTCAGGGTCGCCTGCCTGTATCATAAAATCCTTGATGACACGGTGGAACAATGTACCTTCGTATGTACCCTCTTCCGCCAGTTTGATGAAGTTATCACGATGTTGCGGTGTCTCATTATACAGTTTCACGATAATGTCACCCGCAGTTGTTTCAATCTTCAATTTAGTTTCCTGATCCATGTTTCTATCTTTCTTTTGTCCCGATTGGCAGGCTGTAACGCTGCAAATCAGTATGGTTAATAATACGGTGAAATTCCTCTTCATAACGCTTTTTATTTAAATTAAGTTTGCAAATATACGATTTTCAGACAAAACGGTTTACCTTTGTGTCTTAAAAGAGACAAAAGATAAGGCAATGAAATCCATACTCATCGTTGAAGACGACATTACTTACGGTATGATGCTGAAGACCTGGTTAGGCAAAAAAGGCTTTCAGGTAGCTTCCGTCAGCAGTATCGCCCGCGCCCAGAAACATTTGGAAACGGAGGGTGCCGACTTGATTTTGTCCGACCTGCGTCTGCCCGACAAGGACGGCATCGACTTGTTGAAGTGGTTGGGAGAGCAAGGTCTGTCCATTCCACTCATCATGATGACAAGCTATGCTGATATACAATCGGCGGTGCAAGCCATGAAATTAGGTGCCAGCGACTACGTTGCCAAGCCTGTAAATCCGGACGAGCTTCTGAAGAAAATCAGTGAGGCTGTGAAACAACCCGCTGCTTCCCCAAAACAAACCATCAGTTCCGGAAAAGGAGAAAGTACCCATCAGAAAAATGCAGGCGGTACTCCGTCTTCCGACTATCTGGAAGGAGAAAGTGATGCCGCCAAGCAACTTTATAATTATGTAAGACTGGTTGCCCCCACCACAATGTCGGTACTGATCAATGGTGCCAGCGGAACGGGTAAAGAGTATGTAGCCCACCGCATCCATCAACTCAGCAAGCGTGCCGGACAGCCTTTCGTCGCCATCGGACACGTAAAAGGTTCATTCACTGGAGCATTGACAGACAAAACAGGAGCCTTTGTTGCAGCCAACGGAGGAACCATCTTCCTCGATGAAATAGGTAATCTCAGCTACGAAGTCCAGATACAACTGCTACGTGCCTTGCAGGAACGAAAAATACGTCCGGTAGGTTCCAATAAAGAAATCACTGTAGATGTGCGTTTGGTTTCCGCTACGAACGAAGATTTGGAACAAGCCATCGAGAAAGGAACTTTCCGTCAGGATCTATACCACCGTATCAATGAGTTCACCCTGCGCATGCCCGAACTTAAGGACCGGAGAGAAGACATCCTCCTCTTTGCCAACTTCTTCCTCGACCAAGCCAACCGGGAACTGGACAAACAGTTGATCGGGTTTGATGATGCAGCATCCAAAGCATTGCTGGAATACCATTGGCCGGGAAATCTGCGACAGATGAAGAATGCGGTACGACGCGCCACCCTATTGGCACAAGACCAACTTATTACACTGAAAGAACTAACAGAATTGCAACAAATCACTCATTCCCATGTAGGTTTGCCATTGCGTAATGAAGAGACAGAAAAGCATCAGATTATCGAAGCACTGCGGCAAACGGGAAACAATAAAAGCCGGGCGGCACAACTACTGGGCATAGACCGTAAAACATTATACAATAAGCTGAAACTTTACGAAATAGAGAGCTAAAGGCCCTCTCGGGATCGTATCCCAACCGTGCCAAGTCCGTACCTGCTCCGTATCTATTCCAATTGTGTAGATACGGAGCAGGTACGGACTTATTACGGAGTTGGTACGGAGCAGAGCCCCAGTGTGGAATTTTTCCACACCCCATTCCACACTTTCCACACAATTCCACACTGTGCCACACTTCCCCACTCACTTCTCATCATTAATTATCAACCATTTACCTAAAATTCATATCTTCTGGCACGTGCTTTGCAACTATAATTTACGTAAGCGCAAAGCTTCCTAAAGCAAAAAGGAAACCTAAACTTTCAACTATAAAATATATTTAGTATAATTCTAAAAAAGCAAATGATTATGAAAAAGTTAGTATTAGTAGCAGCCCTGTTTATGTTTGTTTGTGGTGGTTCTTTCGTGGCAAACGCTCAGGATCCGGTGAAAACTCAACAGCAACAACCGGCAACGGAAAAAACTGAAGAGCCTAAAGCCACTGAGCCTGCCAAGGAAGAACCCAAAGCAGAAGAACCGAAAGCTGAAGAGCCCAAAGCTGAAGCTCCTGCCAACGGTACTCCTGCAACGGAAACACCTGCACAGCCTGCTGAATAATAGTAAGCACACTGACAACAAAAGCCGTCCCCTACTTGTCTATTCTGGGGGATGGCTTTTGTCGTTTTCAGACACAAGAACATCATCTTATTATAATAACGGATCTAATCAACAAGCACAAAATACCTAAACATAGGTATTGTTCAAAAGGGAAATATAGCGGTACTTTGCAAGTAATAAATTATATTTCGAATTTACTATGGAGTCTTTATAAAAACACACATGAAAACAAAATCATTCATCATACCCTTTTTGCTATTCCAAGCTCTTCTCTTTACAGGAAGCAATCTGCTATATGCCATCCCTGCCCGGCCGGGAGTTATCACCGTAACCCAAAGTGACGGTACCCGTCTCAAAATACGCATTTATGGAGATGAATATTACCATTACACTATATCTGAAGAAGGCTATACGCTGACTTCCGGATCTGATGGAGATTATTATTATGCAACCCTTTCACCCAACGGGCAGTTGGCCTCTACTGGTGTCAAAGCACGTCCGATGGGTAAATTAAGCAATTCCGAAAGGCAACAGTTAGGACAAGGATTCACACAAGGACTTCGCCCCCTATCTCCCACAGCCCACAAACAGCAGATGATGCGCAGTGCCCAGAATAAAAGCAACTCTTCCAACACGCGAACAATAAACGGATTCACTCCACCGGAACGTTTTATAGATAATGGATTTGCTACCACAGGTAAGCAAAAAGGACTTGTATTATTAGCCGAATTTCCGGATGTGCCTTTTACTATAGGTAGCAAAGGACACTTCGAAGATATGCTGAACAGCAAAAATTACAGTGAGAACGGCGCAACAGGCAGTGCATGGCAATACTATTATGACAACAGTAACGGACGTTTCGACCCGGAATTTGTAGTTGTAGGTCCTTATACACTGCCACACGAACGTAGCTACTACACCGCCAATGATGACGAACTTGCCTACGAAATGGTAGTGGACGTCTGCCGGATGGCCTACGCCAACGGCATTGACTTTGGTCCTTATTCCGAAGCAGGCGTCATGCGTGACGTATTCGTCTTTTACTCCGGTGGCGGTGAAGCGGACGGAAGCGATCCTGAAGGTATTTGGCCTCACCGCTACAGCGTAGCATATAAGGGCACTTACACTTTCGGAGGTAACCGGCTCGCTGGTTACGCCTGTGCCGGAGAACTCTCCAAGTACAAAGATGGAAACAACAAATTCACTTCCATCGGCACGTTCTGTCATGAGTTCGGACACGTTCTGGGATGGCCTGATCTTTATGATACGAATTACACCACCAACGGGCAGGCTGCCGGTCCCGGTACCTATTCGCTGATGGCCAGTGGCAGCTACAACAACGACAGTCGTACTCCACCGGCACTGAGCATTCTGGAACGTTGGATGATAGGTTGGGCAGAGCCCGAAGTTCTGAACACCTCAGGAAAATTCCGCCTGGCTCCCGTCCATCAGGATAAAGGTTATCTGATAGGAACCGATACGGACAATGATTATTTCCTGCTGGAATACCGGGGTACGGGCGACAATGTATGGGATATTCCAGATTATTACAGTTATCACGAAAGCCAGGGCACATCGGGGCTTTTAGTCTATCACATAGATTATACCACACCCTCCAAATGGCTGACGTACAATTCGGTAAATACCATAGCAGGCCACGAGTGCATGAAAGTAGTCTGTTCGTATCCCAATGCGACAAATGCTGTGTATTACTCCCGTTACAGCTTCTTTCCCGGCGTATACAAAGTGACCAGCCTTATGTCCGCTAAACAAAAAGATTTCCGCTCCTGGAAAGGGGGGGACACAAAGGTGAATATAT
>OLWY01000952.1_pt1 | contig 12074 bp, 9 predicted proteins | sample 1644171 | NCBI WGS metagenome assembly OLWY01 (sample SAMEA103958150, study PRJEB25191) | human gut metagenome | biome: human-associated habitat [ENVO:00009003]; feature: intestine environment [ENVO:2100002]; material: feces | place: Germany | collected 2013/2015 | reverse complement strand
GTTAGAAAAAGCTATCTCTAACGCGTTTTTTAAGACAAACTACAGTTTGTAAATGGAAACTAACCGGCAGATGGGACGAGAAAGAATTTCCAGTTTGTAAAAAATCCTGGTTTGGAAATGCAGGTTGCCGCCACGGCCCTTCTCTGTGAAAAAGCAACCCGGAAAAATCCGCAGACTTTTCCGGGTTGCTAAAATAAAAATCGTTTTCCGCTGAAGATACCAAGAGCGACGCGGCGGGCATTTTAAACCGTTTTGCTTTACAGGATGCGCACCCGGATGACAGCAGGGATGGCGGCCAGCTTCTCAGCCAGCCTGCCGTCCACGGCACCGGTCGCGTCCAGCATGGTGTAAGCCATGTTCTTTTTGCTTTTGTTCACCATGTTTTCAATGTTCAGGCCCGCTTCGGTGGTCAGGGCGGTGATCTGGCTGATCATGCCGGGCTCGTTCTTGTGGATGATGCAGATGCGCTTGCCGCCTGCACGGGGCTGATGCACCTCGGGCATGTTCACCGAGTGGGTGATGTTGCCGTTCTTGAGGTAATCGCTGATCTCCAGTGCGGCCATTGCGGCACAGTTGTCCTCGGCTTCCGGCGTGGAGGCACCCAGATGCGGGGTGCAGACGATGCCGGGCTTGCCCAGAATGGCCTCAGTGGGGAAGTCAGTCATGTAGCCGGAGACCTTGCCCGTCTCCATGGCCTCCAGCAGGGCTGCGGTGTTCACCAGCTCACCGCGGGCGTAGTTCAGGATCTTCACGCCGTCCTTGCACAGGGCCAGGGTCTGGGTGTTGATGGTATCCTTGGTGGTGGGCAGGTAGGGAACATGGATGGTGATGTAGTCGCACAGAGGGAGCATGTCGTTCAGGTTCACGCAGTGGTGTACCTGGCTGGAAAGGTTCCAGGCGGCATCAATGGAGATGTAGGGGTCGTAGCCGTAGACCTCCATGCCAAGCTCAATGGCGCAGTTGGCCACCCGGGAACCGATGGCACCCAGACCGATGACACCCAGCGTCTTGCCCTTGATCTCGTTGCCCACAAACTTTTTCTTGCCCTTTTCCACGGTCTTGGCCATGGCGGGGTCGCCGGTCAGGCCCTGGCACCACTGGGCGGCGGCGGCCACATTGCGGCTGCCTGCGATCAGCATCCCAATGACCAGCTCAGCCACGGCGTTGGCGTTGGCACCGGGGGTATTAAACACCACGATGCCCTGCTCCGAGCAGCGATCCAGCGGGATGTTGTTCACACCGGCACCGGCACGGGCAATGGCCAGCAGGTTGTCGTTGAAGGTGGTGTTCAGCAGGTCGGCGCTGCGCACCAGAATGCCATCGGGGGCATCGGTGCCCACCGAAACATCAAACAGGTTCTTGTTCAGCTTTGCCAGGCCCACCGGGCTGATGGCGTTCAGGGTCTTGATCGTAAACATACTTTCCTATCTCCTATACACAAATCAGGCATTTGCCTTGCGGAATTTCTCCATGAAGTCCACCAGCTTCTCTACGCCTTCGGTGGGCATTGCATTATAAATGGAAGCGCGCATACCGCCCACCAGACGGTGGCCCTTCAGGTTGACAAAACCGGCTTCGGCGGCTTCGGCGCAGAACTTCTTGTCCATGTCAGGGTCAGGGCTGGTAAAGGTGACGTTCATCGTGCTGCGGTAGCGGTGCTCCACAGGGTTGTGGAAGAACTCCTGACCGTCCAGATAATCGTACAGGATCCTGGCCTTGGCTTCGTTGATCTTCTGCATATTTTCCAGACCGCCGATGTCGTTTTCCAGATACTTGAGCACCAGACCGGTCATGTAGATGCACCAGCAGGGGGGCGTGTTGTACATGCTGTCCTTGGCCAGCAGGGTGGTGTAGTTCATCATGGTGGGCACGGTGTCGGCGGCGTAGCCCAGCAGGTCGTCCCGGACAATGGCAATGGCCATGCCGGCGGGGGCTACGTTCTTCTGCACGCCAAAGTAGATGCAGCCATACTTGCTCACGTCCACAGGTTTGGAGAGAATCATCGAGCTCATGTCCGCCACCAGCGGCACACCCTCCACCTGAGGTACCTCAACGTACTGGGTGCCGAAGATGGTGTTGTTCTGGCAGATGTGGATGTAGCTTGCGTCCTTGTCGTAGTCGATGGCGTTGACATCGGGGATGTAGGTGAAGTTCTTGTCCTTGCTGGAAGCAACGATCTTCACCTCGCCGAACTTGGCGGCCTCCTTGGCAGCCAGGTTCGAGAAATTGCCGGTGACCAGATAATCGGCCTTGCCTGTGGTCATAAAGTTCAGGGGCACCATGGCAAACTGCTGGGTGGCACCGCCCTGGAAGAAACCGACCTTGTAGTTGTCAGGGATGTTCATCACCCGGCGCAGGGTGGCTTCGGTCTCAGTGATGATGGCATCGAACCACTTGCTGCGGTGGCTCATCTCCATCACGCTCTGGCCGGAATCGCCGTATTCCAGCAGCTCTGCCTGTGCCTGACGAAGCACCTTTTCCGGTAACATGCTGGGGCCTGCGCTGAAGTTGTATACTCGTGCCATATGGAACTCTCCCTTTCCTATCCGTACCGCCGCTCTCATCTGCGGCAGGTGTGTGCTTGATTTGTCCGTAGTATACCGGTTCCAGGGGTGCAAAAACAAGAGCATCTTTGCACAAAGATGGGACTGCTCTGCCTGCCCTGAACGCACAAAACACACAACTGTCCTTGAATAAAGAACACTTTTTAAGACAAATGTAAAAATATACTGGTTTTACCGCATGGCTCCTCACTTTTACTGCTTGCCTGTTTGTGCCGGGTATGGTATAATCATGTTGAAATGAGACAAATGTAAAAGCAAAAAATCGGAGGTGAAACCGGTGTACGGACTTTCGGACAGACTGAAACCACTCTCTGCCGCCGAGGAGCAGGTGCTGCTGGCGGTCTGGGAATGCACCGCCCCGGCCACCCGGCGGGATATCAGCGAAAAGCTGACCGCCACCGGCTGGGCTCCGGCCACGGTGCTCAACTTTTTGTACCGTCTGGAGGAAAAGGGCTGGGTCAAGGGCGGCAAGGCGGGGAGCCAGAACACCTATCTGCCCACGGTCACCCGCCGGGCCTATTGCGTTGCGGCCATGCGCCAGCGGATGGACACCCTGTTCGGCGGCAGCCTGCCCGAAGCGGTCCGCGCCCTTGCCAGCGAGAGCGGCGCTTCCCAGAGCCAGCTGGAACAGGCCATCCGGGTGTTGGAGGAGCAGCATCAGGAGGCCGAGGAATATGACCTGTATGATCCCTATGGGTGACGGAAAACGAAAAAGCTCCCATCACGGGAGCTTTTTCGTTGCATTCGGTCGAAAGATGTGTTAAAATTAAATGCGAAAAGGTACTGCACATAACGGCAGGCGGTTAGCCCACACTTCCGGAAGGAGGTGAGAGCCATGCCTATTACTTTGACGTTCCATATTTTTGGACTGGTATTTACCATCAAGGTGAAAAGCGAAAACCGCCACCCTGCACGGTGACGGTTTTCTAACCAAAACTTAAACCACTAGGGCTAACCGCTTGTCGCAGTGCCTTTTCTATTTGTAGTATAGTGATTTTTTCTTGTTTTGTCAAGAGGCGGAAGGATATACGATGGAGTGCAGATTGAAAGCAAAAAAATGCGGCGGCTGTCCGATGCTGGGGCTGGATTATGCCGAGCAGCTCAAACAAAAAGAAGCCGCTGTCCGTAAGCTGGTGGGGAAATACGGCCCGGTGGCTCCCATCCGGGGCGCGGAAAACCCCTGCCATTACCGCAATAAGGTGATCTCTACCTTTGCAGCGGGCCCCGGCGGGAAACTGGTGTCCGGCATCTATGCGGCAGGCACGCATAAAGTGCTGCCTGTGGAAAGCTGCCTGCTGCAGGACGAAGTGCTGGACACCGTGATGCAGGCGGTGCGGGCGGCGGCCAGCACCTGCCGTTACCAGCCTTACAATGAGGACAAGGGCACCGGCCTGCTCCGCCACTGCCTGCTGCGGCGCGGCGTGGTGTCCGGGCAGGTGATGGTGGTATTGGTGACCGCCCAGCCGGTTCTGCCCGGGGCAAAAAACTTTGTTCGCGCTCTGCTGGCTGAAGCCGAAAAGCGCCATGTCCCTGTGACCACCGTGGTGCAGAACTACAACCCCCGCCGCACCAGCGTGGTGCTGGGCGAAGAGGAAAAGGTGCTCTACGGCAAGGGATTTATTCTGGATACCCTCTGCGGCAAGACCTATGCCCTGAGCCCCCGGAGTTTTTACCAGATCAACCATGACCAGACCGAGGTGCTGTATGGTCTGGCCGTGGAAGCCGCCCGCCTGACCGGCAAAGAGGTGGTGCTGGATGCCTACTGCGGCATTGGCACCATCGGTCTGACCGCCAGCGGCAGGGCAAAGCAGGTGGTGGGCGTGGAGCTGAACCGGGACGCTGTCCGGGATGCCATCGGCAACGCAAGGCACAACGACGTGAAAAATGCCCGCTTCTTTGCCGCCGATGCCACCCAGTGGATCACAGAAGCGGCGGCCGCCGGGCAGAGAGCAGATGTCATTTTCATGGACCCGCCCCGCGAAGGCTCCACCCCCCAGTTCATCGAGAGCGTGGCCCGCATGGCCCCCAAACGGGTGGTCTATGTCAGCTGCAATCCTGAGACCATGGCCCGTGATCTTGCCCTCCTGACCGCCAAAGGCTACCGCGCCGAGGGCTTTACCCCTGTTGATCTCTTCCCCCAGACCGCCCATTGTGAGGTGGTCGGCGCGCTGACCAGATTACAGAAGTCCAAAGGGTGAAACAAGCCACAATGAATGGATATTTTTATGTATTAACGGCCATTGACCTTTTTGTGCTGAGCTTCATGTGCATCCTCACAAAGCTCAGCGAGTCCCTGAACAAAAAGCAGAAGCAGGGATTTTTCTTTGCCTTTGCGCTGATCGCGGTGATCTCGGTGCTGGAGGTGGTGACACTGGCGGTGGATGGTACCCCGGCGGGCTACCGCTGGTTGAACATCCTGTCCAACTATCTGGGGTTCGGCCTGTCCCCGGCAGTGTGTCTCTGCCTTGTGTATGTCATGGACCGGAAAAAGAGGATGAACCGCTGGTTCAGGGCGGCGGTGTGCTGCGAGGCGTGCTACCTGCTGCTCCTTGCTCTGTCCATCCCCGCCGGGCTGGTGTTCTCCGTCAGCGCCGACAACGTTTATTCCCGCGGGCAATACTTCTATATTTATATCATCATGTACTTTGCGGCCATCGTGTATCTTTCGGTGTCCACCTTCGTCACGGCGCGGGAATTCCAGAACCGCAGCCGGGCGCTGATCTACCCCCTGATGTTCTTTCTGCTCATTGAGACCATCATTCAGGTGACACTGCCGGAGCTTCACGTTACATGGCTGTGCGTTACCCTGTTGTCGGTGCTGTACTTTATCTACTGCAGCGAGATGTGGAACCAATTGGATGCCCTTACCGGGCTGCTGAATCAGAACAGCTATCTGAACCGCACTGCTGAGATGCGCCGCCGCGGCGGGGTGCTGGTGGTGTTCGATGTGGACGACTTCAAGCAGATCAACGACCGCTACGGCCACCTGCAGGGAGATATCTGTCTGGCCGAGATCGGCCGCTGCATCAAAAAAGCCTATGCCCGCAGCGGCTACTGCTACCGTACCGGCGGCGACGAGTTCTGCGTGCTGATGGAAAACGCAGACCGGGAGGCCCAGTGCGCGCAGGAGTTTGTACGCCAGCTGGAACAGCGGCGAAAAACCGTGGACTTTCTGCCCACGGTGTCCTTTGGTTCAGCTCCTTTTTTGGGGGAGGATGTGCTGGCTGTGAAGAATCGGGCCGACCGGGAGATGTACCGCTACAAAAAGGCCCGGAAGCCCGATGCCGCAGGCGAAATGGCCTAGCCCAGGCGCTTTTCAAAAGGGGAGGATACCATGAGCGAATTTTCACATCTGAGAAACAAACTGCTGGCCGAGCAGGTGGAGGATCAGATCTATCACTACATTCTGGATACCCCCATCGAGCCGGGGGCAAAGCTGCCCAATGAGTTTGCGCTGGCAGAAAAGTTCCGGGTGGGGCGCAGCACCATCCGGGAGGCGGTGAAGCTGCTGTCCAGCAAGGGCATCGTGGAGGTGCGGCAGGGCTCCGGCACCTATGTGGTGACCACGGTCAAGGGCCTTTCCGACCCGCTGAACCTGCGCAGCGTGCAGGACAAGAATGCCCTGGCGTTTGACCTGGTGAATGTCCGGCTGCTGCTGGAGCCGGGCATTGCGGAGATGGCTGCCCAGAACGCCACCCCGGAGGACATTGAGCGGCTGCGGCGCCTCTGTGACCGGGTAGAGACGAAGATCCACGAGGGCGACCGCTACATCGAGGACGATATCGCCTTTCACACCTGCATTGCCGAGAGCAGTAAGAATCTGGTGGTGGGGCAGCTGATCCCGATCATCGACACGGCGGTGAGGATGTTCGTCAATGTCACCCACAAAAAGCTCATTGACGAGACGATCATGACCCACCGGATGATCGTGGAAGCGATCGCGAACCATGATCCCATCGGGGCGAAGTCGGCCATGGTGATGCACCTGAACTTCAACCGCACCTATATCAAAAAGGTCTACGACGGCGAGGACCCGGACGACGGGACCGTCGGCATGGCACAATTTGTAAAATGAGGAACACCCTGCACGGTAGATCTGTGCAGGGTGTTTTTACTGCTGAAGTCATCTGATGACTTTTCTGGAGTGAATCGGGCAAAAAGGGGCGAAAATGGGCTTTTTGGATGATGTATCCCATGAAATTGGGCGAAGTGCTGGATGTATCCCAGAGTTTTTGCACAAAAAGTAGGACATACCTGGGACAACTTGCAAAGAGACATCTGCGGATTTACAATAAAATCACAAAAGGTCTTACGGAAAAAAGGACGAGAGAGCAATATTTGGAGGTAATGATTATGGAACTGCGTTCACAGGAAGTCCGCACGCTGGCACCCGAAAATGACCCGCTGAAGATGGGTATGGGCTGGAAGGTGGATGACCTTTCCAAGCCCCAGATCCTGGTGGAGAGCACCTTTGGCGACAGCCACCCCGGCAGCGCCCATCTGGATCAGTTCGTCAAGGAGGCAGTGCAGGCGGTCAACGAAAACGGCGGCAAGGCCGCCCGCTACTTTGCAACCGATATGTGCGACGGCATTGCACAGGGCCACGACGGCATCAACTACTCCCTGCCCCACCGGGATGCCATTGTGAATCTGGTGGAGGCACAGGCCAACGCCAGCGTCTACGACGGTGGCGTGTTCATCGCTAGCTGCGACAAGTCTGTGCCCGCCATGTTGATGAGCATCGGCCGCCTGAAGGACATGAGCGCCATCGTGGTCACCGGCGGCGTGATGGAAGCCCACACCCTGCCCAAGGAGTATGTGGTCAGCGACCCCGCCTGCGCCATCAACGACCTGCTGACGCTGGAACAGATCGGCAAGTTCGACGCATGGGAAAAGACGGGCGTGATCCCCAACGAGCAGCTGGACTACTACAAGCACAATGCCTGCCCCAGCTGCGGTGCCTGCTCCTTCATGGGCACCGCCTCCACCATGCAGATCATGGCCGAGGCCCTGGGCCTGATGCTGCCGGGCACCGCCCTGATGCCCGCCACCGCCCCGGAGCTGAAGCAGGCCGCCTACGATGCCGGCAAGCAGTTGATGGAGCTGGTGAAGAAGGGCATCACCGCCAAGGACATCGTGACCAAGAAGAGCTTTGAGAACGCCATCATGGTCCACGCCGCCATTTCCGGCTCCACCAACGCCACCATGCACCTGCCCGCCATCGCCCACGAGTTCGGCATTGAGATCGATGCTGACACCTTCGACCGGATGCATCGCGGTGCACACTACCTGCTGAACATCCGTCCCTCCGGCGACTGGCCCGCACAGTACTTCTACTATGCAGGCGGCGTGCCCCGCGTGATGGAGGAGATCAAGTCCATGTTGCATCTGGACGTGATGACTGTCACTGGCAAGACTCTGGGCGAGAATCTGGAGGAGCTGAAAAAGAACGGCTTCTACCAGCACTGCGATGCCATTCTGGCAGAAAAGACCGCTGGTTTTGCGCGCCCGGTCAGCCGCGAGGACATCATCCACAGCTTTGATAACGCCAAGGGCACCGACGGCAGCATTGCCATCCTGAAGGGCAACCTTGCCCCGGAGGGCTGCGTTATCAAGCACACCGCCTGCCCCAAGAATATGTTTGAAGCCACTCTGCGCGCCAAGCCCTACGACAGCGAGGAGGAGTGCATCGCCGCTGTGCTGCACGGCGAGGTGAAGCCCGGCGACGCCATCTTCATCCGGTACGAGGGCCCCCGCGGCAGCGGTATGCCCGAGATGTTCTACACGGGCGAGGCCATCTGCGCCGATCCGAAGCTGGCTTCCAGCGTGGCCCTGATCACCGATGGCCGCTTCTCCGGCGCAAGCCGCGGCCCGGTCATCGGCCATGTCAGCCCGGAGGCTGCGGTGGGCGGTCCCATCGCACTGGTGGAGCCCGACGACCTGATCCAGATCGATGTCCACAACCGTAAGCTGGCCATCGTGGGTGTGAAGGGCGAGCCCAAGACCCCCGAAGAGATGGAGGCCATCCTCGCCCAGCGCCGTGCCAACTGGAAACCCAAGGCTCCCAAGTACACCAAGGGCCTGCTGAAGCTCTACTCTCAGCACGCCGTCAGCCCCATGAAGGGCGCTTACATGGAGTAAACCACTCTGTATAAATAACAAAAAGTAAAACTGCCCGGCGCGTTTTCCGGACGGTTTGGATAAGTGCAGCCAAAAATCGAAATGGAGGAAATTTCTATGACAGCAGTTGCAACTCCCGATGCGGCACGGCTGGTCTTTGCTGCCGTTGCAGGCCTGATCCTATTGCTCATCCTCATCATCAAGTTCAAGGTCCATGCCATGATCTCTATCCTGATCGGTGCAGTGGGCATCGGCCTGATGGCCGGGATGCCCCTGTCTGACATTATCGGCTCGGTGAACGAGGGCATTGGCAACACCTTAAAAGGCATCGCCCTTCTGGTGGGCCTTGGCTCCATGTTCGGTGCCATTCTGGAAGAATCCGGCGGCGCGCAGACGCTGGCCGTGACTATGGTGCGGAAGTTCGGTGACGAAAAAGCTGCATGGGCACTGGGCATCACCGGCCTGGTGGTGGCCATGCCGGTGTTCTTCGATGCCGGTCTGATCATCCTCATTCCGCTGGCCTTCTCGCTGGCAAAGCGCACCAAGCGCTCCGTGCTGTATTACGTCATCCCCCTGCTGGCCGGTCTGGCTGTCGGCCACGCCTTCATCCCGCCCACGCCGGGCCCCGTGCTGGTGGCTACCATGCTGGGCGTTGACCTGGGCTGGGTCATCCTCGTCGGCATCTTCTGCGGTATCTTTGCCATGATCGCCGCCGGTCCCATCTGGGGCAGCATCTGCGGCAAAAAGTACATGGTTGAAGTCCCCGAGCACGTTGCCCAGCAGGCAGATATTGACGAGAGCAAGCTGCCTAAGTTCAGCACCATCGTGGGCATCATCATGATCCCGCTGCTGCTCATCATTGCAAACTCTGTGGCAAAGGTGGTGCCCGCACTGGCAGGCATCCAGCCCGTTCTGGCCTTCCTCGGCGAGCCCTTCATGGCGCTGCTGCTGGCTACCATCGCTGCTATGTACCTGCTGGGCACCCGTCACGGCTACACCAACGCCCAGCTGGAAAAGATCATGACCAAGTCTCTGGAGCCCACCGGCATGATCCTGCTGGTCACTGCCTGCGGCGGCGTGCTGCGCTATATGCTGCAGAACTCCGGTCTGGGCGATGTCATCGGCAACGCCGTGGCAAACGCCAGCCTGCCGCTGGTTCTGGTGGCCTTCATCGTGGCTGCTCTGGTGCGCATCTCGGTTGGTTCCGCTACCGTGGCTATGACCATGGCAGCAGGCATCATCTCCGCCATGCCCGGCCTCAGCGCGCTGAGCCCGCTGTACCTGGCCTGTGTCACCGCTGCCATTGCAGGCGGCTCCACCGTCTGCTCCCACTTCAACGATTCCGGCTTCTGGCTGGTCAAGAGCCTTGTGGGCATGGATGAAAAGACCACCCTCAAGACCTGGACCATCATGGAAACGCTGGTGGGCGGCGTGGGCTTCCTGGTAGCCCTGATCATCTCCTTCTTTGCCTGATCGGCAGTTAGATCTCCTTCGGTCTGCCGCTCATTGTTCTCCGAATCATACCCTCCTATGAAAAGGGACTGCTGCACTGGGATCTCCCCTGTGCGGCAGTCCCTTTCCTTGTTCTGGCAGGGCACGGTGCGCAATGGCGTGATTTGAACTGGCTTTTTTGCATTTCCTGTACTATAATAAAGAACTGTGAAGTTTACACCCGCTATCACTGGGAAAGGAGAATCACCCCTTGAATAAAATGCTTACCCACCTGAACGGCTACAAGCGCGAGGCTGTGCTTGCACCGCTGTTCAAGATGCTGGAAGCCACGTTCGACCTGTTTGTGCCGCTGGTCATGGCAGACATCGTCAACGTGGGCATTACAGCACATGATTTCCACTATATCCTTGTGCGGTGCGGCATCCTTCTGCTGCTGGCCGTTGTGGGCCTTGCCTGCAGCCTGACGGCCCAGTATTTCTCGGCCAAGGCGGCGGTGGGCTATTCCACCTCCCTGCGCCATGCCCTGTTTGAGCACATCCAGAGGCTTGGCTTTACCGAGATGGATACCATGGGCACCAGCACCCTCATCACCCGCATGACCAGTGACATCAATCAGGTGCAGAGCGGTCTGAACCTCTTCCTGCGCCTGTTCCTGCGCAGCCCGTTCGTGGTGGTTGGTGCCATGGTCATGGCGTTCACCGTGAATGTGCGGGCCGCCTGGATCTTTGTGGTCGCCATCCCGCTGCTGAGCGTGGTGGTGTTCGGCGTGATGGTCATCACCAACCCGCTGTACAAAACGGCCCAGGCCCGGCTGGACCGTGTGCTGGGCCTGACCCGCGAGAACCTGACCGGTGTGCGCGTGGTCCGCGCCTTTGATAAGGAGCAGAGCGAGATCGACCGCTTTGAGTCGGCCAACGACCTGCTGACCCGGATGCAGCTCCATGTGGGCCACATCTCCTCCCTGATGAGCCCGCTGACCTACGTCATCATCAATCTGGCCATCGTGGCTCTGCTCTATGTGGGCAGCATCGAGATCAATGTGGGCGGCATGGCCTCCGGCGATGTGATCGCGCTGGTGAACTACATGAACCAGATCCTGGTGGAGCTGGTCAAACTGGCAAACCTCATCGTGCAGGTGAGCAAGGCGCTGGCCTGTGCCGGTCGTGTGCAGGCTGTGCTGGACACCGAGCCCGGCATGGAGTTCCCCGCGGCCCTCAAGGGCGAGGCACCTGCGGACAAGGCCGGGGATGCTGTGCGGTTCGACCATGTCAGCCTGACCTACGCCGGTGCCGGTGCCCCCAGCCTGACCGATATCAGTTTTACCGCAAAGCGCGGCCAGACCATTGGTGTCATCGGCGGCACGGGCAGCGGCAAATCCAGCCTCATCAACCATATTCTGGGCGAGAACCGTCTGATCGTCGCCAACGAAGCCGGTACGACCCGCGATGCCATCGACACGATGGTGGAGAACAAGTACGGCAAGTTCATTTTTACCGACACCGCCGGCCTGCGCCTGCTGGACGAAGAGTAAAAAATCAAACTTTCATCTGTCAAATGAACAAAAATCCACGCTCCGGCAGGCCGCCGGGCGTGGATTTTTTTGCCGTTTTCCGGTATGATAGAAGAGATATGGGAGGAAACGCTATGAATCAGAATCCGCACTGGAAGCAGCTTATCCGGACCTGGGCTGCCATCATCTTCGGCAACGCGCTCTACTCGCTGACCGTTGCCCTGTTCCTCGAGCCGGCGGGCCTCATCACCGGCGGCGCGACCGGCATCGCGCTGGCCATCGGGCGATTGACGGGCCTGTCCGTCTCGGGGCTGCTGCTCTTCATCAACCTCACCATGCTGGTCTGGGGCTGGGTGGTCCTGGGCCGGGCCTTCGCCCTCAATACGCTGGCCAGCAGTGTTCTCAGCCCCGCCTTCCTCGCCCTGTTC
>OLWY01000948.1_pt1 | contig 12116 bp, 8 predicted proteins | sample 1644171 | NCBI WGS metagenome assembly OLWY01 (sample SAMEA103958150, study PRJEB25191) | human gut metagenome | biome: human-associated habitat [ENVO:00009003]; feature: intestine environment [ENVO:2100002]; material: feces | place: Germany | collected 2013/2015 | reverse complement strand
GTGACGTCGCGCAGCAGTTTCCATTCAATGGCGCCGATAAAAATGTCTCTGATCGGAACCGCACGGTTTGTGCCCATCAGCACAAAGACCATGGCCGCCGCTACAACCCCCATGGAAACGGCTGCACCGACACCGCCAAAGACCATCAAAAGGAAGACGGCGGCCACAGGCAGAATCGAGAGCCAAAAGTCCAAGCGATTGCGTTGCAGGTCAAAATCCGGGTCTTCCCCCATGTTTTGGGCGCGCAGGTCTTCGAACTTCATCGGACGCACGAACATCATCCAGCCGATGGCAAACATCAGGGCTGTCACCCAAACAAGGTGAATAATCACGTCGCCCACGCCGACGCCCACAATTGAGCAGGCGAGAATCATCCCAGGAATGATGGGGCTGGAGAATTCAAAGATGTGACGGAACCAGAAGTTAATCGTTGCTTTCTGTTCTGCCGTGATCGTCATACCCTTTGAAGCGTTGTCGACAATCGGGGCTGAGAAGCGAGCGCCGCCCACGGAGGGCAATAATCCTAAGAAGGCCGGCATCACCGCCATCGTCACCTTGGTGGAGTGAATCAGGTGGTTGAGGTACTGCACCATACCCTTCAGGCAGCCGCTCTTGCGAAGTTCGATTTCAAGGCACACCACGAAATAGAGAGCAAAGAGCAGGTCGTATGTGCGCTGCATGGTGAACATTTGCTTGGCGGCTTCACCGAGCAGAGGGATTTCCGGCTTGACGGCGACCCAGATGAGCAGACCGCCTGCCAGAATGGCCGGACCGATTGGAACTTTCTTGCGAAGCGCCACGATGATGAGGAGCATCGCAAGGGCAAGAACGACAAAGATATTCATGTTCAAAAAAGCCCCGAAGGGCACCAAAAAGCAACAGTAAAGTCGATTGTACGCCACGCCGGCAGGTTTCCGTACTGAGAGGCATTTCTATAGTGCGGCGCTTTAGTCGCTTATTGTGGGACTGTTAGCTGTATATGGACACAAAAAAGCCCGAGAAGGTTTCAGCTCTCGGGCGTTTGGCAGGACGACTGAATCTTAGAAGCGTGCGCGCTTGGTTGGCACCCCCGTTGCCAGACGCGTGGCGTCAAAGAAATCCTGTGAAAAAACGGGGGCGGCCTTGATGTTCATGGGATCATGAGGCAAACGCTCAGCCGGCTCGAACATGCCGTCAATGTTGACAGGTTCCGTGTCTGTCATCAGACCTTCGGGAACGTGCTTTACCTGTGTGCGGGCAAACGTTTCGACGAAGGAGCCGCGTTTGGCAACGTTCGAAAAAAGTGCCGCCGGCACTTCGCCCAACGCACTTTCAGCAAAAGTTCGGTCAAAGATGCGAGCATGCGTGTTGGTGCTGAATAATCCCGCCGGAATCGAATGAAGCGACTTGCAACCCATGAAGGCTTCGGAGAAATCCTCGGCCTGAAGGTTGGCTGTAAAAAGCTGGCGGCTAACATGCGTTAATCCACTTAGGGCAAAAACGCCGGTGAAGGTTCTTGCGTAAATAAGCGGGAAAAAAAGTGATTCCGGGACTTCCGTTAGGGCGGTTAGTCCCGCGAAAGTACCCGATAGCGCAACAAGATGTGTATTGTGGGCAAAAAGCGACGACACAAGTTGCGTGAGCTGCCGAGGAGGCTTTGCGGGGTTCCAGATGTGACCTGCCGTGCTTAGCATGCCGGTGGCGTCATCATGCAAAGCAGGAATCGGGGAAATTATGGCCGTTGTCTGTTCGGGCAAAATGATTGTTGCAGCAGGCATCGGGCCGCCGAAGTCAATCTCCAGGCGATGCGTGCCTGGCATCGGGTGATACTCTAGGACAGTACTCGAGATAGGCTCACGATGGTGTTGCGAGGTTTGCCCGTCAAAAGATACCGTTACTTGATTGAGTGACGGGGCAATGGTGTTGCCGGCGGGAATGCGCAGCGTGACAAGACGGTCGCGTTTGCCGACGGTTACTTCTGCGACAAACTTGGTCATGCGAGAGTCTCCTTACCGCGAGGGGTGTTTTCGGTTATTGGCTGAGCTGCAAAGCAGTCGTAGCGGGGCGAATGAGGCGAAGCCACGTAGCTGGTGGGTAGCGCTTTGAGGCTCTTGCAGAAGGCGAACATGCCGTCGGTACTCTTTAAATCGGGAAGCATTGAAACAATGCCGTCGGCAACATCCGTAAGTCGCACGCATCCGGCAAAAGCTTGTTCCAGATTGACGATGGAGGGATTGTTCGCGAAAAGATCTTCCGGAATGCTGCGCAGCTCCCGGCGATCTGCCGCCCAGCCGCAGAAATCGCCCAGCGTTTCGACGGTGCGGGGGTGAAAAGCCGGCAACGCATTATGTACGGCGGTGACGCTTCTGCCTAAACGGAAAGGTCGAACTTCTTCTCCGGCAGTGTGGTGAAGTTTCACGCGATAGATGCCGGGCCGAGGGTAGTTGTGTGACAAGGCGTCGGTGCTATTCCAGTCGATGAGTTCGGCGGAACCGTCGCCCCACTCAACGAATAAGTCTCCCTCGAGTTCAAGGTCGATGGGGTAAAACAACACGATCGGTTCGGACGACAGTGGCGAGGCGTGCCAGTCGAAATCGAAACTCGGATCAGCAAGATTGGCATGAGGGCGAATCCAGCCGGCTTCCTGACGACGACCTTTGTCACACCATGCAAAAAGACGGGGGGCGGCACCAAGCATGAAGCCTTCCAGACATACCGGGAGGTTTTTCTTATCTCCGAAGGGATTGTCGACGTCTCGTAAGAACGGACAATGTGCAAAAGTCTCTTCGCACAGCGAAAGCGTCAGCGCGTGGCGCAGCAGGCCGTAGGGAATGCTTGTGAGCTTGCTTCGGGCAAAAGTGCGCGCGAGACTTTTAATCGATTTGCAGGGCGAGAAAAGCGACACGGGAACGGTCTTAAGCGACACGCCCATGAAGGCTTCGTCGAAAAATGCCAGATTTGGGTTGTTTGCCAGAAAATCAGAACAAAGGAAATTGAGCGGCGCCGAACCGGTTTCCGGATCAGGCGCAAAAAGCGGTGGCAGAGTGTCGGAAGGTTCGGGGCGTCCTTCGGGGTCGGTTTCCCCCATCGTGAGGGTGGGCAGCGCAGTTGAGACGCTTACCGTCTGGTAAGGCAGTCTTTTAAGCGGCATAAAACCCGAGGGAGTCGTCACCGTCACGGTCCGCTTGCCGTCTTCAGCGTATCGGTGCGTACAGGAACTCGTGGCGAGAATATCTTCGCCGGATACCATGCCAGCGACCGAATCCGACGACATGGCCACATCGGCGACCGAGATGTCGCCGTCGCCCCAGTCGATACGAATGTCTCCGATGTGTTCTGCAGCAAATTGCGGCACGGCGAAGAATTCGATTGTGATCACCTCATCTTTGGGACAAATGACGGTGAAGACAAAGGGTTGAGGCGAAGGGATGCGGGAAGCGGACATCGTTTTATTCTAAGGAATAACGCGCTGAATTGTACCGCAGCGGCTGTTCGGACAATGACAAACGCTGCGGCGGAGGTGATTACGGGCGTTTTTCGGGTGGGAGACTTTCCAAAAGTGCGTTGACGATTGTGCGGACGTTCTGAAGACGCGTAACTGCGTTTTCGCTGTTGACCGTCATCTTGAGCCGCGTCAAACTGCCGGGCAGTACTCGGAGATCGCGGCGTTTTTGCAGTAGTGCAAACATCACGGCCGGGTCAAACATCGTTTTTTGAGCAAACGTAAAGACAATAGCTTGTTCGGCTGCGTCAATCTTGCGAATGCCGATGGCCGCGCATTCGATACGCAGACGATGCACGGCAAGAAGCGTCTTGGCTGCGGGAACAGGACTGCCGAAACGGTCGGTGAGGTCATCGGTGCATTCACCGAGTTCTTCGAGCGTTTGAGCTGCAGCGAGCCGTTTATAAAGAGACAGGCGTGTACCGACATCCGGTACATAATCGTCGGGCAGAAGTGCGGGCAGATGCAGGTTAATTTCCGTGAGAGTCTCAAAAGGCGAGTCAAAGGTCGGCTCTTCACCGCGGCGAAGCGAATCCACTGCGCGCTTTAACATCTGCGTGTAGAGTTCAAAGCCCACCTGGGCCATTTCTCCCGATTGTTCGTCGCCGAGAACTTCGCCCGCACCGCGAATTTCGAGGTCGTGCATGGAAAGATAAAAACCGCTGCCGAGTTCCTCAAGGTTCTGAATGGCCTCCAAGCGACGTTCCGCATTCTTGGTGATGGCGCCTTCGTCGGGGATGAGCAGATACGCATAGGCCTGATGGTGGCTGCGTCCTACTCGGCCCCGAAGCTGATGCAACTGCGCCAGGCCGAACTTATCGGCACGGTGCATGATGATGGTATTGGCAATCGGAATGTCAATGCCTGTTTCGATGATGGTTGTGCAGACAAGGACATTGAATTCACGCCGGTAGAACTCGCGCATGACGCGTTCAAGCTCTCGCTCGCTCATCTGGCCGTGGGCAATACCGATGCGTGCTTCCGGTATCAGCTCGGCGAGCATCTCGGCGCGGGCCTGAATGGTATCCACGTCGTTGTGAAGGAAATAGACCTGACCGCCGCGCTTGAGCTCGCGGATGACGGCCTCCCGAATCAAAGCTTTGGATTCGCGGCGCACGAAGGTCTTGATTGCCAGACGTTTTTGCGGTGCCGTGGCAATGACGGAAAAGTCGCGTATACCCTCCAAACTCATTGCGAGCGTTCTCGGAATCGGTGTGGCGGTGAGCGTGAGTACGTCAACTTCGGCGCGCAGACTCTTTAGGCGTTCCTTTTGTCGAACACCGAAACGATGTTCTTCGTCAATCACGACGAGCCCGAGACGCTTGAATCTGACCGATTCGCTCAAAAGCTTGTGCGTGCCGATGACGATGTCGACCGTACCGCTTTCGAGCCCCTCGATTGTTTGAGCGGTCTGTTTGCTGGTGCGAAAGCGCGATAGTTCGGCGACTTTCACGGGCCACGCGGCAAAGCGGTCCTTAAACGTTTGGGCGTGTTGCTCTGCCAAAAGGGTTGTGGGACACAGGACGGCGACCTGCTTGCCGTTCATGACGGCAATGAAAGCCGCACGCAACGCCACCTCGGTTTTGCCGAAACCCACGTCGCCGCAAACAAGGCGATCCATGGGACGGCCCGAGTGCATATCGGAAATTACAGCCGCAATGGCCGCGGCCTGATCGGGCGTTTCTTCAAAAGCAAAACCTTCGCAGAATGCCTGATAATCCGACGATTCTGTTTCAAATGCAAAGCCCTGCTTGGCTTCGCGCATGGCGTAAAGGTGTAGGAGTTCGGCTGCGGTGTCTCGCACTTTTTGCGCGGCCTTTTTGCGTGCCTTTTCCCAGTCGCCGCGTCCGAGATTGTTGAGTGGCGCGTGCTCGCTGTCGGCTCCCGTGTAGCGACTGATGAGGTTGAGCTGTGAGACCGGCACGAAAAGTTTGGCGTCGTTTGCATAATCGATGCGAACGAATTCGGCGGGACCTTCTTCGGTGGAAATGGTTTCCAGACCGTGATAACGGCCTACGCCGTGGGCGGCGTGCACGACAGGGTCTCCTTCCCGCAGTTCGCTTACGTCGCGGATGATGGCTTCGACGTTGGTTGTGCGATTGTGGCCGCGGCGACGGATAATCGCTTTGGTGTTGTAGAGTTCGGACTCGGTAATGATGACCAAGCCGGGTTCTTCAAGCACGAAGCCGCCCGAAAGGGGCCCTACGGCAATGGCAAGCGGCTCTGAGCCATTGACAAACGCGGCAAACGATTCGACGAGCTCGGGTTCGCGCACGCCGTCGCGCAGAAGTTCCTGCAAGCGCGCAGCACGGCCCGAACCGGTTGCTACGATCAAAATGCGCTTTTTTTCAATGCGGCATTTTGCGACGAAGTCCTTGAGTTTGGCAGCAGGGTCTTTGGCTGAGCGCTCAATCGTGAGTGACGTGTCAATTCCCGTTTCGGGGGCCTTCAGAGAAATGCGACCGAAGGGGGCGATAGCGTCGAAAAAGCTGTCGGCTTTGTCAAAGAGTTTTTCAGGGGGTAAAGCAGGTCGTTGTGCGTCGTGCGAGAGAAACTTGTAACGCTCCTGCGTCTGACGCATGAAGGAGTCGATAGCGTCTCGTGTCTCACCTAACGTGATGAAAAGCGCATTGTCCGGAAGATAATCGGCAAGCGTTCCGGTTGACTCAAAAAAGAGGGGTAGATAGTACTCTATGCCAGGGGAACAAATTCCCGAACCCACGTCCACGTAGACCGGGCATTTGTTCGGGTCGCCAGGGAAAGCGGCGCGCCAGGCGGCACGGAACCGATTGCGGGATTCTTCGTCAAAGGCAAATTCGTGACCGGGCAAAATACGCACGCGATCAACGCTGCCGGTGCTTCGTTGCGATTCGGGATCGAAACGGCGGATTGCATCGATTTCATCGTCAAAAAGGTCGAGCCGCAACGGAGTGGCGGCCCCCATCGGAAAGATGTCCACGATGCCGCCTCGAACCGCAAATTCGCCGGGTGCCATTGTTTGCTCGACGCGTCCGTAGCCTGCGGCAACGAGGGAGGCCTCCAACTTACCGATGCTTATGGTTTGACCTTTGCGAAAGAAAAACGTATTGCCGGCAACATAAGACTTTGGCGCAAAGCGTTGCGCGGCGGTGCTAGCTGCCGCAATCAACACATCGGGCCGGGCCTGCAGATCGTCGCTCGTAAGGTTATAAAGGGTTTCCAGGCGTTCGCTTACCAGGTCTGCGTGCGGACTCATGGTATCGTAGGGAAGAGTTTCCCAGTCGGGAAGGCTCGAAACTTTGAGTGAGGGATCGAGCCAGGCGATTTCCTGATTGAGCCGCGCGACGTCAAACGCTTTGGCGCAGATCAAAACCGCCATGCGCTTTTGGCTGCGGGCCAGTTCAATGAGCGCCGTGAGAGCCGCCGAGCGATTACCGCCGTTTACCGTTGAGTTTTTTAGGCGGCGAGCGGCTGCGGCCAACTGCGTATCGTTAAGAGAAGAGGCGAGAACGGACAAGACGTCAGACATCGGATAAGCAAAAGAAAGGTACCGTCAATGTGCGCAATTGTACGGTAGACCGCAGTTGTCTCCGAAGTGGGCCGTTGGCCTCATAGTGTCTTTTGTCCGACGAGCTTTTGCAAGTGAGGCGGTAACTTTCCGGTGTTTTCAATGATGTCGGCAAAGGCGGCGTCGGCGCTCTCGGCTTCATCCGTGCGCATTGCTTCTTCCACGCAGCACAAAGCCGACTCGATTTTCAGTGCTTCGTCCTGAGAGACGGTGCGCAGAATTGTGCCGCGGAAAACCAGAACCAGATCGCCGACCTCGGGCATTTTATCGGCAAAGGAAGCATTGGCGATCTCCGTGCGTCCGGGCCGCGTCACGACCACGTCGCAGTCGTTGCGAACTTCCAGAACGCGCATGGGAACGGCGATGCACATCTTGTGGTCTCCTTATTGGAATTTGGGAAAGAAGCGAATGTCGCCTTTGCGTGGCGCTTCTTTTTCGGAAGGGCGCTGTGTTTCGTAGTCGCGTTTGTTGAGCGAAGCGTCACCCAGAGGCGCCACTGTTTCGCCCTCGGATCGACGAACAACCTCGTAGCCCCAACCGGTCAGCACATCTTTGGCTATCTCGACAGCCTGCGCAAGCGCCGATTCGCAGGCGGGTGTCAATGACCCACCGTAGTCCTGCAGAATTTCCGGCTGAATGGCGACCACGGCGATGCGTTCCGGTGCGTGGCCCTGCAGTTCGGCAAGTGCCAGCACTTCGTTCATGCCTGTTTGATGCGGCGAAATTTTGGTGGCCGACCAGAACTTAACCTCGTCGTTTGTAAGGAGCTTGAGTGTGCCCGGTTTTTCCTGTAGGTCAGCACAGTCAAAAAGAAGCAGGTCTTTGGTGGAGCCGATCAGTTCCAGGAGGTACATGCCGAGCGTGCCGCCGTCGGCGACCTTTGTCTTTTCAGGGAGTTTGTAGCGGGCGTTGAACGCTTCGACGGCGCGAACGCCGAAGCCTTCATCGGCCCAAAGAATGTTTCCGACACCTAAAACGAGCACGTCGATCGGTTCAAAAAGATCAAATCCGGGAACAGTTTGCATGAGAAGAACCTGACAAATTAGGATGAAATCGTCTGTTGCACGGGACTTAACAATTTTGCGCGAAAGCAGCGTCTTATTCTTCAGTCGTTCGTCGAAAACAGAGTACTTCAGCCGACCTACACCGCGCATAAAAAACACGGACCGCAGTCGCCTGCAGTCCGTCGGATGCGGCAGCCCCGTAGGGCTGCCCGAGTTGAGTTGCGGTCAGTGTTCTTCGCTGCCGTGCTTGAACATTCTCAAGCCGCTCGTCATTGAGCTGATGGTGGTGGCGCCGCCCATGACGTCTTCGCGGAAGCTCATGTAGATGTGAGCAATCGAGAAGAGGATGAAGATGTACATGAATGCGTGGTGCGTGGTGCGAACGGCCTGGCTGTCGCCAAAGAGCACGAACACCCACTCGAACCAGGCGTACCAGCCGGCGCCCCAGGCCTGAGCGTAGAGCGCGAGCCCCGTGATGATGATCACGATGCTGCCCAGAGTGAACATGAAGAACATGGCGCACTGAGCAAGCGGGTTGTGACCGGCGTACTCGGGGGAGGTTTTTCTCAGGAACAGGTAGTACTTGACCTGCTCAAAGAGCATCTTCCACCACTTCAGGCTCCAAAGCGGCGGCACGAGGATCATGCGCGAGTATTTGTTGCCGACGATGCCCCAGTACAGTCGCCAGATAAAGATGACCGTAAAGATCATGCCGGCAGCAAAGTGCGCAAGCCGAATGTATGCGAAGTCATACGTCGCCCAGGTGTCGCCGAGGTTTGCCACCAGAGGAGCTCCGATGAGAAAACCCGTGACGATCATCACCGCCATGCACACGGCCATCGCCCAGTGCCAGATTCGCACGGGCGCTTCCCACACGTACAGCGGGTGCGTTCCTGCCGAAACGTCAACTTCATAGGTGACGGGATCGATTTTCATAAACGTACCTTCCATCTGTTGGTCCGGGCGGGCGGCAAACAGCGTCTGCCGCTCGTTCGGACTTGACACGACAACGTTCGCGTTAACGAACCTTGACGCTCACGAGCTCTTCGCCCTTGTTGTCCAACACATGCGTGGCGCACGCGAGGCACGGGTCAAACGAGTGGATCGTGCGGATGATTTCAAGCGGCTCTTCGGGCTTGGCAAGTTTGGTGCCGATAAGCGAAGCTTCAAAGGCGCCGTGGTTGCCTTCCGTATCGCGCGGGCTGGCGTTCCACGTCGTCGGAACGACAGCTTGCCAGTTGGCGATCTTGCCGTTGTCGATGACGCAGTAGTGTGCCAGTGCGCCGCGGGGTGCTTCGCACGCACCCACGCCCTTGCACTGTTTGGGCCAGGTCTTGGGTTCCCAGAACTCCATGTTGGCGGCAGCTTCGTCGCCGGCGCGGATGTTGGCGATCAGATCGTCGACGTACTTCACCATCATGTCGGCCATGAAGCTTGCTTCGAGCGCGCGGGCGGCGTGGCGGCCGAGCGTCGAGAACATGGCTTCGAGCGGAAGGTTGAGTTCCTTCAAAGTGGCCAGTGCCGGATCCTTGTACTGCGGCATGTTCTTGACAACGCCCATGACGACGCGGGCAAGCGGTCCGACTTCCATCATGTGGCCCTTCCAGCGCGGGCTCTTCACCCACGTGTACTTGCCGTTTTGCGAAATCCAGTTGTACTTCTGCGGCGTGCCGTCGGAGTCCGGTGCAAAGCCGAAGGCATGGTCGGTGACGCCGTCCCAAGGATGCAGCCCCTTCTTGTCGCCCGGGTACTTGTACCACGAGTGATCGACGAATTCCTGGATTTCGTCCGGGTTGCGCAGGTCGACCGGATGCACTTCGTTGAGTTTGCCGTCGATGATCGCGCCCATCGGCATCATCAGGCTCTTGTCGCTCCATTCGTTGGGGATTTCGGGGAAGTCGCCGTAGCAAAGGAGGTTCTTGGAGCTGATGCCGCCGCCAATCTTGAACCATTCCGGATACATGCTCGCAATCGCCTTGACGTCGGGAATGTAGACGTTGTTGACGATGTCCACGCACGCCTTGGCGATGTCGCGCATGTAGTTCATGCTGACTTCGTTGACCATGACGCCTGCGGCGCCCGTGTCGTGCATGTTGATCGGGCAGGCGACGCCGCCCACGAGGTAGTTCGGATGCGGGTTTTTGCCGCCCAGGATTGTGTGGATCTTGATGATTTCCTTGTGGAAGTCGAGCACCTCAAGGTAGTGCGCGACGGCAAGGAGATTGACGGCCGGCGGCAGCTTCATGGCCGGGTGTCCCCAGTAGCCGTTCTTGAAGATGGAGAGCTGGCCGCTTTCGACGAATTTCTTCAGACGCGCCTGTACGTCACGGAAGTAGCCTGCGGTCGCCAGATGGTGATGCGGGCTGATCTTCTGCTGAATTTCGCTCGTTTCGCGCGGATCGGCCGAAAGAGCGCTCACCACGTCGACCCAGTCCAGAGCCGAGAGCTGATAGAAGTGCACCAGATGGTCCTGTACGTACAGGGTGGCATTCATCAGGTTGCGGATGATGTTGGCGTTCTTCGGGATCTTGATGCCGATGGCGTCTTCGACGGCGCGCACGGCTGCAAGCGCGTGAATGCCGGTGCAGACGCCGCAGATGCGTTCGACGAACGCCCAGGCGTCGCGCGGATCGCGCCCCTTGAGAATCACTTCGAGACCGCGCCACATCGTGCCGGTGCTCATCGCGTCGGTGATGACGCCGTTGGCGTCGATTTCTGCCTGCACGCGCAGATGACCTTCGATGCGGGTGACGGGGTCAACGACAACGCGGCGGGTGTTCTGGCTGTTGCTCATTCTTTACCTCCGATGTCCTTGTTGGTCTTGGCGCGGGCTTGGGCAACCGCGCTCATGGCTGCGTGCGCTGCGGCGGCCACGCCGACGACGGCAACGGTGGCGATGCCGACCTTGTCGACCGTGGCTTCGACGCCACCCCAGCCCGGAGGCAGGATGTCGGGTTCGTGGTTGTAGAAGCTGCCCTTGTCAAAGAAGTTGTTTTCCGAGCAGCCGATGCAGCCGTGGCCGGACTTGACGGGCCAGGACAGACCTTCGTTCCATTCGACCGTCGAGCAGGCGTTATAGGTGGTCGGGCCCTTGCAGCCGACTTTGTAGAGGCAGTAGCCAAGCTTGGCGCCTTCATCGTCGAATTTTTCAACGAACTGACCGGCGTCGAAGTGAGCACGGCGATAGCACTTGTCGTGAATGCGCTGACCGTAGAACATCTTCGGTCGCCCGAGGCGATCCAGAGGCGGCAGACGGTCGTAGGTGAGGATGTAGGTGATGACGGCGGTCATCACTTCGGGAATCGGCGGGCAACCCGGCACGAGGACGACGGGCTTGTCGGTGATCACCTCGGTGATCGGTACCGACTTGGTGGGATTGGGCTTGGCAGCCTGCACGCAGCCCCAGGCGGCGCAGGACCCCCAGCCGATGACGGCTTTGGCGTTGTGGCAGACGTGCTTGATCTTGTTCAAGAACGTCTCGCCGCCCGGAATGCAGAACACGCCGTTCTCGCCAAGCGGGATGTTGCCTTCCACGGCAACGATGTAGTTGCCCTTGTACTTTTCGATGGTGTCGGCCAGGGCGCTTTCTGCCTGGTGGCCGGCGGCGGCCATGATCGTGTCGTCGTAGTCGAGACTGATCAGATCCATCACCATGTTGGCGGCGATGGGGTTATAGCTGCGGATGAACGATTCCGTGCAGCAGGTGCATTCAAGACCGTGCAGCCAAACGACCGGCGTGCGGGGTTTGGTTTTCATGGCCTGAGCAATTTCCTGTGCGCCGGCGCTTCCGAGCCCGAGGCTTGCGGCCGTGAGCGAGCAGAATTGCAAGAAGCTTCTGCGGCTGATGCCTTGGCGTCGCAACGCTTCATATTGCGTTTCAAACATAGGCTTTCTCCTTTCGGTGAAGGGGCGATTCAATTTTTATTCGAATCTGTACCGAGAGTCGCAAATGGTTTATGTGAACAAAAAAACTCCCTTGCGGCTTTGAAAAGATGCTATCGAGGCACTTTGAGAAAACCTATACGCCGAAAGTACTTTTTATTATCCCGCAGGCTTACTTACCCTCCAAGGACTTGGTTTGGTA
>OLWY01000934.1_pt1 | contig 12205 bp, 9 predicted proteins | sample 1644171 | NCBI WGS metagenome assembly OLWY01 (sample SAMEA103958150, study PRJEB25191) | human gut metagenome | biome: human-associated habitat [ENVO:00009003]; feature: intestine environment [ENVO:2100002]; material: feces | place: Germany | collected 2013/2015 | reverse complement strand
AATATGGATAGAGCGGACGATAGAACGGGTTTGCAAAGTCGCGGTTGCCAGTCGTAAAGACCTGAACAACATTCGTACCCTTCACCGCATCGTAAGCTGCATCAACAAACGACGGATCGTCACCGTACATTTGCTTGAAGAGGAAATATTCGTATTCGGTCTGGGAAACCGTGTCCGTCGGGAAGTGCACACCGGTGTTACCGCCATCGGGACCATAGGAGCCATTGTTAACAACGCGAGTGTTCGTACCGAAGGAGTTGTTAATCACACCGCCGCGTTCTGCGCCATTGGAAGCAATCAGGTTGTCGGCAAGTGCCTTCCAGCCATTGTAGAAGAATGTGTAATCCTGGAACGGGCCGTAGTTCGTATCGTCCGTACCACCGGTATTACCAACCCAAACGTCGGCACCCCAAGCCACGCCGTGGAATTCGCTGCCGTCTCGATTAGCACCTACGGAGCCCGTCACGTGAGTACCGTGGCTGTCATTCGTGCCGCTGATCCAGTTGCCGTCGATTTTTCCGTTTTCGGTAGCACTGTCACCAGGTGCATATTCGCCTTTGCCCTGTTCTTCGGTGTGCTGAGGATAGCGCTCGCCAGAAGAACCGTAATGAGCGTCAGATTCCGATGCATGGAAACGGTCACCTGCCAAATCCGGATGCTTCTGCAGGAGAGCGCCGGAGTCCATCACGCCAACGGCAACACCCTGACCGCGATAACCCAGTGCATACGCCGTAGAAGCATTCATTGCTCCCAAACCCCAATCAGCTTTGTATTCATCGGTTTCCCAGGACTGTTTCGCCTGTTCAAGCTGTGCGCTGTTCTGAGCTACAAAACCCGGTTCAACATAAGCAGCCGAAGCAGCCGTTGCGCCGAAAGCTGCGGCAACAGCAACAGCTACAACAGCGCTCTTGGAGGGCTTGCCGTGAGTCTTTTGTGCTTCATTGGTTACGATGTAGCAACGACGCACATCGTTCCACAACGTCTTGAAAGTCTTATTCATAAGAGCGATCCCTTTCGTGGTATCTCTGTAGAAAAAAGAAAACCGAGCCGTTGACGCGGAGAGAGAAACACCACGTCGCTGGCTCGGTAGGTCACGATACCCCCCCATGTAAAGACCTTGATCGAGATCAAATTAGGTTGAAGTCCCTAGGTTTATGCACTTACCTGTTGCTTTTTTGACACGTCTTTGAACCGATATGTAGAAAAAGACATTGCTGTCCAAAACAAAATGTGCATAGGCAGATCGTGACGCTCTAAGGCGTTGATTTCAAACGAAGTGGTTTTTTGCCTCTGAAACCAAGTCCCCCGTCAATCGAATAACCGCTGTTGTACCCTTTCCAAAGACGCTTCGTCAGATTCTGTCGGAAGGTTAGGCCGCTCGATTATTTGCATCAAGTTGTTGTGCGTAAGCAAGTTCATGCTCAGGTAGTCAAAACGTCTTGAGAAACTCCAGGGGTATTTGGCCTGGCGGAGCAATACATCCACCAGTAGCACTGAGATCATGGCTCCCCAAATTTGATTCATAACGGCATTGGGACTCCTTCCGATGAAGTTCTGGACGCGAAGATTCTGCTTGAGCTTCTTGAAGAACAGTTCGATCTTCCAACGATCTCGATAGAGTTGAGCAATCTGAGGGCCAGTAAGATTCTCGGCGTTTGAAATAAACCGGAACCACCTCAGATTTTCAGTGTCGTTCCAACAAACAAGACGAAAGCTTTTTCCCTCACAACAACGGGCTGCAATGCCGCAAAATTCAAAGGAATGCAGGCTCCATTCGCCAGGAACCGAGGCCAAGCAACGATTGTTCAGCGGCGTCGTAAGCGCATTGTCCTTGAGTCGCGTAACAAAGGTTGTTCCTCGATCTGACAGCCAGGAGAACAGTTCATAGTCGTTTCCATGACGACAATGCTGTCTGGTGGCAGTTGTCTGATGACCGCCTTGGCTTGTTTTACATCGTTGACGCTACCCGCTGTCATGTCGATGACTTCGGGAAGCAACAACTCATGGTTTAAGGCCGTGTGCAACTTAAAGCCACCCTTATGCGACCGGTATCGCGCCCAAGGAAATAGTGAGTAACACAGGGTTATGGTCGTTGAATCCAACGAAAATACCGGCTTGGTGTATGTCTTGGAAAACTTCAGCGCCAAAGCCTCACGGAAATGTTCCAAAACCCGGTAGTAGTACGTTTCCAGAATGCTGAAGTTCGTGTGATTGTTGACATAAGACAGGGTTGATCTACGCAAGAACTGAGCTTGTCGGGCGTGATGAAGTTCTTGTTGTGAGGTAAACAGGCCGTCCTCAATGCAACGCAACGACGTACAGCGCCCCAGGTGGCAGAAAATTAAGGCACACAACAAGTTCCAGGTGTTGAATTTTTGAGCGTTGAACCTGCGACCGTCTTCACTGGGAGTTTGATCTTGAGAGATGCGAATAAGCGGCTCGCGCGGCAGCATATTGCACAGTTGCGCGAACACCGTGATAGTCTTCGGCTTCATGGCGGAGATGTAGCGATGTTGAAGGGTGGTACCTCTTCATCGTATACGGTCTCCGCCGTTTTTTATTGGCTCTGAGGCTCAGTCGAGAGCCTTGAATTTGTTTTGGACGGATTCAATTTTCTTTTGCCAGAAAGACAGCCCGCATATCAGATTTTGTTTTGGACAGCAATGGCGCCGTTTATCAAAAAGCGCCAAATCTACCGCACGCCTTTTGACATTTCTTCGATCTGAGCACTCACGGATTGCTCCGTGAGGTCAATCAAGCGCCCAACGGTTCATTCGATTCCAACGGCGCCTCTTCTTTCAGCATTTCACTCTCATCCTCGGCGAGGTTTATCGACTCGCCCCTTCGGGCTTATCGCGACCCGACCGTCTCCGGCCTTGCCGCCCCTGCCTTCTTCCTCTTCTCCGGGTTCCCTGTGCTTGCCTCAGCGGTTTGACTGATACCTGTACGGCGCATTCTCTCTGGTCAATTTGACTGGGCCGGTCATATAAACAGGCCAATTTTGCCCGTAAAATCAACTTGGTATCCTCTTTACAAGAGCCGATACCTCCTGTGTTTCAAGCAAGCGAGAACATATGGAAAAGAGACGCACATTACTGGCAGCGGCCGTTGCCTTTTCAGCGCTGGTTTTGACTGGCTGTCCGCATCATCGTCGTCGTCCCGGTCCGCCTCCCGGCGGCCCTGGCGCCGGCGGTCCTGGTGGTGGACCAGCAGGTGGTCCCGGAGGCCCTGGGCCAGGCGGCGGAGGTCCGGGCGGTCCCGGCGGCGGTCCTCGTCGTTAACTCTTTGAAGCGAAGTACGGTTACTCCGGCTTCGCTTTTTGCTAGGTACGGGTCAAACTTTCGGCAATGGCGCGCATGGTAAGCGGCGCACAGCCTTCGGCTTTGTTGTTGGCCACGACGAACGCTCTCACGCCGGAGGCTTTGGCAAGTTTCAACAGCCACACGATGCCTTCTCGAGCGACAATGTCTTCCTGTTGAATCCTGTTAAAGGGCGCCCAATCGCGCTTGAGTCCCGTATACGTTCCGCCGGCCGCAAGCGACCAGCGAATAACAATGTCTCCGGCGGCCTGCCAAGGTCCGACATCAACACCCGGAGCATCAAAAAGCCGCAGCATGTCGGTTTGACGCATGATGCTCGGCATGAACGGATGCAATGACAACACGGGACGCACGCCGGTACTTGCCATTTCTTTTACCCAACGCGGCGTAAGCAGCACACGTGTGCGCATTTCAACAGCTAGCGTCACGGACTGCGTCGGCATTCTGGATTTGATCTCTGAAAAGAAATTCGCCATCGTGGCGATGGCCGCGTACTGCGCTGGCCGCTCAATCAAGGCATGCCGCGGGATATTGGGCATCTCAAAAACTAGGACTCCCGCTTTGCAGCCCAACCCTTCGAGCACCGGCAAGACAAACTCATCGAGTGCCCGATCGGCGTTGAGATAGTCGGGATTGGCATGAAGCGGCTTTCCCGTATGATCTCGCGTCACGCTGTCGCAGACAATCTGAGGCGCTTTGACAAGAAAGCGAAAGTCGTCGGGCACCTGATCGGAAAACCCAGCATAAACACTCTGCGGCAAAGGCCGATAGAAAGCTCTGTCAATTCCAACCGTTCGGAAAATCGGATACTTGGAATATGCTGGCAACCCCTGTTGAGAAAGCTGTGACAAACCGGAGGCATGCGACCAAACGATGCCTCTCCACCCGGGAAAATTCCAGCTTGATGTTCCCAGATAGATGCTGCGCGGCAACTTTTGCGCCGTGCGCACAAGATCCCGATCGGCCGGCTCGGCAACAACGGGGCCGGCCACCGGTGGCGTATCGTCAAAAAGGCTCACGTTTTCGAACCTTCTTGTCACCGGCAATGCTCCTTCAAACGAAAAACCCGCACCCTGTTTGCTGCATCGTATGCAGTCAGAGGTGCGGGCAGAAATCCTCTATGCAAAGGATTCTAACTTAGAGCTTTACCAGCGGCAGCCGGGACCGTAGCCGTACTGGCCGTAGCCATGACGCGGACCGTGCCAACCCCAGCCGTCACCGCAGCGCGGACCGTTGTTGTAGACGCAACCGGGACCGCCGGCGCAACCCGGTCCGTAACCGTAGCCGCCGCAACCGGGACCGTAACCCCAGTCACCGCGATGACCGCGATAGTGATGGCGCGGACCGTTCATACCGGCGCGAGGGCCCATGCCACGACCATAACCCGGCCCCATTCCATAGCGGGGTTCATACTCGTCCATCATAGCCTGCTGCTCGGGCGTGAGGCTCTTGTCGAGAACTTCTCGAGCCGAAGCAATCTGCTCGAGCATGTCGGCACGAACTTTCATGTGCTCGGCGCGGAAGCGCATTGCTTCTTCACGATTGGCCGGACGCTTGCCATTCTTGGCTTCATGCCAGGCATAGTGCTTGCTTGCGATGTCCTGACGGCTGGCAACGTACTTGTCGAACGCCTGCTTGGCCGGGCCGGTCAAATTCATGGCCTGAGCCAATTCGGCATAATCGGCACGCATTTGTTCGGCGCAAGGTGCATTTGTCGTGGTCGGGGCGGTGTTCGAAGCGGCAAAAGCCATTCCGGCAAAACCGGCGATTGCTGCAAAGGCAACTGCTGCAAGGGGAGTCTTCACTTTCATAATCAACCTCAAAAAAGTAACGTGTCTTATTCGGTTAAGGCACCTGCTTTCTGGAAGTGCTGTTTCCGTAAAGCAGCTGTTTCTTTTCCTGTGTCATCCGGCGAGCTTTTGTTTTCTCGCGCGTCTGTTTTTCTTAAGGTGAACTTTACGCCGAGCCCTCGCAAAGAAACGTAAAGACAAGGCAAATCCCGGTAAAGGTTCTGTTTGCCGAAAGCTCGAAATGACAGGCTTCAGAAGCGGTAAAATATCAAGATTGATCAGAAACATCAGGCGCTCCTTTGTACTGCGCCTCTTTTCTTTTATTTAAGCACCTATGCAGACACTTTCCTCTCTTACCGCCCTGAGTCCTCTTGACGGCCGTTATGCCCGTCAATGCGAAGTCCTGCGCGGCATTTTTTCTGAATCGGCTTTCATGAACGCCCGCGTGCGCGTTGAAGTCGAATGGCTGATCGCTCTGTCCGAAGCCGGTTTTGAAGAACTCGCTCCGATCAGCGCCCACGGTCAGGCCTTCCTGCGCGGTTTAGCCGATAACTTCACGGAAAGCGACTGCGAAGAGATCAAGACGATTGAAGCCCGCACCAACCACGACGTCAAGGCCGTGGAGTACTGGATCAAAGAAAAGGTTGCTCACGACGAAGAACTCGCCAAAGCCTCCGAATTCGTGCACTTCGCCTGCACGAGCGAAGACATCAACAACACAAGCCATGCACTGATGCTCACCGTCGGCCGCAAGGCTCTCGTGGAACGTCTCACCATCATCCGCGATCACATCCGTGAATTCGCGCACCGCTGGGCCGCCGTTCCGATGCTCTCCCGCACGCACGGCCAGACCGCCAGTCCGACGACGGTCGGCAAGGAAATGGCCAACGTCGCCGTGCGCTTGACCCGCATTATCGAAGCCATTGAAGCCGTCAAGTTCTACGCCAAGATGAACGGCGCCGTGGGTAACTTCAACGCTCACCTCATCGCCTACCCCGACTACGACTGGGAAGCTCACAGCAAGCGCGTGATCGAAGAACGCCTTGGCGTGACCTTCAACACGCACACCATCCAGATCGAACCACATGACTACATGGCCGAACTCTTCCACGAGATCGAACGCGCCAACACGGTTCTCATCGACTTCGACCGCGATGTCTGGGGCTACATCTCCATGGGCTTTTTCAAGCAGAAGCTCAAGGAGGGCGAAGTCGGCAGCTCCACCATGCCGCACAAGGTCAACCCGATCGACTTTGAAAACTCGGAAGGTAATCTCGGCATCGCCAATGCGCTTTTGAACCATTTGGCCGGCAAGCTGCCGATCAGCCGTTGGCAGCGCGACCTCACCGACTCCACGGTGCTGCGCAATCTGGGCGTAGCCTTCGGCTATTGCTTTGTAGCCTACGCCGCTCTGGAGCGCGGTCTCGGCAAACTCGAACTCAACGAGCAGGTTGTTGCCGACGACATCAACCGCGCCTGGGAAGTGCTCGCCGAAGCCGTTCAGACCGTGATGCGCCGCTACGGTGTTCCGAAGCCCTACGAAAAGCTCAAGGCTTTGACGCGCGGCAAGGGCCATATGGACGCTCAGACCATGCGTGAATTTATTGGAACGCTGGAAATTCCGGCCGATGCCAAAGAACGACTGATGGAACTGACGCCTGCCACCTATGTCGGCAAGGCTGAAGAACTCGCCAAACGTTGCTAATTGAGCGCTACAGCATAGCGCTGAACCGACAAACCGACGTTGTTTCCTCATGGATTCAACGTCGGTTTTGTTTTATTGCTGGGTAATACCGCAAGAAAACCCCGAAAACAGCGCAAATTGCTTCTTTGTCAGATCAAAGTCACTCCGATGCTCGGTTATAGTTGGGAAACCGAACATAAGAACATTTCAGGGAGCATTTGACGTGAAAAAGCAGATTCTGACCGCGGCCTTGTTGTCGCTTCTCACCGCGGGTCTCACCGCGGCCGAACTCACCGTGGCCGCCACCCCCGTTCCGCACGGCGACATTCTCCGTTTGGTCGCGCCGGACCTCAAAGCACAAGGGTACGACCTCAAGGTCGTCGAATTCTCCGATTTCGTGAGTCCCAACATCGCCCTTGACGCCAAAGAAGTCACCGCTAACTACTACCAGCACAAACCCTTTTTAGACGACGCCGTCAAGAGCCGAGGCCTCAAGATCGCCTCCGTTGCGCCGATTCACATTTTGCCGATGGCCGCATACTCCAAACGCGTCAAGTCGCTAAACGACCTGCCCAAGGGCGCGCGCATCTCTATTCCCAACGATCCTGCCAACGGCGGCCGCGCGTTGCTGCTGTTGCAGTCTGCGGGCGTCATCAAACTTAAGGACGGAGCCGGCGCCACCGCAACGCCCTTGGACATTGCCGACAATCCCAAGCGTCTGCGCTTTACCGAAGTGGAAGCCGCACAGGTACCGCGCACGCTCGACGATGTTGACGTTGCGATCGTCAACTCCAACTATGCGCTGGGCGTTGGCTTGAATCCGATCAAGGACTCCATCTACCTTGAAAACAAAGACAGCCCCTATGCTGTCGTTGTCGCCTGCCGCTTGGGCGATGAACAGAACCCAGCCGTACAGGCTCTCGTAAAGGCGCTCACGAGCCCCAAGGTCAAGGACTATATGATCAACACCTATAAGGGCGGCGTGGTTCCTGTCTTCTGAACGAAACCTCTGTTCCTCTTCTTGAATAAGCCGTCCTCGTTTGGGCGGCTTTTTGTTGTGACTTCTTGATTGCATCCATGTGCCAAGCGAACGCGCTTTTCGAACAAGCCTTGAACGACTCGGCTAAAATGCGATGTCTCTGACGCAAACGCACCGGAAAAAATCAACGGTGCGTCGTTTCGTCTGATTTGTGTCGATTGCGCCTTCGCGTAAAGACTTTTTATTTTGAAGATCCATGAAAGAAATTCGTACTCGCATCGCACCGTCCCCGACGGGCATGATGCACCTGGGTACTGCCCGTACCGCCATCTACTGCTGGGCCGTAGCTCGCCATTTCGGCGGCAAATTTCTGCTTCGCATCGAAGATACCGATCAGAAGCGCTCCACAGCAGAAGCCACGCAAGTCATTCTCGATTCAATGAAGTGGCTCAATCTCGACTACGACGAAGGTCCCATTTATCAGATGGATCGTCTGGAACGCTACCGTGAAGTCGTCGATGACATGCTCGCCAAGGGTTTGGCATATAAGTGCTACGCCACCCCCGAAGAGCTCGACGCCATGCGTGAAGCCCAGCGCGCCGCCGGCATCAAGCCGCGCTACGACGGTCGCTGGCGCCCTGAAAATTGCGTGGGCAAGCCCATTCCCGAAGGCGTTAAACCCGTCATCCGCTTCCGCAATCCCGATGACGGTGAAGTGACCTGGGACGATGCCGTTTACGGCCGCATCACCATTGCTAACAAGGAACTTGATGACCTCATCATCATGCGCGACGGCATTCCCACCTACAACTTTGCCGTTGTGATCGACGATTGGGACATGAAGGTGAGCCATGTGATCCGCGGTGCCGACCACATCAACAACACGCCGCGCCAAATCAACCTCTACAACGCTCTGGGCGCTGAAGTGCCAGTGTTTGCGCACCTGCCGCTCATCAACGGTCCCGACGGCCAGAAACTCTCCAAGCGCCACGGCTCGGTGTCCGTCATGGAATACGAGGCCCGCGGCTTCTTGCCCGAAGCGGTGTTCAATTACCTCGCTCGCCTCGGCTGGGGTCACGGCAATATGGAAAAGTTCACGCGCGAAGAACTCGCTGAAGTGTTCGAGCTGCGCGGTGTTTCCAAGGCTGCCGCCCGTATCGACTTCAAGAAATTCGAATGGCTCAACGCTCAGTACATGAAGGAAGCCGATGATCAGCGTCTGGCCGGACTCGTCAAAGCCCGTATTGAAAAGCGCGGCGGCGTGGTTGACGGCGGCCCCGATCTGGCCGGTGTCTGCGCGCTGCTGAAGACCCGTGCCGCAACGCTCGAAGCGCTGGCCGATCAGGCGCTCTTCTTCTACAAGCCTGCAGAGCCCACCGAAGAAGCCCTTCAAGCCGCTTTGACCGAAGAAAACCGCAAGGCGCTTGCCGCCTTTGTGGAAGGCATTAAAGCCCTTGAAAACTTCAAGGCTCCTGAAATCTATGGCGTCATCAAGAGCGTCATGGAAGCCCACGGCATCAAGATGGGCCCGGTTGCCACTCCGCTTCGCGTGCTCGTTTGCGGTGCTGACAAAGTCCCGCAGATTGATAAGACGCTGGAGCTCTTTGGCAAGCAGACCGTTCTTGCTCGCATTGAAGAGGGCCTGAAAAAGGCTGGCTTCTAATTCGAGCCTTCAAAAGGCTCAAAGGCGTCGCACCTCTTGCAGGGCGACGCCTTTTTCCCCTGAACTCCCTGAATTAAGTTCCCTATAGAGCTTAAGCAAGGATCTTTGTTTCAGACTTGAACCACTAACGACCTACACAGTCTGTGAAAGTGTAGTCTTCCAAGCCTAGGACTTTTGCTTTCGTAAGCCTTTACAACCCGCTCACTTCTCTTAAAGACCGTTGCCAGATTTCCAACACACGCGGCAAACGCCAGCCCATCGGCCGGCAGTACCAAGGTAAAGGTAAAAGAGCATTGCGTCTGAACGACTTACAGGATGAAAGAGCCGGTTTTTCTTTAAGAGCCTGATGAACGAACTGCAAGGCAGCCGCAGAGTCTCCACACAGAGCAATAGCTGACGGGGCTGTTACCAGCAACAAATCCGACAGACGTTTGGTGTCCAGGCGATAAAGCCCTTTGATATCTTCCAAGCGGTCAGAAACATCCACTGGGTTAACGCACCCCAAGCGCTCAATTACGTCCTGTGTAATCTCAGCACCCACAGTGGCAGCAAAACAGTAAACCGCATCTTCAACAGGATGACGAATACCCAAAAGCGTAAGAACGCTCACACACTCCAGTTGGGAGGCAGATTCCACTTGAGCTAAACGGACCTCGAAATCCCGCCGTATACGGGCTGCTTGCCGCTGTGCATCTTCCCCATAAAGAGCAGCAGCACGCTCCACGATTTCAATCGGCTCTCCTTGGACATTGAGCACCTTCACTTTAAACCCCTCTTTTTCAAGGTCTGTCTTTAAATCAACGGGATTGAGATTCTTGTGTCCATTGTCTTCCAAAAGGATGTAATCGACTCCGATGCGGCGGGCTGCTGCATCTAAAATTTGCGGCCGGTCACGCATAGCACACGATGTACATTCGAGAAACTTTTCTGTTGGATGCCACACTTCCATTGACGGAATATCGCCTCCGATCAAGCCGCGGGTGTAGATGTGCAATGCGGCAAGTGCTTCGGCAGCAGTGTCTCCCACGACGATGGCATTTTCATAACGGGGAAATGGGGTGTAGTAATTAAGCTTCATTTTTATTCGGGGGATCAATGTGGTGTCTGCTTTGCCTCAGACGATCCGGAATTGACGGCTTTGTTCTTTGATAAAGCAATCCTGATGCGTCACAAAGACAATGCCTGTTTCCGGCAATCGTTTTCGCAGAAATTCAAATGCTTTTATCGCCGCGTGCGGGTCCAGAGCCGACGTTGCTTCATCCATTAAGAGTAAGTCCGGGCGAGTTAAAACTGCACGGATCAAAACAATGCGTTGCTGTTCACCTCCAGATAGCACGTTGCTCCAGTCAGATGTGTCATCCAAACGCCCGACAAGGTGACCAAGATCAAACGACACCAAAAGTTCTGAAAGAAGTCTGTCGTCGATAGTTCTCTGCGAGTCTTCTTTTCGACAAGGATACGTGAGGTTGTCTCTCAACGTGCCCTTCATAAGATAAGACTTCTGCGGTAACCACAAAAGCTTTTGATCAATATTGCGGTTGAGGAGTCCGGTGTAATTTGCTTTAAATCCGGCAATAGTTTTCAAAAACGTACTTTTCCCAACGCCAGATGGACCTGTCAAAAAAACCGTGTCTCCGACGGAAACTGTCAGTTCTATATGCTTCGGAGTTGGGGTTGTGGGTAGCTCCAAGTCAAGGTTGGTCGCAAGAACGTCATGACTAACAAAGCGCTTGTTTTCGTCACGTTTTGGTTTCGTGCGCAGCACGTTTTCCCGACGTTGATTTTCAGCCTCTTCCAATCCGCTAACGAGATGTGAAAGACGCTCCCAAGCGGCGGCGAGGCTTGCCAGGTTGTCGTAGGCAAAAATAAACCACGAAAACGAACGTGCAACATCGGTAAAGGCCCCGCGTATTTGCATAAGGCCTCCAAGTTGAATGTGTCCCGACAACAGTGCCGGAAGAGAAAAAAAGATAGGTGCCAAATGTGTCACTTGGCCCAATCCCACCGTGAAGAGATCCAAATCGCGTTGTTTTTTCACATAAGCAATTAAAACGGCGAGTAACGCCTCCAGACGTTCTTTCAAATGTTGCGCTTCAAATGCTTCGCCTTGAGCACCCGCAATAGCATCAGCATGCCGACGCTTTTCAATAAACGCATATCGAAGATCGGCTTCCTTTGCCTGTGAGGCGTAATTGAGGCGCTTTAGGGGATGACCGATCCAATGGGTGATGACAGTGGCAAATACGGTGTATGCAAGGCAAACCCAAAACATGTAGCCAGGAACTTCTATCCCAAAAACAAGGACAGAGCCGGAAAGGTTCCAGAGAATCACCGAGAAACTACCGATGGTGAGAACAGACTCAAGAAAACTTAAACTCAAATTCACGACCAACCCGACAAGTTCTCGCGAGTCCTCGATTATTCGTTGGTCCGGATTGTCGGGTTCGCGTCCGCTTTCGCGCAGCTGATAGTGAGCTGCCGTTGGCGACATCCATACATCAATCAAACGAAACGTCAGTTCTCGACGCAGACTTAAAAGCAATCGATTTTTGATGTACTGCGTCATTACAAGCAGAAGAATCAATGCGCTTGCAAGCCATATAAAGTCAAATAGAGCATCGTAAATCGCAGAAGCATCGACTTGTTGTAAAGCATTGAAAAAGCGGCCGTTCCATTCGTTTAAAGCAACGGCAAACCGTACATTGGCCACATTTGCCATGGCAACGAGTGCAAAAACTGCCCATAAAGGCAGAGCTTGCAGGCTAAAAA
>OLWY01000932.1_pt1 | contig 12215 bp, 9 predicted proteins | sample 1644171 | NCBI WGS metagenome assembly OLWY01 (sample SAMEA103958150, study PRJEB25191) | human gut metagenome | biome: human-associated habitat [ENVO:00009003]; feature: intestine environment [ENVO:2100002]; material: feces | place: Germany | collected 2013/2015 | reverse complement strand
TCTTCCGGTGAGCGGAACTGAATTTCAGGATTCTTTTCCATCTTTGGATTGTTTTTGAATTTTCTGTTGGATACGTTCTTTCTCTTGCAACTTGGGAATAGGTCTCTTCAATGCCTGTTGCCAGTATGCAATAGCTTGTTGAGGTTGCTGCATGCCCTCGTAGTAATCTCCTATTACTTCATATACATAGTATAGGGAAGGATTGGAGGCTTGGTATGTTTTTAAAACAGATTCTTCTATCTTTTCCTTTTTTCTGATTTTCTTCAATAAAAGCGGAGTCAGTTTCTTATACGTGAGAAGATGCTGGAACTCCGGTGTGTCGATGAATTTATCTTCCGGAATGGTCAGGTCGGAACTGTATATTTCGTGTTGCCAATCAATCGTGTCCTTGAATATCTTATTCAGGTCATAGGCTACGTATTTCCCACATTGCCAAGGAGAGGTCGATACCCACATCAGCCGTTTCTCCGGTTGGAAGATGATGGAATGATGGGCAATAAACTGATTGATGACCATTTCGTTGGCCAGTCCCAGGTCTGTGTTTTGCAGGCCTTTGTGGTCACGCAGGATAGAGGCGGCTTTGGAGACATTGATCGGAAGATTCTCATTAATGAGTTCCGTTAATCGTGCAAAACGGTATGGGCTGTCGGAAGTGCGGATATTTTCCATGTTTCGTTCGTCCTTGCTGAATTCTTCCGATTGGTAATGGTTGGTGCAGATGAGCCGATTGGCTTCTTTTCCGGTGAAAAGCACAGTTTTCTCCGGAGATTTCTCGATAATCGCGGTCTTGCCGTCTTTGGCAGAACCTATCAATATGGATTCGGAGACGAATGTTTCCCGTTTTTGGGCGATGGCAAAGGCTTCATCAATAGTGGCTGCATATTGCAGAATCTCTCTGGTCAGGATGGAAATGGGGGTAGCGGAACCTGTCGGGACAGCAGATTTGGCAGCATTAATTGTCACGGTAAGACCTGTCTCGTTCATGCCGGATAACACTCCTATCATACCCGGCCATCCCACGGAAGCAAACCTGTATCCTTGCTCCGGTACATAAAAAGCCACCTGCTTGTTCTCTGCGAAGGCATCTCCTACGTAGAAATCGAAGTTACGTCCGATCAGCAGGGATGAATCTGCACTTTGTGTTCCCCAAGTGGCGAACGAACTGCATCCCACTAACATATAATCTTGCATGGCATGTCCCAGGTCGTGTGCCGAATGGTAATTCAACTGGCGTTCGTAAGGAGTGCCGATGAAGTCGTATTCATGCGTACATGATAGCGAGATTCCGTAGATCTCGTCGCGGTATTCTTCGAGGACGTTCTCACCCAGATTACGGTTGAATAATACAATGAAGAACCGGAGGAATTTCAGATAACTGTCTGAAGGAACAATCTCACGAATCTGATCCACGAACACTTTCTCTTGATAGTGGAGCAGGTCGGAAGACAGTTGCCCGATAGCTTCTCCTCTCTGGAAAGCATCCCCTTTCACAAATAATTCCCATAAGCCGCTGTCGCTGTGCCGGAGAAAGTTATCTCCATAATACCGGAGGTGGAGACTGTCTATATCAATCACTTTGTCTGTGGTCATGCTTTGCTCATGTTTGGGCGTTTGCATATCCGCAGAAAAGTAGAGATAGCTGATTCCGGCTATCAATAGAACGATGAGCGACAGGAAAAGGAAGCCCGTGTATTGGAGTGTCTTTTTGACTATTCTATGCATTTCCTACTTTTTTAGCCAGATATTCTTGTCCTACAAACTCCGCACAAGTCAGCATGGCAGTTAGTGTTACCCCTAATGCACCATGCACATTCAGGTTTTGCCCGGTGAAAAAGAGATTTCCCAAGCGGCTTCTTGTAGATACGAAACCAATTTGCGGACATTTATAATCTTTGATGATCCCATACGCGGAACCATCCACTGTTCCTGTATAGTCCCGATAGCTTAATGGAGTAGTGTCATACATCTCTTCTATGTTTTCTGAAAGGTCAATGCCATGTCCTCGGATGAAGCGGAGAATCTGTTCTGCTTTCTCCTTTTTGAAGGATTGGTAGTCTTCTCCCCGATGTTCGGGAGTCGTGTCCTTCCAGGCAGACAGTTCATCTATATACATAGGTGTCAGGATGGAAATGACACTGGCATATTGACTGTCCTCGGAAGACGCTTGCATGGAAATCATACAGTTGGTGGTCCGTCCCGGATAGAGCAGTTTGTCATACCACACTTTATTGTTCGCATGCAGATACAGGTTGCGGTTCTGATAAGGAGTGCTTTTTTTCTTCATTACCAGGTAGAGCGTAAAAATGCCGTAGGTATTTTCCAACGAACGGATGCGGGAAATATAGGCATTCTTGATGCTACGGTTTTTATCCAGTATCTCCAATGTCCGTTGGGGATGCATATTGGAGATGACGAAGTCGCTTTCCAGTCGCTCTTCTCCATTGATGATAACCCCTTGTACCTTTTCGTTTTCAACGATGATGCGGGTGGCTTCACTGTTATTGAGCACGGTCCCTCCGTTTGCCCGGATTACATTGATTAGCTCCAGACTGACTTGCATACTTCCGTCTACAAAACGGTAGGCGCCTTCAATATAGGAGTGATTAATCATGGCATGCTGGTAGAAAGTGGAGACATCTTTCAAACCTCCGTAGAGTAAAGCTGAACCTGCCAGTACATTTCGTAAGGCGGGGTCCGGAGTGATATCCGCAATCAGATGGGCGGCAGAGGTACAAAAGTATTTCATACCCTCCAAAGCGAGTGTGCCTTGTTTCAGGTGGTCTACGCTAATCAGGTTTCCGACAGCCTGAAGCTGTTCGGCATAGCATTTCAAGTTTTCTTTCTCATGCGGGAAGGAACGGCAGATGGTTTCAATAAACTGCGGGTATCCCATTGCATAATCGTATGTTTTTCCTTTATAGTAGATCGTATCAAAAGCAGCATCGTCCAAGCGTTTTATTTTCAGCTTGTCCATGATACCGAAATAGCGGAAATACTGGTTCATCACTTGACCCTCATCCAGGCTTCCTACATAATGAATACCCGTATCCAACAGATGCCCTTTTCGTTGGTAAGTCTGGAAGCATCCGCCGAATTGCGCATTTTTTTCTACTACGCATACGTTGAATCCCTCTTTGCTAAGAATCGCTCCGCATTCCAGTCCGCCAAGGCCGCTGCCGATAATGATGATGTCATATTTGCTCATACTAGTTCGGTTTTCTAAATATGTAAATGGTGTTTGATGTATATTTGTCATTAGGAATGATTTCGACAGCCATTCCACAGGCGACTGCTATTTCCCGTAATTGGGTTTCAGTGGTGAAATACAGCTCTCCGGTTGTCCGGTTGAAGTTGAAGATACGGGTGGATAGTAATTCCGTGAACCGGGTTAACCGGTGCTTGGAAGCGTTGGCTGAATTTCCGTCGCGTATGATAATCATTCCTTGTGAACGCAAGCGACCGGCACATTTCAACAATAGGGTTTGTTGATGTTCGTAGCTCATATAGTGAAGCATGTCGTTCAGGATAAAGACATCACTTTCCGGCAGGGGATATTCCAATGCATTGCCATGCTTGAACTGGAGATGCTCGTTGCGTAACCATCCGTGCTGCGCCAGCGCTATCTTGTCTTCATCGTAATCAATACCCAGGATTTCCCGGTCCTCGGAAAGCAGAGACAGCATATAGCATAACGGGCCGAAGCCGCAACCGATGTCTGTGATTTGCCCTTGGACGGGAATCAACCGGTTGAATAGCCGGTAATTCTTTTCCATCTTTACTTTAATACGGATATACCATTCTACGACGGGACCTTTATAGATATAGTTCTGGATAAGAGCTTCGTAGAACGCCGGATTGTCCGTCGTGTTCTGTTCACGGCAGATACGGGCATAAACCTCTTTCATGTAAGCGGATATGCGTTTGGTACGCTCCTGATAAGTACTTCCGAAAGACAGATCGTCTAGTGGTATACGGGGAAGTATTTCTGTATAGATGATTCCTTTCCGGATATTGAAAGGCTGTGCTTTGGCAATGATTTTGTTATTACCGTAAAGCAGGATCGGCAGAATATCCAGTTTCAATGCTTCTGCCAGATAGAATGCTCCTTTGTGGAAACGTTTCATCTTTCCGTTATAGGTACGTGTGCCTTCCGGGAAAATGGCGATGGAGTAGCCCTCCTTCACTTTTTTCCGCATCCGTTCCATATATTGCTCGTATCCTTCGCCTATATAATAGAAGTCGACATAACGAATGATGGCTCCGAAGAAAGGAGAGTGCCATACCCAATGGTTGGTTACCATCAGGATTTTAGATGAAAGAGACAGCAATACCAGAATGTCGATGAACGACTGGTGGTTGGCAATGATAATTGCCGGATGCCGGAAGCGTTCGTTGGCTTTGTTGATATGTTCTTTTTTGACGGCGGTGGCCAGTAGCAAAATTCCTTTGCAGGTGATTTGTATCAGGCGGCACACCAAACGCTGCTTGCTGCTTTTGCGCACAGGCACCGGATAAAGCAGGATAATCAATATACGGAGGACGATGCAGCCGATAAAGAAAAGCAGGAAGAGCAACACGGTACGTATCAATCCGATAAGCGTATAAGGCGGTAATCCTTTGGAAGCGGGGCCTGCGATGAAGAACCGGAAAATGAGTGGCTGAATGGTATAAGCCACCAGTACCACTGCTATCATACCCAGAATGGAAATCAGGGAAATGGATTGCAAAGCCGGGTGTTTGGCAAACACAAGTGCTCCCATACCGACCACTGTGGTGAAGGCGGAGAAGAAGATGGCTGTTTTATGGGAATTCAACACCTTCTGACCTGTACGGTATTTGTTTTGTAGCCCGTCCATAATGAAGATACTGAAGTCATCTCCAATGCCAAAGATAAAGGTGGACAGGATGATGTTGATAATATTGAACTCAATCCCCAGAATTCCCATCAATCCCAAGATGATTACCCAGCTGATTAGCATTGGGAGAAAGCTCATCAGGGTAAGTTCGATACGTCCGTAGGAGAACCATAGTGCAAAGAATATGAGGAAAGAAGAGATGTACAGAATCAGGTAAAAGTCGTCATTGATGGCCGATACCCATTTGTTGGCAAAATAGGAACGGTCGAAGATGACTACATTCGGGTCTTTATTAAAGTTCTGGTACACAGCTTCCTTATTCGGTTCGCTGATCCGTATCTGGCTGATAAGCATGGTGATGGAATCGGCAGAGGTTTGCCATTCATTCAATAGCTTGCCGGATAAATCGTCTTCTTGCGCGGTGTAATGATATTCACCGAAAGGCTGGTTCATCCATTGATAAAAAGGTTCGAAGCTTCCCGGGCGGAAACGATATTCGGCGGCAACTGTTTCCAACTGTTCACGGACTTGTTGCTGTTTTTCATCCGTCCAGTAATCTTTCCATTTCTTCAGGCGTTTTTGCTGCTCTTGCGGAGAGATCAGAAACTGTGAGGCGGAGGCATACTCTTTGATGAGTCCCTGCTCTTTCAGTGCCGATAACTTCTGATTGGTCGTTGCATAAATTTCGGTAGCCTGATTCATGTCTTTGCCCACACTGACAAAAAGCACGGTCTTTTCGTCGTTGTCGAAGAGTTGCAGTAATTTTTCTTCCGATTGTTGGAGATGGCGGGGCTCATAGTTGAGACTCATCATATCGTTGTTGAAGCCTACCTTTTGCGAAGTAAACAAACAGATCACTGTAATGAGGAGGATGCCGCCTACCAGCCATTTATTCTTTTCGTAAGAATAAGCATTTATTTTCTCGATGATGCGTAGTATGCGTCCCTGTTTGACGTCTGCCTGTCCTTTCAGAAAATGAGGCAGGTAAATGAGACAGAAGAGGGTGGTGCCCACCAATGCCAGAGAGGCAAACAATCCGAAGTCGCGTAACAGATCGGAACTGGTGAATATCAATCCCAGAAATGCGCCGATAGTGGTGAAACTACCTACCGTAAGCGGATAGGCTATCTCTTTAATAAGTTGTTGAACGGTGGAAACATGGTTCTGGTGTGCCAGCATGTGAATGGAATAGCTTAGTGCAATACCCATCACTGCCGAACCAGCTCCCACTGCAATGGCGGAGATACTTCCTTTGATAAAGAAAATGAGAAACAGGGCAAATAATCCTCCGAACAGTACTGGAGTAATAATCAACGGTATCGATCTCTTTCGTTTAAAAACGAGTGAGATGAATACAATGATGATAAGCAGTGCCAGAGAGGAGGTTAGGATGGTATCTTTCTTAATCTGACGGGCGTTGTAGACTCCCACGGAGGGACCGCCGAAGTATTCAGCTCGAATGGTAGGAGATTCTCCCTGTACGTGCTTGAGCTCTTCTTCGAGTATCTTTATCAGTTCGTCGTTCTTTCCGGTGCTGCCTGTACTGAATACCGGGGTAATGAACATAAGTAAGGTGGAACCGTCTTTGGAGAAGATATGTTCGTCATAAATCTCGTAGTTGGCTTCCAACTGGAAATCTTGCAAATGTTTCAGGGTTTCGCTTCCCAGTCCGAGCGGGTCCCGGAGAATATAGCTTCTTAATGCAATTCCGGCAGGAGAGAGGAGATTGGTATAATTCTTTTGCATGACAGCCTGTATCCCTTTATCCGTCAGTAAGGAATCGAAGCGTTGATAGTCCGTATCTGTCAGGAAAAGCGGAAGATGTTCATAAACGAAGTCTGTGGCTCCTTGGATGAGGCTTTGGTCTACCTGTGCGAGAATTCCTTTAATCAGTTTTCCTCCGGCTTTTTCAGTCAGGGTTTGTTGCAGTTGTCCGGCTGCTTCTATCAGGGAGTCGGGTTCTACGCGGTGGCAGGTATCTGCCGAGGATAACATAATGATAATCTTATCCTTAATCTTGAGATTGTCGAATACTTTGATTGTGTTCTGGGAATCTTTAGTGTCGGGGAAAAATTGTGTGATGTTCTCTTCGAACCTTACTTGCAGGGCAAAGAATCCCATTAACAGGACACAACTGATGAGTGACAAATAGAACAGAATCTTGTGCCTCTCAAAATAATCATATAGTCCGATAAAAAACTGGGTCATATCTTTTTTTTCCTACACGCCGTGAGCAGAATGAACGCGATGGTTCCTGCCAGTATGCTGCATACGACTGCAAAGATAACACTTCCTATTAAATATTGCTCTATGACTGATTTTACATTTTCAAAAGAAAGTTCGTTTAAATGCAGATTGACAGGATCTCCCAGCACTTTGCAACCGGTTACGTAACTGCCGTACAGCAAAAATGGAATCATCGGAGGGATACTGATATTGGCTGCTACAATAGCTATGACTTTATTCAGTCTGAACAAATGTGCCAGAAATAACGTGATTAGCATTTGATATCCCCATACCGGAACGATCCCCATGAATACGCCGAGTGTGATGGCAGCCGTGATCCGCAGATTAGATTCGGGGGAGTGGGTGACATGATCCGAGAAAAACTGCTTGCAGTTCTTCCAGGTCAGTTTACGGAAGAAGTTCCGGGGGATGATCCAAAGGAAAGTGACGAGCACCAGTACTGTGTTCAGGATACTGATACGGGTGAAATCGCGGAACGGTCGGAAATGAGAAACTCGCTCTTCCTGTGGCGGATAATAAACATGTACCGGAATGTTTTTAACGGTAATGCCTCCCCAGGCAGCAAAGACAAGTGCTTCCAACTCAAATTCGTATTTGGCGGTGTAATACCACTTGTCCACATTCATTCGTTGGATGGGGTACAGGCGGTAGCCGGATTGAGTATCTTGCAGTTTGATACCTGTTTCGAGGGTAAACCAGAAGTTGGAAAACTTATTGGCAAATGTATTCTTTCCCGGCATATTGTCCGAGGCGAGGTTACGGGCACCTACCAATAATGTGTCCGGTTCCTTTTCTATGGCTTCGATCAATGCAGGGATATCCGAAGCGAAATGCTGTCCGTCGGAATCAATGGTGATGGCATATCGGAATCCTTGCTTCTTTGCGAAAGATAGTCCATGTTTCAAAGCTACCCCTTTTCCTTGATTGACAGGGTGGGTGATGGTATGTAAGTTAGATTCCCGGCTAAGTATTTCGGCAGTTTCATCTGTAGAACCGTCGTTGACAACAAGGATATCGGGGGCGTAGAAACGTACACTTTCTATGACGTCCGCCAGTGTCTTTCCATTGTTGTAACTTGGGATGATAACGATGATCCCTAATTGTTTCAACTTCTCGTGCCAATAGGCTGTACTTATTTGTTCCTTCATACTGTCGGGGTAAGTGCAGCTTTTAGTTTGATGAAACATTCGTTCTTTACGGTATTTTCCTCTACAGTGCTCTCTTTCACAGTACTCTTTTTTACAGCTTCCTTCTTTATAGTCCCTTCCGCTTGCAACTGAAGTGTACCTTCTTCTGTCTCTTTAAAAGTCAGTGCCACCGAAATATGCGGTGTTTCTATAGGATTGATAGCCGAAAGAAACTTGCAGGAAGACACTTGTGTTACTTGCAATTTTTGCTGGCGAATGTCTTCTACACATTCCTTGATAAGTTGTAACAGGCAAACTCCCGGAACTACCGGATGTCCGGGGAAATGTCCCTGATAAACAGGATGCCCGGGATTCAACTTTACCTGGATAGTCCAGATCGTTGAGTCCGATGATTCGGAGGAAAGGATGGTATAGAAGTTATCAAGTAGCATATATTAAATCTCTTTAGATAGTTTGTCCAGACGGATCGTTAACCGAATCCACGGATGTTTGATTTTTATTTGTGCGGGATCGCCCGGAGTATTGCCAATGATGTAGACCACTGACTTTCCAAAGCCTTTTCCACTGGTTCTTTTTTCAGTAGCACTGTCTTTAGTCGTTTTCACACGAATATCTTTCCCACTTAAGAACAGACGTCTGAAATCCATCTCCAGAAGTTTCAGCACCTTTTCCTTTTTCATGGGTTCAATGCAACTGTTGACAGTAAACTGATCGTTGCGAAGAGAAAAATCGAAAAGGCTTAGTCCGAAGTAGGTAGACGCTACGATCCGGATTTCGTTATCAGGCATACGGCGTACTATTAGCATACCGCTCATGTGATGTTTCATGAAATCCAGTTGGATATTGTATTTTTGCGAGCTTTCTCCTTGTGTTAGTTCGATAGCGGGGAGCACAGTACTTCCTTCCCCGCTCATCCGTGGAGAGCAGGAAGTCTGGATCTGTATCCATAAGAACAGCAGAACCATCAGACTAACGAATCGCAAACTTCGTCTCATTCTTCAGGGAGTTGAACTTTTTATTATAGAATTCGTATTCTGTATAGTTTGTGGCTGTTTCGGACAGACGGAGTTTGTGTACCGACATATCTTTCTTGTCCAGATAGATTTCTATACCGGCAATATAGGCTTGTACCGCTTTGTTGGTCGGTTTTATTTTAACCAGATAGTATCGTGCGTCTTCAAAATACTCCAGCAGGTAGTTGGACGACATTTTAGACAGGTCGCCTATCATACACGCGGTCAGCATATCCTGCATCTGTGCCATCATTTTGTTCGAACTAAGATTCATGATGCTTTTCTTGCCATCCGAAACGATTTTGAGCTTACTGCCATTTATCACGATGAGATAATCCATCGGGCGGAAATATTCCATGCAGATTTTATGGGTCTTCTGGTAGTAGAACTTCCCTTTGGAAGTAACCTTTTCGTCGAATACATCGAGATATTTCACTTGGGTAAAATCGCTTTCGATGGACTTCACGGTTTGTGCCTCCTTTGCCAGGCGGTTTTCAAACTCGGTCTTTTGCACCATCTTTTTCATGCTCTGTGCATGGACGGTGGCGATAGACAAGAAGAAAAGCGATAAGTATAGTAATAAAGTTCTCATACATTTTTATTTTATGCCAATAGTTTGTCCGGACGGACAACGGTATATCCTTGTTCTTTCAGCAAATCCAAGATTTGTTTCACTAGCTGGTCGCTGTCCGGCATCCGGTCGTGCAACAGAATAATGGCTCCCGGTTCAAGACGTTTCCGAATCCTGGCAAGGACTTTATCCGGTGCTTGTTGTGTATCCAGTGTACGGATGCTCCATCCTATAGGGGTATATCCTAACTGTCGAACGGCTTTCGCAATCGTTGGATTAGTGACACCGAACGGCGGACGAAACAAACTAACCGGCTGCGAAGTTACTCGTTCTAGTTCACACTGACAAGTTTGCAAGTCTTTTTTCATCTTGGAGAGCCCGTATAGCGGGAATAAACCGGAATGGGTATGCGAATGATTTCCAATCAGATGACCTTCTGCCACCATTTTTTGCAAGATTGCTTCATTCCCTTTTACCTTATGACCGATACAGAAGAAACAGGCGGTTACCTGATATTCTTTTAGTACCTGAAGAACTTTGGGAGTCTGTAGGGAGTCGGGGCCGTCATCAAAAGTCAGGGCGACAATCTTTTCCGCAGTATGCTTTTTGCAAAATGACCGGAGGTAAATTCCCGATTGAATGCTATAAGAGGCATAAACGAGAAAAGACAGGAGCAAGAGCAAGCAAAGAAGGAGGCAAACGATTATCATACGCTTTTCCGGATTAGAATCAATGAATGATTGATGGAGTGGTGATGATTGTAAATCAATATATGGGTCGAGGTAGTGCAGTTGACCGATTCGTTCACTGCTTTCCATACCGCATACGATGTTGCGGTAGGATATTCACCACATTCATTCTTAAAACTAAGATGAACACTTTCCGGGAAAAGGTTTGTTTCAAGCTCTTCATAAATAGAGTTGCCATTGTCGACAGTTTGCTCGTGAGAGTCATCTTGATTGTGTGGCTTCTTGTTTTTCCCGGTAACCAACCACTGAATATCCTGACATTCTAAACCATTTCGTTGCAAAAAACGGATGATTCGGGAGCTGATTTCTTCTGTAGTCTGTTTCCTGATGAAAGTTTCGATTCCCTGTATTTCAGCCAACGGATGCTCTCCGGCTTCCCGACTTAACAGAAAGAATTGAGCACCTTCTCCGGCTGCTATCCCTTTCAGCATTCCCAGCCGTTGCTGAATCGTGTAACAGGTTTCTGTCATTTCATCGATGGCTCCCACAAGTATATTCTCGCTTCCTTCTTCTATTTTCATCATAGCGTCCAATAAAGCACTTTCAAAACTAAGTCCACGGTGGACATAAGTCATGTTGTAGGCATGTATTTGATGAATCAGAGCTATTTGTGCACCGATTGTATTGAATGTCGACTGGATAAAAGGAGTAGGATTCAGCATCCGCTCTTCATTATCCAATAGGTTGTTCAGGAATTTTTCCGTATCTGTCAAGCAGCCCAATCCTGTTGCTGTGATGATTCCTTGTATCTTTTCAGGAGATAGTTCACCCATACATTCCAATCCGCAAGCCACCCCCATTTTTACGATACGGCTCATGCGTCTGCGCAAGGTCGCATTGGTGATAATATCCTTATAATCGGGTTCGCAAGCCTGAAGATAAGGGCGATTATTTCCTGGTGAATGATCCTTTGGCGGATGAATGGAAGCGATGCGTTGAATATAAACTGGCTGCATAGGCTCAAAAACTTAAAGGTTCGTTCGTTTTGGAAAATTCGTTGCGGAAAAGAGGAGCGATGAATCGTTTCCTCCGAAACCGAAAGAGTTGGATAACACATGTCGGATGGGGATTCCTTCTTGAAAAGAGGTTTCCGGTATCAGTCCTGTTTCCGGCATCGCATCCGTAAAGTTCAGGTTGGGATAAATCAGCCCTTTATCTATTGAAAGAACGGAGTAAACAGCTTCAATTCCTTCGGAAGCTCCTAAGGTATGTCCGATAAAAGCTTTTACCGAACTAAATGGCGGAACGTGTTCTCCAAAGATTCTTCGGAGCGCCATGCCTTCTGACGCATCATTGCCGGGAGTACCTGTTCCATGTACATTGATATAATCGATTTTTTCAAGGGAAATACCACTGGAAGCGATAGCTTCACTCATTGACAGAAAGGCACCGTCCCCTTCAGGAGAACTTCCTGTTTGATGATAAGCCTCATTCGTATTGGCGTAACCGCTAAGTTCGCAATAAGGAGTTCTTTGGAGTGAACTTTCCGATTGAAGCACTAAGTAACCGGCACCTTCTCCCAGATTTAATCCGGTACGTGAGCGGTCAAAGGGACGGCAATGTGTTTTGTCCAAAATCATCAGGGAGTTGAATCCATTGAGCGTAAACCGGCAAAGTGCATCCGTACCTCC
>OLWY01000931.1_pt1 | contig 12218 bp, 7 predicted proteins | sample 1644171 | NCBI WGS metagenome assembly OLWY01 (sample SAMEA103958150, study PRJEB25191) | human gut metagenome | biome: human-associated habitat [ENVO:00009003]; feature: intestine environment [ENVO:2100002]; material: feces | place: Germany | collected 2013/2015 | reverse complement strand
TCTTGAGGAAGTCAATCGGAACAGGCTTTGACTGTGTGCCGACCATCATAATCTTACCGCCTCTTGCAACGATCTGAACAGCCTGCTGAGCTGTGAATACAGAACCTGCTGCCTCGAATACGAGTTCACAACCGTGATCACCGAAATATTCGGGTGAACGGAGAAGTGCAACCGTATCCTGCTCCTTGCCGTTGATAACTCTGCTTGCACCAAGCTTTAATGCAAGGTCAAGACGATTCTGCATAATATCAACAACGGTGATGTCTGTTGCACCGAGGCTCTTACAAGCCTGAAGTACCATAAGACCGATTGTGCCGCCGCCGAGGATAACAATGCTCTTACCAAGCTGTGCGCCGCCGAGGATTGCTGCGTGCATACCGACTGCTGCCGGCTCAACGAGAGCTGCTTCCATTGTTGTCATACCCTCGGGAATGTGGTATGTCCACTCCTCCGGATGTGTCATATACTGTGTGAGTGCGCCCTTGTAGTTAGGCTGTGTAGCCATAAAGTCAACATCAGGGCAGATGTTGTATCTGCCTGTACGGCAGTATTCGCATTTGTCATCCGGTACACCGGGTTCGATGAGAACCTTGTCGCCTGCTTTGAATCTTGTAACCTTTGAGCCAACCTTTACAACCTCGCCTGCAACCTCATGACCAAGACCGATTTTCTGGTTAGGATCCTTAGGTGGGATAAAAGGACCGAATTCAAAGCCGTGGATATCGGAACCGCACATTCCAACATATTCAACCTTCATAAGAATCTCGTGATCCTTTGGCTCGGGAACGGGACATTCCTGAATTTCAAACTGCTTTGGAGTAACTAAGATAGCTTCTGAATTTTTCATAATAATCTCCTGCACTTTCTTTATAATAATTTATTTAAGCATTTGCACCCGATGTGCCTTCTGCGTATATTCAAATTTATTTGCCTGTGATTAAAAAATTGATGGTTTAGCTGTTAAAAATTTAAAGATAAGTTTTGAATGTTTTAAAATTGCTGTATTTCGTTTTCCATTACTAATGATTTTAGTTTGCGGTGCCCGATGCACTCAGGCACCGCATCTAAAATTTTTGGTTGTATGTATTAGAGGGTTTTGCAGAATTACTCTACATCACCGATGTTCTCAACGGATTCGCCTCTGGTTTCAACACCGAGGAAGATAACTGCAACAGCGATGATTGCTGCAACAATTGCGATAAGAATGAATACACCGCCTGAGCCCATGCTGCTTGCAGCAACATTTGTAACGAGGAATGGGAAGAAGATGTTACTTACACGACCCATTGCGTTACTGAAGCCCGAACCTGAAAGTTTTGCCGATGTAGGCCACATCTCAGGAACATAAACTGCTGATGCGTAGCAAACATACATATAGATGATTGTGTTAAGAAGGAATGTCATAACAATAAGTCCTGTCATTCCGAGTGTCGGAGCAAGAAGACCTGTTGCAACACCAAGGCCTGCCATGCCTGCAAGGAGGATAACGCCCATTACACGGCGAGGAATCTTATCCATAATAAGAGATGCGATAAAGATACCGAACGGAGCACCGAAGAGTCCGAACATTGTCATAAACTGTGACTTTGATGTGTCATAGCCAAGACCTGAAAGCATTGACGGCATCCAGTTCATAAGTGTGTACTGGATTGTGTTCATACCGATGAGTACGAGAGAACCAACGATAGTTCTTCTGAGGAGTTTGCCTTTGAAGAGAGCTGTGAATGGGAGCTTCTTAACAGGCTTTGGATTTGTAACTTCAACGGGCGGGAGTGGCTTGCCTGTTGATTTTTCAATTTCTTTCTCAATGCTTGTCATAATTTTATCGGCTTCATCAAGTCTGCCCTGTGATTCGAGCCATCTCGGTGATTCAGGGAATTTAACATAGATGAAGATACAAGCGATGATTGAAAGGATTGAAGGAATCATAAACTGGATTCTCCAGTTCATATTCATGCTTACGCCTGTTGAAACGATAAGAAGAGCAATACCGTTGCAGATTGGGTGAGCCCAGTTGCCGATGAATGATGTACGGCTTGACCATGTACCACGGTTCTTACCGGGAACATACTCTGTGAAGCCTGCGAAAAGAACTACAAGGAGAGCGCCGAGTGCAAGACCCTGGATGAGTCTGAACACATAAAGAACTGCGATGTTCGGTGAAAGAGCGCCGCCGATCATGGCGATGATATGGATAATTTCGTAAAGAAGGATACTCTTTTTACGGCCGATTTTATCGCCGATAGGACCACCGATGAGTGCGCCGAAGAGCTGTCCTGCTGTGTAAGTTGTACCCCACATTGCGAGGAGTGTTGAACCGGGTTCGAGCCAATGAAGTTCGTTCAAAAGAATGTTCTGAACGGAACCGCCGATACCGTTTGACCAGCATACCAAGAGTGCAAAAGCTGTAACCAGCCAGATCTTAACATGCCATTTTGATTGAGGCAAGCGGTCAAGTCTTGCGCCAATGTTGACAGAAGTTTTGTTAGCCATTTTTCTTCTCCTTTTAATTTCCTCTTTGACTTTTTATTTAAATCAGATTTTTCTCTCAGCACCGTCAAGCTCTCGCTCAAGCTCACTTTCCATTATGTCCCAAGCCTTATTGAAATCCGTGTCCTTGTTCCATAATGCCGGAGGTCCCAGAATTACGAGATCTGCACCTGCCTCGTAAAGCGGACGGTAAAGACTGCTGTTCATTGAACCGTCGGCTTCAATTAAGAAGTTAAGACCTCTTTCCTTTCTGATCTTAGCGAGTTGGTTGATTTTTACGAACATTTGCGGATCAACCGGCTGACCTGCGATGCCCGGATCAACAATCATGATTGTAACCTTATCAAGCAACGGGAGGTAATATTCAATAGTAGAAAGCGGAACCGAGGGACTTAATGCAACGCCTGCCTTACAGCCAAGCTCTTTGATCTTGTGAATCGTTACAAATGCGTCGCCTTCGATGCAGTCTGTGTGAGGTGTTATGTAAGCAGCTCCTGCCTTTGCAAAGGTTTCAAGATACTGCTGAGGATGTTTTACCATAAGGTGAGCGTCCATTGGTTTGAGATTCTCAACATGCTTGTTAAGGTAGTCGAGATAATCAGGACCGATTCCGTAACTCGGAACATAAACACCGTCTTTAATGTCCATGTGGAGGTAATCTGATTTTTCGTTAATCAGCTTAACCTGTTCTTCAACATGGAACAAATCACAGCAACCCACTGACGGGGCAATCATAAGCTTTCTCATTAGAAAATCCTCCCTGATGCATATTTTCTTTAATTAATCTTCGTAATCGTAGTGGAAGATAACCTTGATAGCCTCTTTCTTAGCCATCTTGTCGAAACCTTCCTGCCACTGTGAAAGACCGAGGCGATGAGTAATCATCGGCTGAACCTTAATCTGACCTGACTGGAGAAGTCTGATGCAGTTTCTCCATGATGTTGAGTCATAAGCCATGTGACCGATAATGCTCTTGTTCCAAGCTGTAATGTCGTTGATTGAGAATTCAAGAGGTTTGAAGCCCATACCTACACGAACGATTTCAGCGTTTGGTCTTGTCATTTCGATTGCCTGCTTGAGAGCTATGTTAGCACCTGAACATTCAATTACGAGTCCGAGGTTATCTCTGCCGCAGATTTCTGTACATCTTGCAACTACATCTTCCTTAGAACCGTTTACACAATGTGTAGCGCCAAGCTCTTTTGCAACGCCGAATCTTACTTTTACATCATCGTCAAGACCAACCATTACGATGTTTACGGCACCCATAAGCTTTGCAACCTGTACCGAGAAGAGTCCGAGAGGACCTGTACCGAATACTACAACATCCTGTCCGGGGATAAGATGTGACTGCTGAGCAACTGCCTTGTATGCGTTACAGATAGGATCGAGTACACAAGCTTCTTCGTACTTGATGCCCTCAGGAATTTCCCAGATTGCGTGTTTGTGAATTGCGAGGATTTCGCCCGGTACTTTACAATACTTTGAGAAGCCGCCGCCCCATGTGTTGTTGTCAAGTCCAAGGTTTACTTTATGTTCGCAACAGAGGAAGTCGCCCTGCTCACAAGCCGGACATACGCCGCAAACATGTGCGCTGTTGTCTGAAACAACTCTCTGACCGATATGCCAGTCTTTTACATTTTCGCCGACCTTAACGATTTCGCCTGCGAACTCGTGACCACGAACCGACTGCTGCTGATCGGGAGTTATGTTTGTGTCATCGTAACCGTTGTCAACACCCCAGTGTTTCATGTCGGCACCGCAGATAGCGGCTGCCTTGATTTCAAGAATAATGTCGTCCGGACCGCATTCGGGAACGGGGTAGTTTTCCATCATTTTATATCCGCCGAAAGCTGTACCAAATCTTTTTAAAGCATGCATAATATTTTCTCCTTTTCTTTATTAAATAAGATTTAATGTTTCCGATTCGTTTGTTTGATTTCCGTTTTCCGAATCGGTTATTTCCTTTGACACCTATATAATACAACACAAAAATGTGGATTTCAAGCATTATTTTCTGTTTTTCGCAGATTTGTAGCAATGCCTAAAAAACAGCACCGTTCTTTGTGCAATTAGCACATATACATATTTTTATTTCACATATCTGTTATTTTTATCAAGATTGAACAGTTAAATAGCAATAATCCGCCCATGTTCCGACCTATAACCGCTAAACAGGCGTGCTTCTGTACAAATTTTGCTACATATTGTGTGAAAGGGATAATTTGGGTTTCGGAAGAAATGTTCTTTATTTCACAGATTTTACTTTTAAAGCGGACAATTCTGCGTATTGACTTTTCCTGACCGTTTCGGATGTTATTTTTGTTCATGGAGCAAACCATAGTTACGGATATTTTGTAGCGGCGAACCGTGTTCGCCGCTACAATTTAACAGTTCATTCCATATAAACCAAAACAATTGGGAAACAATGCGTTGCATTTTGCAAACTGTCTTCCCAACTATAATTTTCCATTTTCAATTTTCAACTTTCAATTTAAAAAGCTTACTCTCTCCCTATTAAGACTATCTGCACAAACATAAAAGGCTGAAAGAACAACTATGCTCTTTCAGCCTTTGATTATAATTTTATTCTGTTTTATCGGATTGCCGAATTATTTGAGTGCGGCAATTGCGGCCTCGATAAGAGCAATCTGCTCTCTTTCCTTTGCGGCCTGTCCCTTAACCTTTTCAATTACAGCCTCGGGAGCTTTTGCAACAAAGCCCTGATTGTTAAGCTTGCCCTCGCTCTGTGCAAGACGCTTTTTAACCTGTTCAAGCTCTTTGTTGAGTCTTGCAAGTTCCTTTTCCCTGTCAACAAGCTCGTCCATAGGAATGTAAATCTTTGCGTCTGCCGTTACAATGTTTACGGCACCCTCAATTTCAAAGCTTTCTGCAACTTCAACCTCACTTGCTGATGCAAGCTTCTGAATGAACTGTGTGCCGTCTCTGAATGTGTCGACAAACTTTGTCGCAACATAAACCTTTGCTTTTCTTGACGGCGGAACATTCATCTCTGCACGGCGGTTACGGATTGCACGGATTGCATCCATAATTTTTTTCATTTCATCCGATGCCTCGGGATAATCAAGCTCTGCGTTGTATTCGGGGTACTTTGCAAGCATTACTGTTTCGCCCTCGTGAGGAATTGTCTGCCAGATTTCTTCTGTGATGTACGGCATAAACGGATGGAGAAGTCTGAGAATTTGATCAAGCACATAAAGAAGTACCTGTCTTGCATTCTGAGCGTCCTCACCGTCACTTGAAAGTCTTGTCTTAACAAGCTCAATGTACCAGTCGCAGTAGCAGTCCCAGATGAATTCATAAATCTTCTGAACAGCAATGCCGAGTTCAAACTTCTCAAGATTTTCGTTTACTTCTTTTGCAACTGTGTTGAGAGTTGAAACAATCCACTTGTCCTCTGTTGTGAGAGTTTTCGGAAGTTCATTCTTAACATCGTGGTCGTCAATGTTCATGTGAACATAACGGGATGCATTCCAGAGCTTGTTTGCAAAGTTAGCGCAAGCCTCAACACGCTTGTCGGAATAACGCATATCGTTACCGGGTGTGTTGCCTGTTGCAAGGAAGAAACGGAGTGCGTCTGCACCGTATTTGTCAATAACTTCAAGCGGATCAATACCATTACCGAGAGATTTTGACATCTTGATGCCGTTTTCATCTCTTACAATACCGTGCATAAATACGGTCTTGAACGGAGCAGAACCCATATTTTCACAAGCTGAGAAAATCATTCTTGCAACCCAGAAGAAGATGATATCATAACCTGTTACAAGAGTGCTTGTGGGATAGAAATACTCAAGTTCGGGAGTTTTGTCGGGCCAGCCGAGTGTTGAGAACGGCCAAAGTGCCGAACTGAACCATGTGTCGAGAGTGTCCTCGTCCTGATGAATGTGTGTACTGCCGCACTTACAGCACTTTTCTGGTGCGTCTTTGGCAACCATAACTTCGCCGCAGTCATCGCAGTACCATACAGGAATACGGTGACCCCACCAGATTTGACGGGAAATACACCAGTCGCGGATGTTTTCCATCCAGCCGGTATAGGTCTTAGTGAAGCGTTCCGGTACAAACTGGGTACGTCCGTCTTCTACGCAGTCTACTGCAGCTTTTACCAAAGGCTCCATTTTTACAAACCATTGGGTAGAGACAAGCGGTTCTACTACGCTGCCGCAGCGTTGGCAGTGACCAACAGCATGAGAGTGTTCTTCGATTTTTACCAGGTAACCCTGTTCTTTCAAATCGCTGACAATATTCTTACGGCATTCATAACGTTCCTGACCGGCATATTTGCCAGCTTCTTCAGTCATCAGACCGTTCATGCCGATAACAACGATGCTGGGCAGTTTATGACGCAGACCCATTTCATAGTCGTTAGGATCATGAGCCGGAGTAATCTTAACAGCGCCGGTACCGAATTCAAGGTCAACATAGCTGTCGGCGATGATAGGAATAACACGGTCAGTTAAAGGCAGACGCAGAGTCTTGCCAACCAGATGTCCGTAACGGGGATCTTCCGGGTTAACGGCAACAGCAGTATCGCCCAGCATGGTTTCCGGACGGGTGGTAGCGATGGTCAGATAGGTGCCTTCTTCTTCCACTACCGGATAACGTACATACCACAGGCTGCCTGCGTCGTCTTTATGTTCAACTTCGATATCGCTGAGAGCAGTGTTGCAGTTTACGCACCAGTTGGTAATACGGGTGCCTTTGTAGATGAGACCTTTTTCGTACAGGGAGCAGAATACTTCACGTACAGCTTTGGAACAGCCTTCATCCATGGTAAAGCGTTTGCGTTCCCAGTCGCAGGAAACGCCCAAGCATTTCAGCTGGTTGATGATACGGTCGCCGTATTGTTCCTTCCACTGCCATACGCGTTTCAGGAATTCTTCGCGGCCCAGATCATAACGGGTTTTGCCTTCTTCTTTTTTGATTACTTCTTCTACTTTAATCTGAGTAGCCAGACCCGCATGGTCATAACCTGGCATCCACAGGGTATTGTGGCCCATCATGCGGTGCCAGCGGATTAAAATATCCTGCAGGGTGTTGTCCAGAGCATGGCCCATATGCAGCTGACCGGTAATATTCGGAGGCGGGATAACGATGCTGAATGCATCTTTGCCTTCTTCAACCTCTGCATGGAAATATCTGTGTTCTTCCCAGAATTTATACCATTTCTTCTCTACGGAAGCAGGGTCGTAAACCTTGGGAATGTTATGTTCTTCACTCATTTACAAATCCTCCTCAAAACTGAAATAAAAAAGTCCTGTTCATATCGAACAGGACGAATTATCGCGGTACCACCTATTTTCTCCGCACAAAGCGAAGCACTCAAAGCGCGTAACGGGCGCGACTCGTTCCAGCCTACTGCTGTTTCAGCCGGACTGCTCCGGGGCTACAGATCCTGACGCCTTGCACGGCTTGCACCAACCGCCGCTTCTCTTGAGCTCTGCCTCCAGGAAGACTCCCCTTCATAGCCTTTACCATATTTTACTATACCTTATATATTAGCAAGCAGTATAGGAGGATGTCAAGGGCAGATATTTGAAATACACCTTTTTTCAGGCGAAAAAGGTGCAGCCAAAATCGCCTTCTTTTGTTCGCAAGCCTTCGCGGATGCTGTGAACCTATCATCTCCGTGCCCGGTTGCAACCGCGCCGGGCACTATCCCCATTTTATACATAACTTCTGCCGGCTCACCCACCGTCTACGGCAACAAGTACGCAATTTTCTCTTACTTTCATAAAAACTTTCTTTGACCAGCTAATTCTTAATCTGCGTACCATTTTGCGATAGACGTCAGGCAGCTTGGCCATAATACTCTCTAAAATACAAACAGTCCTCGGCACGTATTTGACCGAGGACTGAGTTTTAAAGTCGCAATGTCCGCTATCGCTGTAATAAGAAAATAATAACCAAAAAAAGGTGTAATACTATTTTCTACTATTTCCTTTACATCCTGCTGCACAGCTTTTCGCTGCCGGACAGCCTACACATTTGACGCCGTTTTTCTTCGCCTTGTGCAGATACCGTACCGCCAGCAGCAAGATGGCAAGGATAACACCGGCAACAATAATATCGTTCATTTGCTGTCCTCCTTTAATAATACTGACTTAGCGGGCAGCAGAAGCACCAAGAGCATATTCCTTCTGCAGCTCTCTGTCAGTTTTGTTGATAAGATGCATAATATAGGCAGTAATAGCTGCAACAACTACCAGTCCGGGCAGGAAGCCTTCGCCCAGCGTACCGTAATACAGCAGTGTGCCAACCTGATAAACGGCAAAAGCTACTGTGTAGCCTACGCCCAGCTGCAGACCGATAGCGCCCAGCAGCCACTTAGTGCTGGCAAGCTCAGAGCGCATTGCCCCCAGCGCCGCAAAGCAGGGCGGCGTAAACAGATTGAACATCAGATACGCCAGCGCCGCTACGGAAGTAAGTCCGAACATGGCAGCTACATCACCTGCCCCGCCGACCAGAGCCAGCTCTTCGGTATCAATAAAATTAGTTACGCCATAAACAACAGCCAAAGTACCTACGACATTTTCCTTAGCAATAAAGCCGGTAACAGCTGCCGCACGCCAAAGCCCAAAGGAATCAGCAGGAAGGCGAAAGGATGAGCAATAGACGCCAGGATGGAAGTGCTTTCCATGCCTTCCTCCACTACTTCAAAGCTCCAGTTAAAGGTCTGCATTACCTGCACAGCAGTATTGCACAGCAAAATGATGGTGCTGGCCTTCACAATGTACGCCCAGCCGCGGGAGCACATAGCCATAAAAGCGCGTTTGATGCTGGGCAGCTTGTATTCCGGCAGCTCCATAATAAAGAAGGAACGTCTGCTCTTATAACCCACGATTCTGTTAATAAGCAGCGCGCCGATAAAGATCAGGAAGATGCCCATAAAGTACATGGAAGTTCCCACCCAGGCGCTGTCCTGGAAGAACACGCCGGTAAAGAGAGCGATAACCGGCAGCTTAGCGCCGCAGGGCATAAAGGTTGCCAGCATGGCAGTCGCACGGCGTTCACGTTCGTTGCGGATAGTGCGGCAGGCCATAATCGCCGGAATGCCGCAGCCGGTGGCAATAACGAAAGGAATGACGGACTTGCCGGAAAGACCTACCTTTTTGAAAATCGGGTCAAGCACTACGCTAACGCGCGCCATATAGCCGCAGTCTTCCAGAAGGGCAATCAAAAAATACATAACCATTACCAACGGCAGAAAACCTACTACTGCGCCTACACCGCCGATAATGCCGTCCACTAAAAGTGCCTGCAGCAGAGGCGAGCTGCCTTCAACTGCCGCAGCAACCATTTCCTGGAAGCCTTCAATCCAGCCAACCAAAACATCAGCAATCATAGGCCCGAAGCTGGCTTGAGAAATATCAAAAACAAAGTACATGATAAGAGCAAAAATGGGAATGCCTAAAAATTTATTGGTCAGTACCGCATCAATAGCGTCCTGGCTGTTCTTTTCCCTGGTCAATACCTTGCGGCTTTCTACTGCGGCCACAATCTTATTGACAAAGGCAAAGCGCTTTCTGTCCGCTTCTGTTACGGCTTCCTTATCCAGCAAATCAATCTCGCCCTGACTGTACGGCGCCTGCTGCGTTTTGCCCAGCTGCGCTGCGGCAGTCTTGACAACTTTCTTCAAGCCGCTGCCTTCCGTAGACACAGTCTTGATTACCGGACAACCCAGCTTGGCAGACAAAGCCTCCACGTCGATGCGGGTTTCCTTCTTATCATTAATATCGAACTTATTCAAAGCCACTACCACAGGAATACCCAGCTCCAGAAGCTGCGTAGTGAAAAACAGGCTGCGGCTCAGATTTGTTGCGTCCACAATATTGACGATAACGTCCGGCGCTTCATTTTTCACATAGGCACTGGTAATGCTTTCTTCCGAAGTAAAGGGCGACATGGAATAGGCACCCGGCAAATCCACTGCTGTCAGTGTTTCCGGTCCTGCGTAGTATTTCTTTTCAATATAGGCTTCTCTTTTGTCTACGGTAACGCCTGCCCAGTTGCCGACTCTTTCATGTCTGCCGGTCAAGGCATTATACATGGTAGTCTTGCCGCTGTTGGGATTACCTGTCAGTGCAATTTTCATATTTGCTTCCTCCTTCATACACCTGCTTTATATATTCAGCTAAAATTAGCACAAGCTAACCAATGGTTAAAAATAAAAGGCTGCACCAGCCCTTTATTTCAGATAAGAATAGTTTCTGCCAGTTCCCTGTCAATAGTATATCTGCCATCCTTGACGGAGATAATGCAGCCGCCCTGCAGATGGGAGATAACCGTAACCGGCTCGCCGCTGTAACAGCCCAGCGATAACAGGAAAGCGTCTACCTCTTCATCGCCGGAATCTACAGCCTGGATAATATATTCCCTGCCTTCTACAGCATCGTTTAAGTTCATATATTCCTCCTGCGTTTCAGCTTATAGTTAGCAATAGATAACTCATGTAAAATATATCATCAGCTGTTTAGTTTGTCAACGAAAATTTTAGCTTTTGCTAACTCTTTTTAAAAGTTAGTTTTTTATTACTTATCGTGCAAGTATGTTTAGGCTGAATAAAATAAGGCAGTACGACATATTTCAGTCATACTGCCTTTAGTTTATCTGTGCATATATAAAAGTCTGATGGAATTGAGTACGCACAGCAGCGCCACACCGCTGTCAGCAAACACTGCTGCCCACATGGACGCATAGCCGAAAACGCCTGCCGCCATGATAGCTGCCTTCACTGCCAAAACAAAAACTACGTTCTGCCAGGCGATAGCTGCCGTACTGCGCGCCAGAGCCAATGCCTGCGGCACTGCACCCATATCCGATTTCATAAATACCACGTCTGCTGCTTCAATAGCTGCATCCGCGCCGCTGCCCATAGCTGCACCTACATCTGCACCCGCCAGCACCGGCGCATCGTTAATGCCGTCGCCAACAAACATTACCGGACCATATTTTTCGCGCAGCTGCTGCAGCTGAGTAAATTTATCCTGCGGCAGTAATCTGCCATGAGCTTCCTTAATACCGGCTTGTTTAGCAACTGCCTCTGCTTCTTCCTGGCTGTCGCCCGTAAGCATAATTACTGCCAAGCCCTGCTGCTGCAGTTTTTTCACCGCCGCCGCAGCATCTGCCTTTAAAGTATCGCTGATAATGATACGTCCCAAATACTGTCCGTTGCGGGCAGCCAGCACCTCACTTCCGGAAATTGCTTCCGCCTGCGGCACATCAGCAACACCATAACGCTGCATAAGCTTTCTGTTGCCGCATAAAAGCTCGTCAGCACCTATATGCACTGCCAGCCCTTCACCGGCAACCTCCTGAAAGCTTTCCGGCTGCAGTAGTTCCAGACCACGACTGCGCGCCGCCTGTACAATACTGACTGCAATGGGATGTACGGAGGCCTGTTCCGCACCGGCGCAAAGCTGCAGCAGTTCCGCTTCGGTTACGCCTTCTGCAGGCAGCAGCTTCTGTACGGCAAATTCACCTTTCGTTACCGTACCTGTCTTATCCAGCACTACCGCTGCTACGTTCTTCAAAGCTTCGATAACGATGCCGCCTTTAAAGAGAATGCCTCGTCTGGAAGCCGCACCGATACCGCTAAAAAACGCCAGCGGCACACTGAGCACCAAAGCGCAGGGACAGCTGATAACCAGAAAGGTCAGCGCCGTATAAATCCAGTACTGCCAATCGCCTGTTACAAGTGACGG
>OLWY01000920.1_pt1 | contig 12370 bp, 10 predicted proteins | sample 1644171 | NCBI WGS metagenome assembly OLWY01 (sample SAMEA103958150, study PRJEB25191) | human gut metagenome | biome: human-associated habitat [ENVO:00009003]; feature: intestine environment [ENVO:2100002]; material: feces | place: Germany | collected 2013/2015 | reverse complement strand
ACTTCAAGAATGTTACGGATGCCCGCCAATACAATAGGGTGATCATCTATAAGAAGAAGATGGTATTTCGATGTATCCGATGGAAGTTGCACCATATTTCTTTTATTTATATGCTTGTGGTCAGATATTAGTCCTCCCTGTTATCATGTTTACTATTTTGTGCAAAGGAAAGGTATTTTTAATTTAAATCTACTATCATTTTCCGTAGTTTTTCAATAGACAGTTAGTAAATATTATGGTATACTTTCCGTACATGAAAACTAGTACAGAATAAATCTTTATTTAAAAGGAGCCGTAACTGTAACGCATACACCGGCCTCATCAGCAGCCACATGAAGTGTACCATTCATACATCTGACCCTATCTTCCATCGTGCGCATCCCGATGCCTTTGGAAGAAGAGCGCTTCATAACTCCATTGCTGAATATCTCCAACCGCACATGCGCACCATCCATCAACAGTGAAATGGAAATCTGTGTGCCGGAAGAATATTTGAGAATATTATTCATGCTTTCCTGTACAATACGATACAATTCATATGCCACATTATAGGATACCAGACTCCAATCGGACGTAGAAGCATCGAATGAAAGATGCATGGATGAAGGAACATTCAGATGATCGATATAATCTGTTATAATCTCATCAATAGTGGCATCAGAAAATACGGGAGGCATTAGTTCGTGCGAAATACTACGGATATTCGCACGACTCCGCCCCAGTTTGTCCAGCAACTCACATTTGTCCTCTTCTCTATTAAAGCCCGATTTAAGTTCCATTTCCAACCCCAGAAGTTCATTGCACACCCCATCGTGCAGTTCGCGTGCCAAACGGGCACGTTCGCTCTCCATTCCGTCAATATATTTACGGCTGAGTTGTAACTTGCGTTTATACAAGAGAATGATCAAGAGGATAAGCATAAAGCTGATAAAAGCTATAAACCAAATTGTGAGCCGAAGACTGCGAAGTTCTTCCTGCTGTTGTAATTCTTTCAGACGCTTAATTTCAAGTTCTTTCTTCTGAGTATCATAGCGCACTTGCAGCTCGCTCATTTGCTTCTCCACCTCCTGTGCAGCTAGGGAATCACGCAATTCGAGAGCCTGCTCCATATATCTGTAAGCCTCATCAGGCTGTTGCAGGTTATGATAGCATTCGGCCATACGGCTGTACCACACATAGGGAGCGGTAGGTGAATTTGTACTTATCAATCCCGTCAACTTTCGATAGAAATCCAAACTTTCCCGATATTTCTTTTCCTTTAGTAAGAGCTGGGCTTTTGTCTCATAAATACCGATAGCTTCATGGCTCGTTTCTGGTAATTCATCCAGAAAGCGGTCACATACATTCAGATAGTAACGCACCGAATCATCTTGTGCTGTAGCCTGAAAAGCGGGTAACAGCGCTGACAATACTTTTAACCGGAAACGCGGTGATTGTTGCCGGGAAGCTATTCCATAAGCCTTATGCAGATAATTGATCGCTTGATCGTATTCCCCTGTCTTTACCAACAGAGAACCGCAGATGTAGTAAGCCTGCAACCAGTCCAAAGCATCTTCCTCTTTCAGGGCATACGTAATGGCTTCTCGTGCATGTTCCTTCGCGTTTTCTAACTGTTTGAAAGAGATATAATCCTTGCTTTTCATGGCTGCCTCAAGTCCCTTGCCGTAATAGTAAAGAGCAGAGTCCGGGAGGTTTATTCTGCGATAGGCGACACCCAGCGAACTGCAATTGGTCAGATAGGCTTCACTATCACCGGATTTAGAGGTGGCATCCAAAGCTGTCAGATATTGTGATGTTGCTTCCCGGATATCCCCCTCAATCATATAACAGCTTGCCAAATCAGTAAGTAACCTTCCACGGATACTGTCAAGCACTGTATTCTCTTCACAATATTTCAGTCCTTCCAGTAAATAAGGCCTTGCCGAATCGGTCTGAGCTATCCCATTGTAGGATTGCCCCAACGACAAACAGGTGATAGCTACCTTTTCGTTTTCTCCACTCTCACGATATAGTTCTAAAGCTTTTGTCAGTTTATAGGTACAACTATCTATTTCTTCATTTTCATAATGTGCACAAGTTTCCTCGTAAAGACTATCGGCTTCACTGTTCATTTGCAGATCCAAGGTGGCAGGTCTCGTACACCCTGCCAGAACAAACATCAATAAAAGTAGTAATTTCATCTTCATCACAATTTACCATACACTATAAACTCCCATTCAACATGATGATGCTATATGGAATTTCATCTTCCAGTCAACTGAAATTGTGACAAAGTTAAGAGTCTTCATTTAAAATGAAAATTATCCGGTATATTTTTATCCGGCATTTTTACCACATATCATTTATTTTCAATCTTACTAATCACTATTTTAGATCTATTCTTTACCTGTTGGCAGAATTGATTTATTTCGATACAGTAATGAAGTTTCACCACAGAGTAACACAGAGTTTCACGGAGTCCTATTTTCTGATTTCAAATCAATTAAACTCTGTGAGACTCTGTGTTACTCTGTGGTGAACTAATTCATATCCCAGCGGAGAGGAGCGAACAGATGTTTCATATACGTCGTAACTTACTGTATAACAACACACTTGATGTTCCACCATGATCAGTCGCAGTGGAACACCAGTTCAGTCCTAGTGGGAAGTACCTTCAGTCCTAGTGGGAAGTACCTTCAGTCCTAGTGGGAAGTACCCTCAGTCCTAGTGGGAAGGCGACACACTGATTACTTATCCGGACTTTTGCGGCGCAAATGACGAAAGTGTGGCCAACATTGTATGTCTGCCGCTTACCGCTTCATGAACTCTTTCCGTTCTTCTTCCGGAAATTTCTCTATCGCATAGCGCAACATTGTGCGAGGCATCACTTTACAATGCTTTTCAAGGAACTGCACCAGTAGGTCTTTATTCCGTTTTCCCATTTCCCGCAACATCCATCCCACGGCCTTCTGCATCAGGTCGTAACGCGTACAAAGGAAATGCTCGGAAAGAGCTAAAATATCGATGAAATCATCGTTTTTAATCAACGCATAAGTGGAAACCACCGCTATGCGCTGATCCCAAAGCAGTTCATTTCCGGCCAAGCGATAGAGAACATCACGAGGCTTATCCTTGAGATATTCGCCCACAATACCCGGAGCAGATAAGTCTACCAGATCCCAGTTGTTGATACGGGCAGTCTGCGACAAATAGAAGTCGAATATCTCTTTTTTGCCCTTTTCATCGCACTTTTTAAAGCGTTCCACCAGCATCAGCAAGGCACACAGGCGACATTCATGCCATTCGCTTTGCAGCAACTCCGCCATTACCTCAAATGGCACATCCTTATGCCGCTTCGCCACCATACGGGTGTTGGGAACGATAATACCGAGAAACTTGTCACCTTCTCCGTATTGTCCTTTCCCGGTTTTAAAAAAGTTGGGAAGATACTCCCGTTTCACCGGGTCAATGTACTGTTCCAGCTCCTGCTGTATTTCCTTTGTTTTCTGCATAATATGAACTTAATAATATACAAAAATATCGCTTTTATTTTATTCTTCACATCGACACACAGAAAATAACACGGGTACCTTGAGTGTACCCTTTATCAATCCTCAGGTAGCCACCCAGCCTTTCGGCAACAATACGACAAATGGACAAACCGAGCCCTGCTCCCTGACTAAAGTTATCCAACTTCACAAAGCGCTCAAAAACACGTTCCTGTTCCTCAACGGGAATACCGATTCCGGTATCTGTAACCGTGAAAATCAATTGATTCTCTTCTTTCTTAACCTCATAGGCTAATGTAACGGAACCCTCATGAGTGAACTTCGATGCATTGCCCAACAGGTTATCAAGTACCTGCACTATATAACTATAATTACTGTTTATGATCAGCTCGTCACAGGCAGGTTCAAAAATGAGCCTTACGCCCGGATCGAAAGATGCCCCCGCCGCATCTATCGAAGTCTGGCAACAGGCATTGACATCAACAGCATTATGCTTGATTTCAACTTCACTGTCGAGAATGGAAATATCAAGGATATCACCTACCAACTTCAGCAATAACTTGCTGTTACTCTCAATCAATGCAACATACTGCCCGATGTCTTCCTTTTCATCAAGCATATCAACCAATACCCCGGAGAACCCGACAATGGAGTTAAGCGGAGTACGGATTTCATGGGACATATTCTGAATGAACATTGTTTTCAACCAATTGCTCTGTTCAGCAACTTCCTTGGCTTTGCGCAGTTCCTCCTCGGCTTTGATTAATGTACGATTCTGCTCATCCAGCTTATTTTTTGCCCGATGCAACTTTGCATTGAGTTTTCTCTGTTGCCACAAAAAGATAACGACGATACATAAAAGACCTAGTACAGAGAATAAAATAGTCCGGGTATTTTGCAGTTGTTTCTTCTGAGAAATCTTTTCCAACCGTACCTTCTCAGCATTGAGCTGTTGCAAGTTCAACATGGTAGCAAACTCACTGGTAGTGATTTCTTCATTCCTTTCTTTCTCCTTCTTCTGTTCCAACAGGAAATCGCGGTACAGCCCGGCTGCTTCTTCTTTACGGTTCATATCCCAAAGAATATCCGCCTTTGTTTTTCTCAATGCCATCAAAGTTGTCAGATTGTTTTTCTTCCTCAATTCGGTTTCCCGTTCATCCAATACACTAAGAGCCTTATTATAGTTACCCACCCTCCAGTTATAATCAATCTCTACATCATACAAATAGTGTATATGACGTTTCATTGAAGGTTCTCCCATATACATTTGTCTACACTCCTCCAATGCCTTGCGGGCAGCTGCCGTATCTCCTTGCGCAAGATAGAGTGATACATAAACCAGCTTGGCCGTCACTTCATGATAAGTAGACTTAGAAGTTTTGAGTGCCTTTTTAAGCAATTCGGGAGCTTTTTCTGCTTCGCCCAGATCAATGTATATCTTTGCGGCATCACTATACTGGCAGGATATATTATATCTAAAAACATTGGCATTCTCAAAAATATCAATCTCTTTAAGCATAAACTCCTGAGATTTTTTTACTAAACCTTTAGCCGCATACACATTGGCCAATGCATAATAACACTCAGCAATACTTCCCTGCTTTTTCTCACCTTTGGCCTCCTGCAACATCTTTTCAGCTTCAAGAAGAGCAATGTTATATTCTCCCTGTATAATATAATAGTTAACCAACCTGGCAGCCCATGCCCAGTAGTAAAGTTCAGCGTTACCGACACTTCTGGCATATTGTTTTAAGCGATTTACTCCGGCTATGATGCTATCCGTGCGGTTCTCGCCCTGTCCGTAATAGTAATAGTCTACCTTGGCTCCCAAAGCTATCTTAGCCATCACCGTATCATTGCACCTGATTGCCATATCAAATAATGTATCCGATGCTGTCAGAACAATGGGATCAGTCGGATCATTAAAATACTGTTTATAGTAAGCACGCATGCTTTTAATATCGATAGAATCTATCTTTTGAGGTGAAATAGTTCCTACAACCAAATGCAAAAGAACACAGGCAAGAATCGTTTTTTTCAGCATAAGTTATTTGTCTGTTGTATGTTATACGATGATAAAGATATATTTTATCTATGAAATAAAACATCCCCCTATCTCACAAGACAGACCAATTGATGATTTTTACCTTTTTATTGCATATAATAAGCATTATTTTAGAATAACAACAGCCAATAAGTAAGCAAACGTTCGTCTTCACAGTATCTATCGCCAAGTGGCATCAAAAAGAACTCCGCTTATTATCAATAATTTACAATTGATAATAAGCGGAGCCGCCATACAACCAAACGCACTGATTATTTCTGCGTCACCCCTTTCCAATCATCCGTACGGAAAGGTGAAGCCGGGAGACCGGCACCATTATATAAGTTACAAACCGGATTGTTGGCCCATGCATAGCGCACAGCAACCGGATACGGTACTTCGGGAGAACTCACCACAATCTTATCACCCTGTATTTCTGCCTTCGCCCAATGGAATTTATGATCACGACCGGCAATGGCAAAGCCTTGCAATGCTTTCCCATCACTACTCTTTAAGCCACCATCTGTATGATCAAAAGAAAGGATAATCTTATCTCCGTCCACCTGATAGGAACGATAAACGGGACCGGAATAAGGTATTTGTTCTCCATACGTATTAGCACGGGCTACCAACGCCAAGCGATGTCCAACGGCCTGTTTATCTTTTGGGTGGATGTCATTGGCATCGCCCTTATCGATGATTACAGCCATTCCGGTATTCGCTACCGACAATGTGCGCGCTTGTGCTTCGCGGAGTTCCGCCCAGTCAGAATCAACGGGGTTGGGAGACACTTGCATGAAGTTGGCTAACTGCACAAAATAGAAAGGAAAATCCTGTCCCCAGTCCTTACGCCAATTCTCGATAACCAGCGGGAAAAGTTCACGATACTGATAGGCACGGGAAGCATTGTTTTCCCCCTGGTACCAGATAGCACCACGGATACTGTAAGGCACCAATGGATGGATCATAGCATTGTATAAAGATGTCGGCAGATTGGGGTCCTCGGACATATCCTTCGGAAACATACCCTCTTTCCGGGCATCGGCCGCTATCTGATATTTCCATTCACCGGCCAGACTAATTTGTTCTCCATTGTCTGAACGGAGATAAAGTTCATCCGGCATACCACAACCACCACCTGTATCTGTCACACGGATAGCCAATGTAAGCGGTCCTGCTTTCACCAGCTTACCCGGAACGGTATAATTGCGTTGAACAGAATAACCATCGGTACGGCCCACTTCCCGACCATTCCAATACGTTATATCATTATCATCAATAGCCCCTAACTAACTGCACTTTCTTACCTGTCCAGGATGCAGGAATATCAACAGTGCGGCGAAGCCAGATCAGTCCGTCAAAATCACCAAGCCCTTGCTGGTCCACCATTCCGGGGAAGTTCAGCTTACCCCAAGCCTTATCATCCAAAGAAACCTCAGCCCGTACCGGTTTCCCGGCAGCAAAACCTTCATCAACACGATTGTTCCAAGCTTCCAAAGCTTTCAAATAGTCCGCTTTCATCGTAGCTTTATCAGACATTGCACGAATATCTTCCACTACTTTACTGAAGTCCGGCATTTCTTGCAACACCTTCCCGCTTATCCAGGATTCTACATTGGTCCCTCCCCAGGAAGTATGAATCAACCCGACGGGTACATTCTGTTTTTCAGAGATTTCGCGACCAAAGAAATAGGCGGTAGCCGAGAATTCAGGAACGGTCAGGAGTGAGCATACCTGCCAGCCATTATCACGGATTTTGATATCCGTCTCCGGCTGCGTACTGGTAACATGTTCCACATGCAATAAACGAATATTGGGATGATTGGCTGCGGCTATTTCTTTCTCATAATCCAGAACCTTGCCCCAACCTTTCAGCGGCATTTCCATATTGGATTGTCCGGAACAGATCCATACCTCCCCAATCATTACGTTCTTCAACACCAGTTTCTGACCATCGGTCAGTGTAAGCTCATACGGGCCACCCGCTTCAGGAGTACGAACGGAAAGCTTCCATCGCCCTTCCTTATCAGCCAGTGTTTCATACGTCTTCCCATCCCAGGAAGTGGTTACTTTTACCGCTTTCATCGGTTTTGCCTCACCCCATATAGGGGCATCCGCCTGTTGCTGCAACACCATGTTATCCGAAAACATCGGCGGCAACACAACCTTGGCCGAGATTGTACCGGATAACAACAGCAAAGCTGCAACTAACATACATTTGTTTTTCATATCAGTTAATTATTTTATGAGAGTCCGGAGTTAATAACCTCTTTAACTCCTTCTCCCTCTAATTCCGTCGCAATATCAGAAAGCAAAGATAGCCAGAATTTCATATTCGAAATAGTGTTATTGCCCTAATAAATGCAATAATCTTTCCATTTATCACGCTAAATAGAAAGATATTCCTACTTTTGCACGAAAATCAACGCGTTATTTTATGGTTTTAAATTACATTTGGGTAGCATTCTTCGTAATTGCTTTCATTGTGGCACTCATCAAGCTCCTGTTTATGGGCAACACAGAAATCTTTACGGAGCTTGTCAATTCAACATTCACTTCCTCGAAAACAGCCTTCGAAATATCGCTGGGCCTGACGGGTATCCTTTCTCTATGGCTGGGCATTATGAAGATCGGCGAGCAAAGCGGCATGATTAACGCATTATCCCGCTGGCTGAGTCCGGTGTTCTGCCGTCTTTTCCCCGAAATCCCCAAAGGCCATCCTGCCATGGGTTCTATCTTTATGAACCTCTCCGCCAATATGTTGGGACTGGACAATGCCGCTACACCAATGGGATTGAAAGCTATGAAGGAGCTGCAAGAATTGAACCCTCAAAAGGATACGGCAACCAATCCGATGGTCATGTTTCTGGTGCTCAATACTTCCGGGCTGATCCTGATTCCTATCAGCATCATGATGTATCGCGCTCAGATGGGCGCTGCACAGCCTACCGATATATTCATTCCCATACTGATCACATCAGCCGTTTCCACTCTTGTAGGAGTGATTGCTGTCAGCATTGCTCAACGCATCAATCTGATCAATAAGCCCATCCTTATCCTCATCGGTTGCATCAGCCTTTTCTTTGCTGGACTTATTTACTTGTTTATGCAACTCGGTCGTGAAGAAATCGGTACATATTCCACATTGATTGCCAACGTTATCCTGTTCAGTATCATTCTTTTGTTCATTGTCTGGGGATTATGGAAGAAAATCAATGTATATGATGCCTTCGTAGAAGGTGCCAAAGAAGGCTTTACCACGGCCGTGCGCATCATTCCATATCTGGTAGCGTTTCTGGTGGGTATTGCCGTATTCCGCACTTCCGGTGCGATGGATATGTTAGTAAGCGGCATCGGTTACATAGTGGGATTGTTTGGCGCAGATACCAGTTTTGTAGGCGCCTTACCAACCGCACTGATGAAATCGTTGAGTGGCAGCGGTGCCAACGGACTGATGATTGACACCATGAAAGAATATGGTGCAGATTCATTTGTAGGACGAATGAGTTGCGTAGCCCGTGGTGCTTCGGACACCACTTTCTATATCCTGGCTGTTTACTTCGGAAGTGTGGGTATTACTAAAACGCGTAATGCTGTAACTTGCGGACTGATAGCGGACTTTGCAGGTATCATCGCCGCCATCATCATCAGCTATCTGTTTTTCTTTTAACTTTTAATTATTAATTGATATGATTTCCTATCAGACAGACGGTGTAGAAATGCCCGCCATCAAAAAGAGCCAAACCACAGAATGGATTAAAGCCGTTGCCGCCACTTACAAGAAAAGAGTCGGTGAAATCGCCTATATTTTCTGTTCCGACGAGAAAATACTTGAGGTAAACCGCCAGTATCTGCAACATGATTACTACACGGATATCATCACTTTTGATTATTGCGAGGGCAATCGCCTCAGTGGAGATTTATTTATCAGCCTCGACACGGTACGTACAAATGCAGAGCAGTTCGGCAGTGACTATGAAACGGAGTTACACCGGGTTATTATCCACGGTATTCTGCATCTTTGCGGTATTAATGATAAAGGACCGGGAGAACGGGAGATTATGGAGGCAGCAGAGAATAAAGCGCTGGCTATGCGATGAAGAAACGAAAGAAAGTAGCTGTTTAGAGCATCTATAGATGGGATGCGCAGGATATATAGATGGGACACGCAGGACATATAGATCGGACGTATAGGATATATAGATCGGATATGCAGGATATATAGATGCAACGTGCATGAGATTATGACTCATGCACGTTGTATTTTATATCCATCTTTTTATTTCAATAAGAACTTCTCCGCACGTCCCGGAGAAAAGAGTTCCCACAGGGAAGCAACTGTCCAACCCGGAGCAAAGATATTATTATAATATCCCTTTCCATTGCGACCATAATCCCAGTTGGTGTGCTGAACAACTTCGGGATAAAAGCCCACTTTAGCCACACCACACATGTGTCCTTCGTACGGTAACAATTGACGCATAGAGGTAGAAATCACTTGGGCAAAGTCAGAGAAACGAGGTTCATCGTATTCTTTCGAAAGCCAATTCAATACATCGGCAAATTCAAAAACAAACACATCTATGTGGTTATTCTCCACCGATACATTTCCCCAGCCACGAGTTTTCAGGCCGATATCACCCAGCATCTGTCCTTCGGCAAAAGGAACGTCCCAGGTATAATACCAGGATAGAGCAAAATAAGCTGCTTTCTTCGACAATTCTGCATAATGCGTACGCTCCGCCCCTTTAGTAACCAGCGCCAGATAATACGTAGCAGTAGCGGCATACAGAGAAGCTTCTTTATCCTCACAGTTTGCATCCAGGGTTGAAGAGAAGAAATCCGCCTTAGATATAAGTTCTTTCTCCAGATAGCCCACCGTACGTTTCGCACTCTCCAGATAACGTTTATCCTTGAAATACTTATAAGCCATCACCAAAGGCAAGGTAGCTGAAGGGGTGCTTCCACCCGTTCCATCTACAATGAAGAAGTCATCCTTAAACTTACGCGGGAAGCTACCATCCTCATTCTGCAAACGCAGGAAGCTATCCAAAATTCCTTTGATACGCTTCTCCCACTCAGGATGTTTGCGCTTCTGCTGCTTTTCGTAAGTCAGATAATTCAGCACGGCATACACACCCTCTGATTGGCGGCGGATACTGTGCTTGGATTCTTTAAAGCCACGATTATAATGTACCACCTCATTGAAAAAGCCTGCCGGAGAGAAACCGTTCTGAAGATACGTATCAAAAACACTGTTGGCACTATTCATCAATTCCTGGCGGTTCTGTAACGCACCATATTCCAGTGCATTGAAAGCATTGAGCAACGTACGTCCCACAAATCCGATTTCAGCAACATCCACATGATCGCAAGTAGCCGTTTTCAGTTCCACACCGGAATAGTAATGAGTAGGCGTATTGTCCACATAACTTTCCACAAAGAAATTACTGAGTACTTCTTTCATTCTGTCCACCGTATAAGGTGTATCGACAGGCTGCGGACGGTTCGTGTCATAACAATACTCCCAAGTACGCTGCACGCACTCAGAAAAATCAGCGGCATCTATTTCCGCCAACTCCCAGGTCAGAGTAATGCTGTCTCCTTTGCGAAGCAACTGAAAAGCCTCAACAGAAGGAGCTAAAGTCAATTTACGAATATAAGTTTTCGGAGCTTCCCGATATGGAAAACCATAAGAAAGCACAGTCATACCTCCCACATTTTCAAATCCGGTATAGCCTATGGATGTTTCTCCGGACACAATGACCTCTCCTTCTTTGTGAGTGGCCAGCGCCTCCTTGTCAAACTTATCAATGCGGATAACCGACATTGACTTACCATTTGCAGAGTTGAAAGCTGCTGTAAGCGGAGTGCTCAAACGGTCCTCGCGCACCAACCAACTATCCGAAGTATGGAATGAAGGCGCCTCTTTGGGCGAACGCAGGTTACGACGATACCAGAAACCGGGCATATAGAACTGACAGTCATCATGCTTATAACCGGTTTTTATCTGCTCTCCATAATTGAAATACACATTCTCCAAGGCTTTGATGACAACATTGATGCGTTGTTTTCCATCTTTCTCCGTAACCTGACGGGTAATGACCAGCGGCAGATTTTCGGAAGGCTGACAATCGTACACACCATCCTGCACTTTCCGGAGAGTTAATGAATAGTGTTTGGCATCATTTCCCGGAACTTTTAAAGATACAGAAACATTCTCAGGAGTATAGTTTGCCGCTCCAATATTTGCAATGCCCGCAGAAAGCATTATCCCTAAAAACAATCTTTTTAACCTCATATTCAATCTTCATTTTACTATTTTACAATACAGGTCTTTCGGATTCTGATGACGGAGAATTGCCAGACACGGATGGCCACCCGTCTTTCCAATCAACCTTATCTAGCATCAACACACGGCCTCCGGGATTCTTGGTACTCACTGCATGATAAAACACCCAGTCATTACCCGTCTTATCCGTTACAATCTCTGAGTTATGTCCGGTACCTACAAAAGCCTCATTCTTGTGAATCAGTATTTCATGGTGGTTATCCAGCATCTTCTTACCATTTTTATCCACATAAGGTCCAAAAAGTTTCTTCGAACGACCTACAACTGTAGTATAAGTACTTTTCAATCCTTCACAGCAAGTTCCTATAGATGCAAAGAAATAATAATAACCATCTTTTTTATGAATATATGTTCCTTCATAGGCTGTTCCTGCCACCCGGCGGAGCTTGGCACCTTTCCTAACAGAAAGTCCGTCATCCGACAGTTCAATGCCGTAAATTCCCCGGAAACTACCCCAAAAGAGATATTTCTTTCCTCCATCCTCTA
>OLWY01000905.1_pt1 | contig 12598 bp, 13 predicted proteins | sample 1644171 | NCBI WGS metagenome assembly OLWY01 (sample SAMEA103958150, study PRJEB25191) | human gut metagenome | biome: human-associated habitat [ENVO:00009003]; feature: intestine environment [ENVO:2100002]; material: feces | place: Germany | collected 2013/2015 | reverse complement strand
CTATGGAACCCGTTATGGGAGATTTGGTAGATTTTTAGTCAACTAGCCATACCCCACTCCCTTCTTTTGGTATGCCGGAAGCACGGCAATTGGCCCGAGCGTGAGAACCTCTCGCACGACACCGTCGTCACCCGCTATCGTTCCCTTCACGAACATCACGCAACCGACTATCTTGCTGTCTGCAACCGCCACAAAGGCAAGCTCTCGCACGAAGTTTTCACTGCTGCGCATGACGTGCACCAGGTAATGTTCCGTGCAGCCTGGCGCGTATACGTTCCAAAACGCCTCGCGGACAACCTTTTCCGTCTCCGCATAATCCGCCGGCGTCTCTAATCTGAGCTCAATATTCATATGCTCAACTTCTTTCACACCTTTCCGCCGCAGTTTAGCGGACTCGAGCCAGACATCCCCAGACACCGATCAGCGTCAGCAACACCCAAACGGAAAAGCCAATGGCCATCATGGTTTCCGTCACCGGCATCGGCATGGAAGCAATCACGAGATTAGGAATCACCGAGCCCACGTAAGCCGACAAATAAAGTGCCGAGATGACGCCGGCACGTTCCTGAATCGAAGTTCCTGCCAGGAGGAAACGCAGACCGCTTGAACAGGCCGCACCGTTGCCGGCGCCTGTCAAGGCAATGCTGATCAATAATACCCACACGGACGGATGAATGAGCGTTCCGAAAGCCACCAGAGCTGCCGCTGTAAAGAGCAAAATGGACCGCTTGAGCGTGGGACGAGGCTCAAATCGCCCGGCAAAGACACCCATGGTTGCATTGGGAACGATCAAAACGAGATACAGGACACCGGCAAGGAGTGCATTGCTGTGTCCGAAGACAGCCTGACACAGATACGCCGAAAAGCCTTGAAGAAAGCTGCCAACACCCCAGGTTCCGACAAAAGCAATGGCGCTTGCGAAAAAACGACGACGCAGGTGCACGGGCAAGGCGATCTTGGGTACAAAGACGCTACCCAAGGATTCGCTTCCAAAGCGCATAGTTTCGATGGAAGCAAACGCCAACCCGGCACAAACAACGAGAAGCACAACAGCGCAGTCAAAAAGTTCGGCAGGCGTCAAAACACCGCTTTCAAGCACCAAACCTGTGATCAAGGTTCCGAGCGACAAACCGATATTGGGCCCTGCCGCCGTCAGAGCCGTGCCGAGCCAGGGATACTTGAGCGGGGCTGAGTCAACCACCCAGGACATCGCGGCACTGGACGCAAAGCCGCAGGAAAAACCCTGCAGAAAACGACCGATGTAGATTTCAGAGGCCTCAAGTGCATTGGCGTATATGAGGCTTGCCGCCATGCCGAGCAAAAGTGCAGCGAGAACCACCGGCTTGCGGCCGAAGAAGTTCGAAAGGCGCGCAAAGAAAAACAGCGTGAGCACGCAACCGGCGAAATAGCTCACCACCGTCATGGCTATTTCGGATTCGCTCAAGCTCAGCCCGCTCGCCACTCGGCCATCATCGGAATGGCGATGGCCGCAGCAATAAAGGTGCAGATAAGACAGGCTGTCGCGGCCACAAATGTGACGCCGCGACGCGGAAAATCGTTGTCGGTCTTGGCAAGTGACTTGTGAAAGACGGTGGTCATGGTCTTTTGTTTGCGAAACGGTATGGGAGCGAGATTATTCCACCATCCAAAGCGCGCCACATCCCAAAGGATAGGTTGCTCACAAAATTCGGCAATTTTTCGACACGGTCAGCCGATTACATCGTTTTTTCGGCTCCTTCGAACAAGTCAATGACTGGGTCACCTTGAAGCAGTACGGATTTTTTGGACACTTAGGAGTCCAAAAATTCCATACCACTTCAGTTGACCGTGAAAAGATGGCGAGGAACAGAATGTCCGCCTTCCGCACCGACGCGATCCGGAATCCACTCGACATGCAACTCGTTGACCGTCCATTCGTACGTGGCCATGGCCTGTTTGGCCATTGTGAGAACTTTATCCGGATAGTTGTATCCGAGACCTTCGCGGATCATATCTTCGGCAAGAAGTTCCGGGGAGTCCTTGATGCCGAGTTTTTTCTGCGCCGCATTTCCGGGGACCGACATGATGCCTCCGTTGATGGTGGAGTTGCCTCCGTAGGCGCGCATTATTTCAAGAACCAGCACACTGGCTCCGGCCTTCCTGGCCTCAATGGCGCAGGCAAGGCCGATGTAGCTTACCTGCCCTACAGACCGCCGGCAGAAGGTCTGAGGCTTTGGCATATCGGTTATACCGAAAACTGTCTGCTGGCTTCGCCGGATTACCTCAAGACTCGAGGTGAACCGCTCGAACCCAAGGATCTCGCCGAACACGATCTGATCATTCGAAGCGGCAGAAATTATCCGACAACGAAGGAACTGATCTGTGGTGAAAAACGCACGCCGCTGATGTATAAGCGCATTGCCTTTGCCGGAGATGTCCTGTCGGGAAAAGAGGTGCTGTTAGCTGCGGAAGGAATTGCTGTCGACCTGTCATTTCACATTTGTCGACACGAAATCGAACAAGGGCGTTTAGTTCGGGTACTTGCCGGCTGGCACAGGCCGCCCTGGGATTTGACCATCGCCGTTTGTGACGAACGTGTGACGGACAGCAGAATTCTTAATTTCTGCAGGCTGTTTGCGGAGTACGAGAAAAAGGCTTCGGCCATGCGTCTGCGTCACATGCACAAATTTTTCCTTGAACGAGATCTCAACAGCCGATAAAAAGAGGCTGGCACCTGTAGCAGGACACCGGCCTCTTTAGTCGTTTTGCTCGCAGAACGCTACTAGAGACTGCCCCCTTTGAGCGTTGTAGACGTCCCTGCTCGAGGCTGCCAGCGCATAGCTCGGCGCTCCACAACGCCGACGATCCAGTCGAGCACCAAAGCAAACGCGGTCAATACCAGGATGCCAGCCATCACGGTATTAATGTCAAAAACACCCTCGGCCTGAAGAATCAGGTAACCCACACCGTGGCTCGAGCCCAGATATTCACCGACCACCGCACCGACAAATGCCATGCCGACTGATGTATGAAGCGATGAAAATACCCAGCTCATGGCCGACGGCAGATAAACGTTTTTTAGCAACTGCTGACGATTGGCCCCAAGCATACGAGCAGATGCCAAAACGTTCGGATTGACTTCCCTGACCCCCTGATAGACATTGAAAAACACGATAAAGAAAACCAGCGTCACGCCCAGCGCTACCTTACTGGCGATACCCAACCCGAACCAAACTGCAAAAATCGGAGCAAGAATCACACGAGGCATAGAGTTGAGCCCCTTGATAAAGGGATCAGCCACCGCCGCGGCAAACGGCGTGAGCGCAAGCCACATACCGACCAAACCTCCGCTTATCGTACCGAAGGCAAACGCGAGAATCGTTTCAACAAGTGTCGTCCACAAGTGCGCATAAATGTCAGCGTTGACGACAAACCAATCCCAAATTCTCGAAAAAATCACCAGCGGTTCGCCGAAGAAAAAAGCCGCTTGGTTATCGTTATCAAAAACAAAGGCTGGTATGAGGCCGGGTTTGGTCAGTGCCCACCAAACGAAAAAGATCGCAGCCAGAAGGCCGAATTGCCAAACTCGAAGTTTGAAGCGATACTTTGCCACTTGATTGCTGTTCATTTTTGTCTCCCGAGTCTTTCTTTTCTAATTCCGCATTTACCGTTGTACTTTTCGCTGCTGCTGAGCATAGCCCTTGAGCACTTCTTCTCGCAGCACCGACCAGATGGCCGTGTGCAGCTCGATAAAGCGGGGCGTCACGCGCACCTCACTGACATCTCGGGGTCTGGGCAGATCAATCGAGAACTCGCCGATGGGATGACTCTCGGGGCCCGCACTCATCACCACGACGCGATCACTCATCGAAATGGCTTCATCCAGATCGTGCGTAATGAAAAGCACGGCTTTGCGCTTTGCCTGCCAAAGATTGAGCAGCTCGTTTTCCATCAGCTGCCGCGTCTGAATGTCCAACGCCGAGAAGGATTCGTCCATCAAAATGATGTCGGGATCCTTAATCAGAGTCTGAGCCATCGCCACGCGCTTTCTCATGCCTCCCGAAAGATGATGCGGATAACGATCTTCAAACCCGGATAAGCCGACGCGGGCCAACCACTCGCGGGCTCTTTCAGCGGCTTCTTTCTCCGGCACCCCCTCGAAAAGAAGTCCTGCCGCCACATTGTCCAGCGCACTCTTCCAGGGCATCAGGCTGTCAGCCTGAAACATATAGCCGGCTCGGCGATTGAGGCCGACAAGCGGTTCTCCGAAGATACTCACAGTCCCGGCGCTGGGTTCCAAAAGGCCCGCACTCATATTCAACAAAGTGGATTTACCGCAACCGGTGGGACCGACGACGCTCACGAATTCACCGTCGGCCACTGTCAAATCCACATTTTTGACAGCCGTATATGTGGACATCATCCCGGAATCATCACTCACAAAAGTACAGGCAATGCCTTTGAGTTCTATTGCAGCTTGAGACATTTGATTCTTAGTGTTGTTTTTCAAAAATGAACTTGCCTATGCCCAAATATGCATTACGCTCAGTTAGGGTACTTTTTGTGCGCCGCTTCCACGAACTGATTCGTAAAGACCGCTTTGTAATCCGGTTTGAAGTTGTCCAGCTTGTCGTTAACGATCTGGAGTGATTTAAACGAAATGGCAGGCGCGCCCTCCGGAATAAAACCGTCTTTGGAAAGCGCAGGACGGTTCTTCATAAAGCCTGTCACATAAATCTCCTTGTTGCCCAGGAAGTACGACTCGGGAACGGCTTTGACGATATCCTCGGCCGTAGCCTTTGCAAGCCAGCGATCGGCGCGGACCACTGCATTCGTCAGTCCCTGAATGATTTCCGGATTTTCCTTAATGTAGCGCGTTGGAGCATAGAGGCACCCCGCTACCATTGGACCTCCGAAGATTTTGTCGCTTTCTTCCACAACACGGGTATCGGCGACAATCTGAATCACATTGTCTTTTTCGAGCGTTGCGATGACCGGATCGAGATTGACAAACGCATCAATTTGTCCGGCACGCATAGCGGCAACAGCCGCGGCCGAAGCACCCACACCGATGAAGGAGACATCCTTGGGTTCAATGCCGGCATTGCGAAGGATAAAAATGGCAATGGCGTGCGAACTTGAGCCTGGCGCCGTCACACCGATTTTCTTGCCCTTAAGATCTGCCATTGATTTGAAATTGGGCATGGTCTTCTTGCTTACGGCAAAAACGCACTGCGGCGCTCGGCCCTGAAGCACGAATGCCTGCATGGCCTGACCTCTTGCCTGCATGGCCAGAGTATGCTCGAAAGCACCGGAAACCACATCCGCAGACCCGCCAACAACGGCCTGAAGTGAACGAGAACCACCCTGGAAATCAATGATCTCGACATCAAGCCCCTCGTCTTTGAAGTAGCCGAGACTTTCGGCAATCGAAATGGGCAGATAGTAGTAAAGTGCCTTGCCGCCGACTGCAATTTTGACGGATTTGTTTGCCGCGAAGACGGTCGGCGACGAACACACGGCAACGGCAGCAGCTGCTGAAACGATGATCTGACGGCGGGTAAAGACCATTTTTGAATTCTCCCTAATAAAAAACGCACATCCCCGAAGGGTGTGCGTCTGTTTTCAACTTGCTTATAGCCTGAATTTTGTGCTCTTAGGAGGCGGTTGGAAGTTTCGATTTTTGGAGCCTTAGGGTATTCGACTCCCTTTCCTACATTTCCCGCGCCGACGCACACGCGCACAGCCTCCCAGTGTCTACCAGTAGCAGCAGACCCAGAGATAGCAAGCGCAATCGACCGTGAGCCTTGGTGAAAAGGCCCTTCGTGACGAAGGTCGATCGTATGTGCGTCATTTGGTTGTCCAATTCCTAATTTGCGTGCTGTAAAAGCACCGTTCAGGGAAAGGTAGCGCGGGAAAAAGGTCGTGTCAATAACAGAAAGTGCTTAGAAACGAATTCGGTCAGTCACTTTCCCGAATGAATTGAGATGCAAAAAAAAGGAGAAAACGAAGAACTTCGCATTTCAACCGACGGCAGTTGGCCAATATCGGAAAAAGCCAACAATCAAAACAAAACATCCTTCCATGTTTGGTCACCCTTTGAATCAAAAAACGCTCAAAACACCGAAAACGGGCGACAAAAAACCTCGCAAAATCAACATCTTGCGAGGTTCTGGCGGATGTTTGGTGGATGCTGAGAGTCTCGAACTCCCGACCTACGCCTTGTAAGGGCGCCGCTCTACCAACTGAGCTAAGCATCCATCCTTCAACTCATCGTCAAACGAGTTGATTATTGTACAGCATCCTTGAGTTTTTTGCCAGCACGGAACTTCGGCTGCTTGCAAGCGGCGATCTTGATGGTTTCGCCGGTCTGCGGGTTACGACCCGTGCGTTCAGAGCGTTCGGAAACCGTGAAGGTGCCAAAGCCAACCAACGACACGTCTTCACCCTTCTGCAGGGAGGTCGTCACAGCTTCGATGAAAGCTTCGAGAGCGAGGCCGGCCTTGGCCTTGGTGATGTCGGCAGACACGGCGATCTGTTCGATCAGTTCGTTCTTATTCATGGGTATCCCCTTAGTGTTGTCACGCCCTGTGGGCAGTCAAAGAAAAATCTTGAGCACTATAGCCTAAAAAAGGCTCAGCACCAAGCGAAATTGCCCGAAAAGCCTAGAAAACTAAGGCAACGTTGACATTTTGTGTCGTTTTTGCCAACAAGCAAGAAAAACGCCCGCTCAAGATCCTCTCAAACGAGCGCTGTTGCAATGTCAGCTCTTCACCGGCTTAGCAATTGCAGTGACCTCCGGCCGTCGTCGCCTCACCGGAATCGACTTCCTGAGACTGGGCGACAACGTCAGCCGCCACCTCTTTTTCCTTCTTGGGTTCCAGAGGTGAGGGTTTGCTCACCAAAGCTTCTTCAAGTACCTTGTCAATCCAACGTACCGGAACAATCTCGACGGCCTGCTTGACATTGTCGGGCACTTCCTCGAGATCCTTGACGTTTTCTTCCGGAATCAATACCTTCTTGATGCCGGCTCGAACCGCCGCAAGAAGCTTTTCCTTCAGTCCACCGATTTCGAGTACTTCACCGCGCAATGTGATTTCGCCGGTCATAGCGATGTCGCTACGAACGGCAATCCCCGTCATTGCAGAAACCAGAGCCGTCGTAATGGCTGCACCGGCGCTCGGACCGTCTTTGGGAACAGCCCCTTCCGGGAAGTGAATGTGCCAGTCGGTCTTGGCAAAGACTTCCGGATCGATGCCAAGCTTCACGGCACGCGCACGAACCACACTCAAGGCAGCCTGCACGCTTTCCTTCATAACATCGCCGAGAGACCCCGTGCGAACCACATTGCCGCGGCCCGGGAAGCAGACGGCTTCCACCGCCAGCGTATCTCCGCCCACACTCGTCCACGCAAGTCCGTTGACCTGCCCCACACGAGCTTCGGAGGGCGCCACACCATAACTGAACTTGCGAACGCCCAGATAGTCGTGCAAGTTCTTGGGCGTCACACGCACCTTGCGCACACGAGGCTTTGCGGTCTTGGCTCCTTCCTTGCTTTCCTCGGAGGTTTCTTTTGCAGCCTTGGCGACAAGCTCGTCTTCCCGCTCGCACTGCTGACGAACGATCTTGCGAAGGATCTTGCTGATGGCGCGCTCCAACCCGCGAACGCCGGCTTCACGCGTGTAGAAGCGAATGATGTCTAGGACCGCTTCTTGCGTGACTTCGGCTTCCGTCTTCTTGAGTCCGTTCAAACGCATCTGCTTGGGCAACAGGTGCTCCATCGCAATGTGAACTTTTTCGTCCTCGGTGTAGCCGGCCAGGTCGATGGTTTCCATACGATCAAGCAACGGCGGATCAATGGCATAGCTGTTGCTTGTGGCCACAAACATCACATCGGACAAATCAAAGCCGACATCAACGTAGTGATCCTCGAACTCGCGATTCTGTTCCGGATCGAGCACTTCGAGAAGCGCCGCGGAGGGATCTCCCCTCACTCCGGAACCCAGTTTGTCGATTTCGTCCAAAAGAAACAGCGGATTCTTCACTCCCACCTTAGCCATGGCCTGGATGATCTTGCCGGGCATCGAACCGATATAGGTACGGCGATGACCGCGGATGTCGCTTGAATCCTGAACACCACCCAAGGCAACGCGCACATACTTGCGGCCGGTAGCGCGTGCAATCGACTCACCCAGACTGGTCTTGCCGACGCCGGGCGCACCGACAAGACACAAAATCGGCGACTTGATCTTATCCACGCGACGCTGCACTGCCAGATATTCAAGGATGCGTTCCTTGACCTTTTCTAGCCCCCAGTGATCTGCGTTGAGAATCTCTTCTGCCTTTTTAAGATCCTTGTTGACTTCGGTCTTTTCCTTCCATGGCAAGGAAATCAGCGTTTCGATGTAACCGCGCACCACCGTAGCTTCAGCGTTCGAAGGCGACATCTGCTTGAGCTTGTTGAGCTCATCCAAAGCCTTTTCTTCGGTCTTGGCAGGCATGCCGCATGCCTTGATCTTGTCGCGCAGAATCGCAATTTCGTCATTGCCGTCGACACCTTCGTCATCGGCTCCGAGTTCCTTGCGAATCGCCTTCATCTGCTCGTTGAGATAGTAGTTTCGCTGGTTCTTTTCCATCTGCTTCTTGACGCGACCGTGGATGCGACGCTCCACCGCAAGAATGTCCATCTCATTGTCAAGAATATCGATGATTTCGTTCAGGCACCCCTGAAGCGTCGTTTGATCCAGGATCTTCTGCTTGCGAGCGTTGTCAACCGGCAACTGACTTGCCACCGCATCAGCCAGCTGCATAGCAGTTGCGCTTTCACGAATCGGTTGCAACACCTCTTCGGGCAGTTTTTTGCTTTCCTGCGCGTACTCAATAAAGCGTTGCAAAACGGCGCGACGCGAAGCTTCTTCGTTGGTCGTACCCTGCACCACACACGGGTGAGGCGTGAAGGTTGCGCTGTAACCGTCCTTCGGATTGGAAGAAATGCTCTGAATGTCAATGCGCTCGTCAGCCTCAACAAGCACCTTAAGGGTGCCGTCGGGGAGCTTAAGCATCTGCAGCACGCGCGCCAGAGTACCTGTCTTGTACAAATCCTCAAGTTTGGGATCATCCCTACCGCTTTCCTTCTGGGTCACCAGCGCAATCGTACGATCCCCGTTCATAGCGGTGCGCACAGAACGAATCGTGAGCGGTCGGCCGATGAAAAGCGGAAGAACAGTGTGAGGAAACACCACCAGGTCGCGGATGGGAAGCAATGGAGCCTGCATCGGCGCGGCTTGCGTGACGTTAACGTTTTCAGTCATAAAAGAGTTTCTCGTAATCGAAAAAAGTTTTCCGGATTGCTTATATGGAGACAACCTCGGTCTTTTTCAAGACGGTTGATGTCGAGGGGAAAGTCGATCCGGCAGGCATTCGCCTTGTGTCGAATCCATTGTACGAACAAAAGCGGCTGCTCAACCGTAGCAAAACAACTCTTTGCATAAGGTTGGCAAAAAGAACGAAAGATCAGGCAAAAAAGACGCTTACGCGACCCCATGCAGCCGCTGCGTTGAAAGCGTGACGGAGTTTCAAAGCTCCGTCGCGCTTTCCAAGTAAAAGTCAGCGAAAAAAAGCTTTACACTTAAGCGTTTTTGTTATCCGCATCGGTCTGCGCAACCGTACGTGGGCCGTCAATGAGATCGGCTCTCACCTTACCATCCTTGACGTCACCTTCAGACTCGAGCTTCACAGTACCGACCTCGGGCTTGGCTGGCACTTCGAACATAGCGTCAAGCAAAGCCGCTTCAACAATGCTGCGCAGACCGCGTGCACCGGTCTTGCGTTCCATTGCCTTGTGAGCAATGGCTGCCAGCGCTTCGGGTGTGACTTCGAACTTCACGCCTTCCATCGCAAAGAGTTCGGCAAACTGTTTGATCAAGGCATTCTTGGGCTCGGTCAGAATCGAGACAAAAGCCTTTTCATCGAGTTCTTCGAGCGTTGCGACCACCGGCAGACGGCCCACAAGTTCGGGAATCAGGCCGTACTTCACGAGGTTCGGCCTGAGCAAAAAGCTCGGTGAGCGATTCTTGGGATTCGCTGTGTACCTGGGCACCGAAACCGATGCCGCTTCTCACGGAACGGCGGCGAACGATCTTTTCAAGACCGTCAAACGCACCACCGCAGATGAACAAAATGTTGCTCGTGTCAACCGCCACCATCTTGCCGCGCGGGTTTTTGCGACCGCCTTCAGCTGGAACATTGCAGACCGTACCTTCAATGAGCTTCAGAAGAGCCTGCTGAACGCCTTCACCTGAAACGTCGCGTGTGATTGACGGGTTTTCGCTCTTGCGGGCAATCTTGTCGATTTCATCTAGGTACACGATGCCGCACTGAGCGCGTTCAACATCACCGTCGGCCGACAGCAAAAGCTTGTGGATGATGTTTTCCACGTCTTCGCCCACGTAGCCTGCTTCCGTCAAAGTCGTCGCATCGGCAATTGCAAACGGCACATTGAGCGTACGCGCTAACGTCTGAGCTAGAAGCGTCTTACCGGAACCGGTGGGACCGATCATAAGGATATTGGACTTCTCGATCTCAATCTCATCCATGGTATCGGTAGCCACTCTCTTATAATGATTGTATACCGCTACCGAAATGACTTTTTTGGCTTTTTCCTGTCCCACTACATATTCATCCAGGCTTGCCTTAATCTTATGTGGTGCCGGAATCTTCTTAATATCTAATTTCGGAGCTTCTGCTTTCTCTTCTTTGGTTTTCTTTTTCTTAATCTTCTGACTCTGCGGCATAAAGCCCTGCAGATCAGAAAGATTAATCATACTGATATTGGGCATCTGACCATTTGGCATAAAATCACCCATTGGAAATCCTGAGTTATTCATGCTGTCGAAGGTTCTCTGCATACAGTCTTTGCAAATGCAGATATTATTCGGAATCTTTATCATCTGACCGGCAACGCTTTCCGGTCTGCGGCAGATGTAACAGATTTCTTCGTATTCATCCTTCTTCTCATCTGTGTTCTCTTTCGTTGCGTCCTCTACAGTATCTATATTTTCAAGTTCTCTCTTGTCTTTATTCTCTGCCATATCTGATTCTCCTATTCTCTCAAATCTGTTTTAAGATTCTAAAACATTGCTTTTATTATAATTCAAGCCGGTTTTAATCTCAACCTTCGCAGCCATAATTTTATAAAATCTTCATATATGACAAAACCTGATGTTTTTTACTATTTTTCGAAATTTGCAACCGTTATCGATGTATTCACTGCTGGAACTATCGGCTGGATTGGAGCAATCTTAGGTCTTGTAGGAACTATCTTAGGTGCTATCGGACATAAGAACCAGGCTAAATGCGCTACCGGTGGACTTGTATGTTCTATCATCGGTCTTGTATTAGGCTTAGCTTTATACATCGCATGTGTTGCATGCGTTGCATCTGCAGGTTTGTTATAATAGAACCGACTTTTTAAAAGGGTGATACTATGTCGATTTATCTTAACATTCTGGAATTTCATATCCCATCATACGGACTTATGATTACCCTTGGGGTAATCCTTGCAAATGTATTTGCACTTTACCCCCTTAAGAAATATAAGTTGATTTTTGATGATTTTCTTATATTAGAAGCATACACATTACTTGGCGCCTTTATAGGCGCCAAGCTTTTGTATCTTATCATTTCTTATCGGGAGATTGACTGGTCCCGTTTTTTAGAACCCAAGTATTTTAATTATATCATGTCAAGTGGATTTGTATTCTATGGTGGACTCATTGGCGGACTTCTCTGCTTTCTTTTTGCAGGAAAATTCCATCATATCGACAGCAAGCTTTATATTACACACCTGATTTTTCTGATTCCATGGATTCACGGTTTCGGACGCATCGGCTGTTTTCTTGCCGGCTGCTGTTATGGTACTCCATATGACGGTCCTTTTGCTGTACAGTTTCCGGAAGGCTCTCTGGCACCATCGGATACGACACTTTTTCCGGTTCAGTTAGTAGAAGCAATCTGTCTTCTGATTCTTGCGATTGTACTTGCTGTGCTGGATTTAAAGAAATCTTATCCACATATCATTGCCATTTATTTCATCGTCTATGGTATTCTCCGGTTCCTGTTAGAATATGTGCGTTACGATGCCGTCCGCGGCCATCTTTTAGCACTCTCCACTTCCCAGTGGATTAGTCTTGGATTTGTAGTGGGAACCGTATGCTATCTTATCCGGGCGGCACATAAGCAAAAGAAAGACATGGTTCCATAACGGGAAACAAAAAATCCTGCAATATGGAAGTTTGTTCTTACATACTTTCCATACCGCAGGATTTTTTATAAATTTGAATGTGCTTTCGAAACACATTCTTTCATGCTCTTTTCAAAGCTTTATCACAACTCTTATAACAGTTCTTTTAAGATTTTATTTACCATTCCAGGATTTGCTTTGCCCTTCATAGCTTTCATGGTCTGACCTACTAAGAAGCCAATTGCCTTTTCTTTCCCATTGCGGTAATCTTCTACCGACTGTGGATTCTCTTCGATGACTTTGGCAATGGTATCACGCAATGCACCTTCGTCATTTACAGTCTTTAATCCATGCTCTTCTACATATTTATCCGGGTCG
>OLWY01000903.1_pt1 | contig 12626 bp, 8 predicted proteins | sample 1644171 | NCBI WGS metagenome assembly OLWY01 (sample SAMEA103958150, study PRJEB25191) | human gut metagenome | biome: human-associated habitat [ENVO:00009003]; feature: intestine environment [ENVO:2100002]; material: feces | place: Germany | collected 2013/2015 | reverse complement strand
ATTAATAAATCTGTGTGAATCTGTGTAATCTGTGGTGAGTCTTATTCATTCCTTTCCCGGTATGAATGAATTTCGCCAATGAGTTTTTTAGTTAGCTTATACTCCAAGTATTTTGCAGACCGACACATAGGTATTTGGTGGACCACCACATACGTATTTGGCAGATCGCTGCATACGTATTTGGCGGATCGGTAAATACGTATCGTATAATCCTCAGTCTGATGCTCGCACTTTCTTCAGTCCTTTGTTAATTTCCTCCACACGCTTCTTTGTCAACGGATAGAAGTACACGACTATCATTGCCACCACAGCCACAGCGGCAGGTATCCAGCTCATTAGCAGGTTCAGTCCCGTCAATGCTTCCGCTGTCTGCACGGCACCTTCCGCCGTATTGTAGCCGAATGACGCCAGTATCCACATCACAGCCGCACCGCCAAACGCACCGCCAAACTTCTGTGCCATAGATGAAGATGAGAATATAAGTCCTGTCGAAGCCGTTCCATCCTTCAGTTCGGCATAGTCCGAAACATCGGCATACATACTCCATATCAATGGTGAAACGATACCCGTACAAATAGATATAATGATTTGCATTATCAGCATCAACCAGAAACCAAACGGTGTGCAAGGCAGGTAAAAGAACAGGATACTCAATACCGCCAATGCCGCCATCGTGAAAATATAGGTAGACTTCTTACCCAACCCACGCGAAAGGGGAACGGCCAGTACTACCCCTATCATATTAGAAACTTCACCCACTCCGAGGAATAACCCGGCATAGAACAAAATCGTGAAGTCACCCAAGTTTAAAAAGATACTGTCACCTATATAATCTTTAAAGAAATAAGCAGCCGTAGCACCACGCACCGTATTAAACAAGTTAGAACACAATGCCGCACCTATCAGCAACCACCAGGGAACATTGGACAACAACGACTTGAAGTCCTTCCCGATAGAAACTGTAGAAACACTCTTTACATATTCCCTCGTCATACTGAAGCAAAGCAAGAACACAACAAAGCACAATGCAGCAATCACAATCATGGAATATTGCCAACTGACGGTCACTGAACCAGTCATCTCCCTGAACCATGTACAAAGCGGTTCCCAAGCAAACAAGGCTATAAAACTACCACCATAGGCAAAGAACATCCGGTAAGAAGAGAACACGGTTTTCGTATCCGAATCGTCCGTCATCACTCCCAACATAGCCCCATAAGGAACATTGATAGCTGTATAAACCGTCATCATCAGAATGTAAGTAACGTAGGCCCAGACGAGTTTCCCCGTAGGTCCAAAATCGGGCGTGGTAAACATCAATATACCGCAAACAGCAAACGGAAGAGAAATCCACAGCAGATAAGGACGGTATTTTCCCCATCGCGTATGTGTTCGGTCGGCAATGATTCCCATCATCGGATCGGATACCGCATCCCAAATGCGCGTTACTAACAGTAGGACACCTGTGTCCGCCAGGCTCAGCCCGTATATATTAGAATAGAATATAGGCAGATAATAGGAGAATATCTTCCAGAACATAGAGGAAGACATATCACCAAAGCCATAACCAATTTTCTCTTTAAGTGTTGCCATAGGTATGAAATATGAGGTATTAAGTATCAGGTATTAAAAAAAGAGCATAAAAGTACAAAAATAGCGCTTCATACCTAATATTTAATGTTTAATTTCAGGTTCTTGTCGATAAGCTTCTTCAAAGTCTCTACGGAAGCGGAAGAAGACAAACCATCGACCGGAGTATTCATGCAATAATCTACCAATTTATCTACAGTAGAGGTAGCTACATGCATCCGCGTATCCGAAGACGCATAGTAGATGAATACCTTACCATCTTCATCGGCAATCCAGCCATTGGTAAAGAGTACATTGCTCACATCACCAATCCGCTCCTCTCCTTCGGGAGCCATGAAATAGCCACCGGGAGTAGCAATCAGTTTCGTAGGATCATCCAGAGCCGTCATATACATATAGAGCACATAACGCAGTCCGGCAGCACAGGCCCGTACTCCATGCGCCAGGTGAAGCCAACCTTTTGGAGTCTTTATGGGGTGAGGTCCTTCACCGTTCTTCACCTCTTTAATAGTATGGTAATAACGGTAGTCTATGATCTTCTCTTCTTTTACCTCGGCATGAGTCATATCATCTACCAATGCCCAGCCGATGCCTCCACCACTTCCGGCATCAATAAACCCATCTTGCGGACGGGTATAGAGCGCATATTTACCATCTACAAATTCAGGATGAAGGACTACGTTGCGTTGCTGGCTCTTAGTTTTCAGATCCGACAAACGTTCCCATGTCTTCAAATCCTTGGCAAATAAACTATACAACTATAAGAAACAATGAATTTATATAAAAAAAGCATATCATATATATTAGTAGCCGGAATCACATCCTCGGGCATAGTGACCGGATAATCCCAAAAACGGAAGTTATCCACACCGTTGGGGCTCTCTGCCACGGCAAAGAATGATTTACGGTCAGCCCCCTCCATGCGCAGCACCATCAGGTATTTGCCATTCCACTTGATGGCACCGGAGTTGAGTGCGGCATTCATGCCGATACGCTCCATCAGATAAGGGTTGGTCTGTTCATTCAGGTCATAGCGCCAGAATACCGGTGTGTGCGCTGCCGTCACTACAGGATATTTATAGCGCGTAAATATGCCGTTTCCTTCCTCTATCGGCTCGTTCGTTCTTGTTATCAGTGCCTCATGCTTCTGAAAGAGTCTTGTTACCTTCTCATTAAAAGTTTCCATATTGATTGTTTTTTCTTATTTATACAAAGAGTTTATGTCTGCCGCAAAAAGTGTCTTAGGGTTATTATAGAATGTCATGAAATCCTCTGCTGAGGTCTGTCCGGGATAGGGAGCATAAAAGTGAGTGATACGCTCACGGGCATTACGCCACACCAGAACGTAAGCTATCGGATAATTTCCAATGCCCGGCAACAGGGTCTCCGTCCACCACTTCGGATCAGGGATGCCTTCATATCCGGTTTCGGTAATGGCAATTACTTTATTGTGCACTTTACCGATGCTATCCACAATGGCAAGTGATTTTTCAAGATTGGCGAGGTACGTATCACGCTCGAATTGATAAGTGTCGAAGCCAATCAGATCAATAAGTTCATCACCGGGATAACGTTTCAGATATTGTGCGGTATCCTGAGGTTCTGAACCAGGCGAGTAAGCATAAAGTGCATTATCCACACCATCGTTACGAAGGATATCCACCGTCATATGCCAAAGCGCCTTGTATTCTTCGGGAGTACAAAGTTTTTCGCCCCACCAGAACCAGCTGCCTGTATGTTCGTGCCACGGACGGAATAGTACCGGAACCTTTACCCCCTCTTCTGTTTGTAGAGAATTGATAAAAGCTGATACTTTACTTACCCAACCGGTAAACTTCTCATGATTGGCTCCACCGGGTAAGATAGATTTCACCACCGTCGTATCCGATACATCCCAGGAGTCTCCCCCCGTCAGCGGATTGCGCAGATGCCAGCTTAAAGATGACATTCCGCCCCTCTTATACTGATTCAATATCTCCTTTCTTATTTTAGTAAACGGAACTTTATCCAGACTCATAGTATCACCCAGTTCTATATGTCCCAAGTCGAAACTTATAACTGCAGGATAATCTCCACAAACGCTCTTCACATCAGAACGTCCTTCGTCGCCTTCCCAACCTATACCGTAGTTGGTATCGTCATGATGCCCGAACATAAATCCGCGAGCTGATACTTTTTTAAGATTGATAAGCAGGTTCTCAGTCTCGGGAGTACGCACCGGAGTATCTTCACTCTGCCGTGTTCTCTGAATCGGTCCACATGCAACAAAAGTCATCATGGCCAATGTAATCGTTATTAATCTAAGGTCTTTCATATTTATATCTCTACTTTTTCTCTTTGCGAAGATAGCGGATTAGTCACAGACATACTGATACAATTTTATCATTTTACTGCCTTATTTTTATTTATAATAAAGAGACTTCACCAGCTTGTGATAAAGCCTCTTTATTCATCAAATCTCAGCAAACAACCGATTACTCCATAGAAGGCACCTCGTCACGAGTTATCACATAACTTTGTTCCATAGCATCCTTCCACCAAGCCTCATCGGCATGTACTATAGGAGTCCCATCTTCTTCCTCGCCATCATACCACGGCATAAACCAAGACCAACGTGCACCGGCGGCCCATTGCTCTGAAATCTTACCCACAGTACCACATTCGCTCAGCGTAATCATCTTGTTACCATAAGTAGCCGAGATAGCCGCATATTGCGATGCGCAAGTCTCCGCATCCTTCGAATAGATGTCACGTCCGATAATATCTACATACTGATCGCCCGGGTACCAATCTTCATCACCTGTTTCAGTAGTCCAAACCCAAATCAGATTGTCCAATCCCTGAGCCTTGAAGTAGTTGAACATAGCAATCCACATAGCCTTATGGCTGGCAGCGTCTTTTCCCCACCAGAACCACTTGCCTGCAGCTTCGTGGAACGGACGCCACAACACAGGGATACCAGCATCTTTCAGCAGTTTCAGGTAACCGGCCACGGCAGCCATATCCGAAGTGAAAACCTTGTTTTCCCAAGTGCCTTCCACCGTAGCGTTGGCAGCATCGAAAGTCGTCTCATCAGGTTTATAAGTATAATCCGTCCCCAAGTCATAAACCGTAGCAGGTGTACCGATGTAAACGCCCGTAACCGTATGGTTGCATCCACTGATAACCAAACCATTCTCTTTCACCTCATTCAAGGCATCTTCAGTCAGCCGGACAGCATAGGAAGTTTGAGCAGAAGTTAACTCCACCACACCTGACCCGGTCACTAAATCTGTCCAAGAGGCATTCTTCACGGAACCTTGCCACCAACCGACAGCGGCATCCAAATCTTTCACTTTGACAATGATGTAGTCTCCGGCTTTTGCATTATCAAATACAGAAGTATCGAAGCCTTCACTCTTGCGGAGATCAATGCTTTCAGCCCAGTTGCCCGTCGATTTTTCTCCTTCCCAAACAGTAGCGGCAATACTTTCTTCTAAGGGAGCGAACTTAGGAACATTCCAATGCCACATGCATGATACAATCCCATGGTTATCAGCCCAATTCTTTACCGGAGTAATATCACCATAGTTTATCCAATTGGCGCCAGCCAAAGACCATGCCAGATGTCCGTAGTCAAAAGTATTGAGTGCCGGATATTTACCGGTCCACTCATACACGCGTTCAGCCATATCCGTATTCCATGATTCTTTGGCCATCATACCCGAAAGGACTTTCTTTTCATAATTAGCGAGCAGATAATCATAAAGTTTCACAGCATTGGTAGAAACAGCCATTACCGGTGTTTTGTCCAAAGCAATGGTAGTAAACTGAAGAGATACTGCCGGAGCAGGCATCTTATTCGGTCCCAGCACTACACCCTCAGGAATTGAGAGTGTACATAAGGTTTCGCGTTCGGGGACATTTACAGTCAATGCCAAGACATTACTCGATCCATATACATCAGCACTAATCAGCGTGCCACCCGTAAACGAAATTTGCTTCAAGTCTTCCGTAGCAAAAAACACGTTTTTGTCATACTTCACCTCAATGGTGATTTCGCCTTTCTTCACTTTGGCAGCATTCGCCTCCGGAGTGGTGGACACCAGTACAGGTGCCTCCACTTCGGGAATATCATATTCGACATCGGTATCACAAGCGGCGAAAGAGAACATTGCCGCAAGCAAAAGCGTCCATTTTATATTCATATTTTTCATAATCGATGCTATTCTATTAATTTTATCATTCCACATAAACAGCTGTAATCACAACTCCATTACCACCAAATAGCAAATCAGCACTATTTATTAAGTCAATATCAGCTTGAGTCATTACATAGGTGAGAGAAGTGTCTGTAGCGGCAAACTCCCAAATGTGGCGAGAGCCGTCAGCATTCATCAATGAAGGAAGCGTATTCCACCAGGAGTTCATAAATTCCACTTGCCAATAATCGGTGGCAGAGTCACAATAGAACTCAAACCCCATAGTCTTTCCCGGTTTCAGTAGTTTCTTATCATCATCCGCAATAATTACAACACAATCACCATTCCAATTCGTAGGTCCGCAAGAGCCTTTCCACAAATAGGTTTTCATAGAAATTTCATACCATACAGAAACCTTATTAACAATACATCCTTCACCCTGAATTATAAATCCGGTATCGCTCCAGCCATCAGATGTATTCATAATCTTATCATACAATTCTTGCGTTACATTTACTTCGATCATCGGAGGACATTCATCCGCTTCGTATTGCAGCGTGTTATATCCTCCCCAATTGGCATCGTTCATCTGTATTTGCGTATATTTATAAGCCTTGACATAGAAACGAAGCTTAGCACCAACGGCAAATCCCGCTTTAACAAGATCTGTTTTATATAATCTGAAAGTACCACCAGCATCTTCTCCAGCCCATGAACCAAGGTCACGCATTTCATTCATGACAACATTCTCTATTTCAGTAGCAGGAATAAAGTCAATGGTATATTCTATAGAACCATTGGAAGAGATGAGTTTTATTGTACTGCCTTCACCTGCCATCTGAGGAATATTGACAAACAAGTTGCCATCAGGAGTAAGAATGTACTGTACGTTTGTCCCATTCACCTGTACACCGGTAAGTTTATCACCATTCTCTGCTTTGAGCTGAAGCACCTCGCCACCCCTCAGTTCTTCATCCTCTCCCGGTAGCACCGGAATGTAGCAGAACTCAGGAGCATTAATAGTCAGCTTACCGGTTTCCACCATTTCACCATTGCCCATTACCAAGGTTAATACACCCGATTCAGTACCCATTGTAGGCATAGCGATGGTCAACTCCGTAGTAGAGGTTGGAGTTACTTCCACTTCGGCACCCCCGGTATAAACCACTTTAGCCACTAAATCAAGATTTTTACCCTGAATAATTACATCACTGCCCAAAGAAACGACATCATTGACAAATGCCATGAATTCAGGTTTTAGAGTGGTAATAGCCACCGGTACAGAAGTACCACTTGCCGTATTCAATAACAATTCACCACTGATGGCTGCGACAGGCATCACCACTTCCACCTCGGTAGCACTCTTCGAAGCAGGTTCCATAGCTTCTTCCACACCTGGGAATGTAACAGTAGTCACCAGTTCCATGTTGATACCGGTCAATGTAATCATGTCGCCACCGCGCAGTCCGCTATCCGGAGTTGCTACCACTTTTTCAGGCAGTGCCATGCCAATGTTGGCAATAGCTACTTCCACACCTGAAGCGGGAATCATCACAACAGCGCCATTCGTTGCATTCTCTGGTAATATAAATGTGATAGTTTCTTCACCTTCCCCTGATTTGGCATAATCAAATTCCACTTCTTCCCCATTCGGCATCTTCACAATATTCACCAAATCAAGGTCTTTACCCTTCACTACAATCTCATCACCCGGTTTCTTTGCTGTCAGATCAAGCGGTGCTTCCACAGAAGGCAAAATAACAACAAGTCCCTTCACATGGATTAAATTACGCAAAGCATCGGAATCCTCGGAAGAAGCATCAGCCAAAGTCACGTCACCGGTTCTTGCTTCCATTGGAACTTTCACCTGGATTTCCTTGCGTGAGTGAGCTATGAAGTCGTCCTCACCCACTGGCAACTCTTCAAAGAAGATTACCTCTTTGATAAGATTCAGATATTCACCCTTGATGACAAGTACTTCGCCTGGTTTCACCGGATTAGGTGTAATCGTCTCTACGCCTATAGGCTCGGTATAAGTAATCTTAGTCTTTGTAGTAATCTCTCCCGTAGGTGTTTTCAGAGTGACATATCCCACTTCAGCCGTTTGAGGAACGGTTACACGTATCTCATTCGCACTGATTACTTCTATATCAGTAATCTCCCCGCATCCGGGAATAGATATAGATTGTATCTTGTCCATTCCGCTACCCAGGAAGCGGAGTTCACCGCCACGGGCTACAGGACTGGGACCAAACACATTCAAACTGATACCACCTTTATATTGGTTAGTATCTTCTTCATCTCCATCATCGCAGGCCGAAAATGACAAGCAACCCAAGAGTATGAGGCACATCATCCAAAGTGCCGAAAGTTTATATGTCTTGTTCATATCTATAGTATCTTTAAAGGTTATTTATTGGGAACCGCACGGATATTATCAAGCTTGATAATCGGCGTACACTCTGTACCATTCACTCCTCCACCTACAACAAAGAATGTCAGACTGGCAAAATCTCCCGGTGAACTGGGAATACTTTCAGCCGCTGCTCCTAAACGGTCGAGAGTAAAGTTGGAAATAGGCACGGTTACAGTTACCCATTTATCACCGGTATCGTAAGAACCGGTATCCATCCAAGGACGATACAACGCACGACCGTATGTCCCCAAACCATCTTCTCCATTAAATACCTTGGCATTGGCTCCTGCAACAACACCATCAAAGCCTTCTATCGGATTACCACTCAGTGTCACCTTGTCATAGCCTGCAAAACAAATTTGCATAGCACCCGCACTCCACGGATTAGACGTAGGAATATACATCTCGAACTTCAAGGCCATATTAGCAAAATCTGTGAAATCTACCAGATTATGCAATGCAATGCCGTCGCCCGATGTCACATTCTGCAATTTATCCCACGAACCACACCAATATTCGAATGCAAATACAGCATCGTTCCAAGCACCGTCCACACTCATTTTTGATGTACCGTCACCCAACTGGACAAAGTTGCCTGTAAGTGAAGTTTCATCCGTCTTGATTTCTCTTTCGTGCCAACCGTGATTACTCAAACCAGTCTTTCCGTCAAAGTCGAACATAAGACCACGTGAATCAAGATAGTGGAACGTAGAAGTACTCTCGCCATAAATAGACGCTACACGAATAGAACCCTCTGTATCACATTCGGGCATTCTGAAAGTGATAGTGCTATTAGTGAGCTTTGTAAACGTAGTAAGTTGCTTTCCATCAGGAAGAGTTACAGTAAGCGGTACATTAGGATCATCAATGAAGTAATTTCCATAAAGAGTCACTTCACTTCCGGCGGTGGCATATTCACACGACATAGAAGCTATCATTGGCTTGGGAACTATCACATGGAAACCATATTCTACCGTATCTTGCGCGGCAGTCACCATATAAATTTTATCACTCACTTCTTCTGGTATATTGTCAGGAATCTGAACAATCATAGTGTGAGATGTGATATAGCTGGTATTCAACTGTGCCTTTTGATCATTAAAATAGAGTTCCTTGATACTTGTAAGGTTATCACCCACAAGGCAAATAATAGATTTCAGGCTTGCCTCCACGATGAGAGAGTCCGACTGTGCCAAATAAGGCATACGTATATAACTCACCTGGGGCAGACCACCGGTAAGCTCAAACTTATCAGGTTGGTCCTCACATGAAGTAAACATTCCCGCAATCAGCAGCAGACTTACTACCAACCCTTTGAAATATATATTCATTTTCATATTCATTACTGTTTAACTGATTAATAAACGAACTCTGCTCTTACATCCAAGTGCTGAGCATCTTCCAATAAATGAGGGTTATACACCACATCTTCGTCAGGAAGAGGAAGTTTAAAAATAGATGCGGTTACATTCGGTTTCGGAGTATTGGTTTCGTAGTACATGGAAGATTCATCCACATTCCATACATTATTCATCTTATACTCCTTGTAGAGGTCGGGCAATCCATAATAGCCATTACGACGCTGCGCTTTAATGATATTCATAGCCTTATTAACATCGTAATAGGACATACGAACAAGATCAAACCAATAGTCACCTTCGAAAGCCAGTTCCAAACGGCGTTCTTTCAATACCTGATCAAGTGTAATACTGGCGGGTCTTTCATAAGCAGAAACAGCACGTTGACGAACCTTGTAAAAAGCATCAATAGCACTTGCGTCTGTAGTAGAATTGTTATTACCAATTACAGCTTCGGCATAAACCAGATATATATCGGCCAGACGGAGTACATGAGTATTTAGTGAACTGCACTGCTGCCCCGGGCTGATACCAAAAGTTTTAATATGATCGTTTGTATTTCCATAAAGATGTTTGGCGATATTGGCACCGGTACCCGATTGCAGTCCATCATTAGAGCCTGGTGCATATTCTTTATCATACAGGAAATCCAAATAATTAAATCCTCCCTTGTCCTGCCACCAGTAACTGTACTTATCACCAGCCATCATCATTGTGGCCTTGCGACGAGCATCACTCTGATTTCGCTGAGTAGGATTATCGAGCGGAGAAACACCAAACGCATCTTGTAAGTCAACGGAAGGTGCAGTCCAGTCACCCCAACATTGGTATGTTTCAAAGCCCTTCATGGCAAGTTCCGAGGTCAGACAGTTTCCACAAGTATAATTATTTTGTTCGGCAGTCCAACGCCAGCCGAATAAACTCTCTTCACAAAGATCATTCTCCCCTTTGAAAATATCCTCATAATTGGCCATCAGTTGTTTGCCTGAATTATTGATGACGTCTTTTGCATAACTGGCAGCCTTAGCCAAATCGTCAGCATCTCGTTGTCCGTTACCATTAGCATTGATTCCGGATTTTGTCAGATAGACTTTAGCCAGCAGTCCCTTAGCAGCCCATTTGTCTATACGTCCGGCCTGATTCTCCTCTGGTAGTAATTCAATAGCCTTTTCCAAAGTCATAATGATATATTCATAAATGTCGGCAGCTTTCACCTTATACTTTTCATTATAGTTGCCTGCTGCTATTTCCGAACTATTATCATGTACAATTGGAACTTCCCCAAAAATACGTACCAGATAGAAATAAGCCATCGCCTTCCAGGCCAGGCATTCACCCATAGCAGTATTCTTCACACTTTCTGAGGCATTGGCTGTCTTTAATCGGTTATAAATGGTATTGGCCTGTGCATTGACAGCCCACAATGAGTTAGAAGTACTCTTCATATCTTCGTCACTACCATTTACCGTAAAATTGGCATAGGGACTTCCACCCAAGAGCAAGTTACCCGACAAAGCTTCGGGAATCTTGTAATACCCACGACTCAAAAAGTCGTACCACGGTGAATTGTAAAGTGTATTGACACTTACTTTGGTCTGGGCATCATTTTGGAAATAGTTGCCATCGTTGTAACTATCTTCATTGGGTCTGTCCAGAAAATCCTCGCACGATACAAAAGATAATCCCAGTATCGCTCCCATTGCTATATATTTAAGTCTTGATACTTTCATGTGTATTCTATTTAAACGGTTAAAAAGAGAGATTCAAACCAAAGGAGTAAGTAGTGGGTGAAGGGTAACGTCCAAAATCCACGCCATATACATTCGGTGACATTGTGCTGACACCAATCTCGGGATCGTAACCATCATAGCCTGTAATGGTTAACAGATTCTGAATATTACAGTAAACACGCAGATTCTCCACACCGCACTTGCTCATCCACTTTTTAGGAAAAGTATAACCCAACGAAAGATTCTTCAGACGAATATAAGAACCGTCTTCTACGTAGCGGTCACTGATACGGTCATTATCGTTAGGGTCACCGATAATAGCACGCGGTAAAGAAGCACTCGGATTGGCAACACGTACATTCTCCACATGATTGTACCACTTCGTACCATCGGTATATACAATAGAAGGATCAATCGGTTCCAATTGGGCACGGTTCAAAACATCAGCATGTTGATTGGCCCAAGGAGAACTCATAGTAGTCAGATTGCGTTTAGTAAGATTCATCACTTTATTACCATAACTTCCGTTGATAAAGATACTCAAGTCGAAGCCTTTATAGCGGAACGTATTGTTCCATCCAAATGTGAATTTAGGCATGGGTGAACCGATATTGGTACGGTCATTCTCATTTATCACACCATCACCATTCAGGTCTTTGTATTTAATATCACCCACATATACAGTATTAGCACCATCAAACACTCCATTCGCCGGATATTTCACAGGTTTGGGTGAAGTTTGCAAATCGGCAAGGTCCTGATAAATACCATCTGTCACATATCCATAAAAAGAGTAGAGACTTTCGCCTGTATCAGAAAGGCTTACTAATGTACTTCCCCATTGCGCATAACCCATAATGGCCGAACTGGCTGTACCGTTCAAGGCTATCAACTTATTCTTATTCCAAGAGATCTGGAATTCTGAGTCCCACTGGAAATTACCAACCAACGGGTGAGTATTCAGCGTCAACTCTAATCCGGTATTACGGATGTGTCCGTAGTTACCCATCGGTGCCCGCAGTTTAGAGTTATCATTGCCCGAGGTACCCATGTAAGTAGGCATCTGCAAATCCATCAGCATATCCTTGGATTCCTTTTGATACCAATCGAGAGTTACATTAATTCTATCATTGAGGAAACCGAGGTCAAGTCCCAGATTTATCTGTTCTTGTTTCTCCCATTTCACATCCAGATTAGGAATATTCTGCGGACGGTAACCGGCTCCAAGCGAGGTATACACCTGTTGCATATTCACACCCCACACATAAGAATTAATACTGGAATTACCAGTCTGCCCCCAACCAGCACGGAATTTACCATTGCTAATCCATTTAATATTCTTCATGAACTT
>OLWY01000893.1_pt1 | contig 12712 bp, 9 predicted proteins | sample 1644171 | NCBI WGS metagenome assembly OLWY01 (sample SAMEA103958150, study PRJEB25191) | human gut metagenome | biome: human-associated habitat [ENVO:00009003]; feature: intestine environment [ENVO:2100002]; material: feces | place: Germany | collected 2013/2015 | reverse complement strand
CCGCCCGACAGCAGGAAGCCAACCGGCGTGTCGGCGTCAAGGCGCTTGTCTACACCGGCAACCAGCTTTTCGCGGATGTTCGTCAAAATCTCGGGCAGCTCGTCCTGGCTGTAGGCGGGCGTATCGGCAATGTCGCAGTAGCGCACAAACTGACCGTTGCAGTAGTAGCTGCCAATCGGGAACGGATAGATTTTTTTACACAGGCCCACGAGGTTTTTCGCCTCGGACGCAAAGGCAATGTGCCCCGACTCACTGTAGCCGTAGAACAGCGGGCGGATACCGATGGGGTCGCGTGCGGCGATCAGCAGCTTTTTGCGGCTGTCGTACAGGATCATGGCGAACTCGGCGTCGAGGTGCCTGAACATGTCAAGGCCGTACTTGTAGTAGAGCGGCAGGATGATCTCGCAGTCGGAGTCGGACTCGAACGTGTAGCCCTCGGCCTCCAGCTCGGCCTTGACGGAGCGGAAGCCGTACAGCTCACCGTTGCAGGCCACGCAGTCAGCACCGCGGAAGAAGGGCTGCATGCCCTCGGGCGTCAGGCCCATAATGGCCAGACGGCCAAAGCCCAGCAGGCCGAACTCGGTCTCGGCCACGCGCTGGTCGTCCGGGCCGCGGCTGGTGGTACGCAGCAGATATTCGGTGAAAGTTTCCTTGGGCAGATCATGCCCGGCATAACCCATGATGCAGCACATTGTTTGTTTCTCCTTTTCGGTTTACGTCTTACACCCTCCGAATGGTAAACAAAAAAGACAGCCCATTCGCCCTGCATTAGGACGAATCGCTGTCTTGGATCCGCGGTGCCACCTAAATTACCGCAGCCGAAATAACGGCATACGGTCACTTTTTCCGTACACGTTCACCTTTGAAACGCTGCCGCTGTAACGCACGGCCTGCGGCACACCCTACTATTTGCATTTCAGGCTGCAGCTCGGAGGTGTTCTTTCGCGCCCTATCTCCGTCCCGGCTTACACCAGACGCCAGGCTCTCTGTGCGGATATGGAGCGGTACTTTTCCTCTTCAACGCTTTTGATGGTTAAAGAATAGCACGGTTGAGGGGTGGTGTCAAGATGTTTTTCATGAAAAATTCAATCTTCCACTGTAGGGGCCGGGCATGCCCGGCCCGCGGCCTACTCATAAGCAGGTGTCCCCCACAAAGTTGCGGGCCGCATATATGCGGCCCCTACAAGCAGTCAAAATCCAACACCTTCGTCAACTTGCACAAGTTATTGCCGTTTCGCAATTTTTGCAAAGTTTCGGAATCATTCTTGCAGTTTTTTGCAGTGCAAAATTCCATACCGCGGAACAGATTTCCATAGACAGAATTGTACCGCGCATGACCGTTCCGCACTGCGGAATCGGGAATCTGCGATAGCCGCGCCGCTATTTAGGCAACTGCCGCAATGGTCAAACCTGCTCCGGCATGATACACTGAGGATGACAAAATTCGTTTGCTCCGCGGTACCTCTACCCTCTGCCGGGAGCACCCACCCACAAGCTGCAGGCCCCGCCTGCAAGGAGGAAAACCATGGCAAAAAACGCAATCGTTGGTCAGTCCGGCGGCCCCACCTCGGTCATCAACGCAAGTCTGGCCGGCGTGTATGAGAGCTGCAAGCGCCGCGGCGCAGGCAAGGTCTACGGCATGCTGCACGGCGTAGCCGGTCTGCTGGAGCGCCGCACCTGCGTGCTGGACGACAAGCTGAAAACCGCACTAGACATTGAGCTTTTGAAGCGCACCCCGTCCAGCTATTTGGGTTCCTGCCGCTATAAGCTGCCCGACTGGCACACCGCCGAGGGCGAGAGAGTCTACATTCGGCTGTTCGAGATTTTGAAGGAGCTGGACATCGGCTACTTCTTCTACATCGGCGGCAATGACTCGATGGACACCATCGGCAAGCTGGCCGACTACGGCGCACACATCGGCAGCGACATCCGCTTTATGGGCGTGCCCAAGACCATCGACAACGACCTGATGGTGACCGACCACACCCCCGGCTACGGCTCTGCGGCAAAGTACATCGGTGTGGTGATGAAGGAGATCATCCGCGATGCCACCGTTTACGGCACCAATTATGTCACCGTGGTCGAGATCATGGGCCGCAACGCTGGCTGGCTGACCGCTGCTGCCGCTCTGGCCAAGAGCGATGACTGCGAGGGCGTGGATATGATCTGCCTGCCCGAAGTCCCCTTCAACGTGGAGCACTTCATTGAGAAGGTCCGCGCCATGCAGGAGAAGAAGCCCAGCATCGTGATCGCTGTTTCCGAGGGTGTCAAGCTCGAGGACGGCCGTTACGTCTGTGAGCTGGCCGACGATGTGCACGCAGTGGACGCTTTCGGCCACAAGGCACTGACTGGTACCGCACGCTATCTGGCGAATGTGGTCGCCCGCAATCTGGATACCAAGACCCGCTGCATCGAGCTGTCTACCCTGCAGCGCTGCGCTGGTCACCTGACCAGCCGCACCGATATCACCGAGGCTTACCAGGTGGGCGGCGCTGCTGCCAAGGCTGCCTTTGAGGGTGTCACCGGTCAGATGGTCGCCCTGAAGCGCATCTCCAACAGCCCCTATCAGTACATCACCGAGCTGCACCCCATCAGTGAAGTTGCAAACCTCGAGAAGAAGGTTCCCCTGAGCTGGATGAACGAGAATCACACCCAGATGACCGAGGAATTCCTCGAGTATGCCCGCCCGCTGATCCAGGCTGAGCTGACTCCGCTGTACATTGCAGGTCTGCCCCACCACATCTACATGAAAAAGTAATTTCTCCTTTGAATCCTTCTAAGGCATAGCAAAACTCCCGCCCGGATGCGCTCCGGGCGGGAGTTTTTTGCTGTGTGGCTTATGAATTACTGTTTGCCCAGCTGCCAGAACGCCACGGCACTGGCGGCGGCAACGTTCAGGGAATCGACCCCGTGGGACATGGGGATCTTGACCGTATAATCGCAGGATGCGATGGTGGTACGGGAAAGGCCGTCTCCCTCCGTGCCCAGCACAATGGCAAGCTTCGGCTCCCGGGCAAGGGCTTCGTCATCGATGCTGACCGAACGGTCGCTCAAGGCCATGGCAGCCGTCTTGAAGCCCAGAGCCTTCAGCTGAGCAAGCCCCTTTTCGGGCCAATCGGCGGGCGTTTCGCCGATCTGCGCCCAGGGCACCTGAAATACCGTGCCCATACTCACGCGCACGGCCCGGCGGCAGAGCGGGTCACAGCAGGAGGGGTTGATAAGAACAGCGTCCATGTTCAGCGCTGCCGCGCTGCGGAAGATGGCACCCACGTTGGTGGAATCCACAATGCCCTCCAGCACGGCCACCCGCCGGGCGTTCCGGCAGAGCTCCTCCACGGTGCGGGGCTTCGGACGTTGAAAGGCGCAGAGCACGCCCCGGGTCAGCTCGTAGCCTGTCAGTGCAGCCAGCAGCTCCCGGTCAGCAGTATAAATGGGTGCATCCCCGCAGCGGGTCAGGATCTCCGCCGCTGGGCCGGTGATCTGCCTGCGCTCCATCAGCAGGGAGACCGGTACAAAGCCTGCATCCAGTGCCCGGGAGATCACCTTGGGGCTCTCGGCAATGAAGATGCCTTTTTCGGGTTCCAGCCGACTGCGCAGCTGGTTCTGCGTCAGGCGGGCGTAGGGGTCCAGCTCCGGCGCGTGAAAATCCGTGATCTCGATGATATTGGGCATGGGGAGATTCTCCTTTTTCTGTATGAATGGTCTTATTGTAGCACAACCCGGATGCAATTGCAAAATACATGGCAGGCATATTCGTTTTACATGGTCAAAACCGCCAAAAAGCGTCTTTGGTTTTTGACAAATCCGTCAACCCGCGTTATAGTATAGGGGTAAAAAATCAGAGGGGGAATTTGCATGAATTCCAAGAAAAAGCGCCGCGGCCAGATGTCGGAAGCCTTCTGCACGGCAATGTTCCTTTCACTGTCCGGCGGCCTGCAGGACGTATACACCTATCTGTTCCGGGGCAAGGTGTTTGCCAACGCCCAGACCGGCAACATCGTGCTGATGGCTGTCCATGCCTTTGCCGGGGAGTGGGGGCGTGTGCTGCATTATCTTGTGCCCCTGTGCTTCTTTGCGCTGGGCGTGTTCGCGGCAGAGCTGATGCACCAGAAGCTGCAGAATCTGCAGCGGCTCCACTGGCGGCAGCTGGTGGTGCTGTGTGAGATCGTGATGCTGTTCGTGGTGGGCTTTTTCCCGCAGGAGTGGAATCTTATGGCCAATGCGCTGGTCTCGTTTGCCTGTGCGATGCAGGTGCAGACCTTCCGCAAGGTGAACGGTTATGCCTTTGCCAGCACCATGTGCATCGGCAACATGCGCAGCGGCATGGACTCCCTCTGCAGCTGGGTGCTCAACCGCAATCCTGCCGCCCTGAAAAAATCCCTTTATTACTGGGGCATCATCCTCCTGTTTGCGCTGGGCGCGGGCCTGGGCAGCCTGACGCTGGACCTCTGCGGCGCAAAGGCCATTTGGTTCTCCTGCCTGCTGCTGGCCGTCAGCTTCTGCCTGATGTTCCTGAAAGAAGATGTGGAAGAGATCAAAGAAGATCTTGAAGCACTGGAAGCAAAACATTAAATAAAACATTAAGTCAGGGAGTTTCCCTCAGTTTCACGCTGTTTACCGCCATGCCAAAGGCTCCCCTGGTAGGAGAGCTGGCGAGCGCCAGCGAGACTGAGGGTTTATTTTTCTCCGAATCTATCCAACACTTCCCCGGTCTCCTTCGTCTTACAGGCAGAACGACGCAATGAAAGGAGGAAGCCCCATGTGGGAGCTGCTGTACGAGACCTTCTGGGACAGGCTGGAACACTTCTGTTTCAATCTCTGCCGGGACGAGGCCCGGGCGGAGGATCTGACCCAGGAAGTCTTTCTGCGGGCACTGCAGAACCGGAGCCTTATCAACAGCTTTACAGAGCGGCAGTGCAAGGCCTGGCTGTTTACCACTGCACGGAATCTCTACTGCGACCAGCTCCGCCGGACGGCAAAGGAGGAGCAGCTGCTCAGCACCTTTTTCCCGGAAGAGGACAGTGCTGAACCGGATTCCGCGCTGGACACAGTGGAAGCCGCCAGTCTGCTGGCTCTGCTCACCCCGGAAGAACGGCGGCTGTTCACCCTGCGCTATACAGCGGGCTACAATGCCAGCGAAATCGGTCAGCTGCTCAGTCTCCCGCCCGGCACGGTCCGCAGCCGCCTTGCCCAGATACGCCATCGCCTCAAAACTGAACTTACGGAGGATTAAATGATGAAAAAGAACCTGAACGTGGACGCTATGATCCTGGACCTGCGCAATGTGCAGGAGGATTTTCTTGACCGCTATGAGCAGATCAAGCTGGACTGCATGATCGCGCTGACCTCGCCCCGGGTGCAGACGCTCCTGAGCCAGCACAACATTTCTCTGGATTCGATGCTCTGCAAAAATGTCCCGGAGGAGGTCTCGGTGGGTGTGGTCAATGGCAAGGTCACGCTGAGCTCTGCCAGCCAGACTGCCGCCGGGCAGGTACTGGTGGTCAACGGCAAGCTGATGATCACACCGGATGCTGCGGAGGTTTTACAGAAGTACGCCTGCATTCTGGTCAACGGTATGATCTACTGCCCGCAGTGCCTCTCGGCAGTGGTATCCGCCCGCTGCATCCTGAACGGAAAGCTGGCGGTCTACCCCGATGATGCAGTGCTCCTGCCGGGAAGCTCCATCAAGCTAGACAACACCTTCCTGCTGCGGGCACAAAGCCGCCTGTACTGGAATGAACATCGCTTCCTGGCGGTTGACCCCAGGCTCGACACTGCCGCACTGGCCGCAAAGGGCTGCAGCTTTTCCGCTCCAAAGGCTATCCTGTGCGCAAGCCTTGCGCCCGTTCTGGCCCCGCTCTTCCCGGATTCCACCGAGCTGATCATCGTGCCGGACGGCACCGCCGTGGTGGAGGACGACCTGGAGCTGACCGCCTCTTCCCTGCGCCGGTATGGCACCCGTCTCTATGTGCTGGGTGATGCTGTCATCCCCGCAGAGAGCGCAGACCTGCTGGCTCAGATCGAATTCCTGCATGTTACCGGTGAAGTAGAGCTGCCTGATGCTCTGGAAGCGGCCTTCTTTGCCATCCCTGAGCTGGAATGCGGCAAAGTAGTCCACGAGGACGCTCTGCCCAAACAGACCCGCGCCAAAGCAAAGGATGAGGAGCCCGATCCGGATACCGTGACCCTCAGCGGCATCCAGCTGACCCTGTAATCCGCACCGTTCCTCCCTGCCCCGCTCTTTCCGGCAGAAGCGCTCTGCTGGAAGGAGCGGGACTTTTGTTGATTTTTTATTGCACCCGCTCCTCTGATATGATATACTAATTTTTGTATTGTGTAATTCCCCGGGCACACTTCCGCTGTGGAACCCGCTGCCCGGGCAGGATATGGGAACCGAAATCAGGAAGAGGAGCAACGAATGAAAAAAGGATTTGACAACGACAAATACCTGCAGATGCAGTCGGAGCACATCCGGGAGCGGATCGCGCAGTTCGACAACAAGCTGTATCTGGAATTCGGCGGCAAGCTGTTCGATGACTACCACGCCTCCCGCGTGCTGCCCGGCTTCCAGCCCGATTCCAAGCTGCAGATGCTGCTGCAGCTGAAGGATCAGGCCGAGGTCGTTATCGTCATCAACGCTGAGGACATCGTCAGCAGCAAGGTGCGCGGTGACTATGGCATCACTTATGATCTGGACGTTCTGCGTCTCATCGACGCATTCCAGGAGCGCGGCCTGTTTGTGGGCAGCGTATGCGTGACCATGTACACCGCTGCCCCCGAGGTGGAAGCCTTTGAGAAGCGGCTGAACAGCCTGGGCATCCGCACCTTCCGGCACTATAAGATCCCCGGCTACCCCAACGACGTTGCCCGCATCGTGAGTGACGAGGGCTATGGCCGCAACGAGTACATTGAGACCCAGCGCCCGCTGGTGGTTATCACGGCTCCCGGCCCCGGCAGCGGCAAGATGGCCACCTGCCTGTCCCAGCTGTACCACGAATACAAGCGGGGCGTGAAGGCCGGTTATGCCAAGTTTGAGACCTTCCCCATCTGGAACATTCCCCTGAAGCACCCGGTCAACCTGGCATACGAGGCCGCTACCGCCGACCTGAACGATGTGAACATGATCGACCCGTTCCATCTGGAGGCCTATGGCAAGACCGCGGTCAACTACAACCGCGACATTGAGATCTTCCCCGTGGTCAACGCCATGTTTGAGCTGATCGCAGGCAAGAGCCCCTACCACTCCCCCACCGACATGGGCGTGAACATGGCCGGCAACTGCATTGTGGATGATGCGGCCTGCTGCGAGGCTTCCCGCAACGAGATCGTCCGCCGCTACTTCAAGGCCCTGTGCGACCTCAAGAACGGCGCACAGATCCAGAGCGAGGTCTACAAGCTGGAGCTGCTGATGAATCAGGCCGGGCTGACCCAGGGCAGCCGCCCGGTGGAGCAGGCCGCCCATGCAGTCTCCGAAAAGACCGGCGGTGCCCCCGCTGCCGCCATTGAGCTGCCGGACGGTACCGTTGTCACCGGCAAGACCGGCCCCCTGCTGGGTGCCGCTTCCTCCGCTCTGCTCAACGCGCTGAAAAAGCTGGCCGGCATCGACCAGGAGCTTGACCTCGTTTCTGCTGCCGCCATCGAGCCCATCCAGACCCTCAAGACCAACTATCTGGGCAGCAAGAACCCCCGTCTGCACACCGACGAGATCCTGATTGCCCTGTCCAGCTCGGCCGCGCAGAATCCCACTGCTGCAGCCGCCCTCAAGCAGCTCTCCCACCTGAAGGGCTGCGATATGCACTCCACCGTCATCCTGTCCAGCGTGGATATGGATACCGTGAAGAAGCTGGGCATGTATCTGACCTGCGAGCCCACCTATGAGGAAGCAGACCGGATGTACCACAAGAAGTAAAAAATAATGACCCTCTCTGTCATTGCTTTGCACTGCCGTCTTTCCCCAAGGGCTAGGCGACCGTATCTGCGCGACGGAGAGGGTCATTTTTATTTCCGGGTCTGTTCCCAGTAGGCTCCCATGCTCTGGCCGGGCTGGTCTGTGACATCATCGTTCAGATAGTCTGCAAGACCAAAGGCTTCCGGCTTCCAGCTGCGGGCAGCATCCACGGTGGGGTATTCCACCTCAGCGTACCAGAACGCAGTGGGCTGGCCCTCATCCACGTGGTTCACCTCCAGCACAAGGCCATCGGGCAATGCGTAGCTTCTGCGGATCTTCCCGATCAGGGGCTTGCCGATGATCTTTGTTTCCAGTTCATCAAACAGTTTCTTGTCGATGGGGCGCTCGATCTCCTCCCGTGCAAGCCCGCTTCCGGACTTGAAGCAGAGGATATAGGCCGTCTCGCCGCCCTTGAGCGCCTCCTCCCGGATGCGCACGGTGGGCCGCACGCTGATATATCCCTGCCGCATGGCAAACTCTTCCTTGAGCGGCAGAGCCGGGAAGTTTTCGCCCTCCGGCCAGCCGTTCACCATCCATTTGCGTTCGATCTCCATGACGTTTTCCTCGTTTCTGTGTTTTTGTATTTATTCTAGCACGTTTTTATGCTAGAATAAATATCAGTATGAAATTTTAGCATCCTCACCCTCTCAGTCAATGCCTGACGGCATTGCCAGCTCCCCCAAAGGGGGAGCCAAGAGCCGCTCTGTATTCAAGCTTGATGAGACTAAATCGAAAATCGCCAAAGGCTCTCCCTTTGGGAGAGCTGGCGAGCGGAGCGAGACTGAGAGGGCGAGCCAGTTATAACAGGAGCAACTATGAAATCTTCTCGCAATTACCCCGTTTACACCGTCAACAAACACGCCGAGGGCCTGCTGGTGGGCGGCCACCCCTGGGTGTACGAAAACGACATCCTGGGTTCCCCGGAATCAGAGCCTGAAAACGGCACGCTGGTCGATGTGGTCAGCACAAAGGGTGCCTATCTTGGCACCGGTTTTCTCTCGCTGAAAAGCAAGATCCGGGTGCGGCTCATCTCCCGCAACGCCAACGACACCTTTGATGCCGCTTTCTGGAAGCGCCGGGTCGAATACGCCTGGGCCTACCGCAAGACCGTGCTGGAGCCCGCCGACCTGACCGCCTGCCGTGTCATCTTTGGCGAGGCTGACCAGTTCCCGGGCCTGACTGTGGACCGGTTCAACAATATCCTTGTCACCCAGACCCTGAGCGTGGGCATGGAAAAGCTCAAGCCCATCCTCTTCCCCCTTCTGGCAGAAGTCCTGCGCGCTGACGGCCAGACCATTGAGGGCATCTACGAGCGCAACGACGAGGCTCTGCGGGCCAAGGAGGGCCTGGCACAGAGCAAGGGCTGGTTTGGCCTGCCCGGCGAGACGCACCCCGACAGCACCCAGACCGAGATCTGCGAGAACGGCGTGTTCTACCACGTTGATTTTGAGAATGGCCAGAAGACCGGCTTTTTCCTCGACCAGAAATACAACCGCCGGGCTGTGGCCCGCATTGCTGCCGGTCACACTGTGCTGGACTGCTTTACCCACACCGGCAGCTTTGCGCTGAACGCCGCCAAGGGCGGGGCTGCCCGGGTCACCGCCGCTGACATCAGCGCCGAGGCCATTGCCATGGCCCAGCGGAACGCCCAGCGCAACAACCTGACCAACATGGATTTTCTCTGCGAGGACACCTTTGAGCTGCTGCCCCGGCTGGAAAAGGAGGGCCACCCCTACGACTTTATCATCCTTGACCCGCCGGCCTTTACCAAGGCCCGCCGCACGGTGGAGAACGCCATGCGCGGCTATAAGGAGATCAACTACCGCGCCATGAAGCTGCTGCCCCGGGGCGGCTATCTGGCCACGGCCAGCTGCTCTCACTTTGCCACCGAGGAGCTGTTCATCAAGATGCTGCACGCCGCCGCAAAGGATGCCCACCGGCAGCTGCGGCAGATCGAGGTGAAGCAGCAGGCCCCGGATCACCCCATCCTGTGGGGCGTGCCCGAGACCAATTACCTGAAGTTCTTCCTGTTCCAGGTGATCTAAAAGTAATACCAAATACGATATCTCCCAAAAAAACGAGAACGTGTTTGTGCAGAATCGTTAGTTTTGTCAATTGCGTTTTTGACCCGCAGCGACTATAATCAAAACATAAACAGCAACGGCGCTGTGGGTCACCTCCTGACTCGCAGCGCCGTTTTTGTTAAAAAGCTTTTCGCTGTTTCCGGGCCGCAGTTCGGCGGCGGGAGACAGTTTCGGAAGGGACAGACATAAGATCAAGTAAGGAGTAGGATTTATGGCAGCAAATGTTATGGAAATCTACGGCAGCAAGGTCTTTAACGAGCATGTAATGAAGGAGCGCCTGCCGAGCGCTACTTACAAGAGCCTGGAGCGCACCCTGCACAAGGGCGCACCTCTGGATATCGAGGTGGCAAACGTTGTGGCCAGCGTGATGAAGCGCTGGGCCATGGAGCTGGGCGCCACCCACTACACCCACTGGTTCCAGCCGCTGACCGGCATCACCAGTGAGAAGCACGACGGCTTTGTGAGCCCCGTGGGCGACGGCACCGCCATCATGGAGTTCTCCGGCAAGGAGCTGGTGCGCGGCGAGCCTGACGCTTCCTCCTTCCCCTCCGGCGGCCTGCGTGCCACCTGCGAGGCCCGCGGCTACACCGCATGGGACCCCACCAGCTACGCTTTCGTGAAGGATGACGTACTGTGCATCCCCACCGCATTCGTCAGCTACACCGGCGAGGCACTGGACAAAAAGACCCCCCTGCTGCGCTCCATGAACGCACTGTCCGGTCAGGCCATCCGCATCCTGAAGCTGTTTGGCAAGGATGTTGATTACGTCTCCACCACCGTCGGCCCCGAGCAGGAGTACTTCCTTGTCAAGAAGGAGGATTACGAGGCACGCCAGGATCTGATCCTCACCGGCCGTACCCTGTTCGGTGCTCCCTCTGCCAAGGGTCAGGAGCTGGAGGAGCATTACTTCGGTGTCATCCGTCCCGAGGTCTCCGAATTTATGAAGGAGCTGGACGAGGAGCTGTGGAAGCTGGGCGTTCCTGCCAAGACCAAGCACAACGAAGTGGCTCCCTGCCAGCATGAGCTGGCCCCCATCTTCGACACCACCAATGTTGCCATTGACCACAACCTGCTGACCATGGAGATGATGAAGAAGATTGCTCCCAAGTACGGTCTGGTCTGCCTGCAGCACGAGAAGCCCTTTGAGGGTGTGAACGGCAGCGGCAAGCACAACAACTGGTCGCTGTCCACCACCGAGGAGAATCTGCTGGATCCGGGCGATACGCCCATGGAGAACCTGCAGTTCCTGGTATTCCTTGCCGCCGTCATCAAGGCTGTGGACGAGTACGCTGATCTGCTGCGCACCTCCGTTGCCACCCCGGGCAACGATCACCGTCTGGGTGCCAACGAGGCTCCCCCGGCCATCATCTCGATCTTTGTGGGCGAGGAGCTGGAAGCTGTTATCGATGCCATTGCATCCGATTCTCCTTATGCCGGCCCCGTGAAGATGAAGATGGATCTGGGCGTGGACGTGCTGCCTAAGTTCAGCAAGGACACCACCGACCGCAACCGCACCTCTCCCTTTGCCTTTACCGGCAACAAATTTGAATTCCGAGCACCGGGCTCCGCCCAATCCTGCGCGGGACCCATGATGACCCTGAACACCATTGTGGCGGAAGCCCTCGACTCCCTTGCGGAAGAACTTTCTTCCTTCGCTCCGGAAACATTCCTGCCGCAGCTTCAGGAAACGCTCAAGCGCAGGATTTCCGAACACAAGAGAATCATCTTCAACGGAGACAACTATTCGGAGGAATGGGTGAAGGAAGCGGAACGCAGAGGCCTCCCCAACCTGAAAAACACGATGACGGCCCTTCACACCCTGGTGAATGAAAAGAATGTGGCCCTGTTTGAAAAATACGGCGTCTTTTCCAGGCGGGAGCTGGAATCCAGGTTTGAGATTTTCCTGGAAGAATACCACAGACGCATCCGCATTGAAGGGCGCCTGTCCTGGGAAATGGCGGCCACCATCATCCTCCCCGCCCTGCGCAACGAATACGGGCAAACCGTTGCCGCGCTCTCCAGGGCGCTGGAAGCCAAGCGGACCAACGGTACCGCCGCCCTGCAGAAGCTGGCGGACAAGCTGGGCGACGCCCTGGATTCCATCGTATCCGACCTGGATACCCTGGAAACGGCGCTTACGAGCTGCCATGAGGACATCCTTGCCGCGATGTCCCGATTGAGAACCAGCGTCGATGCCGCAGAAACCCTGGTGAACGACCGGTCCTGGCCTCTCCCCAAGTACCGGGAAATGCTGTTCATCTATTAGTGGGTGCACCGACGAGCTCCGGAGTTGTGCCGCCCCCCTCGCGGGTCAAGCCTCTGCCCGCAGGGAAGGCACGGCTCCGGAGCCTTGGCGCGCCTTGCTCCGGCCTCCTTCCTCTTCCGTTTTCCACCGTTCCCCACGCTCTAAAAATCCGCGTCATTGACCGTAAAAAAACTTTCCTCCGGAGCCCGGCGGGCACTTAATTCCCCCGGCGGAAATCCGCGGTCCAGGACTACAGGATTCTTCCATCGCCATTATGCCTAAAGACACCTCCATCAAAAAGATTCTCGTGATCGGGTCCGGCCCGATCGTCATCGGCCAGGGCTGCGAATTCGACTACTCCGGCACCCAGGCCTGCAAAGCCCTCCGGGAAGAGGGTTATGAAGTAGTGCTGGTCAACTCCAATCCCGCCACCAT
>OLWY01000871.1_pt1 | contig 12893 bp, 7 predicted proteins | sample 1644171 | NCBI WGS metagenome assembly OLWY01 (sample SAMEA103958150, study PRJEB25191) | human gut metagenome | biome: human-associated habitat [ENVO:00009003]; feature: intestine environment [ENVO:2100002]; material: feces | place: Germany | collected 2013/2015 | reverse complement strand
TGGTGCTGGTGAACGGCACGGACATCTGGACGGAATACGGCGTGTTCCTGGTGGAGGACCGGCGCGGTGGCATGGATAACCTCTCGGCGATCCTGACCCCGAGCAAGACGAAGAAGGAGACGGCCGTGGACATACGGGAGGAGGACGGGGAGAAATACAGTGCGGTCCTTACCCCGAGGAACGAGGCGCGTGACGTGACGCTGCACTTTGCCCTGTATAACAAGACAAAGGAGGGATGGCTGCGGAAATACTTCGCGTTCATCAATTTTCTGAAAAAAGGGAAGGACGGGTGGCTCGACATCGCGTTTCCCCAGCTTGATCTGACCCTGCACGTGAAATACACGGACAGTCCGAAGTTCACCCCGCTGACCTATTTGTGGAAGGAAGGGGTCCACGCCGGGAAATTCAAGGTGAAGTTCCGCGAGCCGGTACCGATTATATAACCATTCAAAGACGATTCGAATATGCTTCTAACGATATACGATAAAGCCGGGGCCAAGCGTGCGGACGTGGCTGCAAGTGACAGTTCGACGCAGAGCAAGGAGGTGCAGGGCGACAACGTGCTGGCGCTCTCCTTCACGCATTATGCCCATATCCCCCTTGATGTAGGCGACTTCACGGACTACATGGGCGAGCGGTACTGGCTGACGGAGCGGTACACCCCGAAAGAGAAAAGCGGGAGCGAGTGGGAGTATAACCTGAAGCTGTACGGTATCGAGAGCCTGATCAGGCGTTTTCTCGTGCTGGAGACAACGGACGGCGACACCAATCCCCTGTTTACATTGACGGCCACGCCGCGGGACCATGTGGCGATGGTGGTGAAGGCCATCAACGACGGCATGGGTAACATTACCGACTGGAAGGTGGGGCAGGTGGACGGTACCGATCTTATCGTGATCGACTATGAGGGCATGTACTGCGACCAGGCTTTGAAGGAGATCGCCGGCAAGGTGGGAGGCAAGGCCGAGTGGTGGGTCGAGGGGCAGACGGTAAACGTGTGCCGTTGCGAACACGGTGAGGAGATCACGTTGGGATACGGCAAGGGGCTGACCTCCCTGGAGCGGGATACGAGCAATACGGCGAAGTTCTACACACGCCTTTTCCCGATCGGCAGCAGCCGGAACATCGACGCCGAGAAGTACGGCAGCCCCCGTCTGATGCTCCCCGGAAAAAAGAAGTACGTGGAGGTGGGCGTGGACGAGTACGGTATCTATGACCACTACGAACAGGCCGCCTTCAGCGATATCTATCCCCGGCGGGTGGGAACGGTAAGCAGTGTCCGCAGTGAGGAGGTGACGGACGAGGAAGGTAAGGCCTTTACCGTCTATTACTTCAAGGACGGCGGGATGGATTTCGATCCTAACGATTATGAGTTGGCCGGTGAGACGAAACGCGTCTCCTTCCAGAGCGGTGACCTTTCCGGGCTGGGAGAGGGGGACGACCATTATTTCGAGGTGAATTTCGATAGCGCCACCCGTGAGTTTGAGATCATCACGATCTGGCCTTACGGTGATGATACGCAGCTTCCGGGCGGCAAGCTCGTCCCGAAGGCCGGGGACACCTATGTCCTTTGGAACATCCGGATGCCGGATAAGTATTACCGGCTGGCAGAGGAGGAATTTGCGACTGCGGTGGACGAATACAACAAGGACCACTGGCTGGATATCGCCGCTTACAAGGCTCCGACCGATCATGTGTGGATCGAGCAGCAGGAAGTCGATTTGTTTGTCGGCCGGCGTGTGCGTTTGGAGAGTGCCGAGTATTTCCCAAAGGACGGCTACCGCAGGAGCCGCATTACGAAGATCACCCGTAAGGTAAACCTTCCCGGGGAGATGGACCTGGAGATCAGCGACGCCCTGCAGGTATCGAAATTTGACAGGGTAAACGACAGTATAGGGGAATTGAAAAGCTATACGAAAGCCAAGGCCGAAAGTTCCGGGCTTCCCGATATTATCCGGAGCTTCGATAATACGCTGCCGACCGACAACAACCTTTTCTCGGCAAAAAGAAGCCAAAGGGAATTCCTGAGTAAACGCCATCGGGATACCGCTGCCGAGGTGATCGGTTTTCTGAAAGGGGCTTATTTTGGGGATTACAAAGCCGGTGAATCCGGAGGCAATGTTGACGGCGACGGGAACGCCGAGTTTCTGACGGCTGTTATCCGGGAATTGCTCCGCAGTACCCGTTTCGTGGACGGCATGTTCGGCGAGGGTTGGCAGATATGGATAGATAAAATAACGGGGCTGAGTAATCTCACGATAGACAAGGCGACCATCCGGCAGACGTTGGTGGCTCTGGAGCTGCTCATAGAAACGGTACGCAGCGTAAGGGGGCAGCTGGTTGTCTCCGCCGCCAACGGTAAGATCAAGACCGTGACCAAGGAGGGCAACAATTACCGCATCTCCTTTGAGCAAGAGAACACGTTCGTGGCGCACGACCTGATGCGCTGTGCCGTTTTTACGGGGGCGGAGATTCGGGGTTACTGGGTGGAAGTGTCGGAAGGCGATGCGGAAGGGATAACGGTACCCCAGAGGGAGTTTGGTGGGACGGAACCGAAGGCGGGCGATGAGTGTGTACTTATGGGTAACACGGAAAACCCGCTCCGGCAGAACCTGATCAGCATAGCAGCTACCGAGGACGGCCAGCCACGTGTTGACATACTGGATGGCGTGATGGCGAAAAACTTCAACGGCTGTTTGCGCTGCCGGGTGGGTAATCTTGACGGTATCAAGGACAGTGCTTTCCCGGCGAATAGCCAACCACACGGGAACGGTCTCTATGGCGACAACGTATATTTGAAAGGTACGTTCGTCCTCATGACCGGCGAGGATATCCTGACGAAATTTGAAATTACGGAGGGTAAGATACAATCAGCCGTGGAGGGTCTGCGCGACGAGGTGAGGGAGGAGCAGAGCTTTTTCGATAACACCACGTTTACCGAGGGGATGAGTAAATGGATAAGCGGGTACAAGGCCGCGTTCCTGACTTTCGGCGGCAAGTGGATTCTTGCCGGTAACAAACTGTTAGTATCGAGCGAGAACGGCAACGTGGAGGTCGTAAAGACCGGCAAGGTTCCTTACGTCAGGATAACGAACAGTTATATCATGCAGAAGAACGGGGATTTCCGCACGATTCCCGATTTCAAGGAGTTGAACGGGGACGGGCTTCGCATTCCGGGCTATGTCTACCTGTCCTTCCATTACAAGGTGATCGAGGCCGGACACCTGCGTATCGAGTTTGTCAATTCCAACAAGAACGGATACGAGAATTTCAACATGTTCGCTTACGACGGTGATTTGCCGGTCGGTGGGGAGAAGGTATTCAACCATTCCGGGCTGTGGAACGGGACCGGTGACTTCAAGCTGTCGTTCACGGGTGTTATCCAAGTGTCCTTGTTGGTGTTCTCGACAGACCGGACGGATGCCCTGGCGTATAAGTATGCCACGTTCTTCGACCAGTCGGAGAAGATGATCCGAATCGCGGCGGCGAATTTCGATAAGGACGGCAATGTGCTGGAGGCATCCTCCATTATCACGACGGCCAAATATAACAGGCTGATTTCTGTCCATTTCGATGAGAACGGGGAATTGCGGAATAAATCCGGGTTGGTGACTACCGCCAATTTTTCCAAGCTGTTCGCTGAGGGCGTTACAAGCAACGGGCTTGTAAAGAAGGCGGAACTGAATGTCTATGTCAAGCGTGACGAGTTCGGCAATCTTGTTTCCGGTGTCACCATTAAAGCCGACCAAATCAAACTGGAGGGGCTTGTTACGGCTAACGGCTATTTCAAGGTCCTCACGGACGGGAGTATCGAGACCCGGAACGCGAACATCAGCGGTACTGTCAAGGCGAGCGGCGGTAAGATTGGCGGCTTTACCATCGATTCCGGCCGTCTGTATTGGAAGAGCCGCGATTATTTCGGAAACGATTCCCGGAGTTTGAAACTGGGAGTCTCGAGTTCCTCGACGGAGGGGATCGTGGACGTGGCCTTCAATGGCGCTACCAGTGGGCGGTTTGGCGTAAAATCAGTCGGGGCGACATTCGGTGGGGCCGCTATATACGCATCGATAGGCTCCTTAACCTACCCGGCCAGCGGTATGACCTATGCCGGGTTCTTTGTGGGTCCGGTAGATGTAAGGGATACCGGTAGCGGATTGACAAGTGATGTTTGTGCGTCGAAAGGGTTCCGGTACATCAAGAGCCGCAATTCCGACGGTACATACGTGTATAACGAGGGTGTGAACTGGGGGGATGGTGCCGCCCAGAATCCCGACCTTGACAAAATAAGACTTATCGTGAGGGGCGGCATCATAGTCGGCTATACAGGGGAATAAACATTTAAAACCAAAGAGATATGAAAGTTGACTTAAACAGGAGATTCAGGGGCTTTGACGGGAACGAGCTTGGCGGCGACAACATCGCCACCGCCGTAGCGGAGGCCCTGTTCAATTACGGAAAAGACAAACCGGTAGGCCGTGATGAGAAGTTCAAGGCTTACGTCCTGTGCCAGCGTATCATCCAGGGCGGTGGAATCCTGGAGATCACCACCGAGGAGGGTACGCTTATCAAGGAGGTATGTGGCGAGAGCCTGACGGCCGGCGGTTACGGCCAAGTTTATGAACTGATAGAGGGAGGGGTTTGATATGGCACTGACAGAATCGGATATCGCCCAGGTTTTGGAGGCGGTCAAGGCGGAATCGAAGAGTGTCGAATCCCTTGAGACGGTCGGCTCGCTGAGCGGGGTCAAATCCCTGCCGGGACAGAAAGGTGACAAACTGGTGAACGTCCCGATCACCTTATTGAGCAAGCCAGCCGATGACGCGGCGGCCCGGGCGATCAAGGCCGCTGAAAGGGTGGAGGGATTGGCTCCCGAAATGGAAGCGGCCACCCAGGAGACAAAAAAGGCCATTCAGACGGCGGGTGAATCGGCGGCAAAGGCGGAGGCGGCCGCGAAGAAGGCCGAGGATGCGATAGCCCAAGGCTACAAACATAAGGAGATGAGTGAGGAGGAGTTTGAAAGTCTCCCGGAAAAGGACGGCAAGACCATTTACCTGATTTACGAGGAGGAATAGGTATGATAAGTGTTGGAAACAAAGAGGTGACAGCCATCCGTGTAGGCGAACGGGTGGTGGCGACGGTCTATATAGGGGCCAGGCTGGTTTGGCAAGCCATCCGGAGCTGTTTCGGCGCGGGCTTTTGGCGCGGTGACAAACCCTGGAGCCGAACGGATGGCTGGAAACGGATGAAATAACTTTTAAAGAATAACGATATGGCGAAAAAAGTGTATGACGAGGACGGTCTGGATATGCAGAAGACCGATTGGTCCGGTGACGAATCCACGGGTAATCTTCCGGTGAGCGGCCGGTTGGTGGAGAACTATATCAAAAGTATTGATGACAAGGCCACCCCTACGGAGGAGCTGGCCGCCGGTGAGACGAAAGCCCCCACGAGCGGCGCGGTGTTCGCCTCGCTGGTGGGCACCGTGACGAATATCGACGTGACGGACAGCGAGGACGGCACTCAGTACGTGATGACAGTCACGCAGAAGGATGGCGAAGGCGGGGAAAGCGACAGGGAGGTACGCTTTTCCAAGTATAGCGACGATGACAAGGTGGTGGTGAATATAGACCTGACCGATGCTTCGGGTTCCTCCTTGCCCGCTTCCCAGTATTTGTCGTTGGGTACCGGTTTCGTGGTGAGATATGCCGTTGGCGTGGGCACGGCCGGTGGCGGCGAGGTGAGTGGCTACAGCGACCTGAAGGCCAAGGTGGTCGTAAAACGTGGCTCCACGGTCCTTTCAGAATTCCAGGATGCGGAGTTTGTCGGCGTTACGGCCGGTCAGAGCTATACTTTTGACGCGTCGCCTTACCTGAAGGATGCCACGACCTACACCGTGCAGGTGGAGGCGCAGGCCGGTTATGATGGCGGTACGCTGATGAAAACCGCTACCGCCAGGGTGACGATGGTGGCTATGGAACTAAGTACCACTTATTCGGTTGGGAACGGACTTGCTGACGGGGGATACCGGAACGACGTGAACATCCCATTTACAGCTAAGGGAACGAGTGGCGAGAAGAACATCTACTACCGTATCAACGGCGGGCAGCCCTATACGCTTGGCCTGTCAGCCGGTTCCGGTGTCCAGCAGAAGAACGTCACCGTTGCGCTGAGTGAAATGCGGGAGGGCATGAACGTGGTGGAAGCCTATGCGCTGCACGAGAACTCCGGCGTGGTGAGCGAGATACACTACCTGACCCTGCTGAAAGCCGGGGAAGGTGTGACGGCCTATGCCGGCATGATGTTCAACCACCGGGCGGCAGGGTTCCAGCGTGACTGGAAGCACCCCGTACTGGAGGCAGAGCAGTTCACGGCGTGGAACTTCACGTATGCCGGCTATGACAGGGATGCGTACACGGCCCGTGTGAAAGTGACCAGCCGGGGCAGTGTGGTGAAGGAAGACCTGCTGCAGCGCGGTGAGACCGGCAGCTACGGGCGTACGAACGTGAACGTGGAACCGCTGGATTACCGTGTGTCGTGCGGTGATGCCGTGCTTGAGGTGCAGGTGAACACCACATCGCACCCCGACATTGAAGCCACGCTGGCACCGGATGCCGTGTGCACGTTCGATGCCTTCGGGCGAAGCAACACGGAAAACAACCCGGAAAGCTGGGTGAGCGGGGACAAACGGATGGAATTCCGTGATGTGCTGTGGAGCGTGAACGAATACGGCGCAGGAAGCGGCTGGCACAAGGACCGCCTGCTGCTGGCCGGCGGTGCGGGCATGACACTGACGGCAGACGGCGGTTATCGCCCGTTCAACGAGGCGGACAAGCCCGAGGGTTTTGCCATCCGCGACGTGGGCATGACGTTGGAGATAGAATACAGCACGGCCAACGTGACTGACACCGACGCGGAGCTGATCACCTGTCTGGGCACCCTGCAAAACGGCAACCGTTACGGGCTGGTGGTGACCCCGGAGGAGGCGAAGTTCCTTACCGGCGTGGTGACGGAGGCGATGGATGCCGGTCAGGTCCTGCGCTATGAGGACTCGGTGGGTACGAAGTTTGAACCCGGTAAGAATATCCGCATCACTTACGTGTTCTATCCGGACGTGGAGACCAACGAGCAGCGGACGCTGATCGGCTTCTATGTGAACGGGGAGGAGTCGGCCGCCTCGAAGTGGCTGGACAAGGTGAACTTCGACATCCGGAGCCAGCTGGAGTTTAAATCGGAGGGGGCTGACCTGAACGTGAAGAGCGTGCGCATCTATAACAAGGCGCTGACTTCGGACGAGGTGCTTAACAACTACATCGTGGACCGCAACCATCTGGAGGATGCCGACGGGGAACCGGGCGTGCGTTCGCTGGATGAGGACAACCGCGTGCTGAACGAGGGGGACACGGTGAGCATGGAGAAGCTGATGGGACTGATGAAGAAGCGGCGGAACTCGATCCTGGTACTGATAGGCACGGGCAGCGTGGGCAGTGAGGTGCCAAGCGAGAGCGACACGCTGAACGTGATGGATGCGCTGGCCCAGCTGAACAACAAGAAGGCCAACAAGCTGTGCCGGGAAGTTAGATTCTACAACGGTGAGAACCGGGCGCTGGACTGGATAGCCCGTGACATTTATCTGCGTATCCAGGGTACCAGTTCGGTGAACTATGCCCGCAAGAACCTGCGCTTCTACTTCCAGAAGACAGCCAGCGGTTACACGGCACGGATGAGCTACGGCGAGATAGACGGTAACGGGCAGCAGAGCAACCCGACAGCTACGGAGGGTAAGAAGAACCTGTTCCGACTGCGGGACAACTCGGTGGGGGCGAAACTCGCCTGTGCGAAGTGTGACTTTTCGGACTCCTCCATGACCACCAACACCGGTGGCGCGAAGTTCATCCATGACGGCATGAAGGAAATGGGTATCCTGACCCCTGCCCAGCAGTATGCCGCCGACCATGCGGATACGTGCAAGGAAGACATACGCTCGGCCATTGACGGCTTGCCCTGTGACCTGTTTGTGGCAAAGAGTGTGGATGAGGATCTGACCTACTACGGCCAGTACAACATGAACAACGAGAAGAGCGACAGCTACCCGATATTCGGCCAGGACAAGACCATCGGCGAAGAACAGTGGGGGACCGGTGATACGCTGAACTACCTGCAGGCGAACGGCGACCGGCCGAAGGAATACCTGCCCATCTGCATCGAGACGTTGAACAACTCGAACGACCTGTGCCTGTTCCGCTGGCTGCCGTCCACGGAGCCCGACCATACGGACTTCATGGATTTCAACTTTGACGGCGGTTTCGAGTTCAACCATCCGAAAGACGTGTTCTGGAACGATGGCGGAGGTGATGCCGAAGAAGAACCGAACATCAAGGAACACCTGGGCACCGGTGACAAGTACGACAAGATGTACAAGGCGCTTGACCGCATGATGAGTTTCCTTTATAAATGCGTGAAGGAAACGCCTGCCGGCAAGAATCTGGCCTATAACAAGGAGACGCACACCTTTGACGGGGTGGACTATGAGGATGACGGCAACAAGTTCCCGACGGCCAAATGGGTGAGCCCGACCTTCAAGGCGGAAGCCGGGAAGTATTTCAACCTTCCCAACCTGGCCGCCTACTACCTGTATGTACAGTTCAACCTGGGTGTGGACCAGCTGGCGAAAAATATGCTGGTGCGGACATGGGACGGCGTGATGTGGTGGATAACCTATTACGACGGTGACTGCCAGCTGGGTTCGGACAACAAGTCGTTCCTGACCGGGAAGTATGACGACAACCGGCAGACGAAGCGAGACGGGGCCTATGTGATGCAGGGACACAACAGCTGGCTGTGGAACCTGATACTGGGCAATATGGGCAATCTGCTGGAGGAAGTGATGACCAGGGGTGTGAACGGCGGTACCAGCTTCATGAGTGCCTTCAGCATCCAGAAGGCCGTTGACCATTTCGACACCGAGCAGATGAAGAAGTGGTGCAGCCGGCTGTACAACAAATCAGGCATCTTCAAGTATGTGTATCCGTTCCTGAACGAGATGCCGGTGGGGGCTGACGGTGCCAAACAGACGTATCCGCAGATCTACGGTCTGAAGGGTTCGTTGAAAGCTCACCGTAACTATTTCATCCAGCGCAGGTATGACCTGAAGCAGGTGGAGTACGGTTATGTCTCTACGCTGGGCGCCCAGTTCTACCAGAGTACGGCATCGCTGGACAAGGCATACAAACTGAAGCCGATGCAGTACCGGCTGACCATCCCGTACCGTGTGCAGCTTTCCACCAGCAACGGCGTGCAGGCCGACAGCGGCGTGGTGGATGCGGACGTGCTCCACTCCCTGCAGCTGACCCGTGCCTTCGGTGAGAACGACCCGCTGAAGATTATCGGCGCGGCCAAAGTCAAGGAGCTGGTGTGGCATGAGGACGCGTTCGCCATCGGATTCAATTTCGGCTTGCTTACCTCATTGGTTAAACTTGACATGAGCGTGGAGAAAGCCAGCGGTTATCGTAACGGTTCATTCATGGCCTCGACGAACGGCATGCTTCTTCTGGAAGAGCTTAATATGCGCAACAACCTGCTGGCACGGAATGGCGATAACGGCAACGTGACGACCTTGGACTTGAGCTGGCAGGGACGGTTGAAGAAGCTGGACGTGAGAGGCACGGGGCTTACCCGCGTGAAACTTGCCACCGGTGCGCCTGTTGTGCAGTTATGCTTGCCGGAAACGATAGAGGAACTGTTTCTGGAATATCTTCCCAGGTTGGCAGAGAGCGGATTGGTACTGGATGGCATCGGTAACGTGCGAGGCTACCGGTTCATGGGTTGTCCGGGCATTGACGGGTTTGCCATGCTGGAACGTCTTCATCAGGCCAAGTTGAACGGTAGCGGTAAACTGGAGCGTTTTGTCCTTGACATCGATATGGAGGATGACGGCAGGCTGCTCGGGAAATACTACGATTATGGTACCTATACCTCCACCGGAGCGATAGACAACCGTCATTCCGGATTGCGTGGCAGGCTCTGCCTGACAAAGTACATGGATGACGAACAGGCCGACCGGTATCGTGAGCGGTATCCGGAACTGGAGATCGTACAACCGGCCTACAGCATCATCGAGTCGGACGAAAGCGCTCCGGACGATGCCAACATTTCCAACCCGGACAACGAGACCGGTTATAAGTATGGCAATACTTACGTCATGAATGCCCACGTGGCGGCGATCCTCAAGAAGCGCCACCGTGTGCTTGCCAAGGTGACGAAAAAGCCCACGAGCCGTAAAGTGGAGATGGCGGGCCAGACGGTTGACGTGAACAATCCGGACGGCGAGATGACCTATTGTCCGTTGGATGATACCAGCAGTAATAAATACTACGATGGCAGCGCAGCCAAACTTGACAGCAGCGAGGGCGACTGGATGATGTACGAACCGTTCTTTTGGTCGAAAGGTGTCAATGACTACCTGAACGAGAAATATTACAGCTGTTACAGTTCCAACGGCCCTGACGATATGCCTCCTGTTCCGGATGTGACGGTGCTGACGTTGGACGACATCAAAGACACGCAGGGCGGTTTCCTTACAGAGCGCAAACTTTTGAGTGGCAAACCCACGTTGAAGGATTCTTATAGCACGGACAAGACCTATTCAGTCTGCAAGGTGGATGTACAAGGCTATAAGCGTGTACGTTTTCCGAGTGTTCCCGGTACGGGTTTGGTCGGCAGTCTATTTGTTGACGGCTCCGGAAACGTGGTCAAAACCATCGTGGTCTCTACGATCGGTCTGAAGTTCGAGGCCGGCATGTACTTGATATCGGATGTTCCGGAGGACGCCACGGCCTTGCACTTCTCGATCCTGAACACGGCCGAGTTTGACAAGGTGGTTCTTTCCAACTCCGACAAGATCGAGGATATGGAGCCCGATTGGGTGGCCAACGAGGAACATCTTTGCGCGGTAGTAGGCAGTAGCGTGGTAGGTAGCAAGTTGCGTTCATGCATAACAGGTAATTCCACGACGGCCAGCATGAACTGGATCGACTTTCATTATTACTCGGTTCAGCGCGGTATGCAACAGATAGACGCGTTGATGCACTCCCGTATAGCGAACTTGTTTTACGCAAGATATGGCCGTCGTGACAGCCAGGAACAGTGCGGAGGCGGTCAGCATACGAGCAATCGTATCACGGGCGGTACAGCCGGTTATGGTATGCAGGATACGATCGGTTATGACGAAGCGTATAAAATAAACGACAAGATCACGAATTCCATCGTGGACGGTTCTATCCACCAGTACGCTTGGTATCGTGGCCAGGACGAGTATGGTTCTCCGACCGTGACTCAGGTAAACAATATCAGTTGTCTGGGCTATGAGGACATCTACGGCCATAAGTACGAGATGATGGACGGTGTTGATTTACCCAACGATAGTGGCAACCAAGGTAAATGGCGTATTTGGATGCCGGACGGCACGGTGCGTTGGGTGAAGGGTAAAACGATCAGTGACCAGTGGATAACAGGTGTTGCCCATGGTAAATACATGGATATCGTACCGGTAGGAACAGCTAACGGCTCGTCCAGTACATATTATTGCGATAAATATTGGATAAGTACCGCAGCCTTCCGTGTGGTCTATCGCGGCTGCTACAATGCGTATGCGAATGGCGGTGTGTCGAATGCGAATGCGAGTAGCGATGCATCGAGCTCGAGCACGAATGTCGGCTCCCGTCTGGCCTTCCGCGGCAAACTCGTTCGGGCGGAAAGCGTGGAAGCGTATAAAGCGATTCGCGAAGTGTTGTAAGCGCAAAGCGCCAAAGCGTGGAGCGAAGCGACTAAAACGAAAGAACGGTGTTCGGATGGTTTCCGAACACCGTTCGTGTTATTATAAATACCGGCGTAAGCCGGTCGAAAATGTTTTAAGAAAATGAAATTTGATAGTGCTTTAGTATGTGTGAGAGAGTGCACAACACACCAATTTATACTATACAAATGTAGCGATTTTTGGCGAGATTACCAAATTTCTTAGTAATAATTAGAAGTGAGAAATTAAGCGGAAAAGGGCAGGGTAGGGGGTGTTTAGGGGTGCGAAAAAAAGAACGTTTCGTTTTGGGAAAAAGAACGTTTCGTTCCCAAAAGTCGAAACATTTCGTTTTGCGGATTATAAATTCATTGAGTTTGTCTTTGTTTTCCGAAATATACGTCATGATAATAGCCGCAGCCAAAGACCGCAGCGGAATATTACGACTCGCATTGACACGGATAAGTTCCAAGTTTTTCTTGACATCCTTGGGCAGCCAGATGGCAATGCCCTGTTCGTTGATGCCGGTGTATCTGGCAAGATTCTCCTCGAAAACCTTCATGTTGCCCCGCCGGGATCTGGCGACCTTTTGAGGTACATCGGCGTTTTTCTCCACATCTTTTTTATCGGATTCCACAGAGGTTTCGGGAGCGGTTATGTTACGAACGATTTGGTCAAGCCCCATGCTTGCCAATGGATTGTCTATTATGGGTCGATTATTTTTTGCCATAGCTCTTATTTGTTAATATGGAGTTCCTCAATGATTTTACTGAATGACGGCTCGATTGCCGCAAGTTGGTTTTTCTCCAACGGGTACAAGGTGGTGTATCTTTTGACGGATACGCTTTGTTTGACTGTCGGCACGACCGTACCCACCAAGCCGAGAAATTCGGTGGTCTGTGTTCTTTGGCGCAGCTCTTCCGATTTCCGTTCGGAGGTGTTGATCCGGTTCGGTATAAACACAAGGTCAGCGGAAGATACTGTTTTCAGTGCCTTGACGAATATACCCGTTGCATCGACGGTATCCGCGTCAAACGATATGGGGATAATTGGAAAAGCCACTCAACTTTGACCCTTTTGGCCACGCAGAATTATCCCTTTTGGC
>OLWY01000860.1_pt1 | contig 13007 bp, 12 predicted proteins | sample 1644171 | NCBI WGS metagenome assembly OLWY01 (sample SAMEA103958150, study PRJEB25191) | human gut metagenome | biome: human-associated habitat [ENVO:00009003]; feature: intestine environment [ENVO:2100002]; material: feces | place: Germany | collected 2013/2015 | reverse complement strand
GCGTGTATATCATTGCAGGTTTGCCGAACGGGTCAGTATCCAACTTTGCTGTTGTATGGATAATGCGTTCCGGATGCTCCAGAAAGTAGTTGTTTGTCGGAATGCGGTTCTCGTCATTATAGACGGTATCAAGCAGGTTGTCGTCTCCTCGCAGCGACTCCTTTTGGCTGTTTTTCTGGAGGATGATGAGGTCACTGCCCACTTCCGTATTGGCATTTTCCGTGAACAGGTTGTTGGGAAGACGAATCGCTGACACGAGATCTGCATGATAGAGCATCATAAAACGCGCGGCACTGTTGTTTTTGGCATTCAATACGCCTTGTGAGGTGATGAAGGCAACCAACCCGCCGTCCCTTACCGTATCAAGAGCCTTGACAAAGAAGTAGTTGTGTATGCGTCTGGTGACAAGAGCCCTCATGCCTTTCATGGCTGTATAGGACGGATCAAACACGGCAACATCGCCAAAGGGAATATTTGAGATGGCGAGGTCGAAGTAGTCATTGAAAGGCTTTTCTATCTTCTCGAATCCCTCTATGCGCACTTTCTGCTCCGGGTGCAGATGGCGGAGTATCTTTCCCGTAAGCAGGTCTTTTTCAAACGCCATAATGTCTGCCTTGGGATTGTTATCCAAGACGGAATCGACAAAAGCTCCGATGCCTGCCGAGGGTTCAAGCACCTTTTCGGGGATGATCTGATGCTCTTTCAACACATCCGTCAGAGCCTCCGTAACGGCTGACGGCGTGTAGAATGCCGTAAGGACGGACTGTTTCTGACTGTCCATCAACTGTTTGTACTCGCTTTCATTCTTGCTGTTTTCACGGATAAGTCTATGCAGCTCCACTGTAGGAGCAAACAACTCAAGGTCTGACTTTGCCCAATGGACGGCATCCGCCAGTTCCCTGGCAGGGTTCAGGATGCACTTCAATCCTCCGAATCCGCAGTAACGCTCCAGAAGGAGACGCTCACGGGCGGTCGGCGTGCGCTGTTCCCTGTCAAGGATGAATGCCGTCTCTATCGCCTTGATGTTGTCGTTCAGACGTTGTTTTCTATTGTACGCCATTTGACTCTATGAAAAGAGCTACGGCTCCAGTCAACTCTGTATAGAGCTGGTCGTAGTCCGGTGACTGGGCAAAATCGTCATCGGTGAGGTCGTAAATGGAATACACGTTGTCAACCAAAGGCAGGAGGTTCTTGACAAACGCTTCCTGATCTTCTACTGCTACCTCCAGGGGAAACTCACTGTCAACAACATCGTACAGGATGCTGTACTTGGAAAAGCGGAGACCTTTCAGCAATGCTGACATGGCAAGCTCTTGTGCCGCATCGGCAAAGAGGGCATCACGCCGTGCCTGCTCATATACTTCTGCGGCATGGTCTGCACGTTCGCGGATAAAGTCCGCATCGCTGGCTTGTGGGAAACGGTTCTCCCTGAGGTGGTTCAAGAGGTACAGTCCGTAATAGGACAGCTCTGTCTGTGTCTGTTTCTTTCTGTTCATTTGTCTGTTGAATGGATTAAGTGGTGAATAATAAACCGTGGATGGCGGTTAGTGTTTGTGTGAAAGCAAGAAAAAGGCACTCGGTATCCCTCCGAGTGCCGCCACTTAATCCACAGTAAATAAAAGCATCCTGAATAAAGACACCATTTATGAACCATGTTTCGGTGGCAAAGGTACAAACTATTTCTTGTATCTCTTCACATTTCCTCGCTTTTCTGCTGTTTTGTGCTCTGCAAAGACGAATTTCGTGTTGAATTTCTCGTCAAAGGCAATGGCTGCGGAGAATGGTTTGCCTTGCTTGCTGGTGAAACCATTGAGCGTTCTGGTCTTGCCCTTGGTAAGCAAGTCGGTGATGTCGGAATCAGTGAGCAACTTTCCTGCTACCTGCTTGAACACTGGCATACCGCACTCCTTGTTGCTGCATCTTACTACCTTTCCGAAGAACTGCATGGTACCTTGCTTGCATTTAGGACACTGGCAGCCGGAATCCTTGTGGCTGAAAAGTCTGTCACAACCTAACAATTCCGCAGTGATTTCACGGGTATAACCTTCGATACTATGGGTGAACCCGTCTGCACTTGCTTCACCTCGTTCAATCTTGGCAAGTTCCGCCTCCCATTTGCCCGTCATCTCCACATTGGCAATCGCCATGTTCTTCACCACGGAATGTAGGGCGAGTCCTTTTTCCGTCGGCACAAGTTTCTTCTGCTGGCGCACCATATACTCTCGTTTGAGCAGGGTTTCGATAATGGCGGCACGTGTAGCTGGTGTGCCAATACCGCTGTCCTTCATTGCCTGGCGCATCGTATCATCTTCTATCTCTTTGCCTGCGGTCTCCATTGCTGCAAGCAATGTGGATTCCGTATGCAAAGGCTTTGGTTTGGTCTTGCTCTCCGTGATGGTGCAGCCAGAAAGAGTGACATGCTGTCCTTCTTGCCAGTTGGGAATGACTTGCTCCTTGACCTCATTGTCTGTTGCGTCTGCATCCTTGTCCTGCCTGTTGTTCTTTTCCTTGAGCGACAACGCTCGCCAGCCAGTCTGTCGGATGATGGAGCCACTGATGCCAAACTCAACTTCATGATCCACTTGCGCCGATACTGATGTGATGTCCTTGATGCAGTCTGCCGAGAACGCTTCAATCATCCGGCACAATATCATGTCATAAACGATCTTCTCGTCCTTGAAAAGACCAATGGCTGCATTTTCTGTGATGAGCAGGGCATGGTGATCGGTCACCTTGGCGGCATTCACGCTGTTCTTGCTGTAGTCCTCACTGCCAGGCAAGAGTTTCACTTTCTCTCCATATTCCGAATGATTCTCCAAATTCTTGAAGAGTTTGGGAAGGGTGGCAAATACATCATCCGAGATATATCGGCTTGATGTTCTTGGATAGGTGATGAACTTTGCCTCGTAGAGTTTCTGGGCGATGGATAGTGTATGCTCTGCCGTGAAGCCATGCTGGGAGTTGGCTTCTTTCTGCAAGGTGGTGAGATCGTAAAGGAGCGGTGCCTTCTCCACCTTTCGCTTGGTTACTACCTTTGTGATGATGGCAGAACCGGTATCTTTCACCTTATTATATATATCGGTTGCGGTAGCTTTGTCTGTCCAGCGGTTGGCAGATGTGAACTTCAGTATATTGCCACTGTCTGCATCAACCACACCGAAGTGTACCTGCCAGAACGGTTTCGACTCGAAACGCTTGTGTTCCCAATAGCGTTCGCACACCATGCCAAGGGTCGGAGTCTGCACACGACCTACGGAATAGGTGCCACGTCCTGCGGCTATCGTCAGGGCTTGTGTGCCGTTGATGCCGACGAGCCAGTCTGCCTCACTTCGTGCCTTGGCTGCATGATAGAGATTGTCATACTCCTTGCCGTCCGTGAGGTTCTGAAGTCCCTCACGGATGGCGGTGTCCGTAAGCGAACTGATCCAGAGACGGTCGAAAGGTTTCCTGCAACCGAGATACGCATAGAGGTATCGGAAAATCAACTCTCCCTCACGTCCGGCATCGGTTGCTACGATAATGCGCTCACTGCTGTCAAACAGCTTGCCGATAATTTTAATCTGGGCAAGCACACCTGCATCTGGTTTGTAGCCGTTCTCTGTCTTGACTTGTCGGGGAACAAGAACGAACGGGTCGGGAATTACAGGCAGATTCTCTGCATGGAATCCCTTCATGCCGTAGGTTTCCGGCATGGCAGGCTGCACTAAATGTCCGAAAGCCCATGTCACATAATAGCCATTGCCCTGCATATAGCCTTCCTCACGCTTGTCAGCTCCTACAATGTGGGCGATTTCCTTGGCTACGCTTGGTTTCTCTGCGATGATTGTCTTCATTGTCTGTTGTTTTTGTGACATCCGCAACCGTGGGATAGACGGTCGCAGATGTCGGTTGTTATGATGGATGATTAACTCTGTGGATCAAGTGGCGGCAACTACATCTTCACGCTTCTTGCCTTTCTCTTTGGCTTCTGTCCCTCGGCGTTCTGTTCCTTCTGCTGCTTTTCGTTCTTTGGCGCAGACTGTCCCGGACTCAGCGGATCCTTGGTGTGCTTGGTCGCCTCATGGGTCTTGCCCTGCTCGTTGACGGCGACTTGTACCTTGTTCTCATTGGTCGGAATCTGTTCCTTTGCCTGTTTGAGGTCTGGATTGTTGCGGTAGGAACGTGGCTGCATTTTGTCGAAGTCGAACTTTACGTAGGCGGTATAGGTACCGCTGCCGTTCTTGTTGGGCACTTCCTTGATCTCGATGGTCTTGCCTGCCACATAGTCGTCCTTCTGCTGCTCGGTCAGTTCCTTCTTGAAATAGGTGTTGAGTCGGCGGATGGTCCCGTCCTCATTGAGCCAGTGGTTGGGATCTTGCTGCTTCTTCTGACCGCCCGCATCACCTTCTGCCTTCTGCTCCTGCTTGTCAGCGGTTTGCTTCTTGCCTCCATTCTGTTTCTGACCTTGCGCCTGTCTTGTGCTGCCAGGCACGAACTCCACGCCACGCTGTTCCACATTCACCTGCAGCAGCGGTGTAAACTTGCGCCCGTTGGCAAGCTCAATCTCCTTGCGAAGCGGAATACCTGAGTAGAGCACTCTCTTGTCGTCCTTGGTAATAGGTGTCTTGCCGATGGTATCGGGTATGCGCACCTTGTTGGTCGGGATGTCAACAATCTCATTGGTGAGACGGTCGATACTGATGAAATGAGGACGTAGCTCACCTGTATTCTTGTCGGGGAAATCCACAACCTTTCCGAGGTTACCGTTCTGCAACAGGTTCTTCTTGTCCTCTGGAGTGAAGGTATAGCCTTTGTAAGCGACATCGAGTTTAGGCTCATTGCGCACGAAATGCGGCACGAGTTGCAACTGGTCGTTATCGTCCTTGCGGAATGACAGACGGGCCTGTATCTCTATCTGTTCACCGCCGAAGGTCGGCTTCACAATCACAAGCCCCGTCTTGCCGTAGTTGAGCAGGGCTTTCATATCCTTCTCATTCATACTGTTGAAGTCTATGCCATATTTGGCACCAAGTTCCTGCAGGTTCACATCGTTACCACTGATGAGGTTCTGCTTTACACCCGGAGCGGTCTGTGCCTGCTGTTCGGTTGCGGTCTGTTCTGGTTTCTGTTCCATGTCGTTCTCTTTTTCGTTGGTTTGTTCAGATGATACATTCTCTTTTTCTGTGTTAGCTTGCGTCTTGGACGCATCGTCCGATGATGCGGTTTCTTTCGCCTGACCTTCCGATTGCTTTGCCTCTTTCTCATAATTGGAGGTGTCAACCTTGTGGGCGGAAAGAATCTCCTTGTTAGCCTCCGGATCTTTCAGTAACTCCTTCATCACGCCAAGCAGGTTTTCCACCTGGTCTGCCGCTATGCGGTAGAATCCGAATCGGCTTGGCTCCTTGCACTGGCGGAAGAAGTTTCTAAAGAAACTGTCCATCAAGTCGCTGTTGCGGTCAAAACGCAGGAAGTCGGACGTGTTCTCCGCCTTGGCTGGTGCTCGCTTCGGTGTGCCGTCTCTGCTGAGTCCGGCGACGACGCTGATCTCGCCCGTCTTCTCGTCACGGACTACCAGCACGTCCTGTTCATCACTCTTTTTCTTTTGTACCATAATTGTAAATGTTTAATGGTGAATACTGTTGTTATTTGAATTTCTGATGAATGCGAGTCAAGTAATGCTCCACATTCTCTTTCTTGAATTCTTTGACATTATTCTCTACAAACTGCATCACATCCTCTTCCGTGTAGTAGGTTTTCTGCCCCAAACGCTTGTAGGGAAGCACTCCCAGACTACGATAGCGTTGAAGGGAACGAGGGGATATTTGAAATAAGAGGCAGAGATCTTGGTTGTCGAGCAATTTTTCATTGATGGCAGAACTTCCTTTTTGCTCCGTCTCTCGTTCGTGTCTCAACATCAGCATGTCATAGATGCCGTCTATCTTTTTGTGTAGGTCATGGAGATATAACTCCAGTTTTCTCAATGTTCCATCTTCCATGCTCATGTTTCCTTTGTTATTGTTCGTTCCTCAACCATTCTTTCAATGGCTTCAACTTGGTATCGGCATTGATTGCCAATTTTAATAAAATCAATGCGGTTCTCTGAGCGCATTCGCTGCAAGGTGCGCTTGCTCACACCAAGCATCTTGGCTGCATCGTCATTGGTCAACATCGGCTTCAATCCCTTACCCGTCAAGTTATCTTGAAATGCCATTTTTGCCAATCGCACGTACTGGACTATTTCTGTCAACTGTTCTGTCAGCTTTTTGAAGGCTGCACTTTCCATTGTTATTACTTCCATTCTAATTCCGTTTGAAATGTTATATAATTCGTTGTTTTTATTTCTCGGCGGCAAAATTAACCATTTGCGAAATACCCGTTTAACAACTCATTAATGACCCACGTATAATTTTCTTGATTTTTCTTGCCAAGCGGTCGGCAAACCCCAGAAAAGCACTGCCACAGTTATTCATTTTCATTGTTTTTCTACATACACACATTAACTTTGCACCCGAATTTGTTGAACCAATAAAACAGAGAATATGGAAGTAGTAACAATGGAAAAGAAGGCATTCGACTTGATGATGGCAAGATACGATGCCTTGGTAAAGAAAGTTGAGTTGCTGAAGCATAAGGCTAACGGCAAGCGTCTGAACAAATGGCTTACAGGTCATGAGGTCTGCCAGCAACTTCGCATCAGCCAGCGCACCTTACAAAAACTTCGTGACCGCCGTTTCTTGGGGCATACCCAGATAGGTCGCCAATTCTATTACTGCCCCGAAGAGGTCAAAGCCATCGTTCCGCTTATCGCCAGAATCAAATCGGTATAGCGTAAAGCCAAACTCGCCCAAGGCAAAGCCGAAAACTTCACCCTGGGCGAGCCAACACATTTTATATTCACCACTTAATCCAAATTGTAAACAATGAACATGAACCAACTTCTTACGCATGAGAGCAAGTCGATAGACACCGCCATGCAATCCTTGAAGAAAGCCAACAACTGGCTATCTTCATTCATCGAGTCCTACAGCCCACCTTTGGACGGGGAGCGATACCTCACCGACAAGGAACTCTCCGAGCTCCTGAAGCTTAGTCGCCGCACCTTGCAGGAATATCGCAAGCAAGGCATCTTGCCCTACATTATATTATGTGGCAAAACCCTCTATCCGGAATCCGAGATACAAACACTTCTCACTGGTAATTACCGCAAGCCGATAATCGACGGCACTGTTTCACAAGGGGAGGGTACTGCTTCATAATAGCGAAACAAAAATAGCGTACAGGGTACAACGATAAAAATCGTTCCTTCTGTACGCTATTATATTATAAAAGTGTAGGAATCTTATTAAAAGATGAAAGATTCTAACTTGCACCTTTTGGTGTCGTTCCGTTCATCACAATAATCATCGGATACTCGTGTTTTACTTGCTCTGCTTGGCAAACCTTGCGGTTCACAACCTTACTGATAAACCATTGTCTGAACAACAAGGCTTTGTATGTATCCATTTGAAGTGCTATGGCGATAATCACTTCCATATCATAGACATTCGCAGAATATCCATTTTCAAGTTTGATATATTGAGAATGCTGGAAATCTTTCAGCACACTTTGTTTCCAAATGCGCTTGATGGTATTCTTCACTGCTGTCCCCGTTACATTCAGCAGTTCGGCAATCTCCCAAACTGTCATCCACACCTCACCATGATGTGGGGCGTAGATGACCATATCTTCTTGTATTGTTATCACTTGTCGTTTCATACTCTGCCATTTATAGTGTTAGTATTATCGTTGCAAACATTTCCAAACGTGAATTCCTCAATATTATTAATTTGCTGAGACAACTTTTCCACGTCTTTGCTCAATTTCTCCTTGGTAATCTTGGCATACACCTGGGTTGTCTTTATGTCCTTGTGACCAAGCATTGAACTCACGGTTTCTATTGGAACTCCGTTGGAGAGGCAAACCGAAGTTGCGAACGAATGACGGCTCATGTGCCAGGACAGCGGCTTGGTGATACCACATCTTTTGCCCAGTCTTTTGAGCGAATCCATACAACTTTGGTAGTTGGGTACAGGAAACACCCTGCCGTCTTCACACAATCCACGGTATTTTTCCATAATCTGCTTGGGATAGTCAAGCAACTTGATGTTGGCTTCCGTTCCTGTCTTCTGTCGATGGATAACGATCCATTCACCTTCATCGAAAAATTCCTTGATGTTCTCTTCCTTCAAGTTGTACAGATCAATGAAAGCGAGACCTGTAAAACAACAGAACAGGAACAAGTCACGCACCATACTCATCTTCTTTCTTGTGATAGGTGTTTCCATCAACAGGTGAATCTCTTCTTTGCTCAGAAACTCTCTTGTGGTCTCTTCTTCCTTGTACTCATATCGTCTGAATGGGTCTTTTACGAGCCATTCATTATCTATGGCACGGAATACCATTGCACGGAGATTGCGGACAAACACCATCGCAGAGTTTATCTTCAAGTGCTTGTCGGTTCTGAGAAAAGTCTCGTAGTCTGTGATAAAAGGCAGCGATAACTCTTTCAGAGCAATATCCTTCACATGGTAATGCGTCTGCAAGAACTCGCCCACATAGGCACACCCGATTCTATACTTCGTGTATGTACTCAAAGATTTCATGCCAGCCTTATATTGCTTTTCCATTTCATCACGGCTTTGAGAATAGACTTTCATCAGTGTATGGCAACGATACTCCAAGCCAAGAAAGGCGTTCTTCACCTTGTCGGCAGTGACGAAGTTGTCCCTGTCCATAATCTCCTGATAATGCTTACTGATACTCACACGCATCTTGTCCAATTTGCGGTTCACCTCCAAAGCCTGCATACTCTTACCTATCATGCGTCCGCCCTTGGTGTCCCACAAATTTGGATTGGCAGTTGTCTTGCAACTGAACTGCGACTGTGTTCCGTCCACTGTGATACGTCCCATAACTGGAACAGTACCATCTTTCTTTACTACCTGTCTTTTGAGGTAGAAGATAATTGAAAATGTACTCTTCATAACGTCATTCTTTTTTGCGTTCAAAATTAATACATGAAGAGTCTTTTCTTGCTACGCATTTCACGGCAGAACACGGCAAATTTGGTTCGTAACCAAAAAACTTACGTTGCTCATTAGTAACTCACTATAAATCAGAGTCTTAAAATTCTATTCGTAACCTTCCTTATTCTTCCGAACCTCAACATTCACCATTGGGGGTATAGGTTACGGATAGGTAACGTTCCTCTGTCTCATCTTGTCGTATTCCCGTCTTCGTCTGTCCTCGCCACTTTTAACCAAAATGAGGAAAGTAACTGATAACCAGTAAACTTTCCTCATTCTTCTCTCAAACACTTTTTATATGCACTTTCAGGAAATGAAACAATGGCTATAGAGTGTTTTAACAACTGTCTTGACCTTAAACCATCTTCTAGAACGGATGTTGACTATGTGCAATTAAGCAAAGTGCATTCACAGTTAGATAATATTTATCGTAACCAAAATCTGGTCCAGTTTGAGTTGCAAGAGTTGAAGGCTGCTGAGAATTGTGCAAAAATGGGTGGCGACTCCTTGCTAGCCCTTACTTATAATTACTTAAGGGTTAATCCTTATTTTAAGTTGGGTGATATGGATAGTGTGATACAAATCACGGAAGAAGTTCGCAAGCAGTATTTGTCCTTAGGTATGCAAGAGCGCGCCGCAGAAGTGCTTTATATGTCTATTGATGCTTATCTTTTGCAAAAGAAATATGATAAGGCAAGATCCAACATGGCTGTTTTTGAAAGAGAGTCTGGAGTGTTTGATTCTTTGGGAAATATAGAGTCTGGTAGAGAAATCTATTATTTTGTAAAAGGACGTCTATTTGAGGCAGTTGGACAGGTGGATTCTGCCCAGTATCAATACCGACGCCTTTTACGATTCAAGCATGATATCAACAATCTTGAGGCAGGCTATAAAGGATTGTTGTCCTTGTATCGCACTATTGGAAATCGTGACTCTATAGGCAAATACGCAGATTTATATTGCGAAGCTAATGACTCTGCTCACGCTAAGTCTCGTGCTGCAGAGATAGCAAGGCTCAAGGCTATGTATGATTACTCAAGTTATAAGCAAAAGGCAGAAGAGCTTCGATTGCAGTCAGAGATAGCTGAGAAAAAGTATATGTTGTTTGCCGTTATCCTATTTTTTATAATTATAGGCGTGTTTTACAAAATAAATCTGTATCGAAAAAAGAAACAATTGGAGCTCTGTTGTTTGATGGAGGATTATGACAGAACTCTACAGATAATAGAAGGATTGAAAGAAGATAAAGAAGAATACCATCCATCAGAAACCTATACACTAAAGAATACTAATGATCCCGTGGCTTTGGGAGTGAAAGGTACAGGAAAATTTACTACTGTCAATGGAGTGCAAGGTATCTATATAAATAGTAAGAAGGCAAATCGGGGAGATGTGACCTTTTTTGTAGATGGTGTGAAAATTGATTCCAGCGTTGCGGACATAGGTGAGGTAGTACCGGCTGAAAGAATTGAAAGCATGAGTGTTGAGAAAGGAACAGACGGCAAAGGCCAGATTTATATCACTACCAAAGACAAAAGAGGAGTTGAGAAGACTTCTGCCAAAGGTGATATGAAAGTGGAAGGTATTGTGCAGGATAAAGACGGAGAGCCTGTTGTAGGTGCTGCCATACTGATAGAAGGAACAAAAAGCGGCAGTATAACCGATGTGGATGGTCGCTTTGTCCTATCTGCTTCAAAAGGCGATAAACTGGTTGTTTCTTATATTGGCATGAAAACTGCTAAAGTAAAGGCGGAGCCGAAGGTGACAGTTACTTTGAAAGATGAATAATCAAAGATATTTTATATGAAAAGGAATTCTCTCTTTTTGTTTCTCTCTATGATGTTCGTTTGGGTGGGGCTTTGCTCCGCCCAAACTAGTAGTGATAAGTATGTTCTCATTGACGGATGTTTTTTCAATGGTATGCCTCCGGGAATTCGGACTGATGAAGGTGCCCAGATGATTATGCTGACAGATGAGGAAGGACATACCGCATTGGAAATACGTCTGAATAAAGGCAAAACTTTACCGGACTATGCAATGAAATATCGGGTTTCCGTAGAAAAAGTACCCGGAGGAGAGGAATTATTGCAGATTTCCCGTTCAGGAGCGCAAAAGCCGATGGCGATTGCAGCGACTAATACAGTAACTCTTGATAAATGGGTAGGAAAACCATTCCCGGACTTTAAGGTAAAGGATACGACGGGACGGGTATGGACAAAGGCGGATATCATTGGAAAGCCTTTCGTTCTGAACTATTGGCACACAGGTTGCAGACCGTGTATCAAGGAGATGCCGGAACTGAATGAATGGATGAAAATCTGTCCGGATGTGACTTATTTCTCTACTACCTGGAATACAGCGGAACAGATAAAGAAGATAGTGGAAAACCGTCCTTTCCTTTTTACGCATATTGCCGATGAATTATTTTTCTTCAATTTGTTTAAAGTACAGGTCACGCCGACTACATTGTTGGTAGATAAGAAAGGTATTATCCGCTATTGGGAAGAAGGTACAAGCGAGGGTAAACGGGCCTATTTGCTTGATAGACTAAAGGAATTATCAGCCGAATAATCAACTTTGTTTCTTATTTCTTTGTTTAAATCATTACTTTTAAGTATTTTTGTTTGAGACGGTTTAGTATTCTATCACTTAAAAGATAATGCTATGAGACAAGGAAAACAAATTCACCAGGGATATAGCTTCTTTTGGGGAGTATTTCTATTATTAGTGATGTCTGCCGCTATATCTATTCATGCTGAAGCCCCTTCTACAAAGGAGCTTGTACTTTTCAAAGATACTTTGAAGAATGATACCATTGTGCCGCAGTCTCCGAAGAAAAATGGCACATTCGTTATTAGAGATCGCATTCCTATTCCATCTGATGAGCCTTTATTTATAGTAAATGGAATGGAACTTCCCTATGAGATTTTTGCAGCATTGAACCCCGCGCATATTGAAAGTCTTGAAGTTTTGAAAGATGCTTCAGCTACTGCCATTTATGGCACACGTGGAATAAATGGGGTCATTATTCTGAAGTTGAAAACTCCACAACAGGTAAAGGAGGAAAAAAACATTAAGAAAATAGATGATTTTCTCAAACCAAAGGGAGTGAACAGGAGGAATGCGCGTTACTATATTAGCGGTAAAGAAGTTCCGGCCAGTACTGCGTATCAAACGAGTATTGAGCAAATGGAAGTGAAGACCGGTGCAGACGGAATACTGGAAATTTATATTAAACCAATGATTTTCCTAAGGGGAGAATATGAATAAAAGTGATTGTCAAGAGCGGAATGATTAAAGATTATGGAATAGGAAATACCTGATAACTAATGTTGAAACAAATATCCTTATTAATCCTGTGTGCGGCAGCAATTGTTTGGTTCGCTACTCCTGTGCAAGCCTGTACTTCTGCTGTTGTATCGGGTAAAGTAACACCCGACGGTCGCCCCCTGCTTTGGAAAAACCGTGATACGGACTTTATGCAAAACCATATTGATTATGTGAAAGGCGAGAAGTATAATTTTATTGCTGTAGTGAATAGCGCCAATGCATATCTGAAAGAGGCATGGATGGGAACTAATTCCTCAGGATTTGCTTTGATGAATACACAATCGTATAATCTGGTGGATGTAAAGGGCGATGAAGAGCGGGGGGCAGCCAATGGGCGTGTTATTTATCGTGCACTCGAAGTTTGTGCAACGGTAGAGGATTTCTGTCATTTTCTGGATACCATTTCCAAGCCCAGCGATATCGAAGCTAATTTTGGTGTGATTGATGCACAAGGCGGGGCAGCTATGTTTGAGGTAGATTATCATAAATATGTAATGTATGACGCCAATAACCCGAAGGACGCTCCTTATGGTTATATTGCCCGTACCAACTTTTCTTTTGCTGGTAAGGTGAACGAGGGTGCCGGTTATGTGCGCTATATGGAAGCAGACCAGGTGCTGATGAAAGCTTCGG
>OLWY01000842.1_pt1 | contig 13220 bp, 10 predicted proteins | sample 1644171 | NCBI WGS metagenome assembly OLWY01 (sample SAMEA103958150, study PRJEB25191) | human gut metagenome | biome: human-associated habitat [ENVO:00009003]; feature: intestine environment [ENVO:2100002]; material: feces | place: Germany | collected 2013/2015 | reverse complement strand
CCGGCTGGCGGAAAGCCGGGAGATCCGCAGTTATTTCATACGCGGTGCCGTGCGTACACAGGGTCTGAACTACCCCAACCGGGAATGGGGCTACGGCAGACTGAATTTAGAGGAGACCTTCAATGCCCTGCTCCGGGTATGACTATATGATCTCCTGCAGTGCATAGACCGGCTGCACACTGCAGACGCCGTTAATCTTACGCACGCCGCGCTCCAGTTTTTCCAGTTCCTTTTCCGAGGTCACATCCGCTTTTACGAGGAAATCATATTCTCCTTCCACCTGATAGCAGGATGTAACCTCCGGCTGCTGCCGCATTTTGTCCATAAACCCGGCATGATATTTTTTATGCTGTACCGTTACCTCCAAAAAAACTTCCATGATCCACCTCTTTTCCCAACTCTTTCACTCGCCCATCGTATACGCATGTATAAATCCCATCCTATACACAGGCACAAATCCATACATGGCTCATCCTATACACAGGAACACGCCCATACATGGCTCATCCTATACACAAAAATAGGAGAAACACCGCACACGCGATATCTCTCCTCTTTGAAAGTGATTGCATCATACCATATTCTTATCTTACTTACAAGTCGTCTGATAAATCTTATCAGAATTTTAATATTTCGGCCAATAGAGACTTCTGTTTTGTACGTTATCTTCCATTTTCATCTGTGCTTTTGGAAAAAATTCTGGCATACCCATAGGACAGCGGACGGTCCGTCATGTCCGCAAACCGCAGAGGGAAATTCTCCTTTTCCTCCATGCGGTTCGGGCAGTCTCTCCTGCCGCACCCGAGACAGATTCCTGCACATTTGGTAAAAGGATCCTTCGTCAACTCCGCATAAAATACCACACTTTTTTTCGGGATCATACAATACGCTGCATTACAGGTAACCGGCAATGCAAGCTCCTGCAGAAGCATGGGCAGGTTCGCCAGCCGCAGCAGACTGCCTATTTGGGGTTCTGAAGTCTCAGAAATCTCCCCACCTAAAAAATGCAGTCTGGCAACATGCAGATTCCGATGCACAACCACCCACTCTGTATAAGCCCGGTAGCTTTTTAATAATAATTCACTGGACAGCACCTCGATCATATAACTCTCTGTCAGAAATCCGTTCTGCAAATACTTTTCCTGCAGTGCATCGATCCCTTTTCCCAGGGTAATGCCTACAGCCAAAAAAGACTGATCCCTCCCGGGAAAAGTCTCTTGGATTTCTCTGTCCTGCCATCCCGCTTCTGTCTCCAGGCAGGGGATCATCTCACCTGCCAGCCTCTTCAGATTGGGATATTCTTCCGGATCATAATGATATTTTTCCATCACACTGTGCAGAAATTGTTCGTTCCTGCACAGTGCTGTAATTTCTGAAAAAAAATTCTGCATGTCCACCTGTTCTCCCGGAATACCGGTGATCTCATGACGCAGGCATATTTTGCCTGCATCCGGTTAATTGTTTTTAATGCGCAGGCATCTGATGGCATTGAGAACAGCCAGTACCATCACTCCTACATCTGCGAAGATAGCAACCCACATATTGGCGATACCCAGCGCACCCAGGATCAGGCAGATGGCTTTGACTGCCAGTGCAAATACGATGTTCTCGTAGACGATACGCAGACATTTGCGGGAAATCCGCATAGCCAGGGCAATCTTGGCAGGATTGTCATCCATCAGGACCACGTCTGCCGCTTCAATGGCTGCATCAGAACCAAGTGCTCCCATGGCGATACCGATGTCAGCACGGGACAATACCGGTGCATCGTTGATACCATCACCTACGAATGCCAGTTTTTCCTTTGCACCCTTCTCCTGCAACAGCTTCTCCACGCAGCTTACCTTGTCTGCGGGAAGCAGCTCACTGTGTACCTCATCTAATTTTAACTCACCGGCCACATGTTCTGCAACTGTTTTGCTGTCACCGGTCAGCATGATGCATTTCTTCACGCCGGAATTTTTCAGGGAGGCAATTGCTTCCTTCGCACCATCCTTGATCACATCGGAGATCAGGATGTATCCTGCATAGTTACCGTCTACCGCCACATGAACCACTGTACCTACACCGGTATTTTCCGTATAAGCCAGGTTCAGGCTCTTCATCAGCTTTGCATTGCCGGCTGCCACCTGTCTGCCGTTCACTTTGGCAGTTACACCATGTCCGCTGATCTCCTCCACATCACTGACGTTAGAGGCATCCAGTTCTTTTCCATAAGCGTTCTTCAGACTCTTGCTGATGGGATGACTGGAATAACTCTCCACATAAGCAGCATACTCCAGCAGTTCTTCCTCTGTAAATCCCTGCCCGGGATAGATCCCCGTTACATCGAATACACCTTTGGTCAGGGTACCGGTCTTGTCAAATACCACATACTTAGTCTCAGACATCGCTTCCAGATAGTTGGATCCTTTTACCAAGATGCCTTCCTTGCTCGCTCCGCCAATGCCGGCAAAAAATGAGAGCGGAATGCTGATTACCAGAGCACACGGACAACTGATCACGAGAAAGACAAGCGCTCGATAAATCCAGTCGTCCCATTGCGCTTCCAGCCCCATGCCCCAAAGGCGAACGAGCGGCGGAATTATGGCAAGGGCCAGTGCTCCGAAGAATACGATCGGTGTGTAAACACGAGCAAAGCGAGTGATGAATGCTTCCGATTGTGATTTGCGGGACGAAGCATTTTCGACAAGTTCCAAAATCTGCGAGACTGTCGAGTCACCGAAAAGTTTTGTCGTTTTAATGTAAAGCACACCCGTCAGATTGATGCAACCGCTGGTGACTTCCTCACCTTCTGCGATGCTTCTCGGAACACTTTCCCCGGTCAGGGCACTCGTATTAAGACTCGAAGAACCACGCATCACAATGCCGTCGAGAGGAACTTTTTCGCCGGGTTGCACAACGATGATCGAACCTTTTTCGACTTGTTCAGGATCGACACGCTCAAGCACGCCGTTTTGCTCAATGTTGGCGTAGTCGGGACGTATGTCCATCAGTTCGCTGATGTTTCTGCGGCTCTTGCCGACGGCGTAGGCTTGGAACCACTCGCCGATCTGGTAGAAAAGCATCACGGCTACGGCTTCGGTGTAGTCGCCTGTCTCGTCGTAGATCGCAATGGCAATGGCACCCAATGTGGCTACCGCCATGAGGAAGTTTTCGTCAAATATGCGACCGTTGCGAATTCCCTTAGCGGCTTTTAGCAGGATGTCGTAGCCTACCAAAAGATAGGGGACAAGGTAGAGGGCAAGTCTTAAAGGGCCGGTGATCGATGCAAAGGCGAGGCCGATTAGAAACGCCGAGGCCAGAATGATGCGAATGAGCATCTTTTTTTGTTTGGCTGTCATTTGCTGCTGGATCCGATTTCAAGTTTTGGAGGCGGTTGTTGGGCTGGATTCGTATAAAAATTCAGTAACGATTAAGCGAATGTTTAATTGAATAAGTAAAAGAAAACGCCGCCCCAGCCGAGGTGGCGGCGTTGTCAAATCAGAGGTACACCTCGCAGTCCGGTTCGACCTTCTTGCAGGCTTTGACCACTTCCACCATGACGTTATCAGGGTAGACGCCGTCGGCGAATTCGACAATCATCTTTTGAGCCATAAAGTTCACCGTGACGGAGGCCACACCCTTGACTTTGGCACTGGCTTCTTCCATTTCGCGTGCACAGTTGGCGCAATCCACTTCAATCTTGTAGGTCTTTTTCATGCTGTTCTCCAGATAACGATTAAAAAATCGCTTAATCGTGTAAGTGAACTATAATCTCGCCTAAGCATGATGTCAAGATTAAATAATCATTTAATAGAATGTCAGAAATCTCACCACTACCACACGACCACCACAAAAGTTTTCCGTCTACAGTGCAGCAACTGCCTGAAGCAATGCGTTTTGAACCTGTGGCACAGGTCTTCAAGCAATTAAGCGATGCGTGTCGCTGCCGCATTTTCTTGTTGTTGTGTCACTCGGAAGAATGTGTCATCAATATTGCTGCTGCTGTGAAAATGAGTAGCCCGGCGGTTGCCCACCACCTGCGACTGCTACGCCTGGCCGGGTTGGCTACCACTCGCCGTGAGGGCAAGGAAGTGTTTTACCGTGTGGCAGACACGGAATTGGCACGGTCAATGCATCGGATGATTGAAGAGGTGTTGCATTTATCGTGCACTAATCAAGAACGATAATAAATGCGCTGATGCAGATACATCGGCGGATTGGTTTTTGAGAGGCGAAGCGAAAGGTATTGAAAATAAAGGAGAAAATAAAAAATCCACGGACGCCGACGGACATCTGTGGACTTCAAATGGTGGAGATGAGGGGGATCGAACCCCTGACCTCTGCATTGCGAACGCAGCGCTCTCCCAGCTGAGCTACACCCCCACTGATCAAATTTTCAACCGCAAGCATGTGCTTGCGAGGCAGGCATTATGCCCGAGGCGGTCATTGAAAGCAAGAGCCCTAAGTACCTCGGACGGAGTTCCGAGGTGTTGTTTCTCAGCATTAGACAACTGCTTTTTCGACAAATTCCTTGAACGGAGCGATGCTCTTGGGTTCAATGAGAGTGTCGACCGGTTGACCGTCTTTCAGGACGACAAACACCGGAATATGACGCACGTCGAACTTCTCCTTAATGCCGGGATTGTTGTCAAAGTCGCAGCTGGCAAACACCAACTTGTCGCTGTAATCCTTGGCAAATTGCATGAACAGAGGCTGGAGACGGCGGCAGTCGGGACACCACTGTGCGCCGATGGCAAGAAGCACAGGCTTTTGACTTTCAGCGACAACCGAGTCGAAGTTGGCGTCGGTTACCATCGTGATGTTGGGCATGGTCTGCATAGCGGTACGTTCCTTGGAAAAACTGAAGATGAGGGCAGTATATCCGACAAGGGCACTCAGGTATTTGTGAGTAAGCCGATTTTGTTTTGCCAAATGTACGCGACCTTTCAAGCTGTTGAAAACTCCGCAAAATCTTGCTGTGAGAACAAGTCCGAAACGGCGAGAAAAGCGCGGAAATCCTTATAATTCATCGGCTATGCGTAAAACCAAGAAACCCGCAATCGCCAGCGAATGGCGAGAAAACAAAGAGGCGCAGCAGCGCGCTGATCAGAAAGCAGCTCGGGAGCAGGCCAGAGCTGCTCGTGCCGAGGCGTTTGCGCGCTTTTCCGGAGCGGCCGGCTACCTCATGATTGCCGGTGGTTGGGTCGTGTGCATTGCTTTGGCCGTCTTGTTTGGGCTTTCGCTTGCAACGTACTCGCCGGCTGATCCCGGGTTTTCCGTAACCGGCACTCAAAAGGCCGCCAACCTGTGCGGCATCGTCGGGGCCTGGGCGGCGGATTTTTCCTACTGGCTGGTTGGTCGGTCGGCCTGGTGGGTTGTGGCGGTGCTCGCTTTTTCCGGCGTGCAGATGGTGCGGGCGTTGTGGGCTCGCGCCAATACTGTGCAGTACAGCCTTCGTCCTTGGTCCGCAAGCGTCGGTTTTGTCATTCTCATGAGCGCCTCTGTTGGGTTGGAGACGCTTCAGTTCGGGTACGCGGGTGTGACGTTGCCGTTGGGGGCGGGCGGTCTTTACGGTCAATTTGTGGCGAGCCAAGTGACGCCATTTTTCGGAATCTGGGGCTCGACCTTCCTCTTTATGCTGCTAACGGCCGTCGGTCTGTCATTTGTTTTTGGCTTTTCTTGGTTTGATCTGGCCGAAAAACTCGGTCTGATTTTCGAAACAATCGTGAAATTCATCACCACGCCGCGTCGCAAAGAAAAGCCGCAGACTGTTTCTGAACAAGACGAAGCGACCGAAGAAACGACGGAAGAAAAAGTCGAGGCGGATCTTTCTGCTCCTGCCGAAGTCAAGGATGTTGTCAAGCGTTCCTCTGCGGCTACAACGCGAAGCAAGCGTGCCAAGGCTGCCGCCGCGACTTCGACTGAAGGCGTCAAGGGGCCTGATCTGGAGATCCTGATCGATCCGCCTTCTGATCAACGCGGTATCAGCGAAGAGACGGTAGAAAAGATCAGCCGCCTCATCGAAACCAAACTCAAGACATATCGCATTGACGCAACCGTCGTGGGGGCGCAGGCCGGTCCTGTCATCACGCAGTATTGGCTTGAACTTGCGCCCGGCGTCAAGGGCAGCCGCGTTGATGACATTCGCCGCGACCTCACGCGTTCGCTATCAGTAGACTCGGTGCGCGTGGTGCCCGTGATTCCCGGTAAGCCCTACATGGGCCTGGAAATTCCAAACGGTAGCAAACAACGCTTGGCGGTCTATCTCAAGGAAATCATCGGTAGCCCTGACTTTACCGAAAGCAAATCGGCGCTGTCGCTTGCTCTGGGCAAGGATATTGCGGGCAAGCCCGTGGTAGTCGACTTGGCCAAGATGCCGCATTTGCTGGTGGGCGGTACCACCGGCTCGGGCAAGTCGGTTTGCATCAATACGATGATTCTGTCGCTACTCTACAAGAGCTCGCCGGATCGTCTGCGCTTGGTGCTGATTGATCCCAAGACCGTTGAATTTTCGCTTTATCAGGATATTCCGCATCTGCTCTGCCCGGTGGTGACGGATATGAACAAGGCCTCCAATGCGCTTAATTGGCTAGTCAACGAAATGGATCGCCGCTACAACCTGATGAGCAAACTGGGTGTGAGAAGCTTCGATAGCTTTAACGACAAGGTCAGCGCAGCCATTGCTGCCGGTAATCCGATAATGGATCCGTTCGATGTTTCGCCCGAGGCGCCCGAACCGCATACTCCACTCAAGCCTTTTGCTTACATCGTCTGCTTCATTGACGAGCTTGCCGATTTGATTCTCATCAACCGCAAGCAAGTTGAAACTCAGATCATGCGTCTGGCTCAGAAGGCGCGTGCTGCCGGCATTCACCTGGTGCTTGCCACGCAGCGCCCGAGTGTGGATATCGTGACGCCGCTTATCAAAGCCAATATCGTGGCGCGCGTCTGCTTCCAGGTGGCAAGCCGCTTTGACAGTCAGGTGGTGCTTGACGACACCGGAGCGCAGGACCTTCTCGGCAAGGGCGATATGCTCTTTAAGCGTCCGGGGCAGGGGGTGCAGCGTGTTCAGGGCTGTATGGTGGCCGAAAGTGAAGTGCTGCGCGTGGTGGAAGAACTCAAAGCGCAGGGTGCGCCCGAATACGTTGACGCGGTTACCGAGCCGGAAACGGGTTCCGCCGCGGGTGAAAGCGGTGGTCCCGGAGCTCGGCGCAGTGGCGAAAACGACCCGCTTTACGACGAAGCCGTGCAGATGGTGATTCAACACAAGCGTGCGGCCACAAGCTTCGTTCAGCGCCGCTTCAATATCGGTTACAACCGCGCGGCCAATCTGCTTGAAAGCATGGAGGCGGCCGGTATCGTCAGTAAGCCCAATCCTGCGGGCAAGCGAGAAGTGCTCGTCAAGGACAATACGGAGGCTCTGTAATGACTCGACGAATGGTAAATGCGCTGATCTTCACTATTGCCGCATGTTCGAGTGCATCAGTTTGGGCTGCTTCCGGCCGGGAGGCGTTGTTGGCCTTTGCTGATAAGACGACAACGGCGCAGGGTGAGTTTGTTCAAAAGGTGACCGACAAGAAGGGGGAATCGGCCGGAAGTGACAGCGCAGGGACGTTTGTTTTTGAACGTCCCGGCAAGTTCGTCTGGGAAACGAAGACTCCTTATCCGCAAACGATCGTTTCGGATGCCAAAACCGTTTATGTGTGGGATCCTGATCTTAACCAAGTGACGGTGCGAAAACTCACCGAAGCGATGAGTGCCACGCCGGCGGCCATTTTGTTTGGCAAAGGTGACATTGAGAAAAGTTTTCGCTTGAGAGATATGAAAAGCGACGGCGGTCTGGATTGGGTGGCGGCCGAGCCGCGCGTGGAGGACCTCACGTATCGTCGCTTTGAAATCGGCTTTGATGCCAAGGGCGTGATGGCGAGCATGCGTCTGTTTGACCATTTCGGTCAGACAGTGACGCTTACGTTCCGAGATGTGAAAACCAATGGCAAGATTGAGGCCGGCGCATTCGACTTCAAGATTCCCTCGGGCGCTGATGTGCTGCAGGATACGCACTGAGGCGATGTTCGGCAGACAAGGACAAAACGATGTCTCAGGACTTATTTGAAGGGCTTGAGCCCGAACAGCCGATTCGGTCGTCGGTCGCCAGCGAGGCAGCGTCAAGAGCGGCGCTTTTGCTCAATAAGCTCGCGCCGTTGGCCGAACGCATGCGCCCGAAGACGATAGACGAAGTGATCGGTCAGAAAAAGCTGCTGGGGCCGGGGCAGCCTTTGCGGGTGGCTTTTGAAACGCACCGACCGCATTCGATGATTCTCTGGGGGCCGCCCGGAGTGGGGAAAACGACGCTGGCTCGTCTCATGGCCGATGCATTCGGACTTCCATTTATTGCGATTTCAGCAGTCCTCAGCGGCGTCAAAGAAATTCGTGAAGCCGTTGAAGAAGCACGCGTAACGATGACGCAACGGCATATCCCGACATTGGTTTTTGTCGATGAAGTGCATCGTTTCAACAAAAGCCAGCAGGATGCGTTTTTGCCGCATGTTGAGTCCGGTCTTTTCATTTTCGTCGGCGCCACAACGGAAAATCCCTCTTTTGAGGTTAATTCGGCATTGCTGAGTCGCTCAGCGGTGTATGTCCTTAAACCTTTGTCTGCCGAAGAGGTCTCGGAACTCATTGACCGAGCGTTTGAGCGCGAGTTTCCCGAATTGGAACTCACCGATGATGCGCGCAAGATTGTGATCGGAACGGCCGACGGTGACGCACGCCGATGTCTCAATGCGCTTGAAGTGACCTGCGGCATGGCGCGCGACCGAAAGCTTACTGTGATTGATGGAGATTTCCTGCGAAGCGCGCTGCCTTCGAGTCTGCGACGATTCGATAAAGGAGGAGAGAACTTCTACGATCAGATCAGCGCACTGCACAAAAGTGTACGAGGTTCGGATCCGGATGCGGCGCTTTACTGGATGTGCCGCATGCTCGACGGCGGCTGCGACCCGCGTTACATCGCCCGTCGTCTGATTCGGATGGCGGTGGAAGATATTTCGCTGGCCGATCCGCGAGCCATGCAGGTGGCGTTGGATGCAGCTGACATATATGAGCGGTTGGGGTCTCCGGAAGGCGAGCTGGCGCTCGCTCAGGCCGTTGTGTACCTGGCCGTCGCCGCCAAAAGCAATGCCGTCTACAAAGCGTTTAACTCGGTGCGCGCTTTTATTCGTGAAGACGGTACGCGGCCTGTGCCGATGTACCTTCGCAATGCTCCCACCAAACTCATGGATGAACTCGGCTACGGCGACGGCTATCGCTACGCTCACGATGAGGCGGGAGCCTTTGCCGCGGGGGTGTATTTGCCCGAAGGGCTCGAAGGCATGCGTTGGTACGAGCCAACCGACCGCGGACTTGAAATTAAGATCGGCGAAAAACTCGCGCGCTTGCGTGAACTCAACGAACAGGCGGCCAAGCAGGGAAAGGCACGGAAGCGTTAAGCCGCACGGTGCTAAAATTTTCGTTTGTGTGTGATTCAGACCCTTTGGGGCTGGATTGCTATGGGATTCTTTTATAGATCGGCCTGCAGACGCAACAGTGAATGGTGCTGTCATAACTGCAGTGCGACAAATCAAATCATCGAAGGTTAGAAATGCTCGATATCAATATGCTGCGCAAGCAGCTTCCCGAAGTGATCGCCCGCTTGAAGACGCGTCCCTTCGACTTCCCCGAAAAGGAATTCAACGCACTCGAAAACGAGCGCAAGGAAGTGCAGACCAAGACGGAAGAACTGCAGGCGTTGCGCAACCAGCTCTCCAAGCAGATCGGCATTGCAAAGAGCAAGGGCGAAGATGCCGCTCAGTTCATGGCCGAAGCCGCTGCCATCCCTGAAAAGCTAAACGCTCTGTCCGCTCAGCTCGACAGCGTGCGTGAACGCCTGAACGAACTTCTGATGAGCATTCCCAACTTGCCGCACGAATCCGTGCCTGTGGGTCGCGATGAACACGACAACGTTGAGCAGTACCGCTGGGGCACGCCTCGTACGTTTGACTTCCCCGTGAAGGATCACGTTGACGTCGGCGCTCCGTTGGGCTTGGACTTTGATACGGCCGCCAAGCTTTCCGGCTCGCGTTTTTGCTACATGAAAGGGCAAGTTGCCAAGTTGCATCGTGCGCTTGCTCAGTTCATGCTTGATATGCACACGACTGAACACGGCTATACCGAGTGCTACACGCCCTATATCGTGACGGCCGAAACGCTTCGCGGTACCGGCCAGCTGCCGAAGTTCGAGGAGGACCTCTTTGCAGCCAAGAAGGGCGGTCAGGAAGGCAAGGGCGAAACCCTTTACCTGATTCCGACGGCTGAGGTGACGCTTACCAACTGCGTCTCGGGCAAGATGCTCAAGGCAAGCGATCTGCCCATCAAGATCACCGCTCACACGCCTTGCTTCCGTTCGGAAGCAGGTGCCTATGGACGTGACACTCGCGGCATGATCCGTCAACATCAGTTCGATAAGGTTGAAATGGTTCGCATCGTGCGCGACGATGACAGCTACGAACACCTCGAAGAACTTACGGCTTGCGCCGAAAACATCCTCAAGAAGCTCGGCCTGCCGTATCGCAAGGTATTGCTGTGCACCGGCGACATGGGCTTTGGCTCGGCCAAGACCTATGACCTTGAAGTGTGGCTGCCCGCTCAGAACACTTATCGCGAAATCAGTTCCTGCTCCAACTGCGAAGCCTTCCAAGCTCGCCGCATGGGCGCTCGCTACAAGGACGCCGACGGTCGTACGCACTTTGTCCATACGCTCAACGGTTCGGGCCTTGCTGTGGGCCGTACGCTTGTGGCTGTGCTTGAAAACTACCAGAATGCCGACGGTTCCGTGACGGTGCCCGAAGCTTTGCGTCCCTACATGGGCGGCGTTGAAAAGCTGGTTCCTGAAGCGTAATTGCGCACAAGACGAAAGCTGGCAGGGCGTCTTTTCCTTCAAACGAAAAGGCGCCCGTTTTGTCTGTTCGTTAAATGCCATAACGTTGTGCTTTTGAGTGCCATGCCGACATAGGCAATATGCCTTATTGTGCGGAGTTGTCCGGATCTGTAAGATGAGCGGTACATTTCGAAGCAGAAACCAAAAGTCTGCGCCAACCTGCTCCGTCCGGGCAAGGTGGAAACGCTTCTCTCAGAGACAGCGGATGTGGCCTTGATTAGGCAACCAAACGGATACAACGGCCGTCTGATCGAAATGGATTGGATGGCTTTTTTTGTGTGTGAAAACAGGGTGGATTTAATCCGACTTGCCGAACCCGTCCGATGGGGACAAATCGGCTAAACAGGAGTGAAAAAATGAGCCAGCGTTTAACGATCAAGGGACAAGTGACCGTACCGAAGAACATCCGCGATTTTCTGGGACTGACTTCGGGCAGTTCCGCCGTGGAGTTCATCATTGACGAAGACGGTTCGGTACGCGTGCAAAAGGCGCAAGTTCGCAAAGCTCGTCGCCCCGGAGCGCAGGCTGCAGATATCCCGACGTCATCGGCTACGAATCGCTGCGACCGTATTCTGGGACTGCTTGCCGGCTGCTACGTTTGATGTTGCTTAGGTTTGTGCCGCGTTCCTCAAAGGCAAAACGAATAACGAACAAAGACAGGAAAGAGAAAAAGATGGACATGCTTGCCGAACTGCGCGCCATTGTGGGCGAAAACAATGTGCTCACCGAAGATGCCGACACCGCCGGCTATCTGGTTGACTGGAGCAACCGATTCTTCGGCAAGACGCTCGCCGTGGTTCGTCCGGGCAATACCGAAGAAGTTGCCCAAGTGCTTGCCTGGGCCAATCGTACGGGCACGCCTGTGGTGCCTCAGTCGGGCAACACGAGTCTGGTGGGAGGAGGAACCCCTTCGCCAAAGGGCGACGCGATTTTGTTGTCTCTTTCGCGCATGAACAAAATTGAGGAGATTGATGCGGTCAACGACACCATGACGGTACAGGCCGGTGTGGTTCTTGAAAAAGCACAACAAGCGGCACAAGAGGCCGGTCGGCTCTTTCCTTTGAGCTTTGCGGCCGAAGGAACAGCATGTCTGGGCGGGTGCATTGCAACGAACGCGGGAGGTACGGCTGTTCTTCGCTACGGCAACACGCGCGATCTGGTGCTTGGCCTGGAAGTGGTGCTTGCCGACGGTCGTGTCGTCAACATGATGCGAGGGCTCCGCAAAGACAACACGGGCTACGATCTGAAGCAGCTTTTTATTTCCAGCGAAGGAACGTTGGGTGTTATCACGCGTGCCGTCGTCAAGCTCTTTAATCTTCCGCAGACCACCTGCACGGCGTTGGTGGGTGTAGAAGATCCGCATAAAGCCTGCGAATTGTTGGCTTCTGTGAAAACTGCTGCCGGTCCAGCACTGACCGGTTTTGAGCTGATGCAGGCCAAGTGCATTGAGCGTGTGGGCGAGCAGATTGAGTCGGTGACGTTGCCCGGCGACGTTTCATCGGCGCCGTGGTGGTGCCTGGTGGAATTGAGTTATGCTCGAGACCCCGGTTGCAATCCGCTGGAATCTATTCTTGAAAAACAGTTCGAGAAAGGTAATGTGGTAGACGCCTTTTTGTCGAATTCGGTCAAGGACAGCCGGGCTTTTTGGGCGATTCGCGAGTCGATTCCGAGTGCAGACGCACACGTGGGCGGCAACCTGCACAATGACGTGAGTATCGAAATCAGTGACATCGCCGCTTTTGTTGACGAAGCGCTTGCCGCACTCAACGCGCGTTTCGACTGGATTGATCCTTCCGTGTTCGGTCACCTCGGCGACGGCAATCTGCACTTTAATATCGGCTCCATTCCGCCCAATCTGGCCTTTGAAAATGAAGAGGGCATCCGTGAGACGGTCTACGAGGTTGTGAGTCGCCACAACGGTTCGATTTCTGCCGAACACGGCATCGGACAACTCAAGCGTGCGCACTTTCTCAAGCTTAAAGATCCGCTCGAATTGGAACTGATGGGTGCCATTAAACGCGCTTTTGACCCCAAGGGCATATTGAACCCCGGAAAACTTTTGGCCGACTGAGATTAATCTCGTAGTTATTTGGAGGTATCGCTTTGCACCGTTTGATCTAGAGAGCTGTGACTTCTCCCCTCATTGAAATGAGGGGCTTCCTGCTTCATAGCGGGTTTGGCATCTGAGTTTCCCCTGACACCTCTCCGGCTCCACAGGCATAACATCGGCCCAGCCCGGACCTAGCTTTACATTTGTTGC
>OLWY01000839.1_pt1 | contig 13253 bp, 9 predicted proteins | sample 1644171 | NCBI WGS metagenome assembly OLWY01 (sample SAMEA103958150, study PRJEB25191) | human gut metagenome | biome: human-associated habitat [ENVO:00009003]; feature: intestine environment [ENVO:2100002]; material: feces | place: Germany | collected 2013/2015 | reverse complement strand
CCCTGTGTTTGTCCAGCCATCGGAGTTACAAGACATTTTTTATCGTTACCGATTAAATCCCGTCTGCCGGCTTTGATGAGTGCTTTGATTACAAGCGGTTTGTTTTCGGGAATGAAATACTGCAACAATGCCCTTTGCATTGCCTTTTCATTTTCAGACTTCGGAACATAAACCTCTTTGAGAGTGTACGGATCAAGCTCCGTATAGAACATACTCGTTGAAATTGTACCCGGAGTCGGATAGAAGTCCTGAACCTGTTTTGGGTGAATGTTTTCACGCTTGCAGAAAAGTGCAAGTTCTACGGCATCCGAAAGTGTTGAACCTGGGTGTGAGCTCATCAGATACGGTACGACATACTGGTCTTTATTTTCCTTGCCCGTAAAATCGTAGAACATCTTACAAAAACGCTTGTAGCTTTCAATATGCGGCTTGCCCATTTTGTCAAGAACCGCCGCCGAACAATGCTCGGGGGCAACTCTCAGCTGACCGCTGATGTGATACTTTACGAGTTCACGGAAAAATTCGTCATTTTCATCTTCAATAAGATAATCAAAACGGATTCCGCTGCGGATAAACACCTTTTTAATTCCATTGAGATTTCTCAGCTTTCGCAGAATATCAAGGTATTCCGTGTGTGACACCTGCATATTCGGGCAAGGTGTAGGTGCAAGACATCTTCTGTTTTTACAAAGTCCAAGCTTTTTCTGCTTTTCACATGACGGAAGTCTGAAGTTTGCGGTAGGTCCTCCGACATCGCTTATGTAGCCCTTGAATCGTGGATTATCAAGAAAACTTTCAGCCTCCTCAATAATACTCTTTTCACTTCTGACGGTTACCGCTCTGCCCTGATGAAAAGCAAGTGAGCAGAAATTACAAGCACCGAAACAACCACGGTTGTGTGTGATTGAAAACAGTACTTCGTTGATACCGGGTACGCCGCCGAGACTTTCATAACACTTTGGATACCAACGCTCATACGGCAGAGAATAGACATAATCAAGCTGTTTTGTGTCAAGCGGCTGCATCGGAGGATTCTGCACAAGAATATACTTTCCGTGCCTTTGAATGAGGGTTTTGCCTCTTACTGCATCAGCCTCCTCAAGCTCCCTGCGTGATGCAATTGCATAGTCACGCTTGTCCTCTTTTACACGCTCGTAGCTTGGAAGTTCGACAACCGACTTTGGCACATAATCGTCTGTACGAATTTTATAGCAAACACCTCTGATGTCGTAAAGCGATTCAACAGGATAGCCCTCGGAAAGTCTTTTTGCAATTTCAATTGTCTGCAACTCGCCCATTCCGTACACAAGCAAATCTGCCTTGCTGTCGAAAATAATTGAGGGCATTACCTCGTTTTTCCAATAATCATAATGAGCAAATCTTCTGAGTGATGCCTCAAGACCTCCGATTATAATGGGAGAATCGGGATATAGCTTTCTGATTATGTTGCAGTAAACGGTGACTGCTCTGTCGGGACGCCTGCCGTTTTTACCGCCTGCCGTATAGGCATCATCATGTCTTTTACGCTTTGCAACCGTGTAGTGGGCAACCATACTGTCAATGTTGCCTGCCGACACCATAAAACCGAGCCTTGGTTTTCCGAACTGTGTAAAATCATCATCGTTTTTCCAATTAGGTTGTGCAAGGAATGCTGTTTTGTAACCGCAATCCTCAAGAACTCTCGTGATTATTGCCGCACCGAATGACGGATGGTCAACATAGCTGTCACCGCAAACATATACAAAATCGACTTCGCTCCAACCTCGATCACGCATTTCTTTTGCGTTCATCGGTAAAAAAGCCATATTGAACCCTCCTTTATTTATTAATCGGCTCTGTTTTCAAGTGCATTTCTGCGTTCGAGCCATTCGTTGTAGGTCATAAGAACATCTCTCGGTTTTGAACCCTGATGAGGGCCTACAACTCCCATTTGTTCCATATCGTCAATCATTCTGCCTGCTCTTGCGTAGCCGACCTTGAGTCTTCTCTGCAAGAGTGAGGTTGATGCCTGTCCTGCTTCAATTACGCACTTGATTGCCTCTTCCATTTTGCTGTCAATATCAAGACCTTCGTCAGATGATGAGTCTGAATCACCCGATTTTTTGCCCTGAGCAATTTCTTCTGCAGCAATTCTTTTAATTTTTTCTTCGATTTCAGAATTATACTGAGCCGAATATGCTTTCTTTATGTAGTGGGTTACACCCTCGATTTCTTCATCGGAAGCATAGCAGCCCTGAACACGAATAGGCTTTGGAGCACCTACAGGCGAAAACAGCATATCGCCTCGGCCGATGAGCTTTTCACCGCCGCCTGTATCAAGAATTGTACGGGAGTCTGTGTTTGAACTTACCTTGAGCGAAATACGGCTCGGTACATTCGCCTTGATAAGACCTGTGATTACATTAACGGTAGGTCTTTGGGTTGCAAGGATAAGGTGCATACCTGCGGCACGAGCCATCTGAGCAAGTCGGCAGATTGAGTCCTCAACCTCGCTCGGAGCCGCCATCATCAAATCGGCAAGCTCGTCAATTGCAATTACAACACGGCTCATTTTTTCTTTGGCAACGGGAAGTCCGTTCACTTCAAGAACAGGCTGAACCTCTTCCCCCTCTTCATTAACAACAGGTGGATTTTTCTCCATATAATTCATATTTTTTTCGATAAGAGAATTATATGAATCAATATCCTTACAATCGTATTCGGAGAAAATTTTATATCTCTGGAGCATTTCGTTTACTGCCCAAGCAAGTGCACCTGCCGCCTTTTTTGCGTCGGACACTACAGGAATGAGCAAATGCGGAATGCCCTTGTATTTTGAAAATTCAACCATTTTCGGGTCAATAAGCAAAAGCTTTACTTCATCCGGAGTTGCCTTGTAGAGAATACTCATAAGAATTGAGTTTACACATACGGATTTACCTGAACCGGTTGTACCTGCAATGAGCAAGTGCGGCATTTTTGCAAGATCGGTAACAACAATTTCACCCGAGATATCTCTGCCGAGAACGGTTGTGAGCTTACTCTTGCTGTTTCTGAACTTATCCGAATCAATCAATTCACGCATTGTTACCATGCTTACAACCTTGTTCGGAACTTCAATTCCGACTGCCGCCTTACCCGGAATAGGCGCTTCAATACGAACACCGTTTGCGGCAAGGCTGAGTGCGATATCATCGGAGAGATTTGTAATTTTGCTGATTTTAACACCGGGGGCAGGCTGTAACTCATAGCGTGTTACAGACGGACCTCGGCAGATGTTTACAATGCTTGCCTTTACACCAAAGCTTGTGAGGGTATCAATAAGCTTTTTGGCATTATTCTGCATTTCTTCCATTGCATCGCTGTCATCGGAATTTAGCTTTGGTTTGAGCAACTGAATCGGTGGGAACTGATACTTCTTTTCTTCTTTTTGAGAATTATCGGAACGAACAGCTCTGTCAAGCTGTTCCGCAATTTCGTCGCCGGCCTCCTCGCTGTTGTCTTTTTTGCTTTTGAGAAGTGCTTTTTTGACGATGTTCTCAGTTTCGGCATCAGGCTTAACCTCTGTCTGTTCAGCCTTAGAAGCTGACTTTTCGTTTGAGATATCCTCTGCAATTGCAGAAACCGTGTTGTCGGCACTTTTGCCCATAGGCTTGCTTGCACGATTGATTATGTTGATGAGATCCTGTGACAGATCCTTGTCTGCGGCATTTTCTTCCTTTGAATCGGCAATATCCGTGTCAATTCCGTTTACTGCCGACTTTGCTTTCTTGACCTTTGTCTTTTTGTCATCAAGCGGAATGTCAATAAAACTTCCCGAGGACTTTCTGTTTTCGCCTTCAAGCGCAATGTCGATATCGCCTCTTTCGGCAAGCTTTCTCTCACGGTTTTCTTCTCTGCGTTCTCTGCGAACTCTTGCCCTTTCCTCACCTGCTTCACGGATATGTACGGCTGTCCTTGACGCCGCTGCTGTCATATCTTTAATAGAAATGTTCGCAACAATAAGGATAAGTGCGGCTGTTACAACAAAGCTTGTAAAAAGTGCGGCTGTACTGCCGAACAGGACAACAAGCGGATAGCCGAGCAATCCGCCGATTATTCCGCAATCGAAAGTCATATACCTTGAGGTGTCGGAGGCATCCTTGAACAGATTGCCAAGACACGAAAAAAAGTTCATATCAGAATATTTTGCACCGCTGCCTGCGTAAATCAACGCACCGATAAACAGAATTATGACGACACAAAGGAAAAGCTTCAGCTTATAGCGCGCAACCTGTTTCTCCTTTTCGGTCATGACACACAAATAAAAAAGCGTTACGGGAACAAGAAAAATTCCGAATCCGAGAACTCCGAAAAAGAAACTGCGTATCATTGTCCAGACATTTGAACCTTTTATGAAAATTATGCAGACAAAAACAGCCGCAACGGCGGCATAGAGGATTGCTCTTACACGCGGCGAAAGTCCGCTGTTCCTTTTCGGAACAGCGGATGCTTTGGTTCTGCTTGCAGTTTTTGCACCTTTTGATGAGGTTTTTGAAGAAGTCTTTTTTCTTCCCGACGCAGTATTTTTAGTTTTGTCAGCTGTTTTTTTGTTAGCTGCCAATAAAATCACTCCATTTAAAATTTATGCAATCGGCGCACCTGTGAAAAGGTTTACGCCCGTGTTCATTTCGATGATTGAAATTACAATAAATGCAACACCGACAATCGCTGTGTAGATTACGAAAATTTCCATTTTGTCGGATTTCAGGAACCACTTAAAAATTACGATTGCAAGATAGCCTACAACTGCGGAAACTGCCATTCCGATAATCAGCGGAAGAAATTCAATATTGCTTAAACCTTCGGGTGACTTGATTGCATCCACACCCTCAAGAAGTGCCGCCGCAAGGATTGACGGAATACCGAGTACGAATGTGTAGTCAAGTGCCTTCTGCTTTGAGATTCCTCTCATCTCACCGACCGAAAGTGTTGAGCCTGAACGGGAAAGTCCCGGAAGGAGTGCGGCACAAACCTGTGTTACACCGACAAGGATTGCGTCAACAACATTAAAATTATCTCTTGTTGCCTTGGCATTGCTCTTTGCTGCAAGATGTTTGTGAGTTGAGGCAACACTCTTGCGATTACGGATAATACCGATTGTTAAAAGTACGCTTGTGAGAATGAGCGAACAGGCAGTTACTATGAGAACAGGACTTGCGGAAAGCCGGTCTGCAAGGTCCTTGAGTTTCATATCTGTTCCGGGGATTGGCAGAAAAAGCAAGAACAGCGGTATAAGACCGATGATGAGCATTACAACGAGATTACGGTTATAATTCATTTTGCTCCATTTGAACTTGCCTGTGAATATATCCTTGAGCATAAGGAAAAATTCTTTGATAAGATCCCACACAAGTTTGTGGTAGAATGCAACAACGGCAACAAGTGTGCCGACATGGAGCATTACATTAAAGAAAAGATTGCTTTCGCCTGTGCCTGCACCGAGAATGTGCTGTGTGATTGCGAGGTGGCCGCTGCTTGATACGGGCAAAAATTCGGTAAGTCCCTGAACAACACCCTGAATAATAGCATCTAAAATTGACATGGTTATGTATTCCCTCCAAAAAATAAGTTTTACGAATCTTCTTTGTTATTTGTACGCTGAAAAGCCGTATGGGTTGGCACAATTTCAGATTTCATACAAATCATAAGCGTCACAATATATATGTATTCGGGCAAAACGCCCGAAATTATTTTTCCTGCTTTTTTGAGCGTGATTTTGCAGACTTTGGCTTGCTCTCTTTGTTTTCTTTAATCAAATCATAAAGAGCGTCAATTGCGTCGGAAACTGTTCCGACCTCGTCAATCAAGCCTTCTTCAACAGCCTCTTCTCCCTCAAGAATAGTTCCGATATCCATTACAAGCTCACCCGTGTTAAGCACAAGCTGATTATAACGGTCTTTTGTAATATTGGAATTTTCGGCAACAAAGGTTGTGATTCTGTCCTGCATACGCTGAAAATATTCAAAGGTCTGCGGAACTCCGAGTGTGAGGCCTGTTGTTCTAACGGGATGAACCGTCATTGACGCACTCTTTGCGATAAAGCTTTTCTTTGCCGCAACAGCAAGCGGAATTCCTATTGAATGACCTCCGCCGAGTACGATGGAAACGGTCGGCTTTTTCATTCCCGAAATCACCTCGGCAATTGCAAGACCTGCCTCAACATCTCCGCCGACTGTGTTAATCAGCACAAGCAGTCCGTCAATTCTTTCGTCCTCCTCAACCGAAACAAGCAGAGGGATGACATGCTCGTATTTTGTGGTTTTGTTTTGTTGTGAAAGAATGTAATGACCTTCAATCTGACCGATAATCGTCAGGCAATGCAGCACACAGTCCTTATGAGTTGTGAGAACAGAACCTGTTTCGCCGATTCGGTCTGTTTGTTCTTCACTTATGGGGCTGTCGTTTGCAAGCTTTTGCGGATCGTCATCCGGCGCAGGATTTTTAACATAGTTCCCTTTTTTTGATGAGACTTTTGAAGATTTTGATTTTTGTGGCATTGTATGCACCTCCGAGAATAGTTTCACCGAAATTGCAAGCAAAATGTATGCATACAAAAAATAAGACGCACAAGCCACATTGTTCAATTGTAAAAAGCCTTTAGTGCTTATTATACCATTACAGCAAAATTATTTCAATAATTTTATTTCTTTATTTCTAATAAGTAATAATTATTTAAAAGAATTATAGTAGTATTAAAGAAATATTATTCCGACAGAACCTGTCGGAAGTTGTTATGGAGTGATATTCAGTTGACATCTGACATAATTATGGGTGTTGTCATTTTAGTTCTTATTTTGCTTTCGGCGTTCTTTTCGGCGATTGAAACTGCATTTTCGTTTGTAAACAAGGTGCGTGTTCAGCGTTACAAGGATGACGGCAACAAAAAAGCGGCAACAGCGCTCTACATAATCGAGCATTTCGACAATGCCCTTACAACAATTCTCATCTGCAACAATGTTGTAAACCTGAGCTGTTCTTCAATTGCGACTGTGCTGTGTATGAATCTTTTCGGTGACGCAGGCTCGGCAATTGCAACGGGTGCAACAACTTTTCTTGTTCTGACATTCGGTGAGATTGTGCCGAAATGTCTTGCAAAGGAACATTGCGATGCCTTTTCACTCAAAACAGCCGGATTGCTCAGAGGACTTATGACACTTCTTACACCGCTTGTGTGGATTTTCACACGATTCAAAATGATTGCCTTAAAGATTGCAGGCAGCAGCGGTGACGCTCCGTCAGTTACTGAAAATGAGCTTAAATACATTGTTGAGAGCATTGAGGAGGAAGGCGTTCTTGAAGAGAGCGAAAGCGAGATGGTTCGCTCCGCACTTGACTTTGACGAAACTACTGCCGAGGAAATTCTCACTCCGAGGGTTGACATCACATTTATCAGCGTTGATGACTCGCCTGAAAAAATCAAGAATATCATCATTGAAAACCGCTATTCAAGAATTCCCGTGTACGAAGGCACAGTTGACCATGTTGTCGGCATTCTCCATACAAGAGATTATCTTGAACGACTTGCAGACGGTAAAGCGCCCGATGTTAAGGAGCTTATGCAGCCGCCTTACTTTGTGTTTAAAACACAACAGCTTTCAAAAATTTTGAATGCATTCAAACGCACAAAAATTCATCTTGCGGTAGTTACGGATGAATACGGCGGAACACTCGGTATTGTTACAATGGAGGATTTGCTCGAAGAAATTGTCGGCGAAATATGGGACGAGGACGAGGAAATTGAGCATAACTACTACAAAATCGGCAAGGGCGAGTTCCTTGTAAACGGCGATATGGAGCTTGAAGATATGCTCGGTCTGTTTGATATGGACGAGGACAGTCTTGAATGTGACAGCGTAACGGTCGGCGGTTATATTCTTGAACACGCAGGAACAATCCCCCACAAGCGTGACAACATTGAGGCCGACGGCTTTAAGTTTACCATTATGGAGGTTAAGGATCAGCGTATTTTACGGGTTGTTGTCAAGAAAAACGACACTTCCGAAGAAAACGAATCCGATGAAAAAAGCGAGAACAAAAAGTCTGAATAAATAAAACATAACAGGAGCAGTATTTTTACTTACCGCTCCTGTTTTTTTACTGTATTTTTTTGCAGAGAGAAGTGCATAATGCGCTGACGGGGATACAAAGGAATGCCCACAAGGTGCTGTAAAACGGGCAAATCTGCCCTTTTAAATTAAGTCGGCAGTTTGAATAATCCCATACATTAAGCCTGAATTTCAGATTGACAACACAGCCACAGCAGTATTCAAGTGCGGTAATTATCGCACTTCCCGATATGCATTTTTGCAGCATATTCATTTTTGAAAAGCGCTTGTAAAATCTGAAAAGCGACACAAATGCAGTTCCGCCCGTAACCGCCATTGACCAGTGAGTTTTTCTCCGCCACAAAATTTCAAGCAGAGCGTAGCCTGCTCCGCCTATTGAAAAGAGAATGCAATCGTTACGCAACCGTAAACTTTTTTTCATAAGAAATCACCTGTTTTAGTTTTTGCCGAAACAGGTGATTTATTTAACCTATGAATTTTTTATTTTGTCAGAGCATCTCTTTTAGTTCTTCAAAAGAATAAAGACAGTTAATTGCGGTCAAAAATGCGTTTGTTGAAAGATATGATGGCAGACCGAGTTTTTTAAGAATCTTCTTGCGGTTTATTTCTGAATTTTCAGTTCCCGTAAGTCCGAGGACAAATAGATCGGCTTTAGTAATTTTCCTTTCGGGAATATTATTTTCTTCGCCGATTATCTCGGCACCGCTTTTGCGGATTGCATTTATTATAACCTCATCGCTGACGCCTTCAACGCCCAAAAGCCCCTCTTTACCGGCTTTTGCCTTGCGTTTTTCCTTGCCTTTGATTTGAGGAATATAACAATTTTTAATTTTTGAATTATCGACCGAGCCTTTAAGGAAATTCCTTATTACAAAGCCTGCACCGTCGCTGTCGGTCATTATGAGTATTCCCCTTGTTTCGGCAATTTTGCGGATAAGCGACTGCTTTTCTTTGTCGGAAAAAACACGGAAACCGTTGGTTTCGATTATCGGAGCATCTACAATTGATGAAAGCTTTATCTTGTCATATCTGCCCTCAACTATGACAGCCTCACGGATTTTGAGCATTAGATTCTGCCCTCCTTTGCAATCAAAAGCAAACGGGAAATAAGCTGTTCAATTAAAAATCTTTGATTAACGGAAACTGATTTCAGCTTTTCGTCTGTTTCAACAAGCACATCAAGGCTTTTACGAAGTGCCTCGGTTGAAGTCCTTGAAACGGAGGTTCTCGCCCTGTTTAACACAAACGCACGGTTTTTGTAGGCAAAATCTTTCGCCACGGTTTCTTTACTGACTGAGCATTCATCTGCAACACGCATACGATATGCATCGACATAGGCGGATGAAAGTGCATAGAGAATGTTAATCGGTTCTTCCCGCTGACAAAAAAGTGTGTCAAGCTTTCTGAACGCTCTGTCACCTCTGCCGTTAATAACATCGTCAGCCATATCATATGTTCTTGCTTCAAGGTTTACGGTTGACAATAGGTCGATATCACGGTCGGTAATTTCTTCACCCTTTGCATATGCGGCAATTTTGTTGACCTCGTTTTTCAGAAGATTGAGGTCATCGCCGACATTTGAAATAATCTTTGATGCATTGAGGTGTGAAATCAGCTTGCCGTTTTCGTTTGCCCACTTTGCAACATACTTTTCGATAATTTGTGAATTGATTTTTTCAAAACAGCAGACGCTGCCGATTTTTTCAACACGCTTTATAAGAGCTGTAAAAGAAGTTTTATTCTTTGACGGAACATAAGTCGGCATTGAAATTATGAGAACCGTACCGTCCCATGCTCTGCTTGTAAGCTCTTTAAGAGTATCAAGCCGATCCTTCACCATATTATCAAAGTAAATGTCGGTCACAACAACACAATTGCGTTCCGCCATAAACGGCATTATTTGCAGGGATGCGGCAAGTTCCTGAAAATCAATGTCACCGCTGAATGTATGATAATTGAAATCGGACGGATTTTTGCCTGCAACAGCCTCACAAAGCTTTTTTGTATAACTTTTGACAAACATCTGCTCCGAACCGTAGATGAGGTACACAGGCGAAAAGCTTTTGTTTTTAATTTGTTTTTTCAGGTCTGCTTCGGTGATGCGCGGCATTTTATCCTCCGTTCAGATTGACCGTTATGTTTCTTTCAGATGTTGAAATAACGGTTGAACTTATTTCTTTAATAGAATCATAATTTTTCTTAAACTGCTTTTCCGATCCCGAAAATATCACGGTATTGCATGATATCAAATCGAAATTTTCGGGGACTGTATCAATCAGCAAACAATCGGGATTGCGATACTTTTCGGGCAGATTTGAAAGGTCTGCATCTGTCGGCACAAACAATACAGTCACATTTTTCCCTTTTATGAACTGAAACATTGTGTTGTCAACGCAGATCACCTCATCCGTCACCGTATCGGAAAGATTCAGCGTAAAATGACTGTTTCCGCCGAAAGTCTGTCGGCTGTTACCGTCAAAAGCGTTCAAAAGATTTTGCTTTTTAATGTCATTATCATATACCAAAATATTATTTAAGTCAAATTTTGTGACCGCAAAGCGTTCAAGAGAAGAGTATTTATTATTCTGATTTGGAATTATCATATATTCAATATCTGAGTATCTTTCGCTGATATCGGCAGTCACATCGTCTGCGCTTGCTCTGTTGCCTCCGCATGAAATCACAGAACAGCTGTCGGGGCAGTTGACTGTTGCAAAAACACCGTTGCCGACATTATAGATTTTCATTTCGCCGTTATCGGCTGTTAAAAGCACATTGAGCGACGCTCCGATTACGAGGACTGAAATTGATACCGAAACAGAAATTTTGACATAGAATTTTCGATTTATTACAAACAATCCGCCGATTGCGAGAAGTACGCTAACACCTATCCACACAAACCAATAGAGCGAATGGGTTTTAATTGTGCTGAATGGGAGTTGTGAAAAAGTTGAAACCAACCACAAAATTGCCTTTGAACATAATCCCGAAACGAGTCCAAACGGGTATGCAAAAAATGATATGAACGGGCAAATAAAAAGTACCGAACACAACAGAGAACACACCAAAAGTGCCGAAACAAACGGTTCACATAACAGAGAAACGAGTATGACTGTCGGGGAAATTCTGTTGAACGCAACGGCGGTTATCGGCAAAATCCACAGAAATGCAGATACTGAAACCGACAGCATATTTACGCAGATTTTAAACAGCCTTTTGATATAATAGACAACCGTTCCGACAAAACCGTCCTTACGCTTGTTTTTGTAGTGAAAGAATCTCAGCACAGAGCGTTCAATAGGTCTTGACCACAGAATTATACCCGTCGTTGCCGAAAATGAAAGCAACATTCCGATATCGGCTACCGCATATGGGTTGAAGGCTGTCAGGACAATTGCGGCAAAACCGAGATTATTCAGCGAGTCGGCTATTCTGAGATTTGACGATGCAAACGACACAATTATCATCATAACGCCTGCACGGACAACCGAATGTGCAAAGCCCGTTACAGCCATAAAAGCAATAACCGTGAATGTGGTAAAAGCTGTTATTATGAATCTGTTTTTTGTTAATTTTCTTATCAAGAACAATACAAACGAAGTGATTATAACAAGATGCATTCCCGAAACCACTATTAAAAACGAAGTGCCTGTCAATGAAAAATCATCTTTAACGCTTGAATCAAGAGCTGTTTTCTCGCCCAAAAGAACGGCACAGCAGAGCGTTGAATAATCCTCCGGCAACAGCATATCAAGGGAATTTTTCATTGCTCGTCTTATTGAAACCGCAAATGAATAAAATGTTGTTACCTTCTCTCCTGTCGGTTCAATTTTGAAGCCGTCATAGGAATATGCTTTCAGAAAAATTCCGTGACTGATTTGTGAGTTTACATTATTCTTGTATGTATGAGCCGTGAAGTTGACCTTTTCAAAAGGCTCTGCGTCAACATTTGAGTACGAAATAATTTGAATTTTCGCATCTGACGGCTGACCGTTGATTTTGTCGGTTTTGATTACGAAGCTGCATGATGAATCGGTGGTGATGATTTCATCACAGATATATCCGCTTGCTGTGATTTCTTTATCAGAATAATTATTTATGACCGTGTTGTTAATATATTCGGAATAGCCGATCATATTGCCCGCAGAATATATTACAGCAAAAGCAAATACGCACAGCGACTTGCCGAATGATTTATTTTTCTTTGAAGCAATTAAAAATATACCGACAGCAACGGAAAGCAATCCCAATGAGCCGATTATTGCAAAGACAATTTCGTTAAAATCGGAATAAAAAACGGCTGAAAGGACAAACAGGAAAGTAAATCCTATAAGTCCAAACAGCCGTTTCATAAAAATCAATCCTTATTCAGTAATCATTTTTTTAATATAATTATACACTCGGTTACCATTCAATCCTTTTTTGCAATAAAAAGAATATTTATAATTGTTATCATTATATTCTCCTACTACAGTTTTACCTTTTTCATTTACAAAATTCGCACCCTTAATTTCAAAAGTCGCCATTGTGGGAGAAAGTCCGTTTGTATTGACTCCGCTGAGATTTTCACTGTTTTTTACAGCATAGCTGACAGCCTTGCGCAAGGTCACAGTATTGTCAGAGGCAGATTTATCTAACGAACAAACCACTTCGATCGCCGTGTATGGAATAGCTCTTACACTTACAATATTTTTCAAACTTTCGCCAAACTTAATTCCGGAAATTTCTTCCGCTTTATCAATACTCGCTCCGCAATCTTCCCACTTTTTCAAAGTAACATCTACGGAAGGATTCACGGTTTCAGAGGTACTTGGTGCAGGTAAATCAGAGCAGGAACATAGAATACATACCGCTGCCAACACAAAAGCAAGGCATAAACATACTTTTTTCATAATGGCATCTCCTTTTATTATTTATTTGGTTATTTTTATCTACAAAAAAACAATTAGTCCATTTTTATTACTTCAAGTATATTATTTTTGGTATTTTTATAATATCATATAGAATTTCATTTGTCAATATAAATATTATTTTTTGAAAATATTTTTATTTTTGTTAATTTTGCTGCTATCTCTTCTCATTAAATTATCTATTCACCACTGTTTCTATTCAATTATTAAGTTGAACAATTTCTACACTTTAATTTTTACACTTTATATCTATGGT
>OLWY01000825.1_pt1 | contig 13528 bp, 8 predicted proteins | sample 1644171 | NCBI WGS metagenome assembly OLWY01 (sample SAMEA103958150, study PRJEB25191) | human gut metagenome | biome: human-associated habitat [ENVO:00009003]; feature: intestine environment [ENVO:2100002]; material: feces | place: Germany | collected 2013/2015 | reverse complement strand
AGTGCGGCCTATTGCACTTGAATGCATGTACACGCATCTGACCGACATGACAAACATGCTTGATACCGCAAAGATCGGTACAAGTGACGGTACTTTCCCATTGGTAAATGCCCAGAACCTGCAAAAAGCTGTCGAAGAACTGCAAACAGGTATTTCTAAAGGTATGGCTGGCTACTTTGTTCTACAGTATGAAATAGATAACTACTGTATAGCCGCCGAAAAAGCGATTGCCGAATTTCAGGATTCCTATCAACAGACATTGCAACCGGGTACGCCTGCCGAATTAAAGGTATTCGGCATTGACGGTAAAGGGCGTATTGAATTTGGTTCCGATCCTGCTTATGGTGGCGGTAATACTTTCACCGTAGAAAGTTGGGTGAAGTATGATGCCGGTTTCTTTGAGTCGGGAATTGGCAGTTTCCTCTCTACTTTTGACGGTAAGCAGCCGAATGAGGGATGGATGATCAACTTCTTAGGCTCTAATCTTCGTACAACGATCGGTATGGGACCACAGGAAGGCCGTGTACTGGAAGAAGGCCGCGCTTATCCTGATAATTTTGGCAAATGGAATCATGTCGTGACGGTGTGGGATAATACTTTGCCTGAAGGACAGCTGAAAATGTATGTCAATGGTGAATTATTCTTCAGTAAGACAAATGATGTGAAGAATGATGCCGGAGTATTACAGAATTATATGCCTAACACCCGTAACCAGAATATGTGGGCATTCCAGGAACCGACTGACAATTCACGCTGTATGACCGGATTTATTAAGAAATTCCGCATGTGGAGTACTGCGAAATCGGCGAATGAGGTAAAAACGCTGATGAACTCGGATGTGACGGGAACAGAAAGCGGACTGGTATGTGCGTGGGACTTCACGACAGTGGTCGAAGACGTTACCAACATTCCGGATAAGACAGGAAAACACGTTGCGAAAATTGTAGGTAACTACAAATGGTTTAAAGTTGAGAACTAACCTTAATAAACAGACGAAGAGTATGAAAAATAATACGATAAAAATAAAGGCTTTCCTCTGCCTGCTGCTTCTGACGTGCGGATGGGTAAGTGTGCAGGCACAGCAGGTGCTTATAGTGAAAGGTGTGGTAGTAGACGCTTTAAAAGAACCGTTGCCCGGAGCCAGCGTTCAGGTGGTAGGAATGTCTACCGGTACGGTGACTGACTTGGATGGTAATTTTAGTCTTCAGGTTCCGAAAGGAAAAACGATTGCTGTTTCTTTTATAGGATACGTGACACAGGAACTGACTGTAAATCAGAATCAGTCGAACCTTACCATTCAGTTGAAAGATGATTCCAAGCAGTTGAATGAAGTAGTCGTTATCGGTTATGGTACGGTAGAAAAGAAAGATTTGACAGGTTCTATCCAATCCGTTACCAGCAAGGAATTAAGTAAACTGGTGACTACCGATGTCACTGAAACACTGAACGGACGTGTCGGTGGTGTACTCGTGAATAAGACTTCCAACCGTCCCGGTTCGGATACGAAAATAGAGATTCGGGGTATCAACTCGTTCAATTTCTCGAATGAACCTTTATACGTGATCGACGGAGTACCTTCTCAAACGGGAATGCGTCATTTGAACTCTGCCGATATTGAATCTATCGACATCTTGAAAGATGCGTCTTCCAGTGCAATCTACGGTTCGCGGGGTGCAAACGGGGTGGTGATTATCACTACCAAAGGGGCTAACAAGCGTCAGGGCTTTAATATCGACTATTCGGGTTACGTTGGTTTCAAGACTCCTACCCGTATTCCTGAAATGATTGGTAACATGGGCAATGGACTGGAATATGTAGACTATCGCACCGCTTTGTGGAAAAAGAAGTATGGTGATGCTTCACTGAGCCGTCCGGACTTCCTGACTGATGACGAGAAACGCCGTATCAAACATGGTGAATACTATGACTGGTTGCGTGAACTGTCGCAGAATGCATTGACTACTAGTCATTCTGTTTCCGCTACCGGAGGTACGGACAAACTCTCTTTCTCATTCGGCTTGGGATACTTGAAAGACGACGGTATGGTAGGCGATGAAAGTTTTGAACGTATTACTGCCAATATCGGATTGGAATATCGCTTCTCTGATAAGTTCAAAACAGGAATCAACAGTTATGTTTCTTTGAATAACACGAATGAAGGAGCGAATGATGCTTTGATTAACGCTTATTTCCTGCCGCCTACGGTCAGTCCGTATGATAAGGACGGAAGCTACCTGTTTAATTGTCAGCCGACTTCCAGCAAGATCAATCCATTTGTTCAGATTGAAAATAATAAAAGAGAGAAAGAAGCAAACTATACTAACTTCTCCGGTTATCTGGAATATCAGCCGATCAAAGGACTGAGCTTTAAATCGCAGATTGCGGTTCAGTATGATTCGGATGTTTACGGAGAATGGGTAGGTACGATGACACAAGCCAAAGGAGGTCTCAATGCACCGGAAGCTTACCGGAAAGAAGGACGGAATATGAATTGGGTATGGGACAATATCATTACTTATGATAAAACCTGGAAGAATATTCATCGTCTGAATGCTATTGGTTTGTATAGCGTACAGAAAGAAACTCATAAGGGTTCGGAAATGCGTGGCGACGGTCTGCCTTACAACTCTGACTGGCATGCGATCGAAACAGCCGAGGAAATTCGTGATGTGAAGAGTTACTATTGGGAGTCATCCATGCTTTCTTTCATGGGACGTGTCAACTATACGTTGATGGATCGGTACTTGTTTACTGTAACAGGGCGATATGACGGAACTTCCCGTCTGGCTACCGGCAATCAGTGGGGATTTATGCCGTCGGCAGCTGTCGGCTGGCAGATGAAGAATGAGAATTTCCTGAAAAACGTAGACTGGCTGAATAGTCTGAAACTCCGCGTCAGCTGGGGTAAATCGGGAAACAACAGTATTGACCATGATATTACCTGGACAAAGCTGGACCTGACTCATTATATCTATGGAGGTAAAGGTGAAAATGCTTTCGGATTAGGCGACCGCAAAGGTAACAAAGATCTTCGTTGGGAGATGACCTCGGAGTGGAACTACGGTATTGATTTCGGCTTCCTGAATAACCGTATCAACGGTACGATTGATGTGTATAACCGTACTACGAAAGATTTGATTTTCGCCCGTTCGGTAGGTAACCTCAACGGTTATGGCTCTATCCTTGAGAATATAGGAACGTCCTCCAATAAAGGGGTGGAAATAGGTTTGAACACGGTGAACATCTCAAAGAAGGACTTCACATGGAAGACAAATCTGACTTTCTCTCTGAACCGTAATAAGATTGTAGACCTCTACGGTGATAAAAAGGATGACTTGGCTAACCGTTGGTTCATCGGTCAACCGATGAAGGTGATCTATGATCTGGAAAAGGTCGGAATCTGGCAGACGGAAGACAAGGAACTGGCTGCTAAATACGGACAAGTGCCGGGACATATCCGTGTAGCTGATCTGGACGAGAACTATGTGATTGATGAACGTGACTATAAAGTACTCGGCTCTCCGTCACCCGACTGGACAGCGGGTATGACCAATACCTTTACTTACAAGAACTGGGATTTGTCTTTCTATATGTATGCACGTATCGGTGGTACCTACAATGATGATTTCACTTATATGTTTACCGCATGGGATAATGAACACTGGAACAAGCTGAATGTGAAGTACTGGACTCCGGAAAACCACAGTAATGAATACCAGCAGATCGGTGCGCAATCCTACCATACTCAGGTATTAGGTAAGATTTCCGGTTCGTTCCTGAAAATACAGAATATTACGTTGGGATATACCCTTCCGGAAAACTGGATGAAGAAGATGAAGATGAAAAATGCACGTGCTTACATCAATGTGCAGAATCCGTTTACTTTCACCGACTATCTCGGTCCGGATCCCGAAACGATTGGTGAAGACGTATACAAGTCTTTGTCACTTTATCCGATGACGTTTACTTTTGGAGTGAATTTAACCTTCTAAATACTTGAAACCTTATGAAACGAGTAAAAGAACAAATTAAATATTTGGCACTGTTAGCAATCTGTTTGCTAAGCGGATGCTCCGATTTTCTGGATAGTTATAACCCTTCGGCAGTAACGGACGATTTCTATAATACTAAAGAAGGACAACAGAAATTGTTGACAGATATCAATGCCCGTTACCGCAATGTTTTCAATACAGGCGAATTGCAGTATTACGGAACTGATATCTACATGGCTATCTCCGAAGAACCTGCCGAACGTATGTTCAACGGCTATGACAAGACTTTCAACTCCACTGCTCCGATTGTAGGTGATTATTGGAAAGTACTCTATAAGATTGTGCAGGAAAGTAACATCCTGCTGAATCGCTGCACACCGGATATTGCAGGAAGCGATTATACTTCGCTGACCGCACAAGCCCGCTTTTTCCGGGCAATGGCTTACTATTATCTGGTAGAAACATTCGGCCCCGTACCTTTGCTCACCGAAGAGAATACAAGCGTTATCCAGCAGGCGGAACGTACCGGCGAACAGGCTATTTACACTTTCATCATTACCGAACTGAATGATATAAAGGACAAATTGGAGATGACCACGATTTCAGCCGGAAAGTTAACGAACGCCGCAGTCATTCACTTTTTAGGGAAAATGTATCTGACACGTGCTTACAAATCCTTTGCTGAAGCAGACGACTTCTCCAATGCAGCAACGACATTTGATTTGCTGGTAGAGAATCCGGCCTCCGGTTATGCTTTGCAGGAAAACTATGCTGCTTTGTTCGATGAAAACAATCAGGCTAATTCGGAAGTGATCTGGGCGATTCAATATGGACTGGATAAGAACTATCGGGGTGATGGAAATCCGCAACAGGCACAGTTCGGATTTAATATTGTAGCATTGGAGCCGGATCTGTTCATTAAGAATCAGAATGATTACTCTAGTGTTTCCCGTAAATACTGGGTGAATCCGAAAGCGCACGAGCTTTATACCGACCCGGAAGCGGATACCCGTTATGATGCGACGTTCAAACGTGAATATTACATAAACAATCCGGATAATGCTGATTACGGTAAGCTGGGAATCTATTTCCCCCGTTGGAACGATAAATCGGGTATGAGTAATAATGCGAAAAGATTTTATCCGTTCAAGCAGGACGATGAATATGTATGGTATCCGCAATCTACGGCACTTCCTGTATTGGAAACTGCTTCAGATCGTATGCCGATGGTACGGAAGTTCAGCGATACCAAGATACAATGGGGCGAAGGCGGCTCTCGTGAAGATGTCATTTTCCGCTTGGGTGATACCTACCTGTTGTGTGCTGAGGCTTATCTGGGTGCCGGAAACAAGAAACTGGCATTGGAACGCATCAACAGTATACGTAAGCGTGCCGCTAAAGATGCGACCGCTTATGAAGCAATGAAGTTGACGGATCTGGATATAAATGTTATCATGGATGAACGTGCCCGTGAATTGATGGGAGAGCATGACCGCTGGTTTGACTTGAAACGTACTCAGACACTGCTGACACGTGTACCCGCATACAATCCGTTTGTGGTGAAATATGATAATTTGAACAAGAACCATCTGGTACGACCCATTCCACAAGATGAACGGAACAAGGTAGATGGATTATCTCAGAATGAAGGTTATTGATTAATGGTTAACTAACAAATGAAAGAAGTAATTATGAAAACGACTATATGTGGCGCTGCACTGTTGCTCAGCCTGACAATGGCTAGTTGTGAAGTGTACGAATCACCGGAAATCAATCAAGGATTGAACGAAGAAAACAACACGTCCCTTTATACAGATGCTTATGACCCGATCAGTAATGTGGGGCAATACTATATGCCGGAAATGAAGGTGAAACCGAAGAAGTACTGGAATTGTGTGGAAGTTGTAACGGTAGGCAGCCGTAATGAGCTGGGACAAACAGAGAAAGTACGCGGATTGCAGTACCACCTGATGTGTCAGTCATTGGCCGGTCTGGCTAATCGTGCCGTAGAACAGGGAACAAGTGAAATAGCTGTTTGGCTGCACGATCACGGTGGCAGTGATTCCTATAAACTGTCTAAGCAGGCACTCGAAGATATGGGTATCCACGAACAGGGGATGCAGAGCGGACTGGAACTGGCACGTAATGATTATGGTCCGTCCGACGGAGTGACTATTCAGTTGAAAGGAATGTTCGACGGATATGTCTTGACGGATATTGAGCATAATCCGGAGAGTGGTGTCGTAGCATCTGTTGCTTCTCATGTTTATAATTCTATTATTGTGGATGTCCGTGACAAGGAATATTATGAAGAAGCAGGATATACCATGAAATATGATGCAAGAAGCAAGACTACTGCGCAGGCATGGGCGGAGTTCAAAGATAAATGCAGCAACAAAGCTTTGGTGATCATGCCTGTACAAACCGGTGAATTGCGTGAGTTTGCCATTAAGAATGAACTTTTCGTATTAAACTTGAATAAGCGTCAGGGAACTTCGATAGCCGGACAAAACACAGCTTTGCTGAAAGAAATCCTTGCCTGGTTGGAACCGAATGCACCTGTCTACGGATGGGAACAGGGAGTAAGTGAAGATGCTTTTGTTGATTTGGTTTCCAAGAGCGGTCATCCGATGATCCCTTGTGACTGGAGTTACAATCACTCCTTGACTTCTTTGCTTTATTCTCAACGTCAGAAATCGACATTGGTCCGCGTGAAGAATCCGCAGTTTCTGGATTATACAAAGAAAAAGAATTTCGTTTCTTTCTTCCTTTCCGATGGTGACAATATCCAGTGGATGATGAATGACTTTAAAGATTTCTATAATGCGGCGGAGTCGGAAGAAGTACGGATGACGTATGGTATTGCTACTTCAGTGCTTCCGATGATGGCACCGGCACAATTCGATAATCTGTTGAGTCAGCAAAAGCCGAATTGCTCTATTTTGGAAATGCTGGGAGGCGGTTACTATTACGTAGACAATTATAGCGAGAATGGTGACCGGGCGAAGAATCTGCAAGTCGTGGCAGAACGCCTTTCGGCGCATATGCGTCAACATCGTGTGAAACTGTTGGGTGTAATGGCTATGAATGTAAAATCAGAAGCTGCCAAAGAAGCATTTCAGGCTTATGTAGATGCCAATGACCAGTTGGAAGGTATCGTAGCGCTTCAGTATAGCCCTTATGCAGGAGGTGAAGGAGACGTTATTTGGGTAACGAATAAAGCAGGATATGATATCCCGGTCATTACGGTGAAATACTCTTTGTGGAATTTTGGAAACCGGAATGCGGAACGTGAAGGTACCCCTGCCTATATTGCCGGAAGATTGAAACAGGAAGCACAGCAGGAAAGTTTTTCTGTAGTATGTGTGCATGCATGGAGTAATTTCTCCGATCACGGACAGACGGAAGATCCCCTGATTGAGAACCAGTCTGGAGATATTCGTGGAGCCGGAGCGGCAAAGCTTTGTGCAGGCCATCTGAACGATAGTTTTGAAGTAGTAAATATGCAGGAACTGGTATGGCGTTTGCGTATGAGCCAGCGTCCGGAACAGACGAAGAAGTATCTGAGTGAGGTATTTTAATTAACTAGAGTTTCACAGGCTCTCTGTATGGCTTTCTCTTTTCAAACGTGGAAGGAGAAAGCCATACAGAAGGCTTGTGAAACTTAAGCAAATAATAATAGATATGGTTGCAAGATTGTTTTTCTTATCAATCTGTCTTCCTTTTCTGCTCACCTCGTGTCAGCAGTCAAAGAAGACAGTAGAGTTTGTAGACTACGTGAATCCTCTGATGGGTACCGAATCTACTTTTGCGTTTTCGCATGGTAATACTTATCCTGCTGTGGCAGTGCCTTGGGGAATGAATTTCTGGAGCCCGCAGACCGGGGAGAATGGCAGTGGATGGATGTATACGTATGCCGATAGTCTGATGCGCGGCTTCCGGCAGACACATCAGCCTAGTCCTTGGATGAATGATTATGGTACTTTTTCCATTATGCCGCTTGCCGGAGAACTGAAAATGAGTCATAAAGAACGTCTGGTTCCTTTCTCACATCAACAGGAGAAAGCGACTCCTTATAATTATAGTGTTACATTCGATAACGGATTGCAGACTTCTCTTTCTGCTACTTCCCGTGGAGCTGTATTCGAAGTCTCTTTCCCTGAAAAAGAAGACCAGTATGTAGTGGTGGATGCATACCATGGAGGAAGTTCAATAACGATTGAACCGGAAAACCGGTTGGTAAAAGGTGCGACACGATATAATAACGGAGGTGTACCGGATAACTTTGCTAATTACTTTATGATGGAATTCAGTCATCCCGTCATAGAATACGGCACTTACAATGGAGATACTCTGCTGCACCATCAAACCGATGTAGCGGCCGATTATACCTGTGCCTATCTGAAATTTGATGTTCCGGCAGGTGAAAAACTGACCATACGTACAGCCTCTTCTTTTATCAGTCCCGAACAGGCTGCCATCAACTTTAATCGTGAAGTAGCCGATGCGGATGTACAATTGATCAGCGGGAAAGCCCGTGAACAGTGGAATAACTATCTCGGGCGTGTAGAAGCGGAAGGAGGAACAGACGAACAATTTCGTACCTTCTATTCCTGCCTGTATCGTACGTTACTTTTCCCGCGTGAGTTCTATGAGTTTGATTCACAAGGAAATCCTGTTTATTACAGTCCTTATGACGGTAACGTGCATGATGGTTATATGTATACCGATAATGGTTTCTGGGATACGTTCCGTGCGGTTCATCCGTTGTTCACGTTACTTTATCCGGAGGTTTCGGAACGCGTGACGCAATCTATCCTTAATGCTTATGATGAAAGTGGTTTTATGCCGGAATGGGCGAGCCCCGGTCATCGTGGTTGCATGATTGGCAATAACTCTGTTTCCTTATTGGTCGATGCATGGATGAAGGGGATACAAACGGTAGATGCCGAAAAAGCTCTGGAAGCGATGATTCATCAGACACAGGCCCGCCACGCGGAAATAGCTTCTGTAGGACGTGACGGCTTCGAGTATTATGATAAGCTCGGCTATGTACCTTATCCGGAAGTTCCCGAAGCTACAGCCAAAACACTCGAATATGCTTATGCTGACTGGTGTATCGCCCGCTTTGCGCAATCGCTGGGTAAACAGGATATCGCAGACCAGTATTATCAGAAAGCCAAGAATTACCGCAATCTGTATTATCCGGAACATGGTTTTATGTGGACTAAGGATGCCAAAGGCAATTGGCGTGATCGTTTTGATGCTACGGAATGGGGCGGTCCTTTCACAGAAGGAAGTTCCTGGCACTGGACTTGGAGCGTATTTCACGATCCGGAAGGTTTATCTGAACTGATGGGCGGACATGAACCGATGGTAGCCCGTCTCGACTCTATGTTTGTGGCTCCGAACACTTATAATTATGGAACCTATGGTTTCGTTATCCACGAAATAGCTGAGATGGTTGCCTTGAATATGGGACAATACGCGCATGGCAACCAACCGGTTCAGCATGCCATTTACTTGTATGATTATATCGGTCAGCCTTGGAAAACACAGTACCATCTCCGTAATGTTATGGATAAACTCTATAATTCCGGAAGTAAAGGATACTGTGGCGACGAGGACAACGGGCAGACATCTGCCTGGTATGTATTTTCTGCCATGGGCTTCTATCCGGTTTGTCCGGGAATGCCTGAATATGCGGTAGGTTCTCCGTTATTTAAAAAGGTAACTCTGCATCTTCCCGAAGGGAAAAACTTCGTCGTTTCAGCAGCAGATAATGCGGCAGACCGTCCATACATAAGGAAAGCTCTGTTGAATGGACAAGAATTCACACGCAACTATCTGAAGCATGATGAACTGAAACAGGGCGGAGAACTGAATCTGTCGATGGACAGCGTACCGAATCAGCAAAGAGGTACCCAACCGGCAGACTTCCCATATTCTTATTCCAAGTAGTTTCAATAGGTTTTAGTATACTTTTCATTGACCGATACAGAGAGAATCTTAATTGATTTGATCTGTATCGGTCATACAATAGGAATTTAAAGCTAGGCTTTGTCTTTGCTGTTTCTTTTGTTACCTTTGTGCATCTAATATGAGGTTTATGATACATTCTCTTCCATCTTCCGAACCCTTGACGGCACAAAAGCTTTTCTCAAAGCTTTATGTTTCCTACTATGCCCGTTTGGTTCGTTTCGCTTCCCTTTATGTAGGAGCTATGGGAGACGCAGAGAATATAGTACAAGATTTTTTCCTCTATTTATGGGAACGTAAAGAGATACTTCCGGAACTGCAACAACCCGATGCATATCTTTTCTCCGCTGTCAAGCATCGCTGTCTGAACTTCCTTCGTTCACAACTTTCTATAGTAGACCGCAGGCAGCCGCTTTCTGATATTATGGAGCAGGAGTTTAAACTGAAACTTTATAGTCTGCAACTACTTGATGACTCTCAAATGTCGATAGATGAAGTAGAAAAACAGATCTGCCGTGCAATTGATAGCTTACCGGAACGTTGCCGGGAAATATTTGTCATGAGTAAGCTGAAGGGTATGAAATATCGTGAAATAGCCGAATCCCTTGGCATTTCGCAGAATACGGTAGAAGGTCAAATGGCTATCGCATTAAAAAAACTTAGGGAAGAGTTGCGTCATTGTCTGCCTTTGCTGCTTCTATTGAGCGTATAAGGATAAATCGCCTATGTATTGTCTTTGCTTCAGTCCATTCCATATACTTTAGTCAAGCTGAGTACTAATTTGCAGCTTATAATGAATGAATTTAGTTCCGGTTGCTTATAAATCTATTCGTCTGACAATTGTTATCTTTTCGTCTAACAACTGTCAGACGAAAGTTCAACAACTGTCAGATGAATACTTTTATGTAATTTCAATGCTAGAGTTTAGCAAAGTCGTCCATAAGTTTCCTTGATTTTGTCCTAACTATATTCCTTTTGTTTATTGCTGATTACCATAATTTGCAATCTATCCATTCCAGTTTATCGAATAGCCATAATTCAAAAAAGAACAAGATAAATGGGAGGATAATGATGAAGGTCATAGTCACTCCACTACTTTTCGAGTGTCGGTAATGATTGATAATAGCTTTTTTTCTGTCTTTACGGTAACGGAAAAATATGAAAATGTAAGGCAATAAAAGAATCAGTACTTGATAAAATATGACCGCATTGTCTCCAAAGTGATGGGTTACACTCGTGAATCCAAATGCCGGAAAAGCTACGATCATTATCCAATACTCCAGTAAAATGAATGCACCGGAGCATCTGAAGGCTTTCTTGCTCCATTGTTCACCCTTAAAATACAGATAATCGAAGAAATAATATCTGTATTTGGGAGGATGTAATCTTTGTTTTACGCGTTCGAAATAATTATCTGTTTTATTCGTACCTTTTTTCATTTAATTGATTAATAGGAATTACATATTACAACTTACTCGACGTATTTAGTAAGTCTCTCTGTTTAAAAAAGAATTGAGCCATTTTTGAGAGAATTCTTCTTGCTCACGAGTATTCGGAAATTCTTGAATCTCTGCATAATCAAATATCGTTGCGATATCTTTTTTTAATGCAGGTTTTCCAAGAGTCAGGATATATACCTTATTGGAGGTACTCATCATTCCCGATTGATGAGCATTTATTATTATGGGGTGTATACCTTATTTATATCATACTTTTCCATACATTTGTTTGTTTTGGATCACTGATAATGGCTAAGCGGGGAACGCTGTAAGCGTTATCCTGCTTCGTTAGTAATTTTTTTCTGTTGTGAATTATTAAGACGTTGAACTAACATCTTCTTGAACTCTGTACTATTACATTCATTTATAAGTTCTCTATATTCAAGAGATTTTATTTCTGAATACACAGACTCTATTAAATGTAGTAATGTCCATTCTATCCCATATAAAGCAGTCGGCGGAAAGAGCTTGATTAAAATATGTGCTTCATCCAAAGTGACAGGTTTAACTATCTTGCCTAATAAGTCTGCATATTCATCAACTAATGCAGCCGTTATTCGTTCATCTGCTTCATCGGGCATTGCACCCATTAAAGCTAATTGTTCAACTTCTTTTCTCATAACAATGTTGTTACTAATGAATAAATAATCACACTCGACGAGTAGAGGTTATTTCAGTAACCGATACTATAAGGCGAGGTTACTGAATTCTATTTTCTAATTCGATATATGCTACTGACAAAGTTATGAAACTATTAATGAAAAACAATCTAGCGTCCATTTTATTTTATTTACATGACAGACATTGTGATAATATGTATATATTAGCCATTCACTGAAAAAATGACCTTTTCTTAAAAAGAGGATATTTACACAGGCACTAAAGACCGTAATTACATATCACTTATCAAGGAGAATAGAATATCTCCGTCATTTGTAAATACGAAATTCTATCTTTATGTAATTGGAAGTGTTCTTAGAGTAAAATGGTAACCATTTCCTGTTAATACTTATCATTTAGATGGATTAATTAAGGAAGGTACTCCGTTCTGTCATTTTCTATTTTATCGGTATTTATGATGAACTAGAGAAAAAACGAGCAAAAACAGCCTTTTTATAACTTCCTCACTGATGAAAAACAAGTTCATTAGTAAGGGACGGAGCGTTGGTTTTAAAGGAACACCCCGTTCCTTTAAAACCAAAGAGTACTGAATGACTAAAAAAAGATGCATATTTCATACAGTATTATGCAGGATGAACTCGTATTCCTGCATATTATTGCACTAATTTATGCAGGATATGCTGTCGTTCATGACTTTTTGAGCAAATTCCTATTGGCATAATATTAAATTTGGAACATTTAGACTGAAAGGACATTTATCTTATCAATTCCACATCTTGTCTACAAATGAGGCGTGTTCGTCTCATTTGAAAAACCAGCAATGTAGTATCCCTTATCTTCGTGTCGAAATAAAAAACAGAATAAGTCATGAAGATGAATAAAACTAGATTATTGGAGAAAATATCTATTCAGTCCGGCGTCTCTTTAGATGAGTGTGGGACAGTATTCAAAACTTTTGAAAAAGTTCTAAGTGAAGAACTTTCCCGTAAAATGTATCGTTATGGAGGATGGATATTGCTGTTGATCGGTTTGTTTATATCAGCCTTTGCTTTCGGGCAAATATCGGATCGGAAAGGGCGTCCGGTCCAGACCATTCGTGGGATGGTTGTTGACGGAGATTCCAAATATCCTATACCGTATGCGACAGTTAGATTGTCAGATAAAGAGGGGATGGGGACGACAACCGACAGTCTGGGACGTTTCACCATTCCGCAGGTTCCCGTCGGGAGACATACGGTAGAGGCAGCGTTCATGGGATATGAACCCGGCATTTTCAGAGAAATACTGGTGACTTCCGCCAAAGAAGTCTATTTGGAAATACCTTTGAAAGAAAGCGTCAACGAACTAAGTGAAGTAGTGGTCCGTGCGCGGACGAACAAAGAAGAAGCGATGAATAAGATGGCAACTACCGGAGCACGTATGCTGAGCGTGGAGGAA
>OLWY01000801.1_pt1 | contig 13834 bp, 9 predicted proteins | sample 1644171 | NCBI WGS metagenome assembly OLWY01 (sample SAMEA103958150, study PRJEB25191) | human gut metagenome | biome: human-associated habitat [ENVO:00009003]; feature: intestine environment [ENVO:2100002]; material: feces | place: Germany | collected 2013/2015 | reverse complement strand
TATTTCCCCATTATAGGCTCACTACCATAAATTAAGGAGAAATCATCGACATACATTACACTACTCTTACTTCCTGTAAAATAATCGCCATATTTACTTGCAGAAGCTACAATAATAATATATTTCGGACTTCGAGTAAGATCACGATATTTCAGATCAATGGTAAATTCCTGCCACTGTCCGGTTCCTTTTTCCTCCTCCCCTGTTATCGTTCCATAAGCGATAACATTTTTATTGTTTTCAGAGAAATCTATGGCATTCTTATACTTAAAATTGGCAGGATCATCACCTTCCAAATCACCGTTCACCACATAAGCGAACTTTTTACCGTCATACTCAAAACCTTCATTATCCACTAAAGCGATATAAACAGAGCATAAATCGCCTCCCGCATTTGTTAGGATTGTCTTATATTCACCATCACCTGTCGGATAATCTATCGTTGTCCCACGATTATACTTAAACCAACCTTTCAGTTGGGTCGGGCGAGAAGTAAAAGGTTGTCCGAAGTTGATGCGAGCTTGATAGGAACTCATATTCGCGCTACAGAAATGGCCTGTATAAATATTCCCCGCAGCAAATTTTCCTGCAAAACTGAATCCCACATACTGGGAAGCCAGCTTAGCCGCTTTACCTCCAGACGTATGAATCTCTGTTTCTTCAGGCTCAGTAGGATTTTTACTCAACATCACAGTTCCTCCATTTCCGGAATCCCAGAAAGAGAACAACATACCTTTTTGCGTATCAAAAGAGGTTGCATCTCCAGACGCAATCGCATACCAAGGAGAATTATCTTTATTTTCTTTACGCCACCATTCATCAAAATTACCATTATACAAAGCTACCTGCTCTTCCGTTGTAAATTCAATCTCACTTACTATCTCTTCCGTATCCTTACACACAAAACGATATTGGTATTGGGTAACCGGAGTCAAACCTGTAATCTTTGCCGAATAGGAATCTTTCTCCACTTCTTCTAATTGCGGCACAGAAGTCCAAGTCTCCGCGTTTGCCTGTTTATACTCCATCACCAACTTGCTCTTATCCAAATTACCGGCCTTCGAAAGCACTTGTCCTTTCAAATAAGCAAAAGTGCTCCATGCACTCGCACTTGCCGACAAAGTTGTCTTTGCCGTCATAGGTACGCCAATAGTAAAGGTATATGTTTTGATTGTTCCATCCAATGTAATATCAATGTTTGTAGAACCATTTGGCGAGTCAGCCACCTTATATATCAGCCGAACATTATCGCGAGCTTTTACCTCTCGAACGGTATCTTTCTGAGAGTTGGGCAGATCCTTTTGATTGGTTACACTCGTTGAGACAATCAGCGATTTTTCAGGAACCGGGAAATAGGCTTTTGCCTGTTCGTTCTTACCTAATTCAAATGTAAGACGAGTTCCTTCCATATCAGCAGAGTCTGCAACCACAATAGTAGCAGACTTGAAACTTTGCTTGAATTTCTCATCAAATTCCACCGTTACTAAAACATTAGCCAAGGTACAAACGACTTCAGCCGTCTTTTCCTGCCCCGCTATAACCTCTACTTCCTTAGAGCCTACGTAATAAGGCTTATCCCACGCCGCAGCCTTACCATCAAAACCATTTGAAGACGCTTTCACCGTATATTTACCCACAGGCAGAGAGAAACGCTCATTCTCCCACTCCGTATAATCATCAGTCTTCTTAATAACACCACCATCTTTATCCAAGATTTGTACTGCCAATTGCTTGGGATTATAAACAGGCTCTTCATCTCCGGCTTTTGTGACCGTAGAATTATTGGCGGCTATTTCCAAACTCAAATAACCGATGCTCTTCATAGAAACATCCTCTTCTGTTTGACAGGCAAACAAACCTACCACCAATACAAATAATAAAAGTCTATATATTGTTTTCATGATGTATTATTCTGTCACTTTTACACTCAGTTTACTTGTCTTCGATTTGCCATTGGCATCTGTTACCATTATATTAAACACATGCCCATCCGAAGATGTAGTAGCTCCCATCGGAGATATGAACTCAAAGAAACTTCCTACAGGGAATGCATATTCTTTATCTTCTGTCGTAGGTAATACTATTCCCATATTCGTTAAGATATCTGCTAAAGCTGCATTATCATTTTTTACTGTCATTAAATCAAAATCACCTAATCCCATTCCCTCTACAATAGTCGAAAAGGAATCATTACCAGCGGCTATCTGCACTCTTACACTCGTCAAATTAGCATCCGATTTTATCACGGCATTCGCAGTCTTGGCAAGAGCAGCATCCGCAGGTAGCGTATAAGCCGCTTGAGGAATCGTAATCGTCGGGCCATCACCTTCTACCGGAGGTTTAGGATCTTCACCATTACCACCACCAACTTCCACTTCTATATCGATATTCTCATTTGTCTCTTGATTAAATCCGTTAACCGTAATTTCAATACCCTCTTTATTTAACTCAACATCTTTCCCCGGTGCTAAGGAGATAAGCAAGCCATCGCCTCCCCCAAAATAAGGGCTGTCGCTCTCTTCGCTATCAGGGCTATCCTTCTTCGTCAATGTTTCATTAAGAGTCACAGTTTCTCCCGTTGATTTAACAGTTGCAGTACCTGTTACATAGATCTTATCGGTTTTAGGAGCCATTTTCCAATAAACAGGTTTCGGATCCGTATTTTCCTGCGTATAAACATCACTATGGCCAAGCTTATCATCGATCGTAATAGTCCAAGAACTATAAAAGTCAATAAATTCAGGGGTAAAATCCATAGCAATCTTGACATTTTGAATAGAACATTTCACTATTGCAGGTTTTTCTACGCCAGACATTATTTCTATTTTTTCTACGCCTCCATAATATGGATCGTTCATCTTTTCGGCAAACTCCCCCGGCGAATGGGCTTCGATCTCGTAATTCCCAATCGGCAGCTCAATCACGCCCTCCGTCTCTTCCTTGAATTTACTGAATGATTCATACTCTTTCGTATATTCAAAGCCCAACGCTTTGATCACGAGCGGAAACTCCTCCTTTTGATCGGTAGCTCCCTTTGTTTCTACAGAAGACGATGAACCGGCATTCACATCAAGCGTCAAGTAACCGGTTTCCGTAGGGATATCTTTCCCGAAAATCTCCTCTTTCATCTCACACGATATCAAGCCGGAAAACAAAACCGTACCCAACATCCATATATTGATAGCTTTCATATTATAATCTATTATTATTATATTTTCCACATCTTATCTTATACCCAATCTCCCGGAATGATAATATCAACCGGATGATCGACCGTTGTTTCATCTACAGTGATAGAGATTCCCAAATTACCATTATTGATAACCGGCTTCAACGTTATTCTCAAAGCATCTGCCGGACTTAACGTATAAGTTTTGACAGAGCCCTTGGCCGTTACGTTTTCCTTGTTTGTCAGATTCACCGTAACCCTAACCTCTTCCTGTTTACCTACCTTAAAATACACCGGGCCGACAGTATCTTTTTTCCATTCAAATGAAGACGGCTTTTGTGCCTCCGTCTCAATCTTTAAGGAATAATCAGAGAAATATTCATCCATCTTTGCGTCAAACACCACATTGATCCGCACAGAAGAGGGTTTACAAGTTACCGGGGCTTCAACGATCTTTCCTTCCTTCACTTCAAAACCTTGTTCACCATAAAAATACAATTTGTCGGTAGAAACCGGTTTCTCTTCTCCCATAAAAGCCTTCAATACATATTGACCTACCTGTAAAGAATATTCCGCTTCTAATTCCCCATATAAACCTTCAATAACAGGATTGCTCTCTTGTCCAGATTTAAACACCTGTACGGTATACTTATTTACATCCTTATACTCATTCTCATCCACAGCCTTTGTTTGGAAACCAACCTCCGGCATCAGATCTATTTTCACTAAACCTTCTCCTTCCGGAATATCCAAATCCTCCGCCTCCGAACCGCAACTGCCCAGCATCAAGCATCCGCCCAACAAACAGGCCAAACCCCAAAATCTCATTTTTTTTCTCATATACATACTTTTTCTATTACTCTTATTTAAGCAGACTTACATCCGTCCAAATTTGAATGCAAAAGAATCATTTCCTCAGAGATCTCACAAGGTCTATTTGTATTATTAGTTATTCTTTTTTTTAGATTTCGCTTTTCATCACCACACAAACAGAGCTATTTAAAAGAACCGATCTATCCTATTTTTACAAGTCACTGTTCTTTTTATCAGAATATCAGTTTCTAGACAATATATATATGCACAAAGACCTGTCACACAAAAAACGATCGCCAGACGGCCGCAAAACATGAGGGAAAAGCATTTTGACATTCTGACACTTTGTAACCCGAACCCTCCGAGAATCGATTATCTCGACCCTAAGAACGGCTCGCCTCCAAATTCGCAAGAAAAAAACAGCAATCAACTGTTGATTAGCCAGATACCTAAAAACAGCCTTTCATTCTAGCGAAATTAGTTCATCGTAATTCATATCTTATGGGTTGTTTGGGCTATCTCATAGGGTTACGATGGGGAAATGATAGGGTTATGATGCCTATTCATGACAGTTCATAACCCTATTCATGACTGCTTTCGATGCCCAACGTGACTATTGGCGTTGCCTAACACGACTAGTTGCGTAGGCTTTCATGACCTATCGTGTATAAAAAGCGGCCTTTTTGAGTAAAAAGCGCCATATATAGCTATCCTCTTTCCTCTACTTGGTAACCTCTCTCAAAAGGTAGTGTTACAAGATACGCTTTATATCTATTAAAAAGACAGGATTAGATCGTATCTTTGTCATTCGTTCATTAAAGTCATTGGTTATGTCAAATCAAGAATATATCAAGATCGAGGGAGCTTATGAGAATAACTTGAAACATATCTCTCTGGATATTCCGAAGAAGCAAATCACTATATTCACCGGGGTCTCGGGTTCCGGGAAATCGTCGTTGGTATTGGATACCATTGCCGCCAGTTCACGTCGGGAGTTGAATGAGACGTTCCCCAGTTTCGTGCAGCAATACCTGCCCAAATATGGCCGTCCGCATGTAGACCGGATCGGGAATCTGCCGGTCGCTATCGTGATAGACCAGCGGAAGCCCGCTCCCAACGCCCGTTCTACGGTGGGGACTTATACGGATATCTATTCATTGCTCCGTCTCTTGTTCTCACGGGTGGGCAAACCCTTTGTCGGATATTCGGATACATTCTCCTTTAATCATCCGCAAGGCCGTTGTACCCGTTGTGACGGATTGGGGGAGATTCGTGAGCTGGACGTGCATAAGCTGGTTGATTTTGATAAATGCCTGAACGATGAGGACGTGATCCATTACGTCACCTTCCAGCCCGGCCAATGGCGATGGATACGTTATGCTTGCAGCGGCCTTTTCAATCTGGATAAGAAGATCCGGGATTATACGCCGGAGGAGTTGCGCTTATTCCTTTATTCCCCGCAAATCCGTTTGAAGAATCCTCCTGCCGACTGGCCGAAGACGGCGAAATATGAGGGCTTGGTAACCCGTATGTATCGCAGCATCATCAATTCCGAGGAAGGGAAGATCCATCAAAAGGTCTTGGAACCGATGGTTACGATGGGAATCTGCCCGGATTGCGGTGGGACCCGCTTGAACGATAAGGTACTTTCTTGCCGGATCAACGGGAGAAATATAGCCGAAGTAACTCATATGGCGATCCCCGAGATAATCGCTTGGCTTCGGGAGATTGATGACCCGTTGGCGAAAGACATGAAGCAGGCGATCGGAGGCCGGTTATCCGCCTTATTGGAGATCGGTTTGGGGTATTTGACGCTGGATCGCTCCATGGAAACCCTTTCCGGCGGGGAGGCGCAACGCTGTAAGATCGCTAAATATATCAACTCATCTCTTTCCGATATGCTTTATGTGTTGGATGAGCCGAGCGTGGGCTTGCATAGCCACGATATCCATTTATTGAAAGCCTCGGTCCGAAAGTTGCGGGATCATGGGAATACGGTCTTGCTGGTGGAACATCATAAGGAAATGATACAGATCGCCGATCATATCGTGGATATGGGGCCGGGTTCGGGTATGGAGGGCGGCCGTATCTTGTACGAGGGAGATTATGCGGGCTTACTCCGTAGCGATACCTTGACCGGCCGTATGCTAGGAGAAAATACCCCTCTGAAGGAAAGCCTCCGGATCCCGTCCGGTTGGTTTACGGTAAAGCATGCCCGTCTTCATAACTTGAAGGACGTGACGGTAGATCTTCCTATGGGAGTACTGGCGGTGATCGCCGGTGTAGCCGGTTCAGGGAAAAGCTCGTTGATGGAATGCTTCCGCCGGGATTTCCCCGAGGAGGTGATTTATATCAGCCAAAAGAATATCGGGATCAGCTTGCGTTCCACTCCGGCCACTTATCTGGGAGTTGCGGATGATATTCGTAAACTTTTCGCTAAGGAAAGTAAGGCTGGGCTTAGTATGTTCACGTTTAACGGAAAAGGCGGTTGCCCGGTTTGTGGGGGAAAAGGCGTGATCGTGTCTGATATGGCTTTTATGGATTCGATCGAGACCGTTTGTGAGGCTTGTGGAGGATTGCGTTATTCCCCGGAAGCCTTGCGGTATACAGTGGATGGTCTTACGATCGCCGAGGTGATGGACTTGACAGTCCGCAAGGCTTCCCTTCGTTTTGCGGGAACGGTGATAGCGGAGAAACTCCGTCCGCTTATGCTGGTTGGTCTGGGGTATTTGCATTTGAACCAAGCCTTATCCACATTATCGGGAGGTGAGTTGCAACGGGTGAAACTGGCGTCTTATCTAGGAACCCAAAGCAAGGTCTTTGTCTTGGATGAGCCGACGGATGGCTTGCACGTGAAAGATATCAGGCATATTATCTCCTTATTCGATTCTATGGTAGATCAAGGCAATAGTGTCTTCTTGATCGAACATAATCTGGATGTCTTGAAAGCGGCGGACTATGTGATCGAGATAGGTCCTGGAGGCGGACTAATGGGGGGTGAGATCTTGTTTAGTGGTACTCCCAAGGAGTTACTATCCTGCGAGCGTTCCGTTACGAAAGACTATCTTGTTTGATGATTATGAATATTATAGGGAAAGAGACGCAGCACGCTGCGTCTCTATGTGAATATACGTCAAAAGTGAGGTCGCTTACTCATCATACGAGATATTCCCTAATTCCTTAATCTTCGAATCTCCGACTTGATGCGTGAATAACTCAATCAATTGAGCGGGCGTTAATGTCATCTGAGGCGAGAACTCGGAGGAATCCATATAACTTAATAAGCTACGGTATAATTGGCGGGCTTCCGGGTATTCTTGTTGGGTTTCCAAGTCTGTCATACAGATTAATAACTTGCCCGGGCCGACATTGAATTCTTGGATCATCCCTAATTTATGATTACGCTCCACGTTATCGATCACCTGTACGATTGGCCTGTAATTATCCGGAAGCTGGTCCAGTATCAACGGATGGCTATTCTTTATCATCGTGAACCATTGCCAGTTTGTATGGAAATCCGTCGGGAAATGAGCGAAAACCGGATGAGAGGGATTCATTAATAATCCGAGGGTACCCGGAGAGACCGGTTTCTTTACCCATTCGCAGATGGACTTAAACATCCGGTAATTCCAGTAATCTGTCTGGAATAATCCTTCTACCGTCACGTTCTTGTAAGTCTTGGCATCCGGGAACCACAATACTTTCGCCCCGTTCGCCAATAAGTTCTCGGCCTGTTTATCCCATTTCTTAATAACATTGATATCCGTAGGGATTTGCACGTTATTATGTTCCGGATAAATCCATAACGGATAATGATTGTGATAATCCGTGCCCTCGATCGCCAGCCGTAAAGTATAGGTCTCAGCCTCTTGAATGGCAGGTAAAGCGATATTTAATGGGCCTACCTCGGCCAACGTACCTTGATTGATTTGCAGCGGTATGTTGTTTTGGGCGATTACTTGATCTTGACTATTCGTCAAGGTCCAAGTTAGATGTTTCCCTTTTAAAGTGGTAGGTGTATAGTTCGCTACCTTGATGGAGCCTTTGAGCGCCTCATTCCCAGAGTAACAGAATTTAGGTAGGAGAGCCAGTAATACGACATCATCGCAAGACTCTTTCCATTCCTTGGCGGTTATCAAGCCCTTATTATCCATAAAAGCGTCCAAGATACCGACTAACGCCGTGCCCTGTCCCGGATAATCCTGTAAATCCAATAATTGGAAGCCGGCCATTCCCGGAGTACGGAACGCCATTTCCATCTCGGCCCGGTAAAGTTGCGCCATCCATTTACCGGAAGCCTTGAAGAAATCATCCGCTTGTCCGGCCATACCGGACTCGCCCAGTCGTTTGCGGAATATCTCCAGATTCCAAGGTTTTAGTGCCCCGGTATATTTCTTGATTTCCTCATAATTCGGATAACATTGGAATTGCCCGGTCTCATGTCCGATGATAGGCAATGAACATTGTTCGATAGCGGATTCGAAATTCATGACCGAGTTTGGATAGGTATGGTTGATATAACCGCCATCCTCCGCATCTGCGAAAGAGAAGGAACCCCGGGTATGGTTGCTGAATACGTTAGCGCCGGGGACTCGACAGGTCGTGAAGTAATCGTCACCCGCCGCAGGGCCGTTGAAGCCTAGATAGTCATTCGATCCAGATGCGTATAAATGCCGTCCGTCCTCACTACGGAAACGGGCGATCATGTCTACCATCGCTTCTTGATCCCCGGAAAGCTCGTTGCCGATCGCCATCATGACGAAAGAGGCGTGATTCCCGTAAGCCTCCTGTATTTGTAATCCTTCTTTGGTGAGGAAATGGATCAAAGTGGTATCGCCCTTTTCCATCTTTCCCCAGAAAGGTAGTTCCGGTTGGAGGTAAAAACCTTCGATATCGGCCGCCTCGAAACAAGCTTTAGGAGGACACCATGAATGGAAACGGCAATGATTGATACCGTATTCCTTGGCGATGCGGAAATAGCGTCTCCATGCTGCGGTATCCATCGGTACATGGCCTGTAAGCGGAAATACGCAAGCATCGTGTTTTCCACGAAGGAAGGTGGTCAATCCGTTGATGTTGAATTGTGTTCCTTCTGCTTTGAAATCTCTTAATCCGAAAGTAGTACTTTGGCTATCTTGGATATTCTCTCCTTGGATGTTCGCGGTCAAGCGATACAGGGTAGGGGAGAACTCGCTCCATTCCAAGGCGTCATCACCCATCGGTATTTGGAATATGATCTCGTCTTGTTGAACTACGATATTCTTATTGAATTTGATATGGTGCTCTAAGCCTGTGTTGAAAGCCTCCATCTCTATTTGAACGGCGGCTACGATCATTTGCTCGAATGGATTTGAAAGCTTTATTTTTACGTCCACCGTTTTTTGATCCGCATGTGGATATACTTGTATCCGGCGGATATGGAATTGTGGACGGGCTTCCAATTTCAGGTCTCCGATAATACCGTTCCAGTTTGTCTGCGTGGATTCCGTATAAGCGTGTGAATTGTCCAATAATTGGGGCGGAACGCTCAAACCGTTATCGACTAGAATAGTCAAGTGATGCTTCCCAGCCCGGAGATATGCGGACAGATCGTATTCTTGAGGGGTGGAAATATGGTCGGATGAACCGACATATATGCTATCTACCCATATTTGGGTCGGTTTTGTTCGCTCCAAGATTAACCAAATGCTCTTGCCTTCCCAATTCTCTGGAATCGTGATCTCTTTCTGATACCAAGCCTTACCTTGATAGCGGAAGGGCCTAGACAAATGAGTTGTCTCCTCCTTATCATTGTTAGGGTATCCTTTTTGGTTGGTGTCCGTGGTACCCGGTAATTGAACTTGCTCGGTGACATCTGTTGAATCCAATCGTAATTCCCAGCAACCGACAAGCGATAATTCCTCTCTACTCTCTTTGGGAGTTTGGCATGCGAATAGCATGAGCATAAGTGGAATACTCCAAAATCTCTTCATGGTAATGTTTTTACTCTAAATATGGTTTACTTAATTAATAGTGTACAAAGGTAGTATTTTTGGCCTTTTTATTAAGGAGAAGATATGAAAAAAGAAGAAGATTTTGTTATGGGCCTGTCCATCTACATGGCTTGTCTGCGTGAGAAAAAACGGTATTCCACGGCGAAGAGTTATCAAGATGCCTTGAACTCGTTCAAGTGCTTTTGCGGTATGGAGGCGATTCCTTATGCCTATATTAATAGGAACAGGCTTTTGTGCTATCAGTCATGGTTGTTGGACAAGGGCCGTTCGTTGAATACGGTGTCTACCTATATGCGTCGGATTCGTCACATTTATAACTTGGCCGTGGAGGCGAACGAGGCTCCCTTTGTACCCAACCTGTTCAAAGATGTCTTCACGGGCGTTGAAAGCAAGCGGAAGAAGGCGTTGCCGCGAGAGATGCTGGAGCGTATGTTTAACGCCCCGTTGGAGGATCCGTCCTTGCGGCGTGTACAGTTGACCGTTCGGTTGATGTTCGCGTTCAGCGGGATAGCGTTTGTGGATCTAGCGCATTTGAAATGGGAGAATATCCGGGATGGGATATTGCAGTATCACCGACAAAAGAGCGGGTCTCTCATACAGCTGGAGATTCCCTCCGGGGCGTTGCGGCTGTTGGATGAGTTGTCCGCTTGTACGGCAAAGGAATCCCTTTATTTATTTCCTTTTTTGAGTGGAAGGAGAACCGGTGAGGCGGCCTACAAAGAATATAACAGGACCCTGTCCCGCTTTAACCGTGACTTGAAGTTGTTGGCGAGATCGACAGGCGTTACGCTTCCGGTCACCTCATATACGATCCGTCATTCATTCGCCTCGTTCTTGAAGGAACAAGATGTATCGATCGAGGTTATCAGTGAGTTGTTGGGGCATAAGTCTATTAAGACAACACAGATCTATTTGAAGAGCTTCTCGTTGGAGCGTTTGTCGAAGGTGAACCGGAATTGTTTTGAGAGCGTGTGTAAACCGATACCCAAAGTGGGGTAGGAGGCTTGCTACTTGGGAAGTAGCGTATTCTTTCACGGCGCAAATGTAATAAAAAATAACAAGACACAAGCAAACATTAGACTTTATTTGTGCTCTGTTCTTTATGTTCCGACTTTGATTCTCCTTATATCTTCGTTCCTATTCTTGGGTTATGGACACAACGATAGAGACGGAATGATCTCATATTTCCTATATCATCCCGTTACCTCACAAAAATTGCATCTACATTCACGTAGAGATGAGGCGTGCCCCGTCTCTACAACTGTGTGGTGACCATTTTCCCATCTTTTAAGCTACTTCCCAAGTAGCTTAAAAATCGCAAGTGATGGTAATTTTCAGAAATACCATAATTGAATACTTAAAGCGTTGTTTGTCAAGAAGAAACGATAGGGTCTTGGCAGGGCTTTGAATTGTCGTTAGGCTTGGTGGATATCTTGAAATACTCCAAGGAAAAAAGAATCATGTCGATGAATGTTTTGAGGAACGATTGCCCGGATAGGGGTATGGAGCGGGTCTGTAAGCGCCAAGACCTGAAGACCGTTCGCTGGTACGTGCTGACGCTCCCTACCGCCGCGGGTGGCAGGCGCGATAGGATCAGTCCCTCAAGAGGGTTGGATGCCGAGCTTTCCCGTCGCGAGCGTCGCGGGGAGACGTTGTTCGAGTATTTCGCCCCCTCGTACGTGGAGGTGAGGAAGGTGGACGGCAAGCTGGTCAACACGAGGCGTCCCCTGCTGTTCAACTACGTGTTTATCCGGTCCTCGGTGGAGGAGATCTTCCGGATGAAGCAGACGCTCCCCTTATATAATTTCCTTCCCCGTGTCTCTTCCGGGGGCACGCCCCATTTCCCTTACCTGTCGGATAGCGAGATGGGAAACTTACGTTGGGTAGCGGAGTCTTACTCCAACGAGCTTCCGGTGTACGTTCCGGACAGTGGCCGCCTGCTGAAGGGTGACCGTGTACGTATCACGTCCGGCTATTTCGCCGGGATGGAGGCTGAGGTGGTGATCCAGCCGGGCGGCGGTCACAAGGATGTGATGGCCCGTATCCTCGATTGCATGTGGGTTCCCTTGTTGGAGGTGAAGCCGGGCGAGTACGAGCTGATCGAGCTGAACACCAATGGTAAGCATGTCTATACCCATCTGGACAACGATCGCCTGCGGGATGGCCTGCACGACGCGTTGGGCCGTTATCACGCCTCCGGTAGCGTAGGGGAGGAGGATACCCGCTTGGCGCGTGAGGTATTGAGAGCCTATGGTTCTCTCCGTGCGGAGACGGACGTGATGCGTTGCAAGATCTACTCATTGCTTCTTTCTGCCTACAAGTTGTTGGGCGATGAGGAGGAGTTCACACGTTTGCATGACACGATGCGTGGTATGCTCCCGGTGGTGAAAGCTCCGCAATCCCGTGCCTTGTTGCTTGTGACGCTCTACGGTTGCACGGACAGCAGTCTTTACCGTCAGATGGCGCACGAGGTTGTGGATCCGTGGCGAAGTGAGTCCTCGCCCAAGAAAAGCAAGTTGTCGTTGATCCGCCGGCTGGACGATTACGATCGGTGGCTCAACCATGAAATAAGTTAACAGTAGACAAGTGACAGTTGACAGTTTAAATCATAAATCATAAATCAAAAAGAAATGTCTTCCCTTCCTTCCGGCGTTCGTTTGGTGCGGTTGCTGAACGAGCATTTGGGTGAGATCATGGGGCGTGAGCGTACGAACCAAAACTCGATCCACCTGTATTGCACGGGGCCTTATTGGGTGGCGTTCGAGTGCTCGGCCTATCAGTTGCGCCGTGTGTTCCCGGACAGCGAGGTCACGCCGATGCGCTTGCTCGGCTACCCGTTTCCTGTGGTGATGGTATCCGTGACGGATCGTTCGCTCCGCTCGTATGCCCGCAAGCACATCTTGCGAAGAGACGATAAGGATTACAAGCAATTGACCGTCCCCGGTTTTTCCCTGTCTGATTACCAAGGCTGGCATAAGAGAGAGGTGGAGGGATTGCCATTGCTAAGCGAGACCGTATGAGTGTGGCATACGTATAAGGGCATCGTTTTACACGTATATCGACGTCGCCCCACACGTATATCGGTGTAGGCCTATACGAACGTAGGCGTGAGTCGATGCCGATATACGTGCGGGATGGAACCGATGCCGGGGAAAACAGGTGCAAGTAATGCAAGTAATGCAGCACCTTTTTCCCACACACGCACGTGTACATTATATGTGTCGAATCAAACTTTCATACGGCTATCCAGCGTTTCTCTTCCGGATCGTTCCATGCCTTGTTTGTGATCGTTTAGTGTAAAATTCTTGTTTTATATAATGTACGCACGTGTGTGGGAAAAAGGTGCTGCATTACTTGCATTATTTGCATTACTTGGGGTCTCCATAAGGACTGTATAAAAATAATAACAAACCAGACATGTATCACAGACAATCATTTCCCCGTTTGGGCGATTACATCGCCACGGTTTTACAAGTCACCAGACTGACCAAGTCCATTATCCGCATAAGCGGAGGCATTGGCAGTGACACTTACAATTCTTTTAAAAAGGCAAGGACATGCACTTTAGCGTTTACTATCGATTGGTAGATCTCCTTTGGGACCATCTGTCGGACGAGGAACTTTTCCGCCGTCTGGCACGTGAGGCCTTGGAGCGGTATATCGATTATAAGAAAGAGGAGGAAATGAACGGAGGAAAGAAATAATTTAAGGATGGGCTATGCAAATGAGATTAAGTTTTAACCTCGTGCCTGCCTTCATCGACTAATTAACTAGCCATGATTTTAGAAGAGAGTTTTGGAAAATCTACTGATTTTATCTCAGATGGGATGAACGCCTTCGAGCGTAACGTGAAGCGTAT
>OLWY01000781.1_pt1 | contig 14022 bp, 13 predicted proteins | sample 1644171 | NCBI WGS metagenome assembly OLWY01 (sample SAMEA103958150, study PRJEB25191) | human gut metagenome | biome: human-associated habitat [ENVO:00009003]; feature: intestine environment [ENVO:2100002]; material: feces | place: Germany | collected 2013/2015 | reverse complement strand
TGTACGCCCGTCATACGGCTGTGTTTTGGGCCATAGGGGCGGTGCTTTTGTCCATGGTGCTTTACGGCGTTCTGTTGCAGGTTTTGGTGCGCCGCCGTACGCGGGAACTTTCCCAAACGCTCGAGCACCAGCGCCGCATGGAAGAAGAGGCTCGGGAACACCGGAGACGATTGGGACATCTGGAAAGACGCAATATCGTCAATCAGATGTCCGGAATGATTGCTCACGAAATCAATTCTCCTGTGGGCGCCATCTGCAACTTCAAGGCCATTTTGGATCTGCTTTTGACTGAGGAGTCGCGACGAGACGCCAATATCCGTGTGGCTCTTGACGGCATTGAAAGCGAAGCGCAGCGCATTGCGGGCATCGTTGGGCGAGTCAGAAGCTACGCGAAGAAACAAAAGCACGCTCATAAATTGTGCGATCTGGTGGACATTGCCAAACGAGCTGTTCGCGCTTTTTATGTGAGTTCTCCCTCCAAAGCGGACATTCTGGAAACTTACGAAATACCGTCGGCACCCGTACTTGGCGATTCGCTTGAACTGGAACTTCTGGCTTTAAATCTCATTCGAAATGCAAGCGAAGTGGAACCTCGAAAGGGCAGCCGCGTCAAAGTAAAGATTGTTGTTCGAAGCGCACCCGACGGGCGCTATCAGTTGCAAGTTCAGGACAACGGCAAAGTGATCGGCGACGAGGATTTCGGACGTCTGACCAAAATGATGCAAAGTGTCAAGCCGGAAGGGCTTGGCATGGGCTTGTCCATTGTGCGCGGCATTGCCGACAGTCACGGCGCGGAATTGGAGTTTAAAAAGGGCGAAAAGGGCGGCTTAATCGTTCTTCTGACGCTTGAGGCCGGAAAGGATGCTGCAGAAGAATCTGTGCCAGGTACAGAAGAGTCGCATGCCGAACAAAACGACATCAAGGAATCGAAATGACAACAAACGTGCCTTTGATCCGATTGGTTGATGACGATGAACTGTTTCGCGTTTCCCAGATGATGCTGTTGAAAACGCGCGGCTGGGAAGTGGAGTGTTACGAAAGCGGCGAGGACTTTCTTGAGAAAGCTGATCTCAAACGCCCCGGCTGCATCATTCTTGATGTGCGCATGGAAGGGCTGACCGGCATGCAGGTGCATCGCGTACTTGTCGAACGAGGGTGCAAGCTTGCCGTTATTTTCCTGACCGGACACGGTGACATTCCGATGGCGGTTCGCGCCATGCAGCGCGGTGCCGTGAGTTTTCTGGAAAAACCGGTCAAACCCTTTGATCTTCTTGAGGTTGTTCAAAAGGCGGTTGACGCGTCCCTGGCCGAAGCTCAGCGCGACGAAGAAGCGTCGAAAAACCGAGCGATATTTGACGATTTGACTGCGCGCGAAAAGGAGATCGTCATGCGTGCGGCGCTTGATACACCCAATAAGGTCATCGCGCGGGAACTCGGTATTGCGGAGCCCACCGTCAAAATGCATCGCGCAAACGCTTTTGCCAAATTGGGCGTGAAAAGTCCCCTGGAAGCCTATCGAGCGCTTGAACGCCTGGGCGTGTTGGACGAATCGGCGATTGGTGCAAAGAACGGAGAGTAACTCATGCTGCGTCGACGCTGTTTGACCGGATTTTGCGCATTGGCGGGACTTCATATGCTGCCAAGAGCTGTCCAGGCCGAGGGCATGTTGTCACGGGCGTCGGAAGGCGTGCAAGTGCCTGTATACGATGTGGTCGTTGTCGGCACCGGATTGGCCGGTCATTGTGCGGCGCTTTCCGCGAAACTTGCCGGAGCCCAACGAGTCATGATGATTGACAAGGCGCCTCTGGTCGGCGGACACTCGGCCTTGGCAAGCGGATCCATCGCTTTTGTGGATGAGAAACGTCAGGCGGCACAAGGCATTGTTGATTCGGTTGATAAGTTTGTAGCTGACGCCCGGGTAACGGGGGGTTCGATTGACGAAGAGCTTGTTCGTTTCATTGCGGAAAAATCCGGTGAAGGACTCGATTGGTTGCAAACGCAAGGCGTGCGTTTTTCGCCGAATATTTTCCGCGCCTACGGTGGTATGCATCCTCGATGCGTTACAGCGTTCGGAAACATGGGAGCCCGACGCTATATCTTCCAATTGCATGAACGCAGTCGAGAGCTTGGTATCGAAACGCGGCTTATGACGCGTGCCGTAGGATTGCACCGGTTTGAAAAAGACAAGCTCACATTGCGGTTGGCAGATGAAAAGACCAAGTCGGAATACGTTATTCAAAGTCGCGCAGTGGTTTTGGCCACTGGTGGGTTCGGAGCAAATCTCGCTTTGCGAATGCGATATAACCCAAACCTGGACTATGAGATCGCTACAACGGCCAATCCCCATGGTTTCGTGCAAGACACGGCAACGGGCGATGGGCTCTATTTGGCCAAAGAATTGGGCGCCGTCTGGACGAACATGCCCAATATCGTGTTGTTGAGCTACTGGGGCGGCCGCATGCTTGACTACATCGGTGCGGAAATATACGTCGATAACGAAGGTCGCCGTTTCGTTGACGAAACAACCACGACGGCCAGAATTGCCCAAGCTATTTTGAAGTTGCCCGGACGTTCCATGTACGTTATTACGGACGCGAAATCGGCCAAGGGCGTTAACGTCGGCGCCAAGATCACAGCCGGCAGTATCCGACTTTCAAATTCCGTTGCGGAAATGGCGCGCGGAATGAACGTACCGGCATCCGAACTTGAACACACGCTCGAGGAATACAACAAACATGCCTCCGAAAAAAGTGCGGATGCGTTCGGGCGTACGGTGTATGCGCAAACAATCGATAAACCGCCGTTTTATTGGGGACAGGAGCGGTTAATGATTCACGCGACGTTGGGCGGGCTTAAAACCGACCTGCACGGACGAGTTAAGCGAAAAGACGGTTCGGTAATCGAAGGACTGTTTGCTGCCGGCGAGGTCGCCGGAGGCATATGGGGAACTGATCGACTCGGCGGCACGGGCTTGTTGCAGTGTGTGGTGATGGGAAGAGCGGCGGGGCTGGAAGCGGCAAAGCAGGCAACGACAGTTTTGTGATGCTTTGAGTTGCCGCAGCGAATATCAAGACAAGAAAACGCCCGCATCCCAGGAGAAAAGGATGCGGGCGTTGTTGAAAGGAAGCTTTCAGTCGCTGGCTTAGGCCTTCATCTTGGCGAACTGTTCGCCGGCGATCATGCCGAAGGTGAGGGCGTCGATCACGGCCACGGTACCCAGACGAGAGGCACCGTGTACGCCGCCGGCCACTTCACCGCCTGCATACAGACCCTTGATCGGAGCGTGGGTCGTGGCGCTGATCACCTGAGCGTTGTTGTTGATCATCACGCCGCCCATGGTGTGGTGAATCTTCGGGCAAACTTCAATGCCGTAGAACGGCGGCTTGGAAACGTCCAGACCCTTGTTGAACTTCAGGATGCGATGGAAGTCCTTGTCGTTGCCTTCCTTCACGAAGTTGTTGAACTTCTTGACTTCGGCAAGGAACGCGTCCTGCTTGATGCCGAAGTGCTTGGCCAGAGCTTCGAGTGTGTCGAACTTCTTGACAGTGCCCATTTCCAGAGGCAGGCGAACGAACGACGGGTTGATGGCCTTGACGATGACGTCGTCGCAAACGGCGATCGGGTAGTTCTTGTCGTTGCCGATGACCTTGAACATAGCGTCAGCCTTGATCTTGCGGCCGGCGTGTTCGTCCATGAAGCGCTTGCCGGTCTTGCGGTCGACCACGAGGCCCAAGTCCATGCAGGCGTGGTTGGTGAAGTTCACGGAAACGCCGAAGCCCTTTTCGTTCGGGTTGCAATAGGGAAGGAACTGCAGCCAGCAGAGCTGAACCGGAGCAGCACCGATACCCAGGGCCTTGATCAGAACACCAGCGGTTGCGCCCGGCTGGTTGGTGGAGTCGGTGGAGGGAACCACGCGCGGATCCTGGATCTGACGGAACCAGATGTCGCGGGAGAAGCCGCCGGCGGCGAGCATGACGCCGAGCTTGGCGCGAACGGTGTGGCTCTTGCCCGTCTTGTTTTCAAGGTCGTCGCTCACGAGCTTGTTGTTGAAGCGATAGCCGGAACGATAGGTGACACCGAGCACTTCGCTCTTGTCGTCGCTCACGATGAAGTCGTCGAACTTGGCGCGAGTGCGGATCACGACGTTCTTGATCTTCTTCAGTTCAGCGTGCATCGGGCGAATGTAACCGGAGCCAGAACCAGCCTTGATTTCGTAGGAACGGGGAACGGAATGGCCGCCTTCAAAGAGCATGTGGTTGGGCACGAATTCGCAACCGCAGTCGACAACCATCTTGATTGTGTCGTTGCAGCGATCGGCGATGGTGGCAAGCAGATTGGTGTGGTTGATGCCGAGGCCATCGCGCAAGCAGTCTTCAATGAAGAGTTCCTTGCTGTCCTTGATGCCCTGAGCCTTCTGTACCGGATTGCAGGGGCAGGCAACGTTGCCGCCGCAGATGGCCGAGTTGCCGCCGACGACGCTCATCTTTTCAAGCATCAGAACGCGCAGACCGGCGCGGCCGGCCTTGAGAGCGCAGGCCATGCCGGCGAAACCGGAACCGATGATGACGACGTCGAATTCTTCTTCATAGGACTTGACGGCGGAAGCGGGGATGCCGGCATTGGCAGCAGCTGCGGCCATGATGGCGCCGGAAGCGGCGACGGCCGATTTCAGAAAACCGCGGCGGGAAGTGTCAACGTTTTCCATGGTGAATCCTTTTGTGGTTGTTTGAAATGTCTTATAAAACGGCTGCGCCGCGGGTGTGAGGAGCAGTTCTTGTTGTTGTGCGTCATGCGCCCCGGCGTTTTTGCCATTGACCGGAATTCTCGACCGATGCGCTTTTTCTGAATACATCCCGCGGGATGCATACCGAGGGATGTAGTGGTAGCCCGAACGGCTCTTCACAATTGCTCCCGACCTCCACTTCTATTGAAGCCGCGCATTTGGGTGACGGCTAATTTGAATTCATTTCCGGGAGAAAAAAAGATGTCAAAGATGACCGGGACCGCCAAGTCTGTTTTGTTTGCTTCGCTTTGTGCGCTCTTTACCGTTTCGCTTCCTGCCCAAGCTGCCGACAACTTTCTGGCCGATCGGCACAAGGCCAAAGGATTGAGCTGCCAGATGTGCCACGGGCCCGACGAGAACAATCCTCAGACGCCCACGATCGAAACTTGCACGACGTGCCATCAGAGGGACGCACTTGTGAAAAAGACCGCAAAGGTCAAACCTACCAATCCGCACGTTTCTCCGCACTACGGCAAGGACTTGGAGTGCACGAACTGCCATATGGGTCATATGGAACCCGAAAACTTCTGCAATCAGTGCCACCAGTTTGACTTCAAGGTGCGCTGAGGCAACAAATCAAATTCTCAAACCAAAGGTTGATCGATTGTTTTATCGCTGACAAAAGAAAGGACAGAAAATGCACGCGATGAAAAAGACAATGCTTGCCGCTGCAGCGGCTTTAGGAGCCACTGCGGCTTGCGCTGCCGATGTGACCGTTTACGGTCTGGTGGATTACGGTCTGATGTATACCGGCACGGATAACGGTTCAAATACGAGCCATGTGACGGAAATGACGTCCGGCAAGAATCTGGGTTCCCGCTTCGGTTTTAAAGGATCGGAAGACCTCGGCAACGGCGTGAAGGTGGGCTTCATTCTGGAAAACGGTTTCAGTGCCGATACCGGTGCGTTGCCCTCCAACGGCAAGATTTTCGATCGCGAATCCACGATTTATCTCGAAGGCAATTTCGGCAACCTCAAGTTCGGCCGCATGACTCGTCTGACGGGGTCGACCGGTTCGTCTTGCATCTATGCGGGCAACATTGCTCCGATTTCCACGGGTTACGGCGACTCGATTCCCGGCTACAACGCCGTGTTTGCCGGCAACCTGCTGCGTTATGACAATGTGGCGATGTATACGACTCCGGATTTTGCTGGCCTTAAGCTCTATCTGCAGTATTCGGGTGGCTACGACGTTGATGAAGACGAGGGCGAAGTCGAAACCCAGTCGTCGACCAATCGTTTTTACGCTTTAGGTATGAGCTATAAAAACGGTCCGTTCAATATGGCCGGTGCCGTCGAACGTTTCAATTGGAAGTCGTATAACCTGACTGCAGACGAGCGGGAACTGGACGACGGTTTGGTGGTTTCGGCTGGCGGCGCTTACGACTTTGAAGTCGTCAAGCTCTTCCTGATGGGCGTGTATTTCGACCACATGCCGCTTTCCATGGGCTTCTTCGGTGACGAAAATAAGTTCAAGGTCGGCAGTGAAGAATTCAAGAACGAAGACCTTCAGGGCTTTGGCATCAATACCGGTATCAATGCTCCGGTATTGGGTGGCAATTTGCGTTTGTCTCTGACTTACATGAATGCCGAACCGTCGACTCAGGTTGCTGCTGACTTTGAAGTCGATCGCTGCAACGTGACGGTCGGCTGGGAAGACAAACTGAGCAAGCGCACGACGCTCTATCTCGGTGCCGCTTGGACGCAGGACGACTATCAGGTTGTTGAAGCTACGCGCTACAGCGCCACGGTGGGTTTGATTCATTCCTTCTGACGGGAAGAGTCGGATTTGAGGTTTTCAGCTTTAAGTCCGACCTTGCAGCGATTCATTTTTGTTTCTCTCCTCACCGCTGACGAAAGTAATTTCTTCAGCAGAACAAGGCCTGCGAAATGCAGATTCGTGGGTTTTCGGGAGCCGTAAGGCTCCCTTTTTTTTGGTGCGCCCAGCAGCGCATGTGTGTCTATGTGGTAAAAGTCCACTGATCGCCCGTTAATGGCATGGACCACCCGTCACCACTAATCATCGCGCCAAGGCGCGACAATGGGTGAAGAAGAGTCCTTTAGGAGGTCCATGTCATGTCGAAGAAAAATACGCGTAAATCGCTGGATACGTCCATCACGTACGCCGTCATTGGCCTCGATTTGGCGAAGGGCTGACGCCGCCGTTGCTGCCGTGCCTTGTTCCGACAACGCTTTAGGGTTGATCGACCGAATGGATTACGAGTCGCTCTTTGAACAGGCGGCCAAGCTGTCGCCCACGCTCTTCGCGATGGAGCTTTGCTGTGGCTACAGTCTGATCTGCCTTCGTCTGCAGAACATGGGACACGAAGTTAAGGTGATCTCGGGCTGGGCCGTTAAGAACTGGATCGCAACGCATCGATCAAACCAAAAAAAAACGACCTCAACGATACGGTAGCGCTGGCAAAGCTTGCCTTAAACGACGACGAATTGTGGCCAATCCGCACCAAAAGTGTTGATGAGTCGCGGATGGCTACCGTCCAGGCGATAAGACTGCAGCTCCGGACTCAGGCCACGAAGTCCTTGGTCTGCTTCAAAAGCGTTTGCCAAAACTGGGGAATGGTGATTCCCAGAGGAAGCTTGAGCACGAAGAAGATGGCGGCTGCTGAAGATATGCTCGGTGCGGAAGCGGCATTGAGCATGAGGATCCTTCTTGATGTCTATAACTCCACAATGAAGCAGATCAGCGAGCTCGACAAGCAACTTGATGCCCTCGTGCAGTCTAATGAGCAGGAGCGACGGATGAAGACGGTACTCGGGATCGGCACCCAGACTGCGGCCCGACTGGCCGAGATAACGGGCCACATCAAACGGTTCTCGACGCCTCGAAGCTATGTTGCCTACATCGGTCTAGCGCCGAGGAACATCATCACGGGGCATTCTGGTACACCGAGTCCTAAAAAGAACAGAGCGCTAAAACTATTAACGAGGCACCTTAATAGTTAACAAAGATACGGGTGTGATAGCCACTGTGCCCTTGTAGGCGCTGCTCCCTTGTTGTCTGAGTGCGCCAGGGCACACCTGCTTTCGTGAAAAATGACTTCAAGACATGCTTCTTTAATCCTCGTCATGTGCTGTAAGCCGTTGTTTTGACTGGATTTCTTTTCAAGAATCTTCCTACAGCTTACAGCATTGATTTTATTCAGGTTTAAGGGAAATAAATTATGGCCCCTATAACCATACATTAAGTAAATCCTCCTTTCCCTATCATCCAAAGACAAAGTCGAGCAAAGATTTTTTCGATTACTTTCATGCTTTTGATTTAGTTATTAGAGTAAATCAAACTGATCATAGCATTTATTTCGTTATGCAATTTATCTGATTTTTCATAATCAGCGTTTGTTTCAAGGGTAATCACTTCTTGAACCTTTTTTGCTATAACCTCGAGAATGTCGGCAGTAGGCTCTATATATGGCAACTGCTTTATGTAGTTCGATGAATTGTTTGCGGTTGGATTTATCACATGAACCAAGTCGTTTATAGTGTCTGAATTCATCAGTGCCAACAAATAATAAAGTCTCGAGGAATCCTTAGGAAAAATACCTACAATTGATTGATCAAAAACGCGGTCTGACATTAAAAATGCTCGTATTGTACTGGATTTTACCATTGGAATGCCAACACCAGTCTTAAAATAAAAAGATGAATTCTGGAATCTCGATTTTTTATTGTTGTTATAGAAATCAACTGTTGTTTTATCCCAACGAACAAACCATTCATCGTTTTGTCTAACATATCGTCTCTTAGCTGCACTTTTGATATATGGAACATAACCTTCTTCAACATCGGGAATCCCATAAAGCGAAGTGCAGCGAACTACAGTCGCTGGATCTATTACATCATAATTTTTGGAACCTTTAACATCTTTACCAGAGGACTTGATAAACCTTAAATTATCTCCTGTATAGAATCCTGTTACTATGTCAGCTACATCACCAAGCTTCTGCGTAGAACAGGACAAAAGAGACGAGGTCTTCGTTTCTGCCAAGATAACCCTACATTGTTCATTCTCAAGAATATCGCTTTGCTTAAATTTGAAAATTTTCAAATTGTCGGGATATTCTTTTTCGTCTCTTAAAAGCGCGGCAAATTCGCTCGAAGAATTGAATCCTTGAATTACTCTAAAAGTATTATTCATAGAGCTATTCTTATTGCACCTTTCAAGAGTGATAATTGAAAGGTTGGAATAGCCAAAGCTAACACCAGGGAAAAATTTAGATGGAAAAATCAAGATTTCATTGATCTTGGTATTTGTTAAAATCAGTTCTCTCAACCGTGAATGCATATTTAAGAATAAATAGGTATCCGGAATAATAAAAGAAAGCCTACCATTCATTCTCAATACAGAGATACATCTCAATAAAAACAACGAGTATGTTTCCTTGACATAATGTCCAGCAAATTTCTTCTTCAGGACATCTCTTTTCTCATAATCTTGCCATGCTCCGTATGGAGGATTGCCGATAACCTTTGTGTAATGGCCACCTAAGGAGCTGAACATATCTAATTGTTTATCAAGCAATGTATCCGTCTGTTTCAACCACAACTGAGAGATGCTGTAAAGATCTAACTGCTCATCGAGAAGGGTATCTGCTTCTCTAACAACAACAGCAGAGTTATCTTCATATTTCTTTTTCAAGATCGAAATAGCGTCACTATTTATGTCTAACGCATCTATTTGTACTGTTTTATTGGTTTCTAATACCTTATCAATAAAGATGCCTTCTCCTGCAGATGGTTCAAGGATGATGTCATTATCGATAACTCCCAATTTGGAAACCATATAATCAGTAATATCTTTTGAATTGGTATAATATGAACAAAACCTATCTCTCATATAGTTTTCCTTCTGGGATGGAGGGGGGCTTAGGGAGTGTCTTAAGTTTTATCTTAAGTAAACTGTATCATGAGAGATTTACCATGTCAAGTATTTCATAAGGTCATTACGCTCTAAGTGCTGCTTCAGTTCTGCGCTAATATCATGTTTCCAATCTGCGTTTTCGTCAAGCCACTTACGCATATCGAATCCAGTAAATTCTTTCATTGCAGCATATGCATCATCAGCACAATAGACTTCCCAGTACGGAGAGTTTTTAAGTGTCTGCAAATAATGGTTGTTTTCGTCTTCGGCTTGTCTTACGAATAAGATAGTTTTTTCGATTTCTCCTAAAGAATTGTAAATGCTTGCAACAAGAAGTAATCTATTTGTATTTCCCTTTTCATTTGAGCTAAAGCCACTCTTGAAATCGCAATTGTAGTGAATTTTATTTTGCTCAAAATGCAAATCCAATCCAAGCTTAATCCCGCCACTATCAACCATTGTCCAAGGGATATCATAGTGGCGCTTTAATTCAGCTTTAATTTCCGCAGACAAAGCCAGACTTTCAATGTATTCTACAGCATCGTTTTTAAATCGTGTCTGAACTTCGTTGAAGTCTGGTGGATCAATCAAGGTAAGTTTCTTAATCGGGAAATAAAATGCCAGTTTGCAAAACGGTTCCCACAGTTCACCGATACGACGTGCAAATGCCATGTAATCATATTTCCAAACTTTGTTGCGGTATTCGAGCATAACAATGTAAGACGCATAGGTTAATAGCAAAATTTCGTTTAGAAGAGTCTGGTTGTCCCAAGATTCACGTTTGGCAACAGTTTTGATTGTGGCCATTTCATCTTCTCTAAACTCTTTGATGCGTTTATTGATTTCGTTTGCTTTATCCATTTTAGGTTTCTTTGTTTTAGAAAGTTCAGCTAGTACAGAATCTCCAACCTTTCTAAATGTTGAAATCCACTCGGCTTTTGCTTTAGTCACAACATTACCCCTTTTTTATGAATATAATTTTATGTTAGACATCATTTCAACATATATTTCCCAATATACTGCCAATGAAAATAGTCCTCCCTAAAAGGAGGTGTGGTCTGACAAGACAGGATGTCACAAAATCCTACATGACAAAATGGAATGTCCAAACGTTGACATAATTCATTATGTCCTAAAAAAAGGGCTATTAATTGTCTCTTTTGGGGGCCGTCACCGATTGGATGAGTCTTTCAACCGTCTACCAGAGAAAATGGCCCCGCATTCAGTCCAACAACACCTTGTCTGCCTTTCGGCTTAGCAAAATTCAAACCCTCGGGACGTCAACCCCTCCCCCGCGGCTTTCAGCCATGGGGCTTTTTCGATTTTTGGATCTTAGCTGAACCGCATTGAGCTTGACACATCGGCGGCGACAAACTCACCTTGTTCGCTGTCTTGTTATGTTCCTTTCGCGCTTGCTGAAAATTACGATTTATTCGGACGATGATTCTCATGTAAGCAGCCCAAAGCGTTGTTTCGTTTGATCTCGGTAAAGCAAACGCAAAATTTCGGCGCAAAACAAGGTTGGGCATCCACTTGAGCTGATACCCTGATCACATATCGGTGGAGATGAAAAGCCTCAGATTGCCGGGCCGCGCTCTTTCAGCGGCAGAGTCTTGGCATAGTTCCACGGCAGCCATGGCGTCCAGTCAAAGGAGGCAATGAGCTCCGGCGTTATGTTCGGGATGCGCAAGCGTAAATGTTCACCGGTCTTCAGCCTCTCATAGCGCGTCGTCCACACATGGCGCTCAACGTGCTCGTAGAAAGCACGGTGTACTGCTTTGAGACACTTCGGTACATCCTTGATGCCGTTGAGCTTGGCGGTTTCTCGTAGGGTCAACAGGTTACAGAACCCTCTGGCGCCCTCAATGCTCCTTTTGAAGAAGGCTGCATTGCGGTAGACTGCCACTGCTCTGACGCTTCGTTCTACCTGGTTGTTATCAGGACTGATACGAGGATCATGCAGGAAGCTGCGCAATTCATTTCGGTTGTTGAGCCAGAAGATTACAGCCTTGCCGATCGCGCTCCCTTCCCGAGCCAAATACCAGCGCCCGTTCCTCTCAACAGCGTACTTTTCCGCGAGCGCCATCATGATCTTATCGACGCTGTCCATCAACGCAGTACTGAAGTGGTATCGGATTTTTGGACACCAATAGGATCCAAAGCATGCACATACCACAACACATCAGACAACAGGCCTGCGAAGGGCTTTTGCATTTTGTTCCCAAAAAAACTCTTGCCCGGCAATTAGGCGTATCCCAAGGATCAATTCGCGACTGGGAGATTTACGTACGGTGTGGTTTTTTCGATTGGATTGACAAACCGTGGATAACGCGACGTAAAGAATTGCTCAGCAGTGCTGTTGACTACTGGTTCGAAAATTACCCCATTGGCTACACCGATGTAGCCAAGCGATTCGGCATCAGACCCGGCACGCTCTACGGCTCCATCAAGCGAACGGTTGCTAAACTGCCGGAGCAACTACGTCCCAAACGCATTCATTTCTGGGACGTTCAGAGAAAAACAGCTCCAGGAAAATTCAGGATGGCCGTCGAAAAACTCTCGGATATCCCTGCCGATCGCCCGTTGACTACAGCCGAAAGGAAGGCTCTTTTTGAAGAACTTAAAGATGCTAAAGCGCGCTTGGTTTGCGCGGAATCTCTGTTAGAAGTTGCCGTAGAAAGCTGTAAAGACGATCTTAAAAAAAAGAGTTGCAGCGGCAGTTAGAGCTCACGAGAAAGGCTTTGAAATCGCTCGGATCTGTCGGGTAATGCGGATTCCCAGGAGCACGTTCTACGCGGCTCAAGAAACGACGCCGAAACAACTCAGAGAAGAAGTATTAGTCAAGCAGATTGCAGAAATCCAAAACGAGTACTTCTTCACGATCGGACGGCGCCGAATGGGAACATTGCTTAAGCGACGTTTTGGAATCAGTGTTTGCGAGACAACGCTACAGCGAGTGATGAGCCGACATTGTCTGACAGCTCAAATTCGGCAAACGCGCAAAGCGAAGCCCCATGCCGGAAAAGCTACCAAGCAATCGCTCCCTGAGAACCTACTCAACCGCGAGTTTCAGGCAGATAAACCGTTGCATCGAATGGTGACGGACGTAACGTACGTACCGTACTTCGAGAACGGGGAATGGCATTGGGGATATCTGGCGTTGGTTCAAGATCTGTTTGACCGCTCGATTATTGCCTGGGCTTATTCCAAGAAACAAGACATTCGGCTGGCGATTGCAACGTTGCAGATCCTTTCGTTTCGGGGATTGGCAGCAGGAGCCATGCTCCATAGCGATCGAGGCAGCATCTACACAGCCAACATATTCCGAGAAATGGCAAAGCAGATGGGGTTGACGCAAAGTTATTCTCGCACAGCCAACTGCTACGACAACGCAACGATGGAGTGTTTCAATGGCACGTTCCAGGTAGAGGCGCTCTACAATCCGTTGCTACAGCTGGAAAGACCGAGTTTCAAGGAACAAAACGACTTTATTGGACGCTACATCGAGTTTTACAACAAGCAACGACCATGTTCGGTGATCGGCAATCTGACGCCGGAGCAGTACAGGCAGGCCTATTACGAGAAGACAATACAGGGTATCAATGGGTAAACCGGATGCCGGGTCAAGCCTGTAGCGCAATTTAATGGAGGGGCCCCGCCGCCAATGGCGGTGGGGCGCAGGCCGTTCATTGGCGCGCAACGGCTTGAGGTGCTGAAAGATCGCAAACTCGCGGCGCAGCCGGGGAAAGAGACATCTTTCCCCGGTCTGCCCAGCGGCGAGCGATCTAAAGGCTCTCTTCGAGCGCGCTATCGAGAGTTTTATCTGGATAAAACTGTTTTTATCTTCACCTTGAAAATCCGCTTTCCAACCTGTCCAGAATTTCGATACCAGTTCACTTGGAAATCAAGAGCGGGGCTAATTTAATGCGCGAAAAAATTAAACCCGCCTCAACTGAAGTCGAAGCGGGTTCACACAATCTGAAAACTCTCAAATGAGAGCGGTCAGATTAGAAGCGATGACGCAGGCCAACGTACAGGGTGTAGGCGGACGGATCAGCATCCACGCCGTTGGCAGTGGCCTTGTCTTCGAAGCTATCCTGCATGTAAGAAGCCATTGCGTACACGTCGGTGCGCTTGCTGAACGGATAGTCGTAGCCGACGCTCACAACATAACGCGTGAAGTCATACTTATAGCCCTTGTCTTCAGCGCTGTCAGACTGTTCGGCATCGGTGTAACCAACACCAAACATCAACTTGCCACCGGCAAGAGGAGCGTCACCGGTCAGGCTCAGACCGTAGCCCTTGACCATACCGAAAGAGGGCGTTTCGTCAACAGCGTTGAGCGGGCCACTAAAGCCGG
>OLWY01000779.1_pt1 | contig 14051 bp, 6 predicted proteins | sample 1644171 | NCBI WGS metagenome assembly OLWY01 (sample SAMEA103958150, study PRJEB25191) | human gut metagenome | biome: human-associated habitat [ENVO:00009003]; feature: intestine environment [ENVO:2100002]; material: feces | place: Germany | collected 2013/2015 | reverse complement strand
TGTTAGAAATAAAAGACCTGCATGCCAGCATTAATGGCAAAGAGATATTGAAAGGCATTAACCTGACGGTGAAACCGGGCGAAGTACATGCAATTATGGGACCGAATGGTTCCGGTAAGAGTACTTTGTCGTCGGTACTGGTGGGGAATCCGGCTTTTGAGGTAACGAAAGGTTCAATCACTTTTTATGGAAAGAATCTGTTGGAGTTGAGTCCGGAAGATCGTAGCCATGAAGGTATTTTCCTTAGTTTCCAGTATCCGGTGGAGATTCCGGGAGTGAGTATGGTAAACTTTATGCGTGCTGCCGTAAACGAACAACGCAAATACAAAGGTCTGCCTGCACTGACTGCCAGCGAGTTCCTGAAACTGATGCGTGAGAAACGTGCGGTGGTTGAATTGGATAACAAATTGGCTAACCGTTCGGTAAACGAAGGTTTCTCCGGTGGTGAAAAGAAACGGAACGAGATTTTCCAAATGGCGATGTTGGAACCACGTTTAAGCATTCTTGACGAGACGGACTCCGGTCTGGATATAGATGCTCTTCGTATCGTTGCGGAAGGAGTGAACAAATTGAAAACTCCCGAAACAAGCACAATTGTTATCACTCACTATCAACGTCTGCTTGATTATATCAAACCGGATATCGTGCATGTTCTTTATAAAGGTCGTATCGTGAAAACTGCCGGACCGGAACTTGCTCTTGAACTGGAAGAAAAAGGATATGATTGGATAAAGAAAGAAGTAGGAGAATGACGATGAATGCGGAACAACAATATATAGAACTCTTCTCGCAGACGGAAGCTATGATCTGCAAACATAGCGCTGAAGTGCTGAATGCGCCTCGTGCTGCTGCCTTTGCCGATTTTGAGCGAATCGGATTCCCGACCCGCAAAATGGAGAAGTACAAATATACGGATGTAAGCAAGTATTTTGAACCGGACTTTGGTTTGAACCTGAATCGCCTGGCTATTCCGGTCAATCCGTATGAAGTGTTCAAGTGCGATGTGCCGAATATGAGCACTGCCCTGTATTTTGTGGTGAATGACGCTTTCTATGACAAGGCCCTTCCCAAAAGTCATTTGCCGGAAGGCGTGATATTTGGCAGCTTGAAAGAGGTGGCCAGGCAACATCCCGAATTGGTGAAGAAGTATTACGGCAAACTGGCGGATACTTCAAAAGATGGTGTGACCGCCTTTAATACGACTTTTGCGCAAGATGGCGTAATTTTCTATGTGCCGAAGAATGTAGTAGTGGAAAAACCTATCCAGTTGGTGAATATTCTTCGTGCAGATGTCAATTTCATGGTGAACCGCCGTGTGTTGATTATTCTGGAAGATGGTGCACAAGCCCGTCTGCTGATTTGTGATCATGCTATGGATAATGTGAACTTCCTTGCAACACAGGTAATAGAAGTCTTTGCAGGAGAGAATACGGTGTTTGATTTGTATGAGTTGGAAGAAACACATACAAGTACTGTCCGTATTAGTAATTTATATGTAAAGCAGGAAGCAAACAGTAACGTTTTGCTGAATGGTATGACTTTGCATAATGGCACTACCCGTAATACTACGGAGGTATTGCTGGCAGGAGAAGGTGCTGAAATTAATCTTTGCGGAATGGCGATTGCTGATAAGAACCAGCATATAGATAATAATACAAGTATTGATCACGCGGTTCCGAATTGTACAAGTAATGAATTATTCAAATATGTACTCGATGATCAGTCGATAGGTGCATTTGCCGGATTAGTGCTGGTACGTCCTGACGCCCAACATACAAATTCTCAACAGACAAACCGTAATCTTTGCGCTACACGTGATGCTAGAATGTACACGCAGCCGCAGTTGGAGATTTATGCGGACGATGTGAAATGTTCGCATGGAGCAACGGTGGGACAGCTTGATGAGAATGCATTGTTTTATATGCGTTCCCGTGGAATCAACGAGAAAGAAGCTCGTCTGCTTCTGATGTTTGCGTTTGTCAACGAAGTGATTGATACCATTCGTCTGGATGCGCTGAAAGATCGCTTGCATCTGTTGGTTGAGAAACGTTTCCGTGGTGAGTTGAACAGATGTCAGGGTTGTGCGATTTGTAAATGAGTAATAGCGAATAAACATGGATATTCAAAAGATACGTGAGGATTTCCCGATATTGAGCCGTACGGTTTACGGTAAGCCATTGGTTTATTTCGATAATGGTGCGACGACTCAGAAACCCCGTCTGGTGGTTGATGCATTGGTAGATGAGTATTATTCCGTCAATGCAAATGTGCATCGCGGAGTGCATTATCTTTCACAGCAGGCTACGGAACTGCACGAAGCCTCTCGTGAAACGGTACGTCAGTTTATCAATGCCCGCAGCACGAGTGAAGTGGTGTTCACACGGGGAACAACGGAAAGCATAAACTTGCTTGTTTCCAGTTTTGGTGACGAGTTTATGCAAGAAGGGGATGAGGTGATCCTTTCTGTAATGGAACATCATAGTAATATTGTCCCCTGGCAACTTCTGGCTGCTCGTAAAGGTATTGCAATCAAAGTGATTCCGATGAACGACAAAGGCGAACTGTTGTTGGACGAATACGAAAAATTATTCTCCGAACGCACGAAGATTGTCAGTGTGGTGCATGTGTCGAACGTATTGGGTACGGTGAATCCGGTGAAGGAAATGATTGCAACAGCACATGCTCACGGTGTACCCTGTCTGATTGATGCAGCTCAGTCTATCCCTCACATGAAAGTGGACGTACAGGATTTGGATGCCGATTTTCTCGTGTTCTCCGCTCATAAAATATATGGTCCGACAGGTGTCGGCGTACTTTATGGAAAGGAAGAATGGCTGGACCGCCTTCCGCCTTACCAGGGAGGAGGAGAGATGATTCAGCATGTCTCTTTTGAAAAAACGACTTTCAATGAACTTCCTTTCAAGTTTGAAGCCGGTACGCCCGACTACATCGGAACTACCGGACTGGCAAAAGCTCTTGATTACGTGAATGGACATGGACTTGAGCAGATAGCCGCCCATGAGCATGAACTGACAACTTACGCTTTGCAACGTCTGAAAGAAATCCCCCATATACGTATATTCGGTGAAGCAGCCGAACGGGGAGCGGTCATTTCTTTCCTGGTGGGAGATATCCATCATTTCGACCTCGGCACGTTGCTGGATCGTCTAGGTATTGCCGTGAGAACAGGGCATCATTGTGCACAACCTCTCATGCAACGTCTTGGTATAGAAGGAACTGTACGGGCTTCGTTTGCCATGTACAATACGAAATCGGAAATTGATATATTGGTGGCCGGGATTGAACGTGTCAGCAAGATGTTTTAAAGATATGAGCTGCTATTCCTGTGGAGTAGCGGCTTTTTTTATTCTTTAACTAAAAAAAGAGGGCCTCGAGTGCAGTGATTTGAGCTTTCGTGCGTCTAATAGGTAAAGAAACAAAATGTTCATTGAATATCAGGAGGGTCGTGAGACCATGCTTATATTATATAAATTCTCTCTCTTTAACATTAATGCAGCTATATCGTAAAAAGTTACGGTGTAGCTGCAACTTTTTTAGAGACTTCCTCCGTCTAATAGAATAGTTGTAACCATTGAAACAGCTGTTGCGATTGAAGATGAATTGAATATTATTGTATGTAAAAAGAAAGGGGAAACGCTGATAACAGCGAATCCCCCTTTTTTATCGATTATTTCCTTCCTTTTTATTCAGCAGTCAGCTCAATTACGCGGCTGAAAGCCTGATTTGTTGTGAAAGCATTGATTCCCACTTTCATCAGATAATCTCCTGAATAAGTTTTCTCATTGGCAGCCAGATTCGATTTGGAATTCGGCATCAGGTTGATTTCTTTCACCTTATACATTTTCTTCGCATCCAGTCCCTGAAGTTTTACCGGGAGCAGTTTCTCACCGAAACGTGGGTGGATATCGTAGGTATAAAGCACAGCTTTGTTCTTATCCGGTGAGGCATACATGAGAGACATGTGATTGCCATCGTAGGGAGAAACCAATCTGTATTGATCGCCGTCCAGAATCACTTTTTTCAGACGCGTCCAGTTGGCAACTGCATTCTGGCAGTAAGTCTGTTCGTCTGCATTCAGTTCCTTCAGTCCAAGGTCAAAGCCCAGTTTGCACATACTTGCCACATCCGTACGGAACTTCACGCTTGTGTTCTTGTTCCAGCTGGTTACGTGTGCACACATGGCTTTTGCCGGGAAGATTTGTGAGAATCCCCACTGGATAAATAGACGTTCTATCGGGTCTGTGTTGTCGCTGCACCAGAATTCTGTGTAATATTTCAGAGCTTCGTAGTCGCAACGGGCGCCACCGCCGGAGCAGAGCATCATTGGCACGTTTGGATATTTGTCTTTGATACGTTTCAATACATTGTATATACCACGTACATGGTCGATATAAAGCTGTCCCTGTTTATTTTTTAAATATGGAGAATAAACATTTGTAATTGGAGAGTTACAGTCCCATTTAAAGAAAGCCACTTCCGGATTCTCTGTCAGGATCTTATCCACTACACCATATACAAAGTCCTGTACTTTCGGATTGCTAAGATCGAGTACCAGCTGATTACGGTAATAATATGTTTCGCGGTTAGGCAGTTGGATAGCCCAGTCGGGATGTTTTTCGAACAACTCACTTTTAGGGTTAACCATTTCCGGTTCAATCCAGATACCAAATTTCACTCCGGCTTCTTTGGCAGACTGTACAAGGGCAGGAATACCGCCCGGCAGTTTGGATCTCATCACTTCCCAGTCACCCAGTCCGGCATTGTCACTGTTGCGTGGGTGCTTGTTGCCAAACCAGCCGTCATCCAGCAGGAACATATCTACACCAAGATGTTTAGCTTCCTTCATCAGTTCGGCAAGCAGTTCCTCATTGAATTTGAAGTAAGTATTTTCCCAGTTGTTTAATAAAGTCATACGGTCGCCTTGTCCGTCTTTCAGCTGATAGTTGCGTGCCCATGCGTGAAGGTTGCGGCTGGCTTCGCCCGTACCGTTGTTGCTGAAAGTAAAGATGAATTCAGGAGTTGTAAACACTTCATTCGGCTTCAGTTCATAATCAGATGCATAAGGATTGATGGCGGGGATTACACGGAGGTTACCTACGTTGTCCACTTCGAAAGTGAACTGGAAGTTTCCTGTCCATCCGATAGTACCTAGCATGGCACGTCCCTGCGCTTCCTGTGCCGGTTGTTCAAAACCAAGCTCAAAGAACGGGTGGGTGTGCATGGCAGCACGGCTTCCCAATTTGGTGTCGATCACCTTTTTACCGAACAACAGAGGTTGTGTGCTCATTTGTGCTTCTTTTGCCCAATCGCTACTGAATTCTGTCAGGTAATATTCGTTTCCGGAGAAATAAAGCATGGTGGAAGCATAACGCCATAAGGTCACAGGCTTCTTTTCAGCATGTTTGATTTCGCTCCACGTCTTGATGACGTTTTCTTTCGGATAAGCGATGTAATGCAGTGTGACTTCTACCGGATACTGATTATCTTTTAGTTGAATAATCGTTTCCGTTCCGCCCGCCACTGCCTTCTGCTCGGAGGATATATAGCGGAGAATCGTACTCGGGTTCCCGTCATTGTGCGTGATAGCTACAGCCGGTTCAAAATAATCTTCGGCGCCGGAGCCCGGATATACTTCCCATCCGCGGGTGGATACGCTACCGTCACTTCCTCCTTTTACGTAAGGAGAAAAGTTGTTGATGTCTTTCTCGTTCAGTAACTTATCGCCCAGATAAGCCTGATAAAGTCGTCCGTTGGGAGCTACTTGGAGAATTAAGTCTGTGTTGTCCGTTGCGATGCGGATAACGTTCTTTTCCTGGGCGTCCACTTGCGCCAGGGTAAACAATGCCATAAGTAATACGAAAAGTTTCTTCATGGTTTTTTAATAATTAATTAGGTATTAGTTAGTTTGTGGGCATAGAATGCCGCAAAGATAATTATAATTCGTCAGGAATGAACTAGAATTTAATGCTTGCGCTAAATTCTACGGTAAATGGGCGTAAATAATTTCCACTCATATAGTTGCCGGCATACTGGGCAGCTTCTTCTTTGGTAATCAGTTCCGAACCGTTGATGGTTCCGCTGGCCCCCTTCTGATTCAGGAAGTTGATGACTGTTGCCCCTAAAGAAAGATGCTTGTTTACATTCCAGTTGATCCCCCCGAAAGTTTCCCAGCGACCGTTGAAATAGAGGGCTTCCTGGAGATTGGCGTAAGTCTTGCCGAAATAGCGGAAACTAAGCCAAAGGCGTAAGTCCTTCGTGATATTATAGCTTGGGTCGAGTTCGACAAGAATCTGCGGAATCTCTTTTACAATCATCCCATTGGCGTTGACAGACATTTCCGAACCATCGTTGAATGTGACGCTTGCGTTATAGTTCTTGTAAACAGGTTTCTGATACGTGAACAGAGCGTGCAGGTGAAAACCTTTGAACGGGTCGATTTCGGCAGATGTGGTCCATCCCAGTGTTTTGATATTATAAATAAGCAATACGGTCTTTCCTTCTTCCGTTCCCGGTTTCGTCAGGTTTTGCTGGTCAATATTATTAGATTTAGAGATATAGGTAACCATAGAGGTGAGGTTGATCCACTTGTTCTTGTAGAACAAACCGCCACGGATTAACGGTATGGTGACACGTTTGTATTGCTCTTCCGTAGGACCTGTTCCGGCATATTCGTTGATACGTGGGAAGCGGGTGGCTACTGTTCCGTCGGCAGTCAGGCCGAATTGCCCGGTTACGTTGTAAGCGGCGCGGAGCGTGGCGGCATAGTTCAGTTTATCCTTTACCACTTTGGCGGGATGAATGCTGCGTTGTGTGGCAATGATATTTCCTGTTTCTTCCTCTTTGCTATAAGTGGTAAAGTCGCCGATGCGGAAACCCGGGAAACGGGAAGCGGATATTTGATCGGCACTCATCCGGTAATATTCCAGGCGTCCGCCATAATAGATATTGAATTGGGGAGTTACTTGCCAGTTGTCTGTAAAGTAAAGGGCGAGTTTATTTTCATATCCCTTTGTATATTCGGGACTAAGTTCGTTGTACCCGTATGTCTGTACGCGCTGACCGGTCAGGGTGGGGTCCAGGGAACTTGTAGTTGTGGAAGTCAGCAACTGTGGATAGTTCTGTACGGTGGCCATCCATTGCAGAGAAGAGGAATAATAATCAAGATGGTAATACCATTCGTTCACTCCCAGACGCAGATCATGGTTGCCAAAGGTCTTGTTTAGCTCGGAAGTGATTAGGAAGTTTTTCACTTTGCCTACGTGCAACCAGGTGCGGTGACCTTCTGCCAGTCCCTCATACGGATCACCGTTTGATAACGTAAAACCATCGTTGGCGGTTACTTCGCTGATGGTGCTGCCTCCGAAGTCGACATAGTTGGCACGTGGAGCATCCATATATTTCAGATTGAATTTCCATAGCAGATCGTTCCTGAAACGATAATCGGAGATCAATGCAATCTCATTGGCACGGTTTTCAGAACCATTGCCCAAGTTCCATGTTTTCATCTTTCCGTCTCTTACGTCCATGTATGGGAAAGAACCGTTCTGCGGAACATAAGAATTTGTTCCCAGTTTGAAACCGTCTATCTCTTTGACCGAGCCGTCGCCGACATAGATAAAAGGAGCTGCATTGGCATAGCTGGCCGGATTTTCACTGCGGGAGTGTTTGTAGAGCAAAGATATTTTGCCGCGTCCGTTGTTGAAGAGACGGGTCAGGCCGGCATGATAAATCTCTGTGCGGTCTGCATAGTTCGTAAATTCCAGGTCGAAACTTCCCGGGTCGAAGTTCTGGTAAATGCTTGCCGTGTAAAGCCATTGGTTATTGATGGCTCCTGAAACATTGAAGTCGAAGTTCTGCATACCGAAATGATTGGTGCGGTAGTTTAATATACCTTGGAAATCCTTTTGTCCCAGTTTGCTGAATGAGTTGACGGAGTAAGCAATATTACCGGTCGTGATGGCCGATTCGGAAGGAGATAAAAGTCCTACTTCTCCCAGGCTGCTGTCGCTACGCCAATGAGCGGCAAGTTTGTGAACGGTAGAGGAATATACGGCAGGAAGTCCATTCTCATAGACATTAACGTCCTCGCTGGGAAGGCCGATTTGAATTTCGCGGGGTTTGTTGGCGTCAGAAGCATTCAGCATCACATTGCGTTCGCCTTCTTCTGATTCTTTTTTAGTAGAGTTGGCAGGAATCGTATCCTGCTTCATTTCGGTTCGGTTCGTCTTTTTCTTGTTCACCTGAATGTTCGCTGCATTCCCGTTGGAAGGAATCAGTTGCAACAGGGTTGCTAGAGTAAGGCAACTAAAGGTTACTTTTTTCATCACTTGTATTCATTTAAAGATTTGGAAGTTCACATCGGTTGTGTCATTTTGACGAAGGCAAAGATAGGAGGAGGAGAAACAAGTGGCTATACTCTTTTTTGTCAAGATGTGCAAGAGATGTTTCAAGTGTGCGATAGCCCTTTGCAGTGCGACATTTATTGCCATCCGTGCAACAAATGTTTCATCCTTCCTATGCATTTAGCGTAAAAAAAACTATATTTGTCGCTATCTAATATCTGTGTATGAAAAGGAAATTGCTGCTTTTTCTCCTTTCTATTTGTTTTTTCCTTCCGGATTTTGCCGCGACGGGACAGTATAACTTTATCCGTGTAGATGGAGGAAGCGGTCTTTCGAACAGTCATGTCAAGTCCATTATTCAAGATAGTTACGGTTTTATCTGGCTGGGTACGCGCAACGGTCTTAATCGTTATGACGGCGTGTCGATGAAGCTTTATAACTGCTATGACGAAACTTTGCAGCATGGCAATCAGGTCATATCCGCTCTTTTTGAGGATAATCACCGTCAATTATGGGTAGGTACGGATGATGGTGTTTATATTCAGGAGCTTGCTACTGGGAAGTTTTCGTTCTTTGATGCCCGCACAGAGAGCGGAGAGCAAATCAGATACAACTGGATTGAAGATATTCTGGCAGATCATTCAGGAAATATCTGGGTGAATGCACCGAATCAGGGAGTTTTCCGCTATCAGGTGGAGACGGGTAAACTGTTCCGCTATATTCCCTGTCCCAGTAAGGATAAAAGCAAGGACTTTCCGCAGTCTATCTGTGTAGATAAAGAAGGTACGGTCTGGGTGGGTACGTATGGAGCGGGAATTTACCGTTACAGTCCGGAGCAGGATAAGTTTGTGCCCTATGCAACAGAAGCCCTTAAAGGGGATTTCATCTTTACTCTGTGCGATTATGGCGATGAACTGATTGTCGGAGTGCATGAAGAGGAACTGAAACGGTTCAATAAAAAGACTGGAGAAGTGAGTATATTCCCTGCGCCCAAAGTACATCGAAAAATTATCCGCTACGCTGTTTGCTTCGGAGACGAGCTGTGGGTGGGTACGCAGAATGGCGTTTATGTGATTAATGAGAAACACAACAGTGTGCAACATATTCCTGCCGATGCCGGAGGGAAGTATGGGCTTGGAGATGCTATCGTCGATAAGATTTATCGTGATCGTGAAGGGGGAACCTGGATCTGTACGCAATTTGGAGGAGCCAGCTATCTGCCTGTACGTACGCTCGATTTTTCGGTTTATCTTCCGGGAGCGCCCGGTACAGTCAGCGGACGACGCATCAGTGAATTGGCGGAAGGAAAAGACGGAGTGGTGTGGGTTAGTACACAGGATGGCGGTGTTTGCTACTGGAATCCGGGAACACAGACTTTCACTAAAATTCCCCAGTCGCCTGACCGTCAGAATGTATTAAGCCTGTTCGCTTCGGATGATTTGGTTGGCGCAGGTTACTTTAAAGGGGGCATCGACCTGATTGTTCCTCAAGATCAGGTTCAGACGTTCTATCCCGCACAACTTGGTATCAGTGAAGGTTCCGTGTTTGCCCTTTACCGCGATCGTGGGGGAGCAATCTGGTTGGGTGATGGCTGGAACATCTTCCGTTCGGCCGACAAAGGACAGACTTTTGAGAAAATGGAGCAATTCGGGTATGCTTATATGCGTGATATTCTCGAAGATAAATCCGGCAATATATGGGTGGCAACGATGGGTAGTGGAATATTCCGGTATCATCCGCAGACAGATCAGATGGTCAGCTATAAATGTATACCGGGGGACAGCACTTCTATCGGAACGAATGAAGTGACAGGTATTTCGGAGGATAGTAAAGGCTTTATCTGGTTTTCTACAGACCGGGGTGGATTGTTGCGTTTTAACCCCGAAACCGGAAGATTCAGGACATACACCAAAGCGGACGGGCTTCCGGACAACGTAACATATAAAGTCGTGGAAGACTGGCAACATCGTATCTGGTTCGGAACAGACCGTGGACTGGTTTGTCTTTATCCGGAAACAGACAGCCTGCAAGTTTTCAACCGAAATGACGGGTTACCTGATAACCAGTTTAACTATAAATCGGCCTTGGCTGCCTCTGATGGTACTATTTGGATGGGAACTATCAATGGGCTGGTCTCTTTTAATCCGCAAATTGTCCATCCGAATACTTTTGTGCCTCCAGTCTATATCACCGAAATGTACGTGCAGGGACGTGAAACTCCTTTCACGGCAGATGGTGTGCAACTGCCTTACCGTTCTAACGTCAGCTTTGATTTTGTAGCTTTAAGTTATACCTCACCGGGTGCAAATCGCTATGCCTACAAAATGGAAGGGATAGATAATGACTGGAATTATACATCTGATGTGCATACAGCGTCTTATGCCCAGCTCCCGCCGGGAGACTACCTGTTCCGTGTGCGGGGCAGTAATAATAATGGTGTCTGGAATCAGGAAGAAGCTACTTTATCAGTGCGTATTCTTCCACCTTGGTGGCGTACAGTGTGGGCTTACCTTATCTATATCATTGTAGTGTCCGGCAGCTTTGTCTTGACTCTTCGCGCCTATCGCCGCCGGGAAGTACAAAAGATCCGTGAGCAGCAATTATTGGCAGAACTGGCGCGTGAGCGTGAATCCCATCGTACGCATGAGATGTTTATTAATCAGATCACTTACGGAGCTTGTACTCCGCAAGGGGGTGCGATGTCACGGGCTGATGAACAACTGATGTCCCAACTGATAGCCAAAGTGCGTGAGAATCTTTCCGACGCCAATTATAATGTAGAAGCATTGGCTGCAGCCATGAATATGTCCCGCTCCAGCCTGCATCGTAAGATTAAGGCGCTGACCGATCTTTCTTCACTCGACTTTATCCGTATCATCCGATTAAAACGTGCGGCAGAACTATTGCAGGAGGGAGAATTGCGCATCAACGAAATCTCTGACAGAGTAGGTTTCCAGTCGCCTTCTTACTTCGCAAAGATATTTCAGAAGCAATTCGGAGTTACTCCTACAGAGTTTGCCCAACAAAATAAGCAGAGAATGGCAGAGGGTTAGTAACTATGGGCTATTATTCGTTATTTTATCATGGGGTGGTGAACAGGTTTTAGCTCCTTTCGGTACTGGAATGAACTAATCTTAGTTCTTCTAAGATTTAATTGGTAATATGCGATGATTTAATATTCATCATATATAGATTTATTCGTCTGACAGTTGTTGAACTTTCGTCTGGCAATTGTTGTTCTTTCGTCTGACAATTGTCAGACGAAAAAGAAACAGCTGTCAGACGAATAAATTCATGTATCATTAGCCATAACCCCATTAGGTATCAAAAATAAATCTGCACAAGCTCGAAATTAGTTCATTTCCGTATAGAAATGAGGGAATGAAGTAAATAACTACAGTGTGCCCATTTTGTTTAAAGAGATTAAAAGATAGAATAATTCAGCTTTATAAATTCTTTCTTTTTTACTTGCTTATTTCATTTGATTTCCATACTTTTAGCCTCCGTAAACCCTTTAAAAATTGATCCTATGGACAACATTCTTTTCTGGCTGGTTCCAGTCGCTTCCGTGTTAGCCCTCTGCTTTGCTTATTACTTCCATAAGCAAATGATGAAGGAGAGTGAAGGTACTCCCCAAATGATAAAAATTGCCGCTGCTGTGCGCAAAGGCGCTATGTCTTACCTGAAACAGCAATACAAGATTGTAGGCTGGGTGTTTCTGGGGCTGGTCATTTTGTTTTCAATCATGGCCTACGGTTTCCACGTTCAGAATGCTTGGGTGCCTATCGCTTTCCTGACGGGTGGTTTCTTTTCCGGCCTTTCCGGTTTTCTGGGGATGAAAACGGCAACTTATGCATCAGCCCGTACAGCCAATGCGGCACGCGGTTCGCTGAATGCCGGATTGAGGATTGCCTTTCGGAGCGGTGCGGTAATGGGACTTGTCGTAGTCGGTCTCGGCCTGCTCGACATTTCTTTCTGGTATTTGTTGCTGAACGAAGTGATTCCTGCTGACGCACTGACACCGACTCATAAACTCTGTGTAATCACTACCACCATGCTGACATTTGGTATGGGAGCTTCTACCCAGGCGCTCTTTGCTCGTGTAGGCGGTGGTATCTATACAAAGGCAGCCGATGTCGGAGCCGACTTGGTAGGCAAAGTAGAAGCCGGAATCCCGGAAGATGACCCTCGTAATCCTGCCACTATTGCCGATAATGTGGGCGATAATGTAGGCGACGTGGCCGGTATGGGAGCCGATTTATATGAATCTTACTGTGGCTCGATTCTGGCAACAGCTGCACTGGGTGCTGCTGCTTTTATCCATTCGGCAGATACAGTGATGCAATTCAAGGCAGTTATTGCTCCGATGTTGATTGCAGCTGTTGGTATTATCCTTTCTATTATAGGGATATTCGCTGTCCGTACTAAAGAGAATGCGACCATGAAAGACTTGCTCGGTTCATTGGCTTTCGGTACGAACCTTAGTTCCGTGCTTATTGTTGCAGCTACATTCTTAATCCTGTGGCTCTTGCAACTAGATAACTGGATTTGGATTTCTTGTGCCGTAGTAGTCGGACTGGTAGTAGGTATTATCATCGGACGTTCTACGGAATATTATACTTCTCAATCTTATCGTCCTACCCAGAAACTAAGTGAAAGCGGTAAGACTGGTCCTGCTACCGTCATTATTTCCGGTATTGGTTTGGGTATGCTTTCTACAGCTATTCCTGTAGTTGCAGTAGTGATTGGTATCATTGCCTCCTATCTGTTGGCTTCCGCAGGTGATTTCGGTAATGTAGGCATGGGATTGTATGGCATCGGTATTGCAGCTGTTGGTATGCTTTCTACTACAGGCATCACAGTTGCTATTGACGCATATGGCCCAATCGCTGACAATGCAGGCGGTATCGCTGAAATGTCCGGTCTGGATGAATCTGTCCGTGAGATCACTGACAAATTAGACTCTGTGGGCAACACCACTGCTGCTATTGGCAAAGGATTTGCTATTGGTTCTGCTGCTTTAACTGCCCTGGCTCTCTTCGTATCCTATGCAGAAGCTGTTCAGTTAAAGACCATTGATATTTTAAATGCACATGTTATTGTAGGTTTATTTATTGGCGGTATGCTTACTTTCCTCTTCTCAGCCATGACCATGGAATCTGTATCCAAGGCAGCCCATGAGATGATCGAGGAGGTACGCCGTCAGTTCCACGAAGATGCCGGTATCTTAAAAGGCACTTCACGTCCGGATTATGCTTCCTGTGTTTCTATTTCCACCAATGCAGCCTTAAAGGAAATGTTCCTTCCAGGACTGATGGCAGTCCTTGCTCCGATCGCAGTAGGTCTGATCCTTGGACCTGACGCTTTAGGCGGACTGTTAACCGGTGCTCTTTTAACCGGTGTACTTATGGCCATCTTCATGTCCAACTCCGGCGGTGCCTGGGATAATGCAAAGAAATACATCGAATCCGGTGTACACGGCGGCAAAGGCAGCGAAGCTCATAAAGCAGCCGTTGTTGGTGACACCGTAGGTGACCCCTTCAAAGATACTTCCGGTCCTTCCATCAACATCCTGATCAAGCTGATGACCATCGTATCTTTAGTTTTCGCTCCTCTCTTCCTTCAGTTTGGAGGACTGATCTAATACATAGATCCTATATAACTGATTGAAAATGTTTAAAACAGCCA
>OLWY01000775.1_pt1 | contig 14082 bp, 25 predicted proteins | sample 1644171 | NCBI WGS metagenome assembly OLWY01 (sample SAMEA103958150, study PRJEB25191) | human gut metagenome | biome: human-associated habitat [ENVO:00009003]; feature: intestine environment [ENVO:2100002]; material: feces | place: Germany | collected 2013/2015 | reverse complement strand
AAAACCTCCTCGGTATCGATTGCGCTACCTCTTTCAATAACCATACGATATGCGTCAGTATCGGGATAATATAGGTAATATATATGCCCATCTAATGGTATATTGGTCTGCGATTTTACGACTATTTCTTTCCCCTCTTTCTTGATATGCGTATATACGGAGAAAGAATTGGCCGCCGTGTTGGAATAGCATACCATACTGTCTAGAGGATATCCGTCAAATAGTGTCGCTTTTACTCCGGCTATATTGAGCCTTGAATTGTACGGGTAGATAAAAGATGGCAATAAGGAATGGTTGCCGATATAAGTGTCATCCAGTCTTTCTCTTGTCTCTAGATTCTCCCAATCCCCTACAATGATAGCCTCTCTCTCCCCATAGGTTATATTGTCTATATTTATTGAATCTATTTTATAGAAAAGAGAGATAGAGGAAATATCGTCTATTGCGTTATCCTTGCGTGGCAGTTCCAATATAAGATCATTCTCAAATATATCCGGTGTGTCTGAATATGCGTTTTGATACGCTTCCTTGAAATTAAGTTTCCCGTATTTATTGTCTGTCGGTCTTTTTACTATGCCCCAAAAAGAATAAGGAAGCTGTGTGTTATTTAATGATTTTATGTTGTCGATACTACCAGATTGGTCGAATGTGTATATCGGCGCAGATATAAATATATCAATAGACTTGATGATATCGTTCCATGACGCTAGACTAGAGGATGGTTCGGATATAAACCTGTCTAATCCTCCGGTAATCGACAATACACGTCCTTTAATAGTGTGTATTGCTAACGTCTCCATCTCCTCTTCTCTATCTGTCCCGGGATGTACGATGACGGTGTCTGTTGAGGCTTCGTATGTAATGGCGGCCATTGGAGCCATGTCCGATGATGGTATCATTAAAATAGGAGCTGAATGCATGGTATAATTCCCATCATACAACCTATATGCGTATCGTACAAAGAAGGGGAATATAAACGAGCTATTGCTCCTTGATTTGTTGTTGATAAATTCTATGGCTCTAGCCATTACCGTATCAGTTATAGCTCTTTTATTGTTATCGGTTAAATTGTTTAAGACATCGATGACAGCTATTTTATCCGGTAACTCAATAGAGAATAAATCAGATCTAGCGACATTCCCTCTTAATCCAAATGATATTGACAGGAAGGGAGGCTTCTCGCCAAGGTATTGATATCCATCGTCTTTTAACAAGATATATGACATTCTCTTGTCCGTAAGGATGATCAATGTATTCCCTATGCTGGTGATCTTTTCCCATCTTTCTTCGCCTTGAAGCGTGTAATCAATGGGGACTTCTTCCCTTTCAGAGGCGTCAGACAGCTCAAACCCTATCAGATGATCGCTTTTTGAGCAGATAAATATTTTTCTGGAAGATGTATTATGGACAAATAGCAAGTTCTCATCTGTATTTAGAGTTAGGAATGGTTCTGGGAATGTCACCGCTCTCATGCTTCCGTTCTCGGATATCAAGTTTAAGGATATATCCAAGTCTCCATCGTTACAATCAAGGTTCGATGTATTGGCGGATAAGCCTGTTAATCTGATATTGCTCTCTTCCATGTTTTTTGAGGTAAAATTATCGCCGGATATCATAAATCCAGCGATAAAACTTGTTTGATAACAAGGTTATTGATCTGGCTCGATGATCCGTCTTGTTATAATTGGAGTCCTCTCATTCTCCGTTGCTCCAAGCCTGAAAGACAAAGAAGGCTTGAACAAGTCTTTCCCTTTTATATCGGGAAGCCTATAGACATTATTGGTCACGTTTGAGCAATGGAAACGATAGTGGTTCCCTTTGACAGAGAATGGACGTATACCATCAGGATCTTTTTGGATATAGAGGTTCCCGTTATCATCTATGACGAATGATATGGAATCGTAGTTGCGCAAACCTATTATTTTTGCGGCAGGGCTTAATATCTCAATTAGCCCGCTCTTATGAAACCTTATGTGAGGCTTTACCAATCTTGTTATTATTCGCATATCTCGAAATATTTAATTCCATTTGTTTCTTTCTCTCTTACTTTTAATATCCTAGAACCATGAATATTTATACCGGTAATAGCGATGAAGTACTCAAGTGAAGGAACCGTGAAAAAAAATTTTCCGGGGGTGTCTCTTTCCCCTGTGCGTTCGACCATGTTACATTGTGTCTTGAATGTCTCAGATGGGGTCCTTTTTATTATGGCGAACTTGTCGCTTCCCTTTAGCTTAACAATTTGGATAAAAGCGGGATGCCCCTTCTTGAAATTCATCTTTTTGAATAATTTTCTGCCTATTTTGGCGAACTGATTCTTTTTATTGTAAATCTCGATATACATGGTTTTATATTTAATCGTTTAACATTTATACTTGCTTGGCACTTGATGTGCCTGTTATGATATCTTGCACGATAGACTAGACGCATATACTTTACAAGTATTTCCATGTCATTTTTTTCTTTTTATCCATTAAGGAATGTTTCTATCTTGCTGGCCAAGGTTATGAGCATATCTGATTGAAGTTCATTTATCTCTTTGCAGAACCTCATATTATCCCGATGTTTCTCTTCCGGAGACCGATCATCGGTTACGCTGCAATATCCGGCGAAAGAGTTTACCGGTAAGGGCCTCATAGCCTCTATAGCTAGTTTTATCGATTTCTCTTTGATGTTTTCTTCCATGATTCGTTGTTTTTTTATTATGAGCCTCCCTTGAAGGCTCGGTTAATACTATTCCTCAGATCGAGTATAGGCATCCAATGGGTAACACAAATTTTATCACCATTAGTATCATACCATTCATTACATTCTCTGCAATACCAACCCTGTTGTAAGTATTTAAAATAATCAGTACACCAGCAGCCAGTTATTACCAGATCTTCGTCATCAGGTAACTTATCTTTTGCACTTACCCACGGTGATTGCTTTGCCTGCCATTCGGCACCTGCTATAAAGCCGTGGTAATATGCAGGGAATGCACTACCGCTACTCCTGCTTTCAGCGAAGAAATGAGCCGCTTCTTCTACCGTCTGTCTCTTATCAATATCTCTTTCCATTGTTAATGCTTATTGTTTAAATATCCACATTCCGCAAGCTTACAGAGCATACCATAGGCTACATTTAAGATTGTTACATTCTCGTTGAAATAGAACGATAAATCCTCTAACACCTCAAACTTACCAAATAAATCAATTTTATCATATCTGAAAATCATTTCTGATATGTACCAATTCAATGTATAGTCATCTATCTGTTTTGGCATGAGAGCCAACATATCTTGCAAGGTAAATGTCTTGCCACTCTCATTATACTGTTTAGCATAAAAATTAACACAGACTGGTATAAACTCGATTTCATCATCTTCGCTATAATCACAACTTGGATGGGTGCTTATAAACTTCATGCTTGCACTGCTCACGTCAATACCTAATTTAATAAGGTGTTGCATTTGTTCTACTGATAATACCTGTTCATTCATAATCATTCAGTTCTATAGGATTTACCACTAAATTTCTCATCGCCATCTACCAATATATGATAACTGATATAAGGCTTGTTCTCTTTATCGTTATGCTCTTTGCGCTTAACTCTCGCTTCTTCGATTGTATCACATTTACACATGGTGTATTCGGGATAACCATCGAAGTATCTTACGACTCTATATTCTTTGCTCATATTTATTTATCTGTTAGGAATTTCTTATTCAAGTGCCCTTCTCTGATAAGCCATTCGATAGCGTCAACCATATTGTCCATCAGATTCTCTTTGTCGAAGGATTTTGCGCAATTGTAAGTATTGTCACCTTCCCCGTCCTCGATCCAGTCCGATGCGTACATTAACTCAACGAAATTTCCGGATAGGTAATAAACCATCCCGTCAATATCATCTTGATATGATTTAGGCATCATATCTATCATCTTGGATAGAGACCAAGCGGGACAATCGTCTTGATATGAATGATCGTAATCAGGGCTATCTCTAAGAAGTACACTTTCTGTCAAAGTGTATGTCTCTCCATATACATCATAGAAAAACTTTCCTTTTTCGTCTTTACGGATATCCTCCCATGGCGCTATATTGCTTTCATCGTCAACATATAGTAAAACCATGTCCGCCGTCTCCGGTCTCACCCCGGCCTCTAACAGCCGTTGTGATTGTTCTTTGTTCGTGCAAATTTGATTCATATTATAATTCGTTGTTAAAATATTCCTTATTATCCATATTTACCCCTCCTGTATTATGACATCCCCATCCTTATCCGTGAACACTTCCACTAAATCGTAGTAATATTGATCGTCGGACGTGCGTATCATTACCTCCGCTTCCGGGTCTTGCTCTTGGAGAATAGCTATTAGTTCTTTATTTCTCATGCTGATTTTTCTCTTGTTGATTTAAGGGGGCATCCCATGAAAGGAACGCCCCGGATAGATTATTAGTTCTGCTCGGCAAGTTTCTTGAACTCCCCAAGCAACATATAGATCGTGGCGATATCGTCCTTGAAACGATCCACCGTTTCCTCGTTGATGCACCATGAGTAGTTGAATACCAAGTCCATCAGTTGGTCGCACACCTCGGAGGGCGTGGTGATCTTGTTCATGAACTCGTTGAACGAGGTAAAGTCGTATTGTTTAGCTAGCATAGTTCAACTCCTCCATCTTAGAAAATCCTAACACGGACATAAGAGAATCGAATTTGTCCACATACCACTCCGGTTGCGTTTCCTTCGGGTTGTTCTTGTTTATTTGATTCTCTCCGTATTCGAGTCCTTTCTTGGATATGGAGTTGAAATATTTGGTATTCCCTTTAGAGGATTTACGGGATATACGTTCGATATATCCTAGCTCGATAGCCCTTTTGTAGAATTGATTCCTTGACACCTTGTAACCTTTATCGCTGAGTAAGTCAGTGGCCGATTTCATAACGCCCTTCGACGGGACGTAGTCAGGCAAGGGCAATCCAAGAGGGGTGGCTACTTTCTCAAGCAAAGACAGCTTGGAAACGTCATTGAGGTTCAGCATCTCGCTTACGCCCTTCACCCATTCTATTCCGGCCCGGACTTTTGTCGGGGTGACGGACACTGGTCTGGATTGGTTAATTGATTTGCTTTCTTCCAGTTTTTCCTCACAAGCGATAAAGTAACGGCGGGCTTGCTTACCTTTCTCGCTTCTTTGGATCATTGATACTTCTTTCGCCATGTTTAATGTCATTGCGTAATCTTGAAGTTCTTGATTCGCAAGGGTGTTAAATACTTTACACCCTACATAGTCCTTGTTTTCGTCGAAACCGTACTGTAGTTGTCGGTCAAACCAAGACTGGAATCTTTCCGTACAACCTAAAAAGTCGTACAAAGCTCTTGCGCTAACGGCTCTTTTTCCGTTGCTTTCTGTAATGGGGATTAACGCCCCTACGTTTGTTGTAATTTCTGCCATTTTTGAAGTTCTTTAGGCATTACAGGAAAGTTTTGTGCTGCATCCCTATTTAGCAGGGCAAGCGAAAAGCGGTTGCTTCCGACCCGTTGAACTTCACCACATAGGCAGTGGGCGCATTAACGCTCCACACGGGAGAAACAACCGCTATATCATATAGATGCAACGATCTTACAAGCATAAAAAATGCCCGCTATATATGGCAGGCTTCCGCTTGCCTATGTGTATGAAGTTCGCTGCAAATGTACCACTTCTTTCCAAAACGCCAAATAAAATCCTTGAAAAATTATCCCGCCCTGTCAAAAGCCTTCTCAAAGACCTCCGGCCTTAGCAAGGCGTTGCTTATCGCCGTGAACGCCTTCACGATCCCGGGCTGCTCATTTAAGTTTATTCTCACGTCCTTTCCTGTGACCTCGCTTGATAACCGGTCGCTCAGGTACTCTACCTTGTCCAGTGCCAGATAGGATAGGGGATTGTAGGCCAACGGGACGATCCCCCGCATCCTGTCGCCGAAATCGCTTATCGTGATCCTAGACATCTGCGCCAGCATGTTTATCGTGGATGACAGGGATGCGATCCGGTTAGATGAGCCCGATACCCCGTGATCCAGCAATATCTGGCTGATCGTATAGTAGTACCGGTCTATATGAGGTTGCACGTCCTCCTCCATGCTTTGCGTAATCTCGGCGAACGCCTCCTTGTTGGCCTTGGCTATCCGGAAGATGTTGGTGTTATAAGCGTCTATCTCTTTTTCGATAGCGTTGGCCGTCCGTTTTGCGTTATGCCTGTAGTGCTCGCTATTCCTCATGGCTTCCATGAGCGAGACCGTGTAGTTATACACTTGGTCGTTCACGAAAAGTACCATGTAGGTCAGCGAGGTGACAAGGCCGTTCGTGTCCTTGTCGATCTCTTCCCAATCGTTGTATTGCTTCATGACTTATTTATCGAATTTGATTTGGTACAGGTGGAAACAATTCTCGTGAAAGTTAACAAATTCCTTACGTGGAGGGAATATCTGCGCTACCTGCATGCTGTCCGGCATAAACTTGTATCGTATCTCTTTCAGTTCGTAATATCCGAGCGTGTGATTGGCGGATACGGACAGATGCCATTCACCCATTTCCTTATTTACGAGAATATCCTTTCCTTTGTAGGAGAACATACCCGTCTCGTAAACTCCATGCTCGTCCTCGATATGCTCATCTATGAAATCGATCGGGAGCATCGTAAAGGCCATTGGTAATGGCCGTTTGTATTTCTTCAATTCCTCATTTGTCATTTTCTCTGTTTTTTAATTTATCTCATCATAGATGAATGCAGTTTTCAACTATGATGAATGATTAAACCTCTGTTTTAGCGAACACAACACTCTCGTGATCCGGCCTCAGATGAGCCATGCAAGCCTTGCTGTACTCGCAATCCCTAGCTCCATCGCCCCGGAACAGGCATCCCCTGCATACGACCGCTTTCCCTTGGTATATTGCCTCGAAGCGCTTGACTTGCACCCTGTTTGTCCCGACTTGGATAACAAAGCCGGTAGGGGTGTTTCTCAATCTCTCTGTTATTTCCATGTTACTCTATATCAGTTTTCTTTACCATTAACGGGTATGTTTGAATCATCTTTTTGAATATTCTCGGAAAAAGCCTTGGCTAATGTTAAATATTCCGGACAGGGCACGGCCTTGCGCCCCCATTCTTCCCATTGCTCATCACGCTTTTTGCGCTGTATTTCCCGATCGTAGGCTTCTAGCTGTTGGCGGCGATAAACCTTGAAGTCTATCAGGGCACGGCTTATCATCATGGGGTCTACATTGCCATAAAAAACGCCAAATGATCCTCCCTTTAACATGTGGAAAAACAATAGCAATTCCGAGGCTTTCAGAAAGTAATACTCGGTCTCAATGATCCCGGCAAGCTCTATCATTTGGTTTGTATCTATCTTCCCATTTACGCCAGTGAAATCGTTAAGGTTCTCCAATTGAGCCATTATCCAAGCGGATACCTGCTTCTCTGGGTAAGCTTGCAAGAGAGTGGCTATTGAAGGTGCCTCCCCCATGAATGATCTTTCCTTGTTCTGGGCGCAAACCTTTTGCAGCGAAGGGTTGAAGGTCTTAGCGAAGCATAATCCATCACCGTAACGCTCAATCACTCTTACCGCAATCAGAGAAGGCTTCTTGGAAATATCCGGCAAGTCTTGACTTTCTATCCGTATCCCTATCTTGTTTACATGTTCCATTGCTATTTTCGTTTGATTTGATCCTCAAATTAATTTTGAGCCAAGACGCGAAGTGACTCCTTGCGTCTTTGGGAGACTTCATACCAACATCCCGGCAAGCCATATCCTTGAAGAATTCGTCCAGATAGTCTTTGAACTGAGAGGTGCTTATGTATTGCTGCATGCATACCGTCTCGATCCAAGCGATATTAGCCTCCAAAATCTTTTTACACTCATCCAAAGGTTTCTCAACCAAATCAGGGTTGAATCCGGGATGAGATGGGGTGAGAGGAGAGCCTTTAGGCTCGTTTTTCTTATTACTCTCGCTAGAGAGTAATTCTTTTTTTTTCTTTACTTTACTTTTACTTTGTGTACTTTTTGCGGAGTTTATTGGCTTTTCTTCGGAAGAAATAATCTTTTCTTCGGAAGAAATAAGGGAAAATTCCGAAATTTCACTATTTCTTCTGCACAAATCGCAGATCTTTTTATACCGTTCCTGTATCCCTTTCGAAGTCAATATTCCATCAGACACATATAATTCATTATGAAATAACCCCAGCTTCAAGCAGCTATTAATTACCTCTAGTATATACGCCTCTTCGAACCCGGTTTGTTCCGATATAATGAATGGCAACTCTTTGTCCCACCTCATGTAGTACCCATCTTTGTAGATAATACATAGCAGGAGAGTATATACTGTTACGGCTTTACCACTTTGATACTTGATCAGTTTTCTAATGCGAATGTCTTGGAATAAATCAATATCGAAAGGGAAATAGTCAAGACCGTTTTTTTTGTTTCGTCCCATGCTTGTTTCTTTTTAGATATGCCATTTTTTATGTAGTTTTATTTTTTTAGACAATACAATATACTCCCCGGCCTAGACCGGGGCTTTTAAAATCTTAATATGTCAATCGTATTATGCTACAGGGATGAATACAGCAGGATTGTTTTTCTTTTCGTATAGTTTGCGGAGATAGTCAATAAGAGGATCGAAGGCGGTAATGAATCCCTCGTTTATCAGATCGGCAATTTTCTTCTCCAGTTGCCACAATTCACGTTGCTTTCTTTCGTCACCGTGCTTGTTACGCAACAACTTCTCATGCCCATTGAAGATTATCCAGTTCAAAGCCTCTCCGATCTTCTTCATCGCCTTTGGCATGTAATCTTTCGGAACGATCTTCATGACAGCCGAGGACAATTCCTTGTAAGCGTCACCTGCATCGTTGCGGTAGCGTATCATTTCGTCAGACACGAATTTAAGTACGTGATATTCAAATTTTGGACTTAAATACATGGCAAATTTTATAAACAAGATTGGATGCATCCATGTCCCACCATTTTTCTTGCCTCTGCACGTCTTGGATAGCGCATTTTTTAATTCCGTAAATTCTACGGATTTAAAATCTAGCTCATTTTTAGCTATTTCAGACATTAGTTGAGTTAAATTTGTGCTTTTCCAAAAGTTATCAAGGTCTCTTGTTTTTAAATCCCCGAAATTCTGGGATTTAGTTTTAATCGATTCATTCCATTGTTTTAAAAGGTTCGTTGCGTTAAAATAACCGTCACTTGTTCGTTGGATAACATTAAACTTGCCTATCTTTCGAACCATTTCTTGGCTTGTTTTCATATCTTTATTCTTTAAATTATTTCAAAGAAAAAGGGGCAAATCCATATACTCCCAATGTGCAAGACGGAATATATAGAAATGCCCTAAAAAATATCTTTATTCGACCATTAGTCTTGCATATAATGATCGTTTAATTCTTAGCTTGTACCGTAAAGGTAATGACAATTATCAAGGTGCGCAATAGGGGGCTTATACATTTTATGTCCTTTTGTTATCAAATGTTTATAAGATGGATAAAAGTTGATTTTGCAAGCAAAACCAAATGTGTTTCGACTTTGATATCTATTTCATATCGAGTTTGATATATGATTCGATATATGAATTAGATACTTGTTTTAATGTAAGTAATTGTTACTTATATGTTTGCTTATATACTATGATTAGTATCATCGAAACGTTACGATCAATTGGTTTAGTCAACTATGTTTATCAACTTTTTTACCTACAATATTATTTGCTCTATTAAATATATTTAACCAAGTAATATCCCCTATTTGATAGTCCTCTTGATCTCGTCCATCAACCTCTCTGTTATCCTCTTGTCGTGCCACTCGTGCCATTCGGTGAATAGCCCCTTGGCGGCAATGAAGAAGAAGCATGAGTTCTTTAGCTCCGTCTCTTGCGAAGACGTGATGCGTGACCATCTGAGCTGCTCTTTCACGTGCTCCAGTTCCTTGGAAAGCTGGTCGTTCTCCTTGGATAGGCGGTTGATGCGGATAGTTTGTTGACGTGCTGTTGGAGTACTCATAGCGCACCTCCTTCCAGCCCGGCTAAAATGAATGCGGACATCAATAAGATTAGTACCTTGACATAGCCGATAACGTCGTTCTTGTTATCGCACTCGAGCAAGCCGAATGACATGAAGGTTAATAGCTTGGCGATGGATCGCCATGATAGGAAGCTCGTTTCGTGAGCGGACGTGGTTGTGCAATTACTGTTGTTCGTTACACTCGCAGATTTCATAGGACTTGGCATGTTAATGAAATTTGAGTATATAAAAAAGGCTATCGCCCCACGAACCGCCAAGTCCAAGTTAAAACACAAGTGTCGTAACCCATGTGGATTGATAGCCTTTATATCTTTGTAGATATAACACGCCATGTCTAGCCATAAAAATAGCTACGACAAACTTGTTTTCTAATACTTGAACTGGCGGGTCCACTGCAAAGATACAACTCAAATTCAAAATGCCAAACAAAAAGCGGGCAAAAATTAATTTGTCCGCTCTTTAGTGAGAAATCTAATAAATTTATTTTTACCCTTTATTATGAGGTATATCCTCGCCGCTTGATTTTCTTACGAAGATAGAGGCTATGGATACAAATGCCCCGGCACCTATTATACCAGCGAACCAAGGCTTGTCTAAATATAGGGCATAAGCCGCAAGTGACGACAATACGATAATAGACAAGAAAGCGAAGAACATGCCCCACCAATTCATCATGGATTGCTTATCCTCTGACCGTTTGATGATCTCCAATTTTTTCACGTCGACATCGTGCCTGTGCTCTTGCTCCTTGATAGATGAGCTTAGAAGATAATCAACTATCTTAGGGTCAATTTCTTTATATGACGCTAATTCTTGGGGAGAAGGCAGGCAATTATCATCTACGGTATAAGTCTGCTCTACCTGCTTACCCATGCCATTGCCTGTGGCCAATTGCGTCTCCCGTTGCTTTATCTCCTGTTTACCCATGATTTAAAACCAGTTCATCAAATGATTTTCGAACATCCTTCTCTATGTTTTTCCGATCTTCAATAAGGTTCGCCTTATCCTCAAGGCGATCGCTTTTCCTGGAGAATATCTCTCGTTTTATCTCCTCTAGAGAAGGGGAGGTATGCTCATAACGTCCGGCGGCCGCATCCCGGAATGTACACGCCCCTTGACTGATGAATCGACCGATTTCTTTGATTATGCACATGTTATATTAATTTGGGTCTTATTCTAAAACTATTATATCAATCAATTATTGCGCAAAAGTATAAACTTATTTAATAAACATCCTTTATCGGATATATGTTTAACAAAATAGATTATTTTTTTCCTTTTGCGCTCTAAGGTGTTTTAGAACCACGGAATATATCCCGGTGGCGTGTTGTCCTTGTCCTTGTCCTTGAATCTTTTTAGATGCTCTTCCACGTTCAATCCCTCCCTTACGAGGATGATCGTGTTCTTGTCAACCCTTACGGGTATCCTCTTGAATTTAGGCTCCGGGAGTATATCCCCTTTTGCCTTCGTGTTCGCTTTGATCGTTCTCATATAAGTTATCGTTTATAGTTGTCGCAATACCGGAGGGCGTTCGCTACCCTCCCGGTGTTCAATATCTCGCACCATACGGCCAGACCCTTGTGAGGCTTGCCGTGCACGCAATCGGCGCATCTGATACGCTCGGGTTGCTTGGTTAGTTTCTTAGCCATTATTATAAGGTTATGATTTTTATCTCTACCCTAGGGTTGATTTTGTCTATGAACTTCCGGGCGTGAATTGCGCAACAGTTGTTGTCGTTCTTGATACACTTGATCTTTTGAAGTACGTCCAGTTGAAGTTTCAAGACGTTGTCCAAATCGCTTCTTTTACTAGGATAGTATACATCGATGTGGAACTCAAAAGGCTCGTCGATATTCAAGTCCCTCAATTTGCCGGATTGCCATATGAAACTCTCCTCGTATTCCTTCAACGCCTTGGTCTTACCTAGTTGGGAATGACCGTTGACGTGTATGATCTTGTATTGGTTGGCCTTGGAAGGGGCGTTCCCTAAAATGGTCGCTGTATATTCCTTCATTTGTATTTATCATCAATCAAAATTAGTACTATGTACAATATCGCTAGGATAGCGAATATGAACGTTATCACCCCGAAGGATAATAACAGGCTTTGAAAAATGTCACTCATAATCGTAATTGTCAAAATCGTCCGGATCGTAATCCGGAATGTCGTTACCGAAATCCATGATTGTTATTTGTATTCGTGATGGTAGCGGGACTCGAACCCGCATGCCATAGGCCAAGGATTTTAAGTCCTTTGCGTCTACCGATTTCGCCATTCGGGCGACATTCGGCAATGTATCTGTGTGCTAAAAGATTCTCAGCACTAAAATGGTGATTTTATAGAAAATCTTTCTCTACGAAAAGTCTCCGATGGCCGCAAAATCTCTCTTCGTCTTCGCAACGCTCTGTTGGGCATTGAGCTCAGCCTACGCCCAGACGCCGGCACTTGATTTTTCTCAGGCTCGACAGCTTGCTCACAACCGGGTGGATTCCATCAAGGTCGAAGCGGCCGAAACAGCCAAGCGCGAAAGCGAAGCCAAGAGCGCGCGCAGCTTGCACGGCCCCAAGATCGAACTTGACTCCAAGCAGATCTGGGGACGCAAAACGCTCGACTATGGAACAGTGAATCTCGGCGGACTTATTCCCGGCCTTCCCCTGCCTCCTATTGATCTTTACCACGAAGAAGACATCGGTGGCCCTCGCGCAGCCATCAACGCTCAATTGCCGATTTACATGGGCGGTGCGATCAATGCCAAAGTTCGTGCGGCCGATGAGGCCGTCTATGAATCGCAGGCTCGCACGCAGGCCCAACGCGACACGGTTGACACCGAGCTCGCACAGAAGTACTTTGCCGTTCAGCTCGCGCGCAGCATTGAACGACTGCAAAACGAAATGCTGCATCAGCAGGAGCTGGAGGTGCGCAAAGCGCTTCGTTTTGAAAAGACCGGCACAATCAGCAGGCTCGAACGCATGGCTGTCGAAGTTAATCGAGACACTGCCAAGCGAGAGCTTTTGACCGCTCAGACAAACCGCCGCGTGGCCGAAAGCGAACTGGCCGGCCTTTTGCGCGAAGAGAACGTGCGAGAACTCAAAACCCCCCTCTTCGTTGTCACGGAAGACATCGGCACGTTAAAGAGCTGGCAGGACAAGGCGTTGGGCGCAAGCCCCGTCTTAAAGAGCGTAGTTGCACAGCGCCGTCAGGCTGAGCAGGGCGTAACGGCCGCCAAGGCCGCCTGGCACCCCCAGATCTACGCCTTTGCCAACTACAACATGATCAAGCACTACCTGACGATTCCCGAACCTGACTGGATCGCCGGCATCGGCTTGAAGTTCACGCTCTGGGACAACAAGGATCGCAACGCGTCAATTGCCGCGGCCAATTCGCTCGTCACAAAAGCGCAAGCCGCGCACGACGAAGCGAGAAACCGCATTCAGACAGCTGTTCAGACAGCGTACCTCAAGAGCAACGAGGCCCGCGAAGCTTATCGCCTCACCGACTCGACGCTTTCGCTTGCCAAGGAAAACCTACGGTTGCGTGAAAAGGGCTTTTCCGAGGGACTCTCAACGGCTGATGAAGTCAACGACGCACGCACCAAACTGCTGGCCGCAGAAATCGCCCGGCGCGTCGCCGCCTACCGCTTCGTTGTCGCATGGGCCATGCTAAACGCTGCATGCGGCGATATGAACGCCTTTGAACAATCCGTCACGCGTCAGACAAATATTTTCGAGTACTGAGTTTTCCGCCATGACCGAATCCAAAAACGTCTCCGTTAAAACTATCGCCGTTGCCCTGATCGGTGCCGGTCTTCTGGCCTTTATCGGCATCGGACTATGGAAGGCTGCCACTCCCGCTCCGACCCCACTTCAAGGACAGGTGGATGCCCGCACCATTGAAGTGGCGCCCAAAATTCCCGGCCGCATTGAAAAAGTGCTCGTCAAGGAAGGCGACACGGTCGAAGCCGGCGCCGTGATGGTAAAGATCAGCATTCCTGAAATTTCCGCCAAGCTCGGCCAGGTCACAGCGCAAGAACAAGCTGCGC
>OLWY01000763.1_pt1 | contig 14304 bp, 13 predicted proteins | sample 1644171 | NCBI WGS metagenome assembly OLWY01 (sample SAMEA103958150, study PRJEB25191) | human gut metagenome | biome: human-associated habitat [ENVO:00009003]; feature: intestine environment [ENVO:2100002]; material: feces | place: Germany | collected 2013/2015 | reverse complement strand
GTGGTTAAAATTGTATCAGGAGGTGATTCCGGGCAAGATTCTATCTATAGAGGTCTTTGTGCCGTGGAGGATTATTGCAAGGATAAGGGGGAGGAGAATGCCGTGGTGCTTATTCATGATGGGGTCCGGCCTTTGATCGTGGATGAGACAATTACACGGAATATTGAAAAAGTACATGAAAAAGGAAGTGCCATAACTGTCGTACCTGCCATAGAAACTTTTGTCATCCAGAAAGAGGAGGGACAAATGGTGATTCCCGATCGTTCTTCTTGCCTGCTGGCCCGGGCACCTCAAAGCTTTTATTTAAAGGATATCCTAAGTATCCATAGAAAGAATAAAGAAAATGGTAACATTACTTTTATAGATTCTTGTTCTATGATGAGTTATTTTGGGTATAAGATGGCAACCATAGAAGGACCTATGGAGAATATTAAAATTACGACTCCTACCGACTATTTTATATTTAGGGCTATGGTAGAGGTGCATGAGAATCAACAAATTTTTGGGTTTTAATTTATGAGTCAACTTATTAAACAAGATATAGAGGAGTTTGTGAGATCTTTTGAGCTTTCCGCACAACTTGGTCATACAATTTTTCTTATTACAGGAGGAACAGGACTGATAGGTTCTACTTTAATACATTGTTTATTAGCGTTAAACAGGAATATTCGTATTGTCGCACCTGTACGCTGTAAAGCTAAGGCGCAAGATATGTATGAAAGTGAGGAGCATACTCATATACATTTTATAGAGTGCGATTTGTCTTCATTTGATTATAGTGAAATTGGTGAAGTGGATTTCATCGTGCATTGTGCAGCCCCTACTTCAAGTAAATTTTTTGTCGAAAAGCCAGTAGAAACATTTAATACGATTGTTAATTGTACGCAAGTTTTATTGGAGTATGTAAGGCGTTTTCCGGTAAAAGGCTTTGTCTATTTATCATCATTGGAAGTGTATGGTACTATTTTAGATGATTCCAATCTTGTAACAGAAGAGGTTCAAGGCTATTTGGATCCAATGGCGACACGTAGTAGTTATCCGATGGCAAAACGTGCTGCTGAAAATTTATGTGCGTTGTATGCGGCTGAGTATAATTTGAATATAATGGTGGCTCGTTTGACACAAACGACAGGAGCTAATGTAAGTAGTACGGATAATCGTTATGTTGCCCATTTTTGCCGTTTAACATCCAAGGGGGATAATATTATTTTATATTCTAAAGGTGAGTCTGCTAAACCTATTTGCTATACAACAGATTGTGTTTCAGCGATACTTTATATATTACTCAAAGGTGAAAAAGGCAATGCGTATAATGTAGCAAATGCAGATACTTATATTTCTGCAAGGGGATTGGCTGAACTTCTAAGAGACAACTTTAATCCAAATATAAGTGTGGAGTTTAGATTAAATGATAATATGGGGTATGCCCCAGAAACAAAATTAAGATTAAGTACCGCTAAGTTGCAGGAATTAGGGTGGTCGCCCCAAAATGACTTGAAAGCTATCTTATCAAAACTTATTTCAACTTATAAATAATTATAGATAGGTATCACATGAAATTTCTTAATGTTATTTTTAAAGGACATAGTATTTCCGAACTTATTCAAGAGGTAATTTATGTATTTATAGGGTACTTTTTCCTAATGATTTCTTATTGTACTCCTAGGAACAAAAAAAAGTGGGTGTTTGGTAACAAAAAGATCTTTAAGGATAATACTAAATACCTCTTTATTTATATGCAGGAACAGCATCCAGAAATCCAAACGATCTGGATAACTTCCTCACGCAGGTTGGTCAAACGTTTACGAGCATTGTCTTACAGTGCATATTATAAGTATAGCCTTAAAGGATTATATCATTCATTGACCGCAGGTGTTTATGTCAGTACGGTAAATTCAAATCACATTAATTTTTTCACTTCCGGGAGAGTTTTCAATGTGAATCTGTGGCATGGAATCTCTTTGAAAGCGATGGTTGATAATAAAGCAGTTCCAGCAGATCGATCGTTTCTTTCACGTGTATGTATGCCTTATGTCTATGAGCAATATGGCTTGTTCTTTTCAACCACGCCAACGATAGATGACCAGTACTTGCGATTCTTTCGGTTTGATCCGCAAGTATTGTATCATGGTATGTCGCCTCGTTGTTCGTTTATGATGATGGATCATGAGCGTTTGCTTCGCTATATCGAAGAAAAAGAAGACCCCTTGATGTTGGATATTATTCATACTTCACGGAAGTATAACAAGGTATTTGTTTACATGCCCACATGGCGTATCAACTATGGTACGCATTTTATGGACTATGCCTTTCCTGATCTGTATGCCTTGAATAAGGCATTTTCAAAAATAAATGCCATATTATTACTCAAGCTTCATCCTTCCATGACGTATGATGCGTTTAAATATAAGGATTTGAAGCATATCTATTATATAGATGCCAATATTGATTTGTATCCGATTTTACCTTTTACGGATATTATGATATCTGACTATTCTTCTATTTGGTATGACTATTTATTATTACCCAATAAAGGGGTTATCCATTATGATTTCGACGTAGATAGTTATGCGAAAAACGAATTCGGATTCTTTCGTGACTATAAGACATTTACACCAGGAGTACATGCTTCAGATTTTAAGCAATTGCTAGCAACGATAGAAAGTAGCAGCTCGCTACAGATTTCTGAAGAAAGGCGAACTTGGATATTGGATGAGATGTGGGGAAAAGGCAGATCTACGAACAATGAAGACTTGATCAAGGAAATATGTAAACGTGTGGAACAAGTACTCTAATTAATTTTAATCATTGATATATAATGTCTGTATTTGAAAATAAAACCCTGTTAATTACAGGTGGTACGGGCTCTTTCGGAAATGCCGTGCTTCGTCGTTTCTTGGATAGCGACATTAAGGAGGTTCGTATCTTTTCGCGTGATGAGAAGAAGCAGGATGATATGCGTCACGAATATCAGGTAAAGTATCCTGATGTGGCACACAAAATCAAGTTCTTTATTGGCGATGTACGTAATTTGCAGTCATGTAAGAACGCAATGCCTGGTGTTGACTATATCTTTCATGCTGCGGCTTTGAAGCAGGTTCCAAGTTGTGAGTTCTTCCCCATGGAAGCAGTGAAAACCAATGTAATCGGTACTGATAACGTTTTGACAGCTGCTATCGAGGCTGGCGTTGGTGCTGTGATATGTCTATCTACGGATAAGGCTGCCTATCCTATCAATGCTATGGGTATCACCAAAGCTGTTGAGGAGAAGATTGCAGTAGCTAAGAGTCGCTACTCTGGTAAGACCAAGATTTGCTGTACGCGTTATGGCAATGTGATGTGTTCTCGTGGTTCTGTAATTCCTCTGTGGATAGAGCAAATCCGCAATGGCAATCCTGTAACTTTGACTGAGCCTACGATGACCCGCTTTATCATGTCGTTGGAAGAGGCGGTAGATCTTGTGCTCTTCGCTTTTGAACATGGGCAGAATGGTGATATCCTTGTTCAAAAAGCTCCGGCTTGCACCATCCAGACTCAGGCGGAGGCTATTTGTGAATTATTTGGTGGCAAGAAAGAAGACATCAAGGTTATCGGTATCCGTCATGGTGAGAAGATGTATGAGACATTGCTCACCAATGAAGAATGTGCCAAGGCTGAAGATATGGGTAATTTCTATCGTGTTCCTGCAGATAATCGTGGATTGAACTATGACAAATTCTTCAAAGAAGGTGAAACGGAACGTAACACACTTACGGAGTTCAATTCTAATAATACTTATATATTGAATGTAGAAGAGACCAAGGTTAAAATAGCCGCTCTTGATTACATTCAAAAGGAATTGAGTGGCGAGGGTAATTTCGTACAATAGTAGAGTTATGAATATTTTAGTTACTGGTGCCAAAGGTTTTGTTGGTAGAAATCTTTGTGCCCAACTTAATAATATCAAAAACGGAAAGGCTCGTTGCTATGGCGATCTGAAGATTGAGGAGGTCTTTGAATACGATATCGATTCCACTTCCGAACAATTAGATGCCTGGTGTCAGAAAGCCGACTTTGTGTTTAACCTTGCTGGAGTGAACCGTCCCAAAGAGAATGTCGAGTTTATGAAAGGCAATTTCGGTTTTGCAAGCACATTGCTTGATACACTGAAGAAACATCATAATACTTGTCCTGTCATGCTCTCTTCCAGTGCACAAGCTTCTCTGACTGGTCGTTTCGGTAACAGTGAATACGGTCGCAGCAAAAAGGCAGGTGAAGATCTTTTTCTACAATACGGTAAGGATACAGGAGCCAAGGTATTGGTTTATCGTTTCCCGAATCTTTATGGCAAATGGTGTCGTCCCAACTACAACAGTGCTGTTGCTACATTCTGCAACAATATCGCTAACGACCTTCCTATACAAGTCAGTGATTCAAGTGTAGTACTGGAGCTGCTTTATATTGACGATCTCGTAGACGAGATGATTCATGCTTTGAAAGGCGAGGAACATCATTGCGAGTTTGAAGGTCTTGACGTATTCCCATTGGTGGATGGCAGATACTGTTATTGTCCGGTTACTCATAAGGTTACATTAGGTGAAATAGTTGATTTACTGCATCAGTTTGCAGAAATGCCAAAGACGCTGATGATTCCTGAAATCCCGTCAGATTCGTTTGCCAAAAGATTGTATAGTACTTATCTGAGTTATTTGCCCAAAGAAAAAGCAATTTTTGATCTGAAGATGAATGTAGATCAGCGTGGTTCATTTACAGAACTTGTACATACCTTGAACTGTGGTCAGGTAAGTATAAATATCTCCAAACCGGGTATTACTAAGGGGGAACATTGGCACAATACCAAATGGGAACAATTTATCGTTGTCAGCGGTCATGGGCTCATTCAACTCCGCAAGGAAGGTACAGACGAAGTGCTGAACTACGAGGTAAGTGGTGACAAAATACAGTCTGTTATCATGCTTCCCGGATATACCCATAACATCATCAATCTCTCCGATACAGAAGATCTAGTGACAGTTATGTACTGCAATGAGATATTCAACCCGGATAAACCGGATACATACTTTGATAAAGTGAAAAAATGATCATGGAAAAACAACCCAAATTCGATTATTCAGATATAAAGTTCAAGAACAATGGCAAACTAAAATTGATCATTGTTGTTGGTACTCGTCCTGAGATTATCCGCTTGGCGGCAGTAATTAATAAATGCCGCCAGTATTTCGATGTTATTCTTGCCCATACAGGTCAGAACTATGACTATAACTTAAATGGAATCTTTTTTAAGGATTTGAAGTTGGCAGAGCCTGAGGTTTATATGGATGCTGTAGGTGATGACTTAGGAGCTACTTGTGGTAATATCATCAACTGTTCCTATAAACTTTTTGCTCAGACCCAGCCGGATGGAGTATTGGTATTAGGTGATACCAACTCCTGTCTGAGTGTTATCAGCGCTAAGCGTTTACATATTACTATCTTTCACATGGAGGCTGGTAACCGTTGCAAGGATGAGTGTCTTCCAGAAGAAACCAACAGAAGAATTGTAGATATTATCAGTGACGTAAACATGGCGTATTCGGAACATGCACGAAGATACCTTGCGGACTGCGGTTTGCCTAAGGAACATACTTACGTTACAGGTTCACCCATGGCAGAAGTACTTCATAATAATTTTGTGGAAATAGAGGTGAGTGATGTACACCAGCGCCTTGGCTTGGAGAAAGGAAAGTACATTCTGCTCTCTGCTCATCGTGAAGAAAATATTGATACAGAGAAGAACTTTCTATCACTCTTTACAGCTATTAATAAGATGGCAGAGAAGTATGATATACCAATTCTCTATAGCTGCCATCCGCGTTCACGCAATAGACTTGCAGCAAGTGGTTTCAAACTTGATTCACGGGTTATCCAGCATGAACCTCTTGGCTTCCATGATTACAATTGTCTTCAAATGAACGCTTTTGCCGTAGTTAGTGATTCTGGTACACTTCCTGAGGAATCAAGTTTTTTCACCAGTGTAGGTCATCCATTCCCAGCAATTTGTATCCGTACCTCTACCGAGCGTCCGGAAGCAATTGATAAAGGCGATTTTATTATTGCAGGTATTGATGAGAAGAGTCTTTTGCAAGCAGTAGATACTGCCGTTGAACTGTGCAGAGATGATCAACATGGCATTCCTGTGCCTGATTATGTGGATGAAAATGTAAGCACCAAGGTCGTGAAGATTGTACAGAGTTATGTAGGTATTGTCAACAAGATGGTGTGGCGTAAATTCTAACTTGTGCTTTTACGGAACTTGAACATTAATTTTTTATTAATACAATTTTGGAAGTAAGCTCCTTGCAATAGAATTAACGGCAATTAATGTTCAAAACTGCAATGCGCAATTGTAATATAGATTACTTGACTGTATTAAAGCCCCCTATACTCATTCTTCGCGTCAAAACAAGGACAAGTCTTGTAGACATCGAAGGTATGATATGAAACGATGAGCGCACGTGAATAACGACTTTTCAATTCACATCTTTCTATCTGATTGCAATATTCTCAGTTTCAATGCTTGGATTTGGAACATATGTATTTCTGAAATGTATAGAGAATCCTATTCTGTGGTTGTCTATAATTTTACCTATATTGGTACTTGTTTTGATAATCGTATTGACAAGGATGTATATGAAAGATGAAAAAATTATATGAGACGTATGGGGGAATTAATAAATGATTACTCTTCTACCGACATATCAAAGTAAATATATGGATAAAAAACTACCACTAGTGACAATCATCACCAACACAAAGAATCGTGCAAGACTGATTTCAAGATGTATTGAGAGCATCCAAAATCAGACGTACCAGAACTATGAGCATATAGTTGCAGATGGTGGTACCGATAATACGAAGAAAATTGTAGAGTCCTACAATGATCCTCATATTATATACATTTCTATTCCTGAGGGTGGCCCTGTCGCTCAAACAAAAGAAGCTTTTAAATTATCAAAGGGTGAGTTTATTACGTTCCTTGATGATGATGATGAGTATACTCCTGAAAAATTGGAAAAGCAATTGGATTTGATTCAATCACTATCTGATGATTATGGTTTCATCTATGGCGCAATGACGTATTATGATAATAACACCAAGGAACAATTAAATATCCATGGAGCTGAAATTGAAGGAGGATCCGAAATACTTCCAATAGCCATATCGAAGCCTACAATTTGTGGAACTCCAACATTCATGTTCCGCCGTAAGGCATTCGAGTCTATCGGAGGTACTTGGATATCTGGCATTGGTAACGATATGTCTGATTGGGCGCTCGGCTGTAGAGCACTTAAGCAAGGTTGGAAGGTTGCAGCATTAAAAGAATCATACTTGCGCATATATGTCAACCATCAAGCAACTCGCATGAGCGATGCAGACTTCTATAAGGACAATAGTCAAAGATATATAAAGTTCCATAATCACTTCCTTTCTGAATACGCTGACATTATTGCAAAGAATCCTAAGGTAGGTACATTTCACTATGATAATTTGGTACATTTTTATGTGGCAGCTGGTAGAACTGGTGATGCTTTCAAAACATGGTACAAGCTTATAAAAACGAGACCGAACTTCCGCTCATTAGTTTCTTTCCCTTATTACTTTTTTAGGCAACTGATGAAAAAATGAACATAGCAGACATAAATAAAGATCTTCAGAATAAAGAAAAGGTTGCTATAGTATGCGTGGGATATAACCGCATAAAGTCAATGAAGAGACTTCTCGGATCTCTTCTCAAGGCAGTATATCCATCAAAAGATATCCCTCTGGTCATAAGTGTTGATTGCAGTGGTGATACAGAATTGTATGAATATGTCGAAGAATTTGAGTGGCCTTTTGGACAAAAATATGTAAATATTCAAGAAAGAAGACTCGGTCTGAAAGATCATATATATCAGTGTGGAGAACTTACGGGTCAATTCAAAGCCATAATTCTGCTCGAAGACGACCTATTTGTGAGTCCATTCTTTTACTCATACGTCCTCAAAACCTTGGATAAGTATGGAAATGATAGTCGGATAGCTCAAATCTCGCTGTATAAAAATGAACGTAATGGATATGTAGGTTTACCTTTCGTAAATATACAGAACGGATCAGATGTCTTTTTAATGCAGGATGTTTCTACATGGGGCGAATGTTGGACAGAGTCTATGTGGAGTGAGTTCAGACAATGGAGAGATACCCACTCAGAAGAAGATATACAAAAAGTTGATATGCCAAGTGAAATAAAGGGTTGGATTCAAGCTTGGTCAAAATACTATAATGCCTATGTTGTAGACTCAAATAAATTCGTTATCTATCCTAACATTCCTGTAACAACTAATTTTAGTGATGCAGGCGAACATGGCGGGGATAATAATCGACTATATGATGTAGATAAACTTGCCAGATATGATATCTATTTCAACAATGTTTGTCTCTATGAGAAGTTAGGTATTCCAGAAAACGATCTTTGTCTTGATATCTATGGCTTTCATTCTAATGAAAAGGGTTGCAAATACATTCTTTCAACGAAAGTTCTACCTTATAAAATAGTAAAATCTTTTGCGCTCAACATGCGTCCGATAGAACTGAATGTAATGTATGATATCTTTGGAAACGGATTATACTTGTATGATACCACGGATTCTAACGGTACAACACAAGGTAGTTATCACAAGAATGTTGTTCCTTATTTCCTTGAAGGATTTAATGTAAGACTGCTATTAAAGTATGTGATATCACATTACAGAAATTCAATCAAACAAGTTCTAAAAAAATGAGTAGATTATTAGCACTTTATTACGAGTTCCGATATCGTCTTCGAAAATGGTATTGGAGTAGGAATGCGCATGACAGTAGAATTAATGGTGTAGTATTAATGTATCATCATATTTCGGATGTTAGGATAGACGAACTTGATACATGTCAGCATACGCTCGAGCAGTTCAAGAAGTCGTTGGAATGTTATATTAATCAGAGTTATATTTTTGTGAATATTGATACAGCATTAAAAATGATCCGAGAGAAAAGCGAACAGAAGTTTGCTGTTGTAACATTCGATGATGTGCCGCTTGATGCATATGAAAAGGCTGTACCAGTGCTTCTGTCTATGCAAATACCGTTCACATTCTTTATAACAACGGGATATATTGGAACTAAAGGTTTTATGACAAAAGCGCAACTTAAGAAACTCGATAATCAGGAACTATGTACAATAGGTGCACACACCAAGTCACATCCTATGTTAAGAAAGGTGTCAAATAGCTTTGAAGAATTAAAAGAGAGCAAGGAAATTCTCGAACGATTATTAGGACATCCTGTTGACTATCTAGCATACCCATTTGGACGTCAGAGTTCTATTTCCCATAAAGTTATGAAACAGGCAGAAAAAGCTGGATATAAGTGTGCATTCGGAACAATAGATGCTACAATCAACGACTTAAGTTCAAAGAGTTTGTATTATTTACCAAGAATTGTAAGAAAGTAACTTATGAGCAGATTGTTTGTTTGCGGAGATATTTGCAACTCAATGTCTGAAATGAAAAAGAGTTTTATTTCAGATGAGTTGGTAGAAGTTATTAAATCAGTAGATTATTCGGTGTGCAACTTAGAGGGTGTCGAAGTAGACCATAATACAACTCACGTTGACTATCCACATCAGCAATTTGGTACAGTATCATACTTGAAATCTTGTGGTTTCAATATGTGCTTACTGGCAAACAACCATATTACCGATGGCGGTCCGGATAGGTTGAACTACACTATTGATGCAATCGATAACGTGAGATTGGATTATATAGGAGCGGGGTTCACGGAAGAGCAGGTCTATGCAGCCCGAATTAAGCAAATTGGCAACTATAAATTCGGAATTATTAATTTATGCGAGGCCCAAGAAGGTCAGTTTTCTAATAGTACCTGTAAATATGGTTATGCTTGGATTGGCCATTTTTCCATAGCAAAGACAATAAGTGAATTACGTACAAAAGTAGATTTCATATTGTGTTTTTGCCATTATGGTCTTGAACACTATGAGGTACCTCTTGATTGTGTGAGGCAGTACTATTACCTGCTTATTGATCAGGGAGTCGATTGCATAGTGGGAACACATCCTCATATTGCCCAAGGATACGAGTATTATAACGATAAACTGATAGTATATAGCTTAGGTAATTTCTTTTTTCCAAGAAGAACTGGAAGATATGATGATGAGAACCATTCCTATTCCGTGGTTTTGGAGTTTGAAAAAGGTCGAAAAGTGCAGGTTACACCAATCTTCCATAAACTCGAAGAAGGAGCGGTATGTACTGATAATAGCGGAAGGATTGATCTTAAAGCGCTGAATTTATTACTTTCAAATAACTACAAGTATAATGAAGAAGAGACCATTCGTAAGGCCTTTGATGGTGTAGTTGGAAATTTATTTTATAACTCCATGTGTAGTATGTCTGACCAAAGACGTTCACCAAAAGAACGTTTGAAAGATATTTTTCGTTATACAATGTTTAGGTCGAAATATATAAACTCGACTGCAAAAATCCGAGCTTCAATTATATCAAGATTATTTAAAAACGAGATATACAGATATATAATAATTAAAATTCATAACGATTATGGGGAAGAATAAATCTTTTAGTAGAAGGATCCTTAACTTGTTGCCATGGCAGGTGAGGTACTTTGTTGATTATTCTCGTAATAAACATGTGATACCCAATCTGTTTTCTCCAAGAAACTATTCAGAGTATATCTTTAGAGATAATATCCTTGGTTGTCATAAAAAGCATGCGTATCTTGCAGATAAGTATGAAGTGCGCAAGTATGTAGAAGAACGGGGACTCGGTCATACTCTGACTAAACTGTATGGTGTTTGGGATAATGCGGACACAATAAATTTTGACGAACTACCAGAGCAGTTCGCTATTAAGTGCAACCACAGTTGTGCAATGAATATTATTGTATTTGACAAATCCAAGCTTGACGTTGAGGCAACTAAGAAGCTGCTAAACAAATGGCTTAAGACTAAGCACCCTATCGATTTCGAAGTGCACTATCAGTGCATCAAGCCACTCATTATCTGTGAAGAGCTGATTAAAGACAATGAGGACGGATCATTTCCAATGGATTATAAAATCCATTGTGCAAATGGAAAACCTATATTCATTCAGTGTTGCTTTGATAGAACAGAACAGAGCGTAGGAAAGCGTGTAATATATAACCCTGAGTGGAAAAATCTTCATTATATCATCAATGATTACCACTATTCTGGTGATGAATGTGACAAACCAAAGCATTTGAAGGAAATGTTAGAATACGCCTCAATTTTATCTAAGGGATTGGATTATGCCCGTGTTGATTTCTATGATACTGACGAACGCCCCCTATTTGGAGAAATTACGTTGACCCCTATGGGAGGATGGCTAACGTACTTTACTCCTGAAGCTCTTGATGTTATGGGTCGTGAAATACGTGTCAATAAAAATAAGAAGTAATGCAAGAAAATACAAATAAGGCTATTTTTCTTAATTCAATAATTCTGTATGCTAAGCTAATAATAACAGCAATTGCAGGATTATTGACAACTCGCTTTGCCTTACAAGCACTTGGAGTTGATGATTTTGGTCTCTTCTCTGTAGTCGGAGGAGTTATATCTTTTATTGCTATTGTAAACACAATAATGATAAGCACCTCCAATCGCTTTATAGCGACAGCAATTGGAAAAGGGGATATGAAACTGATTAATAACACATTCAGTGTAAATGTTGTTATTCACGTGCTGATTGCTGTAATCACACTTGCAGTGGCATATCCATTAGGGGATTGGTATATATTAAATTTTATCAATTATGGCGGTGATATACAAACTGTTATGACAGTATTTCATATTACGATTATTGGATCTGTAATATCTTTCATTGGTGTACCTTTTAATGGCTTATTAATTGCAAAGGAGAGATTCTTGGTATTCTCAACTGCCGAGATAATAGCTAGCATCACAAAAGTCATTGTAAGCTATTCATTAATTTATTTCTTTGTCAATAAACTTTTGGTTTATTCATTGACAATTTGCTTGACTACAGCATTTCCAACATTTGTATTTATTGTCTATTGCAGAAAGTTATTTCCTCAAATTGTGGCCTTTCACTTTGTTAAGGAGTGGACTCCATATAGAGAGGTACTTGCATTCTCTGTATGGGTTGGTTATGGGGCGATTGCAACTGTAAGCAAAAACCAAGGTGCTGCATTGATTGTGAATCGTTTTTTTAATACGACCATGAATACTGCGTTAGGTCTAGCTAATTCTGTGAACTCTATCATCCTGACATTCGCAAACAGCATCAGTAAGTCAATCTCTCCGCAGATTGTTAAAAGTTATGCCGCTGGCGACAAAGAACGAAGTGAAACTTTGGTTGTGATGGCTTCGAAATATTCATTTCTTATACTGCTGTTGGTAGCTTCACCTTTTTTAGTGGCTCCAGAATGGATCTTTTCTTTATGGTTAGGGGCAGTTCCAGCCAATTTAATTATTTTTTCGAACTTAATAATTGTTGATGCTTTGATAGGAGTATTTAATGCTGGCATTCCTGATTTGATATTTGCGTCAGGCAAAATTAAGTGGTACCAAATAATTGTAAACACAATGTTCTTACTATCAGTAGTTGCTGCATATTTTGTATTACAAGCTGGTGCACCTGCATATTATCTACAGGTCACATATATAATATTTTCGCTCATAATACTCGTATTAAGACAAATCGCTCTAAATAGAATCGTGAAATTTAATAACTGGAATCTTATTCGAAAATCTTATATACCATGTATTTATGTAGCTATACTCTTTACTCTCGTTTTCACAATTAAGGGAATTGTAGTTCCATTTATGCTAATGATTATATCCATTGTCTACCTTTTGATTCTGTATTTTACTATCGCTCTCACTAAGGAGGAGAGACTATTTGTAATTAACCGAATAAAAGGACTAATTAAGAAATAAATATGAGAATGCCATTTAAATATAAGTTGCTGGTATTGCTCTTTTTCTCGACGCTTATTACTTCTTTGTGGTCTGATAACATATACCTGTTGTTTTTGTTCTCATTGGCCACATGGTGTATTCTCCCATTTAATAAATGGTGGGATGGCATTGGTGTTACTTTGATATTTTTCTCATTTGCTTATTGTGCTATGCAGTATATGCATGATCAAACTGGTAGCGGATTTATTTACCTATCTATGATAATAGCTCCAGTAGCTTATTATAGATTTGGAAGTTGGGCTATATGTTGGTTAGAGGATGATAAAAAGAAATTGCAGTTTCTATTCATTTCCATACTATTATATTTGATACCCGTTCTTCTTCTTACAATCCAAGATATTTTGATTGTAGGTTTCGTTAATGAAAGTCGCTATTTGTTGAGTGATATAGGTAAGGAGGAAAGCACTTTATCTGCGACAATATATGGATTAATGAGTTCTGCAGGAATCGCTTTTGTATCTATCATATTTGCAGAATCTTTGAAGTTGAAAGAGAAAGCAGTCTTCTTTTCTTTGGCAGCAATTGCTTTGGTTATTGTTGTCCATTTGATTAATAGAACTGGTATTGTGCTTTTGATTGTGAGTATCATCTTGTCGTTTGGTTATTCAACAGGTATGCGGCTATCTAAGGTCGTTTCATCCTTATTACTATTATTGCTTGTTTTAGTAATTATTATTAAGAGCGGGCTTGTTAGTCAAGAAATTATTGATGCATATATAGAAAGAGAATCCGGTACTACGGATAATGCAACTGAGTTGGGAGGCAGATCGGGTAAATGGCAAGCGGCTATTTCTGATTTAATGTCGAGTCCATTTGGCTGGAAGAGAGTGGGATATGTACACAATTTGTGGTTAGATTTGGCTGCTGTAGCAGGATGGATTACCACCATTCCGTTTGTCGTTGCTACGATCAACGTTCTAAGAACCACTTTTAGAATGATTAAACGGCATGTAACTCCTTTTCGTTTGGTAGTTGTTACTATGGTTGTAGCAATGTTTCTAAATTGTATGGTAGAGCCTGTAATTGAAGCAAGTTTATTGTTCTTTGTTCTGATGATGTTTGTTTGGGGGATGCTCAAAGCTGAATCGGAAGAAATGGTACTTAATCATTAATGATTGCATGAACATATTATATATAGGAAAATTCTTCCCACAGAATATGCTCAGAACTATCAACGAAGATAGCAAGGGACTGATGGGAATGTCGAATCATAATTTCGAGATGTCGTTACTGAACGGACTATGCCAGCAGGAGAA
>OLWY01000756.1_pt1 | contig 14468 bp, 10 predicted proteins | sample 1644171 | NCBI WGS metagenome assembly OLWY01 (sample SAMEA103958150, study PRJEB25191) | human gut metagenome | biome: human-associated habitat [ENVO:00009003]; feature: intestine environment [ENVO:2100002]; material: feces | place: Germany | collected 2013/2015 | reverse complement strand
ATCTTTTTTATTAGTTTGATTACTTCGTAGCTTTTTTCAGACTGCGAAATACATATAATCAACGCTTCCAAGCTTATTAATGAAATTTGATAATGCAATAATTCTCCTGTTTTCAGAGCATATGTCGGGATCTTATATGAATTAAGTAATGATGCAGTTGCTCTTGTATTTTTTGGAAGAAAGATGGCATAGTATAAATAAATGTTTTATATTTTATATCAAGAGAGGTCACTATAAATTTTTGTAATAGAAATCCTCTCTTGATAATGCTAATAATAATTAATCAAGGATTTTTATGCGGATGTTACGATACCATACGTCATCACCATGATCTTGAAAGCCAATGAATCCTTCTCTGTTGTCACCACCACAGTTATTTAATAATTGAAATGCTAAAGGACGTTCTTGCTCGCTAAACTTACTGGATTGCAGTAAATCTGTCCATTCCCGTGTCCATAGATGATATTCAAGAACGTTCTCATCGTTTTGGCCATGAACAACCGTACCTTTGTATACCATAATTTTTGCTTTATTCCATTCTCCGGCAGGTTTGGCATTTTGTGGAATAGCAGGGATCAAGTCATATAAAGAAGCTGATTGCCGATTATTGCTTTTGCCTAATTGAGCATCTGGGTGAACTGCATTATCTAATATCTGGTATTCAGGTGCAGACATAAAAAGCATTTCTAATCGATCGTTTCCATCTTTGTCTTTAGATGTGACTTCTTGTCCTAAGTAGAAAATTCCGGAATTACCGCCTTTGGATATTTTCCATTCTAATTCCAGTTCAAAGTTTTTAAATTTATGTGCGAAGATTAGGTCACCACCGTCACTATTTTGAGCTTCTCCAATACCACTCCCATTGAATTTAATACTACCGTCTTCGATGGTCCATTTAGATGGAACTTGTTCTTTACCATATCCACGCCAACCTTTGAACGTTTCTCCGTCAAAAAGGGTGATATAGCCATCTTTGTCAATGGGAAATTGTATACTGTCAATCTCAGAAGCTTTTAATGATTTGGAACACGATAAAGTTATGAAGTTAGATGAGGTGTCATCTTGTGATACTGCAACTTTCTTATTGCCGTTGCAAGATACCAAAACTCCGGCTATAAGACTATAAATTAGTGGATAAAATTGATTTCTCATGATTCTAAATTAATGTTTAATAGTTAATTATTGGGCATATCCGGTAACTTCCATCCATCTCGGTAAGTATGCTTGATTAATTTCTGAGCAAATGCTTGAGCATTTATTGGGTCTGTCCATTGTTTATTGAAGGTTGGATGCCCATCTTTAATCGTAAAGCCATCTTTGATGACTGTTTGGATGGTAGCATTAGGGTCTATGTTTGTGAATTTCATGTTGAGACCATCCCATAACAATTCTTGATTTAGTGATTGAAGCCTGATAGCAAGTACTCCCATTACTACCATCTCATTGAAAGGTCCTGCTTCTTTGAAGGGAGAAGTAGTCTGAATACGGCTTGAGGCATTTTCCTTGCAGGCACGTACAAAGTCCATTTCATGAGTTTCTTTAACTTCACGTAATACTGGTGGACATTTAGGATCTCTACCGGAGAGTAACCAAGGTTTTCTTCCGTAGCATCCGCAGATCAATGTGTCTTTTGTTCCGTGGAAAATGACACCTCCACCATCTACATTCAAATTTTTGTTTTGAGGGAAACCTTTTGGACGCATTGGTTTCATGCCGCCATCATACCAATAAACTTCCACTTCTGGCATTGCAACTTTCGGCATATTATCGCGAGCTGGGAATGTGAATTTAACCATTTGAGCATTGGGAGCACAATCTGTCATAAGCAATGTCGAACTACCTTGTACTTTAGTAGGATATCCTAATTTTAATCCTTTAAATACCGGATGAAGAACATGACATGCCATATCACCTAATGCACCTGTACCAAAATCCCACCAACCTCGCCAGTTCCAAGGAGTATAAATAGGATTATAATCACGGTACTGAGCAGGACCGAGGAACAAATCCCAATTTAATGTCTTGGGTACTCTTTCTGCCTTGTCTGGTCGACTAAGTCCTTGGGGCCAGATAGGACGATCAGTAAATGCTTCTACTTTAGTGATTTCACCAATTTCTCCGTTCCATATCCATTCGCAGATCTTGCGGACACCAGCTCCTGAAGCGCCTTGGTTTCCCATTTGGGTAGTAATATTATATTTATCTGCGAGTTTGGTTAATAGGCGTGATTCATATACGGTGTGTGTTAATGGCTTCTCACAATATATATGTTTTCCCATTGTGATGGCTTCTGCCGCAATAAGAGCATGGGTATGGTCAGGGGTTGCTATCATTACAGCGTCCGCTGATTTGCCCAATTCATCAAACATTTTGCGATAATCATAATAACGTTTTGCTTTAGGGTATTCATCAAATACATGTCCGCTATATTTCCAGTCTACATCACAAAGCCCAATAATATTTTGGCTGGACATGCTGCGGATTGCACTAGCACCACGTCCACCAATTCCAATGCCAAGGATGTTTAACTTATCACTGGGTGAGATATGACCATGGCTCATACCTAGAATTGAATTAGGAGCTATTGTGATACCGGCTAATGCGGCAGCTCCAGTTTTTAGGAATTTTCTTCTTGAAAAATCTGACATAGTATTATTGTATTTATTTAATAAGATTATACCTATGACTCTGTTGTAATCCGTATCCATTTTTCAGGTGTTTCCTTCGTTCACGGATTTCTTCAAGAGTTTGTAGTTCACCAATTGCCGGAAGAACATGCTGGTGGGCATCTTTCAGAAAGAGCCATGCATTCTCTGAGGCAATAGCGGAATCTCGTATGAATGGTAGTCGGGGATTACGTTTTCCTGTTTTGATGGAATCAGCAAATAATTTGCATAATACATCTATGTTCTTACCGCCAAATGGTCTTTCTAAGTGTAGTGTTTCGTGAACTCCGTGAAGATCAACTACAGCAGTTTGGAAATCATGCGTCATGCGTACAATTCCCTTTGTACCAATAATATCAACATAGGAATTGTGTGTCTGGTTTTTTGATAATTGGCCATATACAAACCCCTGTGTAATATCAAATACTACTCCGTTCTGAAAGGTCCCATGACATTGTATCCACCAAGGTTCTTTATAGTTCCACATGTTGACTCCTTGTGCATGCCAGGTTTTGTATTCACTGTTAGCATACCATCGGGCAATATCTACATAATGCATTCCGCAATCGTGGAATGCCGGACCTTCATATTCGTGGCCTTCACCAGGAACAAGTCCGGGAGTCATATGGCAAATACGAAGAATTGCTAATTCTCCGATTTCACCTTGTTCAATAAACTGTTTGATAGTCTGGTGATACCAAGAATTGCGTAGATATAAATTGACAGTGGAGAAGCGATCATACTTTTCTGTGAGATTTACTACTTCCCATTCTTTATCAATGGTATCAGACACTGGTTTCTCTGATATGATATGTTTTCCACTTTGAATAGCTTGCTCGATTTGTCTTTTTCGAGAGTCAGCGAGTGCAAAGAGACCTACTACCTGTACATCTTTATCTGCGAAGACAATACGTTCATCTGTGATGGTTTTGGATTCGGGTGATAATAATTTGGCAAGTTCTAGAGCATCTGTATTTACATCACAGATGTATACAATGTCCCATTGACCGCTTTTTTGCATTTCTTTTAGATAAAACTGTCCCATGCGCCCAAAACCTATCAGACCAACTTTTATTTTCATGACCAATTATAATATTTACAGGAATATAGATAAACAATTCCAATTTTAGGAAATCAAAAGTCGATAAGCTTTTGGGGCAATATCGACTTTGGATTGAAACAATGATTATAGATTATACTTCGTTAATTCATATGCTATAATACCATGGTCAGTAGTTAACATGTAAACTTGTATAGAGTTACCGTCAGCACTATGACCGATAGCTATGTCGCCTGTTGAGTTTGGATTTTCACCGATTGCATTATAGAATGAAGTCATTCCGGTTAGAGAACTGTTATTCCCATTGGGTCCAGTTGGTCCGAATGCAGGGTCATAATTGTCCAAGCGTGAATCCATTATTTGTGCGTCTGCCATTGCCGTCGTAGTCATAGAAGTTATATTTCCTATGCAAAGGCGACAATATTGAGGTTTGGAAGTTGTGTTGGAATTTTGGACAGCCACTAGTTTTACACCATTAAATTCGGTATATGCTGTACCAATCAGACTACCACCCCACCAATTACCTTTAGGATCAAATATTATCTGACTTCCTTCTTTGGGAGTATAGATCACATTCTTTCGGGCATTGTTGGAGCTCATAATATAATCACATTCGTCTTCTGTTGTCATAGGAATAGGTTTACTTTGCAGGTACCAGCTATAGAGACCTTTGGCTGAGCCATGTACGGAGATAACTTTTCCATCTTCTGTTTTTACCCGAAGAACCCGGTTCATTACACTATTTGCTAATGACATTAATATGGCAGTTCCGTTTGTAATGTCTCCTTTTATAGATACGGTACGTCCCATATCCCACGTTCCTGTAGTTGCAACACTAGCATTGGTACTACGGAACTGAGCAAAAACATCACTAGTGAGAATATCTTCGGACATAATTTTTGTTGGTGGATTGGTAATGCCGTTTTTCCAAACATAAATCTCGAATAACTGATTTTTGCTCCATGGGTTATTAGCTGCACAGAAAGTTATGGCTACCATGTGATTGGCATCATCTTGTGTGATTGCATGGATAAGTCCGGTAGGCAATCCTGTCGTATTAACTTGTATATCTTTCAGATGTTCACCGCTATAACGGTTTAGGACTACAAAGTCTAAGGTTGTACTACTTACTATCAAATAATTGTTAACTATGGCTAGACTACGGTTATTTGTAGGAACGAAACCTCTAGGATCAGCAGGGGTTGTTTGGAATCCGAATAATAAGGATTTATAGCCGATTCTTCCCGGAGCAACGAAAGAAGGAGTTTGGATTTCGACAGTATACTTCTGCTTGGTAACTCCATCTTGTGCGATAACATAGATGTCTGCCATTTGGCTTAAATCAATATAACCTTCTGAATCCATAGCTGTTGATTCAATAGTAGCCCATGGTGAGGTAAATAGTTGTGCCGAACGTATAGCAGCATCAATGGAGGAAGATGTTTTATAAATAACGATAATCCCATTTTCACCTTCGTTCTCAGGTGATTTGATTGTGATCAATGGATTTGGTATATCCGGTAACACTATTTTAGTAATGAGCGCTGATTTTGATTTAGCATAAATTGCTTTGAAAGTGTAAAGGGTTTTTGTTCCATCTTCTTTGATTAATGTAGATTGGAAGCCTGCAACCAAATCATGAATGCCAGAGATTTCAGGCTCGAATCTTGCACCTGTGGGCATGTTTGCAGTAACTTTCATTTGAGTCAAGTCTCCTTGAATTTTTTCAGTATCCGAGATATAATAAGGGACCTGTACTGTGATAGTACCATTTGCTTCATCGACAATAGCATCATATTGCTTGTCTGCATCGGATATTAGAGATCCTTTAACAGAAAGAATATTAATGTTTTCACTATCGCTTCTTACCAAATCATCTGGCTCTTGACATGCAGTAATGAGAAGGATTGAAGCTAATAAACCGTGAAATAAATATTTCATTTTCATAATTCTTCTTTTTAAATAATATTATTTCCACAAATCATTTTGTTCGCAAAGAATGTTAGTTTGCAACTCGCTAAAAGGAATAGGGAAGATAGTATATCTTTCCGGGAACAAACGATCTTGTGTGTCACATTCTACTTTTTCATAAGCGAAATCATTACCTTTTTTCTCTATCTTGATACCATGCAGACGTTTTTGGTTAAGCGTTTGTACGGCAATCCCCCAACGGATCAAGTCAAAATAACGATGACCTTCCAGACCTAATTCACAAATACGTTCTTTGGCTAAATCAGTTAGGTAGTCACTCCAATTATTTTTTTGTTCTAATTGGGGTAATCCTACGCGGTCACGAATTGTTTTTAAATCAGCATATGCTTTTTCGAACTCATTTTTGCGAGCATATGCTTCTGAACGGATCAGATATATTTCTGCCAATCGCATTTCTATCCAATATTGGCCACTTAAGACATTAGTGAAGTTGTATTCAGGGTCATTACTCATGAATTTGCGAAAGATATAGCCCGTAGTTGATCTATGAACATTGTCTTGTCCAGCTGTGGAGAAGTCCATATATCCGTCATCACCGTCAACATATAGCTGTAGAGTGCGTCCTTTCCATGAAGCCCCGTTATATAAAATAGAAGCGTAAAAGCGTGGCTCGCGATTATCAAAAGGTTTGTTTCCATAAACGTTAAGCTTATCCCAGTCAAAAGCTTGATACACACCATTAACTTTAATGTCAAAAGATGATGCATATTCATCTGAAGGAGTAGCTGCAGCTCCGTTATTAGCTCCACCCGTCCATGGCTTAGAGTCAAATGGCGGACAAAAATATGTATCAAAATTATGTTGTTTCTTATTTTGTCCTTTTTCGTAATATACGGGCAATATTAGTTCTTTGTTATTGACAGATGTGAAGATCTTATAATAGCTTTCATAACTCGTGCCAGGAAGTAATGTATAGTCTAGTTTTAATACTTCCTCACACGCTTCAATTGCTTTATCCCAGCGTTTCGCATACAAGGCTGCACGTGCTTGCATGCCATAAGCTGCTCCTTTAGTTAAACGTCCGGCGTCACTATTTGCCCATGATTCAGGTAAATCATTAGCGGCTTTTTTGTATTCTTCCAATATGAAATCCCAGCATTCGGTTTCCGATGAACGAGCTTTTGCTCTTTCTTCTGGGCCGTCTATATACTCCTCAGATGTGCGTAGAATTACGCCTCCATGTCGAATAACCAATTCTTGATAAGCAAAAGCACGCATGAAACGGACCTCTGCAGTACGTGCAGCTACTTCTTCCGGATTTAATCCGTTTCCATATTTTTTTAAGTCATAAAAATATTCATTCAACTGGCGGATACGAGTATACATATCATTCCAGTTAGAACGGAAATTGCCTTGAGGAGTTACGAAGTTACTTTGATAGAAGAAACGATTCATTTTACCTCCATCTACTCCATACCATGAATATTTGATCAAATCACTAGCTCCGTCATCCATCAAACAACTCGCATCTACGTATAATTGTGAGTTTACGTAGAATATGCTATAAAAACCTTTTACATATAAGTCTAGATTTTTGATAGAATTAAAAGCGGTAGTTTCACTGTAATTTCCAGTAGGATCAATATCCAATACGTCGCATGACTGGCATAAACATAAAGCTGTAGCCATGCCTAATATGTATTTTTTTATATTTTTCATATGAATAGTCTGTTTAGAATGAAACATCAACACCTACACTGAAAGTACGTTGTTGCGGATAATAACCGGTAATTACGTTGGCACTTTCAGGATCCAGGTATTTAAATTCTGTAAAAGTTAGTAGGTTCTGACCGCTTGCATATATTCTGAGGCTACCAACGCCAAGTTTATTCATCCATTGTTTAGGGAATGTGTATCCTAACACAACGTTTTTCAAACGTAGGTATGCGCCATTTCTTTTCCAGTAGTCTGAAATCTGGGCGTTATTGGTTCCAGGACTTATTGATAGCCGTGGATATTCTGCATTAATGTTGTCAGGTCTCCAACTGTTTTCTACTAAATAAAGTGGAGCATTGTCTACTCCTGCGTAGAAAGGCTTGGTTAAAGGAGTTTGGTCTGTAACACCGTTTAGATTATACCAGTTTTGTTGCAGCATTTTGTCGCAAAGGGCAGCTCCCTGTAGTTGAATAGATAAGTCGAATCCTTTATAATTGGCATCGGCCATTAGGGCAAACATCAGTTCAGGACGTGAATTACGTGCAATCTTCACTTGGTCTTGTGAATTAATCTGGCCATCTCCATTGATGTCCATATAGCGGATATCACCTAAGCGTGGTTTAGTTCCAATAGGTTTGGGAGCATTATCTAGTTCCTCTTGAGTTTGATATAACCCCATCGATTTCAACCCCCATACATCTCCTATTGAACTCCCCAAGGTGCTTTGCCAAGGTAATGTACCGTCAGCTTGTCTTTTGCTTAATATACGGTTATGTGCATATGTTAAATTTCCGGTTAAGCTATAGTTAAAATCACTAATTTGATTGCGGTGTTTTAGTATTAATTCGAAACCTTTGTTGTCGAAAGTTCCGTCATTCATTCGGGTGGGTACATGACCTCCTAGAGATGCCGGATAGATGGAAGTAATGTTCTGGAGAATGTCATAAGTATATTTATAGAATACATCAAATTCTACTCCTAATAATCCATTCCAAGCATTCATTTCAAATCCGAGATTGATTGTGCGACATTTTTCCCACGTTAGGTCGGTCATTGGATAAGCGACCTTATTGGATAATGTGCTTTGTGAAGATGGGCTGGTTCCGAATGCTACATTATTGCTGTTTAGTTTATAAAGTTTACGATATAAGAAAGGATCTACATTATCATTTCCTAATATTCCGACTGAACCTCTAAGTTTAAAGTAATCGATTTTTGGAAATAAGTCTTTGAAGAAGTCTTCTTCAGAGGCAACCCATCCTAAAGAGACGGAAGGAAAGAATCCCCATCGCTGACCTTCAGCGAAAAGGTAGGAACCATCGTAGCGGAAAGAAGCTTCTACAAGATACTTCCGTTGGTAGCTGTTGCGGCATCACCGAAGTTTAATTCAGGAAGGTCAAATATATCAAAATCCTTGCGGCTTCCTGAAAATGAACTTGAGTTTTCTTTCTTTTGTTCGTAAAGAAATAATGCTCCTATATCATGCAAACCAATTTTGTTGTTATAAGAGATAGAAGGACGCAGCATTACCTTTTGTCTCTTGTTATTCCCTACATACATATTTCCTTCTGGTAAAAGATTTGCGCTTTTTACCAGTGAATATCCATTCCCTTTGTTAGCGTTGTTTTTATCTGCTGGAGTGAATGCCATTATATCATAGGCATAAGTAAATGTTTTGCCATCTCCATCATAGTAGTCCCAACTTGCAAACATACTTGCTTTTAGACCTTTTAAGAAGGGGAATGAGTATTCTATTTTGGCAGATGTTTCCAGTCGGACATTACGTGCTTTTTCAAATCCTGAGTTAGCTGATCCATATACAGCATTGGCTGCACTACCGGATTGACGGTAACCGGAGGTGGGATACCCATTATATTCTTGAGGAACATAAGGTAGTGAATATAACATTAAATGGAAGAGATTGTAACCTTTTTGGTTTTCATAAGTATATCCTCCTGGCCGATAGTAATCTTGTATATTGCCAGCAATATTTAACTGAACATTGAGGTTTCTATTGATTTCTGTTGTGATATTGGACCGGAAGTTACCACGTTGATTTTTATGGTCTTTGATGATACCATTGTGGCGTAGGAATCCACCACTGATAAAGTATTTAGTTTTATCTGTACCTCCACTGACAGAAAGGTTATGTTGATGCATCATAGTAGTTTTGTATATGGGCGATGTCCAGTCTGTATTTTCATATCCGTCCGTCGGGTCCCCATTGTAGGTTGCTGCAATCTCTTCATCAGTGAAAAATCCCTCACCAGGTTCCAAGCCATTTGCTATATTGTCTAGTTGACGTGCTAAGTTGTAGTATTGCATGTATTGTGTACCATTCATCATTTTAGGGAGGTTAGTCGCATGGTTGAAAGTAACACTGCCTCGATAAGTGATTACAGGCTTACCTTCTGTTCCCTGTTTGGTTGTAATTAATATAACTCCATTGGCTCCTTTCATACCGTACACAGCACAAGACGAAGCATCTTTTAAAATAGTAACAGATTCTATATCTGACGCATCTATACGTGCCATTTCACGTTCTACTCCATCAACTAATACTAATGGGGTACTAGCACCGTTGTAAGATGAATAACCTCGTACTAAGAAAGATACATCATCAGCTCCAGGCTGCCCGGTAGATTGTTGGCTTACTAAACCTGGTAATTTCCCGACCAAGGCTTGTGAAATATTACTTGCTGTGGTTTTTAATATTTCCTTTGAGGAAGCGGAAGCGACAGAACCTGTCAAGTGGACTTTCTTTTGAGTTCCATAGCCTACTACAACAACTTCATTCAAACTTGATACATCTTCTGACAAGCTGACATTGATGGTTGTTTGTCCTTGTGTTTTAACTTCGTGTTTGGCCATACCAATGTATGAGAAGATTAATGTACCTGTGGAAGGTACATTGATAGAGTATCTACCGTCAATATCGGTAGTGGTACCTGTGGTCGTACCTTTGACAACGACGCTGACTCCTGGCAACGGATCACCGGTCACGTCTGTGACGACTCCCCTAACCATGTTCTGGGCATAGCCATTTGTGGCATACGCAAAAAGCATCGACAATGAGAATAGTATGATTCTGATTGTTCGGAAACTACTTTTTTGCTTAAAGCATTGTTCCATCATAAGATAAAATTTAATTGGTTAATAAAAAAGTTTTTGGGTATTAGATTTATTGTAATTCTTCTAGTACTTTCCAGCATTGATATAAGCCCCTGGGGACATGGAAACAGCCTTTCCATTTGCCTCCTTTAAGTGGCAGAAGTACTTCTCCCTGGCGGTTTAAGTAACCGAACCATTCAGGATATTGAGCATCTTTGAAGTGCGTCCATACATACTCATGTATTTTCTCGAACCACTCCATACATTGTTTGTCACCTGTCAATTGGTAACCTTTTAGTAGGGAAATAAGTGTTTCAATGTGTACCCACCAAAGTTTTTGGTCCCATTCCAGTTGTTGGGGAGGGCAACCTTTGCGGTCCATAAAATAGTAGATGCCACCATATTCTTTGTCCCATCCGTAGTTAATCATCGTCAAGGTTACATTTTTTGCCTTTTCGATTAGATCAGGGCGATTCAGGCGTTTTCCTAAATCCATGATAAACCACATCGCTTCGATGTCGTGTCCGGGAGTCACTTGCCGTCCTTCAAAACAGTCTACGAGATTGCCGTCCACTCCTATGTTTTCAACAATAATTCCTCCTAGCTCCGGGCGATAGAATACTTCCATCACTTCATGGATACAAGTCTCTATTGTTTTTTCCAGATACTCTTTGTCCAACAAGTGTTCTATTTCAAGTGCCAGATTACAAAGGATCATCGGGAGGGCGAAATTTTTCAGATTACGTGTGCCCGGATGGATTTTGTTCCATTTACCTTTCGGATTATCTGCCTTTGAGAGAATAATATCGAACGTTTTCTTTGCAATGTCAGCATATTCCTGATTGCCTGTAGCCAGACTGAGTTGCCCGAAAGCCATTGTAGCAAATGTATAGGAAAAGATGTTGTATGGTTCTACCAGAGGATTACCTGCCCGATCCAAAGAAAAATACCAATGATAGTTTCCATCATGTCCGTATTTCTTTAGAAATTCACTGCCTTGAATAGCGCAATCCAGCCATTCCTGTTTTTTCTCAACTTTATTGTAAAGCATTGAGAATAACCAAACTTCGCGTCCTTGCAGCCAAATAAATTTATCTGTATCGAATACGTTGCCTTCACGATCCAGACAAGTGAAATAGCCACCGAATTCGTGATCCTGAGAATGCTCTAACCAGAATGGAAGAACATTATTCAGTAGTTCGTCTTTGTATTGGTTTGCTAATTTTTTTAAATCCATAATTGTTAGTTTTTTATTTAATAAGGTCTATTTTACCGTTCCGAACGGGTCCAGTATCTTTCAATCTCCTCCAGCGACTTCCCGGTGGTCTCCGGCACGAGTTTCCAGACAATCAGCATAGGTACCGATCCAAAGAGCGAATCCGGCAATGGACATTGCTAATCCGCGTATTTTGGTAGGGTACATCTCAGAGAGAAGTACGAATATCACAGCGCAAATGGAAATGGCGCAACAAAAAACATAACACAGAAAGAAGGCTAACAGAAACAGGCTGGAAATATTCCAGGCATTTCCGAAGAGGAAATAACTGCCAATGAGTATCAATGAAACGACCATTCCGGATACCCCATAATATATCAGTTTCTTGCGTCCTACTTTGTCAATGATGAGAAGTGCCAGGATAGTGGTCAGTGTATTCACAAGTCCTACAAGAACCTGATAGAACAGAGAATCCCCTCCTGAAAGACCGGCATTCTCAAAAATGGAAGGCCCGTAGTAAAGAACTGCATTAACCCCCATGAACTGTCCCAGAATAGCAATACATACACCGATAATGACTGCTTTCAGAATACCTGGTTTCAGAAGGATAGACCATTCTGAACGGAAACAAGGACGGATTTTGTCTCGTTTAGCTGGAAATCAGCCTCTTTAAATGAATTGTAGATCTTTTCCAGAATATAAGTGGCTTTCCTTTCTTGTCCTTTTACTATCAGCCATCTGGGGCTTTCGGGTATGAAAAAGATAATAATAAAGAATATTATGGCTGGTAATGTCTCCATGCCTAACATACCTCTCCACACTTCTGTAACTACTATTTTTTCTAACCAGGCGATAGGTAAGTGGTTTCCACTCTCTGAATATGCCAATAACTGGTAGTTGACAAGATAAGCTCCTAGAAAACCGACAGTTACGGCCAGTTGATACAGGGAGACCATCCTGCCTCTGAATTGTGCGACGGAAACTTCGGAAATGTAAAGAGGAGATACAATAGAAACAACACCAATTCCGATGCCACCTATGATTCTATAAACAACTAACTGGTTAAAGTCAATGCAAAAAGCACAGCCGATTGCTGATGTAGAAAACAGAATGGCAGAAAGTATCATTGTTCTTTTACGTCCGATGCTGTCGCTCAATATTCCGGAAAAGAGAACACCGACAATCGATCCGATCAATGCGCATCCTACATACCATCCTTGTTGCAAGGTGTCCAACTGAAACAGATGTGTCACCTGAGCTATTGTGCCGGATATGACAGCTGTGTCATAACCGAACAGAAAGCCTCCTAAAGCAGCAACGACTGAAAGGAATATGATATAACCCAGATTAATTGTTGTTTTCATATAGTTTATTTGATTTCAAAGTATTCTCTGTATCTGTCATATAAATGTCCTGCCTGCAGATAAGCTGATTGCGGACTTAAAAAGTGAGAAAACTCAAAAGTGATTGCTTTATCATATCCGGCACGTTTTGCCGCTTCCAGTTTCATGCGGAGTTTGTCGAATTTGATCGGCAGGAACCGGATGGGCATATCGCGGTCGAATGTTTCCGCGTTTGTCCAACATTGCATTCCGTATTTGTCTGCCAGTTTCTTGTTCACAGTGAAAAAAGCATCCAGTTCGTCGTAGTCAATGTGTCCGTCTTGAAAAGCACAAGCGTCTACTACATCGTGTATACCATCAAAAATTTCATTCCATTCTCTCTCATGTTGTTCTACGGATACAGCATCCTCCCTTGTCATTTTTCCGGTTCCCATGACTGCCTTTTTACCATCAATCCAAGGGGATATAAAAGTAGGGAGGCCATTCGATACATCTTTGCATTGTTTACCCATGGTATGAAATGCACCGATAGCTCCTTTGGTATTGCGGCTGATTTCCGTGCTAATATACCAGCCTCCGAAACTCTTATACTTTTCACCGTAAGTATTCCATACTTCGTCAATCACATATTTATTATATTCCACTTCCCACGACATATCACGTGTATCCCAATAATGACCGGTGTCATACAGCCCAAAATAAAACTTCATGTTATATTTTTCAGCCAGTCGTAAGTACATATCTACTAAATCCACGGAAGGCATATAGCATCCTTTTCCTAATAGATATTTGGACGGATAAGTGATGAACTTGCGATATCCGGAACGGATCATAATAACGGTATCGATACCAATCCTTTTCATGTGCTGAAAGTCGAGATCCCATTCTTTTTCTCCCCAGTTCTGGTGTGGAATATCGTGAGATATTTCGTCGAGAAACGTCCCTGTGATTTTCAACCCATTAGATTTAGGGACAATAAGTCCACCGCCCTCCGAGGTTCCAGAAAACGACGAAGACACACCATTACTACCCAATGCTTCTATTTGAGAACCTATTACCGCCGAGGTTCCAGCAAGTGCGACTTTTTTAAGAAAATCTCTCCTGTTATTCATGATATATCTAAAAATATACTGTGTTTTATGCAATAGTTAAGCTAAAATGTTAATTACTTAATTATTACACCTACAAATATAGTATATTTTTATTTATATACCACAGAATAAATAAAAATTTTTATTATATATACTTATTCTTCGAACATTCGACTTCTCGATATTAGACAAGAACCTATCAAACCGGCATTATCGCCAAGTTTAGAAATCACAATCGTCGTATCCCGATTGACCAAATTGAGGGAATATTTTCGCACCGCCGTCTTAATCGGTTGCAAAATATAATCCCCGGTAAGAGACAAAGCCCCTCCT